>Ga0194110_10000375_pt1 | contig 56468 bp, 63 predicted proteins | sample TA2Kig1200mmetaG_FD_146192 | JGI IMG/M metagenome (GOLD analysis project Ga0194110, IMG submission 146192) | Freshwater microbial communities from Lake Tanganyika, Tanzania - TA2015032 Kigoma Deep Cast 1200m | ecosystem: Environmental > Aquatic > Freshwater > Lake | place: Tanzania: Lake...
TTCTACGCCAGGATTTCGGTGACGACCCCCGAGCCGACGGTTTTGCCGCCCTCGCGCACCGCAAACCGCAGCCCCTGGTCCATCGCAATCGGGCTGATCAACTCCGCCGTCACCGCCACGTTGTCCCCCGGCATCACCATCTCCACCCCCGGATTCAGCTGCATCACCCCCGTCACATCCGTCGTCCGGAAGTAGAACTGCGGCCGGTACCCGTTGAAAAACGGCGTGTGCCGCCCGCCTTCTTCTTTGGTGAGCACGTAGATCTCCGCCTTGAACTTCGTGTGCGGCGTGATGCTCTTGGGCTTCGCCAGCACCATCCCCCGCTCCACCTCTTCTTTCTTGGTGCCCCGCAGCAACACCCCAATGTTATCGCCCGCCTGCCCCTCATCCAACACCTTGCGGAACATCTCCACCCCCGTCACCACCGTCGTCTGCGTCGGCCGCAACCCCACGATCTCCACCTCATCGCCGACCTTCACCACCCCCCGCTCGCACCGCCCCGTCACCACCGTCCCCCGCCCGCTGATCGTAAAGACATCCTCGATCGGCATCAAAAACGGCTTCTCGATCGGCCGCGCCGGCGTCGGAATGTAGCTGTCCACCGCCTCCAACAGCTTGAGAATCGCCGGCACCCCGATCGGGCTCTGATCCCCCTCCATCGCCTTGATCGCCGAGCCCGTGATGATCGGAATCTTGTCCCCCGGAAACTCATACTTCGTCAGCAGCTCCCGCACCTCCAACTCCACCAGGTCCAAGAGCTCCTTGTCGTCCACCTTGTCCGCCTTGTTCAAAAACACCACGATATAGGGCACCCCCACCTGCCGGGCCAGCAAAATATGCTCCCGCGTCTGCGGCATCGGACCGTCCGCCGCCGACACCACCAGGATCGCCCCGTCCATCTGCGCCGCCCCCGTGATCATGTTCTTGACGTAGTCCGCGTGCCCCGGACAATCCACGTGCGCGTAGTGGCGCTTGTCGCTCTCGTACTCCACGTGGCTGATGGCAATCGTCAGAATCTTGGTCGCATCCCGCCGCCCCTGCGACTCGCTCGCCTTGGCCACCTCGTCGTAGCTGATGAACTTGGCCATCCCCCGGTCACTGCACACCTTCGTCAGCGCCGAGGTGAGCGTCGTCTTCCCATGATCCACGTGCCCGATCGTCCCAATGTTCACGTGGGGCTTGCGCCGCTCAAATTTCGCCTTCGCCATAATCCACTCCTTGGTTATTGTGCCGTTATGACTGGAAGCCGTGTTCTAGCAAACTTGGTATGGAGCCCACGACGCGGATCGAACGCGTGACCTCGTCCTTACCAAGGACGTGCTCTGCCAACTGAGCTACGTGGGCGTTTTTCTCGTGAACCGTGATAAGGTGAAACGTGACAGGCGGGCCTCCTGCACACTCCCTGCGCTTCGCCTTTCACGTTTAACGTTTCACGCCTCACGCTACGTTTCACGTCTTCCTAGAGCGGGCGACGGGATTTGAACCACGCTCCGTCGCCGAGTCGGCCCTGACGCCTGTCTCCTCGGCTCCCGCTGAGGGGGCCAGCCCCCTCGCGCGAAGACCCGGCCGGCTCACCGTCTCGCCGGCGTCCGCAAACGTGACGCTCGTTATTCCTCGCGTCGCGGACCCCACGAAGGGGGCACACCCCCTTCGGAACCCCCACTGTCGCGGGTTCCACCAACCTCAACTGGAGCGGGCGACGGGATTTGAACCCGCGACAGCCAGCTTGGAAGGCTGGAACTCTACCACTGAGCTACGCCCGCCAAATTCAGACCAAGTCAAACGAACTATCCGCCCACCTTTGACCCGTCGAGAGCCTCTGGGTCGAACGATCGAAGTGGGCGGTACTCGCAAGCGCATAACGCTTAAATTTCCTTGCGGCAAAAAACTTCTCCCGGCACAGTTGATCGAAGTGCCCGGTTCAAGCAAGCTTGGTATGGTGGGCAGGCAAGGATTCGAACCTTGGAAGCCGATGGCAACAGATTTACAGTCTGCCCCCTTTGTCCACTTGGGTACCTGCCCGCCGACCCCATAAAACAGGCCTGTCAACAAGACAATGGGTCCTGAAACAAGAGCAAACCACCCCACGACAGTTCTCCAGCCCATCACGCGATGAAGCCGGGTGACTGACTCAGGGTGGGAAATATGTGCCTCAGGGAACGTTACATATTATGAGGGAAGTAACTGAATGTCAAGATGAAGTTTTCAAAAATATCATGGGTGATCAGGAACCCTACAGAAGCTCTTGAGTGACTGCATTTGGCTGAACAGCGCACCACAATTTCCTCTGCGGAACTCCATTTCTTCGTGGCCATCGTTTATGGCTCATCGTTGCAAGGCAGGCTCTCCTTAAAAAAGGGCCTATTTTGTTCCATAACGGCCGCGGCGCGTCTGGCTTCCTTACTCATGACACCAAACACTACTTCAAGGAGAATCCTTACCTCGTAGGGCGTGATCCGGTGGGAGGGAGCGAGGTAGCGTTTCTGAGCCACCTGCCTTTCAACCGGATCCTCAGGCTCATAGTACCCCACCAAGTCTCCATCGCGGTCAGCCTTCTTCAACCGTTTGAGCCAACTCTCAGTTACGAGCCGGCTCGATGGTTTCTGCCCATGTATCTCAGCCTGTTCCAGCTTGGACCAGACGGTCCAGCCGACGAACACGGCCCAGGTTTCGTTGAGGGCTTCCCATGCCTCGTGCTCACTGAGAAAACGGACCTCGGTAGCCGACTTCCTTTGGACCACAGGGGTGATACTCACCGCTTGGTACCGGCAACGCTGTTGGTCCCTGAGAAAAACCAATAAACGGGCGATGTCGGGGCTCGATGCGACCGCCTCAGGCTTCACCTGGATATAGTCCATGTAGGCGTGAAAGAGCTCATGATAGAAGGTGGCCACCTCTCGGTGCGTCAGGCGCGCCAGAGGCCGCAGCATTCCCCCGGCTGCATTGAAGGAGAGGGCCCGGTTCAGCACCATGCGGTGTTCCTGCGGATGGTACTCTGCGGCAAAAACGTGCAAGTCCTCGAATTCCAGGGCGACAAAGTCCGGTGGGATTGCGCGGATGAAGCGCGTCGGGAGGCCGAGTTCCTCTGCTTGGGCCATCACCGAGGTCCAGGGATTCTTGCCCTCTTGACTCCGCGTCGCTTGGGTCGCCTGTACCTCTTGCGCGTCGGCAGCCGTCCCTGTCCCCACCCCTAATAAGGCAAGCCAGAGCAGCAGGGCCAACCCCTTCAGTCTCTTCCCCATCGCGAGGCGTCAGTCCCACTCGCGGGATTCCCATTCCCGCGAACCTTCTTCCTCGACAAGTCCCCAGGTCTCGAGCAGGGAGGGCGACACGTCATCGAGGAACCGGGACGGCTTCGAAAGGATTGTGCCGGTCGCCTTGTCATACTCATTGATAGGATAGGTCAGGTACAGGTGCTGCTTTGCACGGGTCACCGCCACGTAGAAAAGCCGCCGTTCCTCTTCCAATTCTTCTTCGGTCGCAAACGAATAGGCGGACGGGAAGCGTCCATCCACCACCCAAAGCATGAAGACACATTGCCACTCCAGCCCCTTGGCCGAATGGATCGTCGAGAGGACCAGGCGTTCGTCGTTTCGATCCGCAGCTTCCACATCTGCCGCGCTCTCATCGGGCGGCTCCAGGGCCATATCGGCCAGAAAATCATCCAGCCGCTCATAGCGCTCCGCCATCGTGTAGAGATGTTCCAAGTCCCGCATCCGCTTGGGATAGTCGTCATGCTGTTCCTTCAGAATCGGCAAGTAGTACGTATAGACTTCGTTCACCTGCTCGGCCGGAGTCATCGCACGGGCCCTTCCTGCTTCTTCCAGCACGCGGGCCAAATCCTTCAACCCACGCCCTGACCGGCCGCTGACATCGCGCAGGACATCAATGGCACGCCGTTCAGGCTCCCGGTCCGGCCGCTCCGTCTTCACGAATGAGGCGATCAGGTCCTGGGCCTTTTTGGGCCCCACCCCTTCGACCAGCAGGAGGATGCGGTTCCAGCTCACCGCGTCCAGGGGGTTCTCCAGCACGCGCAGGTGGGCGATAAGATCCTTGACATGGGCCGTCTCGATGAACTTGAACCCGCCCCGCTTCACAAAAGGCAGGTCCCGTCGGGACAGTTCGATTTCCAGGTCAAACGAATGGAAGCTGGACCTGAACAGCACCGCGATCTCGTCCAGCGGAACCCCTTCCTCCCGCAGCTCCAGAATCTTCTGCGCCACGAAGCGCGACTGGGCGTTCTCCCCGGCCGCTTGAATGAGCGCCGGCAGCGGCCCGTCTAATTTTCTGGTGAAGAGGTGCTTACTGTACTTCTCCGCTGCGCCCTGGATAATCTCGTTGGCCAGGTTCAGAATCGGCTGGGTGCTCCGGTAGTTCTCCTCCAGCTTGTAGATCCTGGCCCCGGGAAACAGCGTCGGGAAGTCCATGATGTTCCGGAACGTAGCGCCGCGGAACCCGTAAATCGACTGTGCATCATCCCCCACAGCCATCACGTTATCGTGTGTGGCGGCCAGCTTCCTGACAAGATCAGCCTGGAGCCGGTTCGTATCCTGATACTCATCCACCAGGATGGTGCGGAAGCTGCTGGAGATGGCCCGACTGGCCCCTTCGTCCTTGCCCAGGAGTTCCCGCAGCTTCACCAGCAAGTCGTCATAATCCAGCAACTGCCGCTGCCGCTTGGCCTCTGCGTATGCTCGCTTGAGTTGATCCAATGCCTCCAGGTGCTCCGAGAAGTGCGCAAACTCCGACAAGACGACATCGTCAAGATTCTGCAGCGTGTTCTCGCACTTGCTGAAGATTTCGGCGATCGTCCCCTTGCGCGGAAACCGCTTGTCCTTCTCGTTCATGCCGAGCTGGGCGCGCAGCAGATTGATCAAATCTTCGGCGTCGCTCCGGTCCAGGATGGTAAAGCCTGGCTCCAGCCCGATCGGCCGCCCGTAGCGCCGCAGAAGCAGGTTGGCCACGGAGTGGAAAGTCCCGCCGAAGACCCGCTCGCTCCGCGCTCCGATCAGCAGTCCGGCCCGGTGCAGCATCTCCTGAGCTGCCTTACGCGTGAAGGTAAGGAGCAGGATGGAAGCAGGATCGACTCCCTTATCGATCAAATAGGCCACCCGATAGACCAACGTGCGGGTCTTCCCGCTCCCGGCTCCCGCGATCACCAGCGAGGGTCCCTCCCCCGCCGTCACTGCCGCCAACTGCTGAGGGTTCAATTCCTTCGCATAGTCCCGCGACAGTTTGGCCGGCGCCAGCTCCTCCGCCGTCCGCTTGAGCACATAGGGCTTGATCTCGCGTTCCATCTTGCCTTTACACCCTTTTCTGCAACCTACGATGGCTTTTCGCTGAGGCTCATTTCTGTTTTCTTATTTTTCTGAATCTCCTCGGCGCCCATGAGGCAGAGAGATAGCACAGGGCCCTACCGGTTGCAATGACCTTCGGCACCCCTACTGCATCTTGGAGTCTCACCTCGGCTTGTGTATAATGGGCACCGTTGCGGAGGTGTCCATGAGCGCGTCAACAGCCCCCTATTCCAACCTACTCCGGGAGCTGGCCTCCCTGATGGTCGCGGTGGCGGGGGAATCCGTCACGATGGTCAAGCGGGGTGCGCCGGATCGAGCCCTCGCGCTCAAGAAAACGCAGGAATGGGACATCTACCTGGAATTTTTGAAAATCTTGTTCAACCTGGCCGACCGTCTGTCGGTCCACTACCTGCCCATCAAGGAGCAACCCCTCTTCATGGATAGTCTGGAGGACACGGTCACCCAGCAACTGCAAACGGTCCTGGCTCCAGCCCTCGGCCCCGGCAGCGACCCGATGGAGGTCACCCTCGCGATCGGCAAGGCAGTGGCCAGCAGTCGAGAACGGTACGAGCGGTTCAAGTTTGTGGTCACCGAGGAGAGTAAGGCGAAGGAGGAGTTTCTCAAGCTCCTCGCCGAACACATCGCCCAACTCATGGGCGCAACCGGCAACGGTATGGTGCTCTCGGCGGCCACGCTCTGCGCCAGTTCCGCCATCGCGGCTATGAAGGCGGCCTTCGAAGGCGCCGTTTCCCAGGCAACCCTCAACCGGGCAGGTGCTCCGGTTGGCACTCAAGGTTACCCGGCCGGGCAGCACCGCGCAGCGGCCAGTCCGGTCAGAACCGGTACGGAGATCAAACTGGTCAGCGTCATGGCCACGGTACAGGGTGAAGAGGTGGAAACTCGCTGGGGCCTCCATCCACGCTTCCGGCAGGATCTGCGACCGGACGAAGCCCAGGAGCTGACCAAGCTCATGAACCGCATGACTCAGGTGCTGGGCCAGCGCTTTGCCTCAGTGGCCTTCTCGTCGGAGTGGCAGGCTTGGCAAATCGGCCACGCATAAGTTTGAAGAATTCTCTGCTGTCAGCATTCAGCTATCAGCTTGGTATGGAGGCGGCGTGAACATCGGCGACAATGTAGGTGAACCGTCCGGCTCAGCCCAGGTAGCCTTGTTCCGGCTTGAGGAACTCGCGCAGAACCTCTGGTGGAGCTGGACACCGGGTGCGCGGAGCCTGTTTGAAGCGATCGACCCGACCCTCTGGAGACTTTCCCATCATAATCCGGTCAAGCTGCTCCTCGAGTTGAAAGCAGAGCGCTTGGAGGCCCTGGCCGAAGACCCGGCCTTTGTCCGCCAGTACTCCGCCGTCCTGAAGTCCTTCGACGCGTACATGGCCGGGAAGAACAACTGGACGGCCACCCAGCATCCAGGCCTCAGCACAAACATCGTCGCCTATTTCTCTGCGGAATTCGGGCTCCACAATTCGGTTCCCATTTATAGCGGCGGGCTCGGTATCCTGGCAGGCGACCACTGCAAGGAGGCCAGCGATCTCGGGCTTCCCATCGTGGGGATCGGCTTCATGTATCCCCAAGGCTACTTTCACCAGCGGATCACCCCGGACGGGTGGCAGGAGGCTGAGTACGAACCTTTCAATCGGCTGGAATCCCCGTGCCGCCAAGTCCTGGGTCCGGACGGCAGCCCCTGCCGGATCACGGTCGAGATCGGCAACCGACAAGTCTACGCCGCGGTCTGGAGGATCCAGGCAGGGCGGGTCCCCCTGTACTTGATCGACGCGGACGTCCCGGAGAACGAGCCTAGTGACCGAGAGCTCTCGGCCAGACTCTACGGAGGCAACCATGAGACGCGCCTGCGCCAGGAAATCTTGCTGGGCATTGGCGGCGTACGCGTCGTGCGAGCGCTCGGTCTCTCGCCGGGCGTCTGGCACGTCAACGAGGGTCATTCGGCCTTTCTGACGCTGGAACAAGTCCGGGAATTGGTCCAGGCGGGCCAGTCTCACGCCGACGCCGCCGAGCAGGTGCGCCGCAGCACGGTCTTCACGACCCACACCCCGGTCCCAGCCGGTCATGATGTGTTTCCCAGCTACATGATCGAACATTATTTCAACGGTTACTGGGAGCAGATCGGCCTGTCACGCGAAGCGTTTTTGCAGTTGGGCCAGCATCCGGACATGCCGGGCGCCGGCTTTAATATGACGGCCCTGGCCATGCGGATGGCCGCCCATCTCAACGGCGTCAGCCGTGAGCACAGCTCCGTCACACGCAGGATGTGGAAGCCTCTCTGGCCGGGGCTTCCTGAGGATCTGATCCCGATCCGAAGCGTGACGAACGGGGTTCATGTCCCGACCTGGATCGCGCCCGAACTGAACCACCTCTACAGCAAATACCTGGGGCCGGACTGGGCGGACCGTAGCGATGACCCGGCAATCTGGCACCGGGTGACGGACATTCCGGACGGCGAGCTGTGGGCGGTTCGACAGCACCTGAAACGCAAGCTCATGAGCTTCATCCGGGAGCGCGCCCGTGCCGGTTGGGTGCAGAGCCACCTTGAGCCTGCCCAGGTGCTGGCCGCCGGCACGCTCCTTGATCCCGAGGCCCTGACCATCGGGTTCGCACGCCGCTTCGCGACCTATAAGCGGGCGACGCTGATCTTCCGGGCCCTGCACCGGCTCCAGCACCTGCTGCAGGACCGCTGGCGGCCGGTCCAGATCGTCTTCGCCGGCAAAGCCCACCCGGCGGACGAGCCGGGGCGGCAGTTCATCCACCAGATCTACACGTTCTGCAAGGACCACCGGTTCGGCGGCCAGGTGGTGTTCTTGAAGAACTACGACATGCATCTGGCCAAGTTCTTGGTCCAGGGCGTCGATGTCTGGCTCAATACCCCGAGACCTCCCATGGAAGCCAGCGGGACGAGCGGCCAGAAGGCGGCGCTCAACGGCGTGCCGCACCTGAGCGTGCTGGACGGCTGGTGGCACGAAGGCTACGACGGGGCCAACGGGTGGGCCATCCCCCTCCCGAACCATCCCCTGGAGACGGAGCAACATGACGACCATGACGCCGAGCATCTCTACCGCATCCTGGAGCGGGATGTCGTGCCCCTCTATTACGCAAGGGACCGGGACGGGATTCCGCGAGGATGGATGCAGGTTGTCAAGGACGCGATCCGCACCATTGCCCCGCGGTTCTGCGCCCGTCGGATGGTGAAGGAGTACACCGAGTTCTTGTATGCGCCCGCCGCATCTCCCGGTCCTCGCGCCTGGTAGTCACGGCCTATTGGCGCATGCGGGTGATGCCACGATCGCCACGGTCCCTCTCAGCCTGGCTGCCGGTCCTGCTTCTCCTCACCGCCCCGGCTTCATCAGCCGCCTCTTCCACGACGACAGGAGGCCCCCCCGTTCACGAGCGCGAGTCCACCGCGGCATTCAACCGAGCGCAGTACGACCGGGTCACCAACCTGTTCGAAACGCTGCCGCCTGAGCCCCCCCCTTCGACCGAATTCCTGCGGGTCGCCATGCTGAGTTATCTGCGCCTCGGCCAGGCCGACGCAGCCTGGAACCTCTATGCCCGTTTGGTACCACCCGGGCAGCCGGACAAGCCTCGTTGGCTGCGCGACGTGGCTGTGTCCTTCCTTACCAGCCGCGTGCGCGATGCCCAGGAATACATCCGCATCACCGCCTACAGCGCCTTGGCGGACCTTGCCAGCAGCGACATGGTTCCCCTATTGGAAGACGGGTTGCTCGACTCGTCCGTCTTGGTCCGCGCCAAGGCCGTCGAAGGGTTGGGCCGGGTCAGTGAGCAAACCAAGCGTTCCAAGGAGACCGGGCAGGCTACGCGAGCCACCCAGGCTAACCCCGCCAGGGCCAGCCTCAAGCGCGCGCTGGACGATGCCGCCCCAACTGTGCGGATCGCGGCGCTCAACGCCCTGGGCGACTTGAAAGACTCCACCGCCCTGGATCGAATCGCCCGCATCGCACGGATTGAAGAGGGAGCGGTCCATGTATTCGCCCTGGCGGCCCTGGTCAAGTTGGGCCGGTCGGAGGCACTGGGGGAAATCCTGAGCGCCGCGACGTTGCCGGACCAGGACTCCCGCATGGCGGCGCTGGGCGTGTTGGGCCGACTCAAGCGGCCCTCCAGCCTGTCGTTGCTGGGCCAATCCGTCTATGACCCGGACCCGTCCGTCCGGGCGTTTGCAGCGGGGGCCTTGGGAGAGTTCGGTGACCCTCAGGCGCTCTCGTCGCTCACACACGCGTTGGGAGATGAGAACCCGCGCGTCCGCAGCGTCGCTGCCGCCAGCCTGGGACGGTTGAAGCTGGCCCAAACCAAGCCGCTCCTGAAGCAGGCGGCGCGCGATCCGGTCGAACTGGCCCGGGCCGGAGCCATCGAGGGCCTGCTCAGGCTGGGAGACAGCGAAGCCGTCCTCTTGGCCGCCGACCTGGCGAAGCATGGAGACCCTTCGGTCCGCAGCGCCGCCGCCCTGGCCCTGGGACTGGCGGGGAATCGGAAAGCCCTGCCGGTCCTGGAACTGCTGCTCCAGGACCAGCAGCCGCAGCCTCGCTTGACGGCGGCCCGTGCTTTGGGCAAACTCGGCGGGCAGGCCGTGGTCCCGTGGCTGAAGAGGGCCCTTGCCGACACGGATCTGGCGGTCCGCATCACTGCCGCCGGGAGTCTGGCGCAGATTCTGTCACGCCCGCTTCGAAAACCAAGGGGTAGATCATAGATCGTCGAGGGGGGGAACGATGTTCAAGTTGCTCGGTTGGCTGATCCTGTTCGTCGCCGGTTTTACTGCCGGATACTACGCAGGCCAGAATCCGGTTGAAGAACTGCAACGATCGGTGTCTGATCTGACGCGGAGCGTCCTGGATGTCAGCACGGGGCTCCAACGGACCGTCCGGCTGCGCCACGGGCTCGTGGACGGCAAGGCCCATGTGGTCGAAGCAAAAGCGGAGCTTCTCGATAAGAATTACGGAAACGCCGCCACGGCCCTGGCGCAGGCCATCGAGAGCCTGGAGAGAGCCAGCGCGGTTGAGCGGGAGACCCGAGGCACGCAGAAGGTCAGGCCGTTGCTGGAGAAGGTTCGAGAAGTCCATCTCGAGCTCTCCATGGGACGGCCGATTCCGCGAACCAAGCTGGATGACATTCAAAAGGAACTGGACGCCCTGCTCGCTCCGCCGCCGCCGAAAGAGGCGAAAGCAGCCAAGGAACGGAAGGAGTCCAGAGAAAGAGAGTAAGCGGGCGGCTCAGGCGTTTGCGGCGCGTTTCTTCCAGGCGGCGAGAATCCGCTCGACCCGCATCCGCACCACCAAATCCGGATCCTTCATGAGCGGCTTGATCGCCTCACGCCCCCGCTCGTCGCCGATCTTCTCCAGCGCGGCCGCGGCGGTCAGGCGGATGTACCAGTCCTTCTCCTGCAGCATCTCGATGAGGGGATCGATGGCTTTCTCGTTCTTGATGCGACCGAGGGCGATGACCGCCTGCTTGCGGATCAGCTCGTCTTTGTCCCGCAACGAGGCCACCAACTTCTCAATGGCCGGCTCCCCCAGCTCGACCAGAGCATCGGTTGTTTCTTCCTGGAACTCATCGCTCCGCAACTGGGCGACCAGGGGGTCCAGCACCCGTTCGTCCTTGATCTTGCCCAACGCCCGAATGACAGCCCTCCGGCTGTCCCAGTCTCGAAGCCGCTTGATGAGCCCCTCGACCGCCGGTGAGCCGACCATCCCCAGCGCTTCGACAGCCGCTTCGCGCACCTGCCAATCCCCGTCTCGGAGGGCGCGCAGCAGGGGCTCAACGCAGCGCTCGTCCCCCATCTCGCCCAGGGTGATGACCGCCTCACGGCGCACGACCCAGTCGGTATCCTTCAACAGGTCGATCTGGATTTCAATCTCGTCCTTAACCTTCTCTTCATCCAGAACAACCTCTTCCGTCTGGTCGATGGCCGTGGCTTCCTCCGTCGCAGGAGCCTCGGCCATAGCCATGGCATCCGAGACCTGATCGGTCAGGGCGTCATCCCCTTCGCTCTCCGGATTTTCAGGCGGGGACAGATCAGTCACTTTTTTCTCGTCATCGACCATGAGCCATTCTCCTCCATCCAGATCCTCTCGTCCTTAGTCCCTATCGTTCAGGCAAGAACAGCCGGAGCAAATTGATTGCTACCCGCCGGTCGCCGCTTCAGCCTTGGGCTCAGCCTTCCCGGCCTCTGTCCTCTTTCCAGCCGCATGGCGGAGCCTGATGGCCAAACTACGCCGCTTCCGCTGCGCCCGCTTGAGTCGTTTGTGCAGTGCGCGCAGGGCTGCGTTCCCTTCCGGGTTCTCCGTGCCGATCAGTCGTTCCCGAACCTTCTTTTTCAGCCGCGCTTCATCAGTCTCCACGGGGGTCTTCTTTGCCATAAGATCATACTCCTCCATTGTCAGGACTCGTCATCGATCCACTGGTGCGAGAGAAGTTCTCAGTGTAGTGGAGACCCGTCAAGGCTGTCAACCGGAGCAGGATCGGGAAGAAAAACGATCGGGGGAGGACTAGGGAACGTAGAGCGACGCCACCTGGGAGACCCAGTGATCATCGGCAGACCAGTGGTCGTCCGTCAGTAAGTCGGCGATCCGGCGAGCGCGTCGTTCGCGCAGCAGATCGCCAGGGAACAGAGGCAAGGCGCGCGCGCCGCGCGCATCGTGCCCGCGAGCGGGTGACTCAGGATATTCGTGCAGGGGAATGAGGGAACGTCCGCCTTTCGCCGCCAGCCCGTCCGCCGCAAGGAGGTAGCCGCCGTGGCTCCCGATCACCTCGAGGGAGACCGCTGAGATTCCGTCCTCCATCATGCCCAGTTCCTCGGCCGCTGCATGGGAGAGGTCGATGATCCGGCCGTTCACATAGGGGCCCCGGTCATTGATGCGCACCTGCACCTGTTTCCCGTTCTTCACATTCGTCACCCGCACCACCGTCCCCAAAGGCAGCGTCCGATGAGCGCCGGTCAGCGCCTCCATGTCATAGGTTTCGCCGCTGGCCGTCAGCCAGCCGTTGAAGTCCTGCCCGTACCAGGAGGCGATGCCCCGCTCTTTCATTCCCACATCCAGATCGGCCTGTCCTTTCGGAAGGCAGGTGCAGGCAGCCAGCAGCAAACCGACTAGAGAAACCATCATCCACCTGGTACAGAACTCAACGCTTGGACTCACAAGGTCCTCCTCTTCGCGATAACCCCTGTTCCCTGTCCCCACAGCGCCCCGGATTACATCAGGGGGGTCAGGGCTGAACCAACTCGATACTTGGGATACGCCTGACGACTGGGGATAAGTCGAGGATGAACGAAGTGGGTGGACTATAGCAATGGCCCGTCGGCAAGTCAAGTTGAAACTTGAGATAAAAATAAAGCTGAAATATTTTCAATGCCTTATGAATGCTTTAGAAAGAGAATTCCCAATGGTGGAAGAGTCAGGGATAAGGAATAAGGGAGTCCATGGCAGGGGATAGCCTCAGCCAGAACCTCTCCGCCGTTTCCTTGGTTACTCCCCCCATAGGCCGATGCATCGCTGTTGAGCAGCTCCCGGTACCGGCCAGAAACCGGGACCCCAATCCGATAGCCATATCTGGGGACCGGCGTGAAGTTGCCGACGCAGAGGACCGAATCGGCTGGGTCCTGGGCTTGGCGGAGGAATGAGACGACGGACTGCTCGGCATCGCTGAAATCAAGCCACCGGAAGCCAGACCAGTCGAAATCCACCTGCCACAAGGAGGGTTCCGCCCTATAGAGTCGATTGAGGGCTCGGACATAGCGTAGCAGCCCTTGGTGGGGATGATACTCGAGCAGATGCCAGGACAGGCTCTCATCATGGTTCCATTCCCGCCATTGCCCGAATTCCCCCCCCATAAACAGCACCTTTTTGCCAGGATGCCCGTACATGTAGCCAAGCAGGGCCCGGAGGTTGGCGAATTTCTGCCAATCATCCCCCGGCATCTTGGCCAGCAACGCCTGCTTGCCGTAGACGACCTCGTCGTGCGAGAGGACCAGGACGAAGTTCTCACTGAAGGCATAGACCAAGCCGAACGTGAGCTTGTCCTGATGGTACTTGCGGTGGACAGGGTCCAGGTGAAAATACTCCAGGATGTCGTGCATCCAGCCCATGTTCCACTTGAGGCTGAAGCCCAACCCCCCCACATAGGTGGGGCGGGAAACCCCCGGCCAAGCGGTGGACTCCTCAGCGATGGTCAGGACACCCGGGTATTCCCGGTGCACCACGGTATTGAACTCTTTTAAGAATTCGACGGCCTCCAGGTTCTCGTGGCCGCCGTAGCAATTCGGGATCCATTCACCCGGCTGTCTCGCATAATCCAGGTAGAGCAGGGAGGCCACAGCGTCCACGCGCAGGCCGTCGATGTGGTACCGGTCCAGCCAAAAGAGGGCGCTGTTCAAGAGAAAATTGCGCACCTCCACCCGGCCGAAGTTGAAAATCCGGCTGTGCCATTCCGGATGGTAGCCGAGGCGCGGGTCAGCATGGTCATAGAGTTGAGTCCCATCGAACCAGGCCAGCCCATGAGGATCATCGGGAAAATGAGCCGGCACCCAGTCCATGATGACCCCGAGGCCCGCCCGGTGGCAGGCGTCCACAAAAGCCATGAACTCTTCCGGCTGGCCGTAGCGGCTGGTGGGGGCAAAGTAGCCGGTCGTCTGGTATCCCCAGGACCCATCAAAGGGATATTCGGTGATCGGCATCAATTCCAGGTGGGTATAGCCCAGGTCCTTCACATAGGGGATAAGTTTGGCTGCCAGCTCCAGATAGGTCAACCAGCGGTTGCCTTCTTCCGGGACCCGCATCCAGGACCCGAGATGGACCTCATAGAAGGATAGGGGGCCGCGTAACGGATCGCCGGAGGCTCGCGCCTCCATCCAATCGTGATCGCCCCACCGATACCCGGACAGGCTCCGCACGATCGAGGCGGTCTTAGGCCGGAGTTCCGCCGCAAAAGCATAGGGATCGGCCTTCAGGAAGGAGGCTCCCTGCTCCCGCGGCCTGATCTCGTACTTGTAGGCGGTCTCCTCGGGGACGTCCGGAATGAAGAGCTCCCAGAGGCCGGTCTGCCCCCGATTCCGCATGGCATGGCGTCGGCCGTCCCAGCCGTTGAAGTCACCGACGACGCTCACGCGTAGGGCGTTCGGAGCCCAGACGGCAAAGCGCACGCCGGCAACCCCCTCGATCGTCAGGGTCTGCGCGCCGAGCATCTCGTAAGCTCGGTAGTGGCGGCCTTCGGCGAACAGGTGCAGATCAAAGTCTGTGAACAGAGGCGGATAGGAATAGGGATCGTGGCGGTCCGTGACAGCCCCCCCCCGCTCCGCCACCCTGAGCTTGTATCGAACCTGCCCAATGGCGGCCGACACCGTTGCCTCATACAGCCCTGCCTCATGGACAGGCTCCATTGGAATCGGGCTCCCCTGGCCGCCTTCCGGCAGGAGGCTGACCGACCGTGCTTCCGGCAAAAAGGCACGGACCACCGTGGCCGGCGCGCCGTTTCGTGAAACCGGATGGGGTCCCAGGAGGGCAAAGGGGTCCCAGTGCTCTGCCTTCACCAGCCGTTCGATATGGTCGGCGAGGTCATCCATCGGATGTTACTGTATCCGATCTGCGGATGAGAGGCAATGAACCGCAGGAATCCGATCGTGCCATCGAGTGGACGCCCCAACTGAACATGTCATCTTGACACACTTGGGCCACTCCCCTAACATCGCCGACAATCCGATGGCCGTTTAGCCGGCCGGCAATCAAACCGTCAACCTCCGCATTGAGACAATGCCCACCAAAGGCTCACCTGACTTTGTTCGCCTCCTGATCGCGCTGGCGGTCTTCGTCGGGATGGCTGGCCTCACGATGGGACTCCGCCACCTGGCCTTCCGCGCGTTGCACCGCTGGGGGTCGAGGACCAGCACGGTTATGGACAGCGTCATCTTCAAGAGCCTCCGCCTCCCCTCCATCGCCTGGTGTATCTTGATCGGACTGTATAGTGCGTTGGACCAGGCGCGCCTGCCCCCGCGGCCGAGCGCGCTGGCCCTCAATCTCGTGTACGGTCTGCTGGTCCTGTCAGTGACTGCCGCCATCGCCAACCTCTCCAGCGCCACGTTGAGCCATACCCTGACGGAACACCGGCTCCCGATCCCGGCAACGGGGCTCTCGCTGATGATCTTCAAGGTCACCATCTGGGTCCTTGGCGGTCTGGTGCTCCTCAGCAGCCTGGGCGTCTCGATCACCCCAATTCTGACCGCCCTGGGAGTGGGAGGACTGGCGGTCGCCCTGGCTTTGCAAGAAACTCTCTCCAACCTCTTCGCCGGCCTGCACCTGTTGATCTCACAGCCGATCCGGGTCGGAGACTTCGTCAGGCTTGAAACAGGGTTGGAGGGGTACGTGGCCGACATCGGATGGCGGGCGACGAAACTCAGGACTCTGCCGAATAACGTCATCGTGGTGCCGAACAGCAAGATGGCCCAATCCATCCTGGTTAATTACTACTTGCCGGAGCCGAAAATGGCGATCTCCATTCAGGTCGGGACCAGCTACAATGCGGACCCTGAGCAGGTGGAGCGAGTGCTCCTTGAAGAAACCTCCAAGGCGATCGGCCAGGTTCCAGGGCTTCTGATCGAGCCAAGCCCGACCGTCCGGTTCATCCCCGGCTTCGGGGAGTCTTCTTTAGACTTCACCGTGACCTGCCACGTGCGACAGTTCGAAGACCAGTACCTCGTCCAGCATGAACTCCGAAAACGTATTCTGAAGCGCTTCCGCGAAGAAGGGATCGAGATTCCTTTTCCCCACCGTATCGTCCGTCTGGAGGCCGCCCAGGCCGGGTCAGCAGACCGCCCCCCACGGGCAGCATCGGCAGAAGAAGCGATCCCGTGACCGCGTTATCGCTCCGGACACGCACCTCTGGCGCGGCACGTTCCGAGACAGGAGGCCCTGCCTGGGCGGCGGTTTTATCCTACGCCCTGTCTCCCTTGCATCGACACCTGGTATGTGCGACCGGAGAACGCCGGACGCTCAGCGCGCGGCTGATATGTCTGCTCCTCACCATCAGGTTGATCCTTCCCCTCGTCTCCCTCTCCTTCCTCATCGGCGACGAGCTGACGCGGGCCTATACGGCGATCGGAGGGCTGGCCGAGCGGGCAGCCAAGGGGGAGTCCCTCCTGCCGGATCAGTGGCGTCAATATCCCATGATGGTGGCGGCGATCGAGCGGTTGGATGAGTACGAGCGGCTCACCGGGAAAATGTTCGAGCCGACCTCATCGAGAACTTGGCGGACCTGGGAAAGTTGCTTCTAGGTGAACTCACCAGATTGGCGACGAACGTGCTCGTGGGAGTGATCGAACTGCTGTTCCTCCCTCTCTGCTGCTTTTTCTTTTTCGGGACGGGGACCGCTTGGCGGCCTGGCTGCAGGACGTCCTGCCGTTCTCACGGAAACGGCAGCGGCAGGCAATACAACGTTTCGACGAGATCGTGACCGGGTCCATTTACGGCAACGCCGTCGTCGCGCTCGTAGTCGGAAGCGTGGGCGGACTCGCGTTTTTCGCGGTCGGGTTTCATTTACCGTTCCTGTGGGAGCGGCAATGGGAATGCTGGTCTACCTGCCGATTCCCGGCGTGTCGCTGGTCTGGGTCCCGGGCGCCCTCTACCTGTTTTTTCAGTCGGCCTACCTCAAGACAGCCGTTCCCTGCATGGCCGGCGCGGTCATCCTTTTTCTCGACCATGTCGTCAAAAACCTGTTGGCTGTCGGCCGGGTGAAGCTGCATCCGCTGCTGGTGATCTTCAGCGTCCTGGGTGGGCTCAAACTGTTCGGGCTGCTGGGGCTGGTGGCCGGGCCGCTCACCGTCGCCATGTCGATGGCTTTGCTGGACGTCTATCGCATCGGACGGGCGGAAAGCTCGGGAAAGGAAGGGGGTGACCTAAGGAGAGACCGGAGCGTGACACGCTCCGGTCGTCATAGACCTCGCCACGGACAACGAGCCTGCACCGTGATGGTTACTTCAGCCGCAGGAGGTTGTTGTCCACCTTCGTGTTCATCAGTAGCTTGTCAAGGCTGTCGGTGAGGACTTCGCTGGCAAGTTCCTGCGCGTCTTCCGGATCAAACCAAAAGACCTTCTGCATGCCGTCCCCGTTCAACGTCATACGGACGATGCTCCCATCCGCTTTGTTCGTGCCTTCCACCACCAGCTTGGTTCTGACCGTGATCTCCGTGTGCGCAAAGCGGCTCTCGGCGTTCACCGATAAATTCAGCAGCTTGCCGGAGAATGTCACATCCGGGCTCCCTTCCACGCGCCAGCCTTTCCGCTTGAGATAGTCGGCCATGACCTTTGCCACCACGTCTCCCGGCTTGCCGCCCGGCACGTTGAAGGTCGTCTCGCCACCCCAGAGATGATGCCGCACGCCCAGCCGGTCCTTCTCAGGCCTCGCGTCTTCAAAGGACGCCACCGTGCCGGTGAGGCTGTCGGCCTTCTTCTGCGGCGCTTCGGAGGAGGACGGCACCGCCTGCAAATCCAGATTGACCGCTCCTTTGGTCGCGCAACCGGCCAAGGCCAGCAGCGCTACCGTGAGCACTGCCAGATATGTCTGTCGCTGAGTCCTCCTGTTCACGAGTGCCTCCATACCAACCTTCGGTTGAGCCGCCGCGTTCGATCAAATCGCGGCGGATAGTTTTTTGCCTCCAGCGTCCTTTTCGCCCCTGATTGGCTGGCAGACTCTTCCCGAACCCTGAGCCGCCTTCGCCGAAAAACTTATTGCAAGGCCAGGTGCGCCCGCCGGTTCTTCTGCCAGCAGTCCTTATTGTGCTCCGTGCAGAACGGCTTCTCCTTGCCGTAGCTGGTAACCTGGATCTGGGCCGTCGGCACCCCCAGGTCGCCCAGGTACCGCATGGCCGCCTGAGCGCGACGCTCTCCCAAGACCAGGTTGTAGGCCAACGTACCGCGTTCGTCACAGTGACCGGAGATCAGCAGCTTCCAGCCGTTCTCTGACTTAAGCAGGCTGGCATCCCGCTCCAACGTCGCTTTCCCGTCGTTTCGGATCGCGGCTCGGTCATAGTCGAAGAACACATCTGCGAGCTTGGAAGCCAGTTCGGCCAACCGGTCCGTCGCGGCAGGGGCCGCTTCAGTCGGGGCCTGCCTAGCCACCAGCGGAGGCGCTTCCGGCTCCGCCACGCGGGCCTCCGGCGGAGCCTCCGGCTTGCCGAAGCCCATCTCTTCGCGGGAGGGGGCGCTGGGACCTGGCACTAGAGTCTGATCGCCCGCCGAGGTGGACAGATTCTTGCTGCAACCGGCCAGCAAGACCGTGACGGCCACGCTGAGGTACAGCGAGACAAGACAGGTATTCTGAGACATCTTCATAGAGGTTCCTTTGTGGGGGTTATGGGACATGAATCGCGCGGGCCACGAGCCCGTCGTCATTCTTGACATAGGTGACCGACGCGGTTTCTCCGACCTTGAGATTGTCGAGGGTGACTTTCTTGGCCCCTCTCGTGATCACCGTGCCGGATTCCACGACGGCGCCGACGATCGATTCCTGCTTCTTGGCCGTTAGGGTCTTGACGACGATGACCGGAGGACTATCCGCGACGTTGACCGCTACCACTTCGCCTTTGACGGTACGTGTCGGCTGGTCCGCCTCGACGACCAACGCCGTCACGCCGACCATGCCGGCCACGGCCAGCATGACGAACAGCTTGCGCAACAGAGCTTCCTTCCTTTTTCTCTCCATCGTCCTCTCCCTCTCCGCATATCTGCGGACGCTCAAAGAATACACGCTGGGCTCCACTATATCAAATTTTTCTATTTCATCAAGAGAAAAACCGACGGCTGGAGAACAATGCATTCTTCAAATCGCTCTGCCGACAGCGAACCTGCGGCTTTTTTCGCCTTTGCCGCTTCCTGCTCAATTGGGCAGGCAGCGTCGCGCCACGCCCTTGACTGGCCATCGGGGGACGGCTAATATCCAGCAGGACCCGCCGCCTTGTCCGACTGAAGGCCGCGGGTCCTGCTGCGAAGTAAGGGACGCGGGAGCCTGGGCGGAACGATGATCGAAGCGCGGGACATGACCAAACGCTATGGCGACCTGACGGCCATCGAACGGGTCACGTTCACAGTGGCCAAGGGTGAGGTGCTGGCCTTTCTGGGACCCAACGGAGCCGGTAAAACGACCACCATGCGAATCCTGACCTGCTTCATGCCGGCCACCGAAGGCACAGCCCTGGTGGCCGGGTTTGACTGTTTTGAACAGCCGGTTGAGGTCAAGCGCCGCATCGGCTACCTGCCTGAGACCCCGCCGGTCTATCAAGAGCTAACCGTCACGGAATACCTCACTTTCGTGGGCCGCATCAAGGGCATGGGAACAGCCGCCCTGCGGGCCGGCCTGGACCGCGTGGTGGAGCGGCTCTCGCTGGGCGACGTACGCCATCGCCTGATCGCCAACCTCTCCCGAGGCTATCGTCAACGGGTGGGACTGGCTCAGGCCCTGCTGCATGATCCGCCGGTGTTGATCCTGGATGAGCCGACGGTTGGACTGGATCCGAAGCAGATCATCGAGATTCGCGAACTCATCAAGAGCCTGGCCGGCTCCCACACGGTGATCCTCAGCACCCACATCCTGCCGGAAGCCACGGCGGTCTGCCAGCGGGTGGTCATCATCAACGCCGGTCGGATCGTGGCGGAGGATCAGCCGGACCGCCTGTCCGCACGGCTGCGCCGATCGGAAAAACTCAGCATCACAGTCAAGGCACCGCCCGCCGATCTGGCCGGCCGCTTGCGCGCCCTGCCCGGAGTTCTGGCTGTCTTCGAGCCGACGGACGGGGGAGCCTTCCTTCTGGAATGTGCGCTGGGCCGGGACCTACGGGACGACATCGCCCGGTTTATCGTGACGAACGGGTGGGGCCTGTTGGAGCTGAAGACCGTGTCGATAACTTTGGAAGATGTGTTCCTGCACCTGACGCAGCATGAAGCAGGCATGGAGACGGGCTCAGGAACCACCGAAACCCAGGAGCCCACTCTATGACCCCGGTCGGCGCCATCGTCGCCAAAGAGCTCCGTTCCTATTTCGTGTCGCCGATCGTCTACGTGGTGGGTTCCGTCTTCCTCCTCATTTTCGGCGTCTTGTCCTATGCCTACGTCGTTCTGGCCGGAAGCCAGGCGGTCCGGATGATGCAGCTCCAGGGTACCGCTGCCCAGCTCAACCTGAATGATCTGGTTTTCCGGCCCACCTTCGGCAGCATGGCGATCGTGCTGCTGCTGGCGCTTCCCCTGCTCACCATGCGCCTGTTCGCGGAAGAACGGAAGCTCCGAACCTTCGAGCTGCTCATGACTTCTCCTATCGGCATCAACGAGATCGTCTTCGGCAAGTTCCTGGGAGCCTACGTGATCTTCCTGGGCTTGTTGGGGCTGACCGGTCTCGTCCCGCTGGTCCTCTCGATGTACAGCAGTTTCGACTGGAATCCGATCCTGACCGGCTATCTCGGCCTCGCCTTACTCGGCGCCCTGTTCGTCGCTGCGGGCGTGCTGGCCTCGGCGCTGACCGAAAACCAGATCGTGGCCGCCTTCCTGAGCTTCGGCCTGCTGCTCCTGGTCTGGCTGCTGGGGGGGTTGGGGGCCATCCTGGGGGACACGCCGCTTGGCAACATCTTCGCCTACCTGTCCTTCTTCGAGCACTTCGACCGTCTGGTACGCGGGCTGATCGATACCAAGGATCTGGTCTATTTTCTCTGCGGCCTGGTTTTGCTGCTCTTCCTGGCCCACCGCGTAGTGGAGGCACAGCGATGGAAGTGATGAGGAAAAGCGTGGCAGCCAGACCATCCCTTTGCTCCCGGAGCGCGCACGCTCGGAAGGTGCTCGCTCGACGGCCGCAGTCAGGCTGGCCCGGCTGCCCCCCATGGAAACGTGGACCGGGGAACGAAGGAAAGCAATGAACCGATTTGCCTCATCCATCGGCATTATTGGTGCAGGGCTCGCCGTGGCGGGCTTTGTTGCCTACAGCCTCGCGCCTGAGAAACTCTGGCTGGTCACCCTCAGCGAAGGCCTGGCCCTGGTCTTCCTGGTAGCCTTCTTTGTCGGCCACTTTGAGACGCTCAAGGCCTTCTCCGCGCGCCGATCCACGCGCCTGGGGCTCAATAGCCTGCTGATGGTGTTGCTGTTTGTCGCCATCCTGGTCATCGTCAATTTCCTCGCCGCACGCCATTCCCAACGGTGGGACTTCTCGGAAACTCAGCACTTCACCCTGGCCCCTCAGACACACCGGATGCTCAAAAGCCTGACCCGCGAGGTCAAGGTCACGGTTTTCTCCCAGGACCGGAGCCAGGCCTACATGACGTACAAGGACCTGCTGGACAGCTACAGGCAGGAGAGCGATCAGTTGAAGGTGGAGTTTGTGGACCCGGAACGGAGGCCGGCAGTGGCTCGCCAATACGGCATCACCAGGACCGACACAGCCGTGATCGAGAGCGGGCCGCACACGACCCGCGTCACCGCTGCCTCGGAGGCGGAGCTGACGGGGGCGTTGATCCGCGTGTCCAAGGACAGCAAGAAAAAAATCGTGTTTGTGGACGGACATGGGGAACGGAGCATCGCAGACCAGGAACGGACCGGGCTCTCGGTCGCGAAGGAGGCGCTGGTCAAGCAGGGCTATGACGTGGGGACGCTCACCCTGTTGCAAGCCAGCTCTGTGCCGGAGGACATCTCCGTGCTGGTGTTGGCCGGTCCCAAGCGGCCGGTCACCAAAGAGGAAAAAGACCGTATCGCCCAGTACGTCGCCTCAGGCGGCCGCTTGCTGATTCTCCTTGATCCGGAAACGCAGGCCGATCTGGATGATCTGCTACGCCGGTGGGGCGTCGAAGCGGGAAAAGGCATCCTCGTGGACCTGCAAGACAGGTTGGCGCAGGGAGATCTGACCGCGCTCATGGTTCGGACCTTCACCGAACACGAGATTACCCAGGATTTCAACTTCGCGGTCTTGTTTCCCCTGTCCCGCTTCCTGGCCTTTCACGACGAGATAGGCCAGGAGTGGGACTTTGTCCCCTTGGCCAGGACCTCGGCCAGGAGCTGGGCTGAGACCGACATGAAGGGCCGCGTCGTCGGGTTCAACGAAAAGGAGGACGTGCAAGGCCCCCTGCCTCTGGCTGCCGCCCTGACCCCCAAGAAAGCCCCGGTGGAAGGCCGGAAGCGGGCGGCAATTGTCGTGGTCGGTAACTCCTCCTTCGCCAGCAACGCCTACGTGAATTTTCCCGGCAACACCGATTTTCTCCTGCACGCGCTGGGGTGGCTGGCGGAGGAGCGGGAGTTGATTTCCATCACGCCCAAGGAGCCGGCCTTTCGCCCTTTCATCCCCAATCCGACCCAGGAGCGCCTCCTGCTCTACGTCCAGGTGCTCCTGTTGCCAGCCCTGACCTTCCTCTGGGGCATGGCCACATGGCGACGTCGACGCCGCCTGTAAAGGCCGCCATGAAGCGCTACTGGCTGACAATCCTGATGGCCCTTGCGCTGGCCGGCCTGGCTGCCTATGTCTATTGGGTCGAGCTCCCCTCGGAGCATAGCCAGACCGTGTCGGAAACGCGGGAGAAAAAACTGCTCCCGTTCGAGGAACGGGAGATCACCGGCCTGACCGTCCGTACGGAAAGCAGCGACGTGGTCCTGGCGCCGGATGAAGGACGGACGTGGAAAATTACGGCTCCGATTCGGGCGGAGGCGGACCGGCGGGAAGTCGACGCCCTGCTCAGGGCCCTGGTGTTGGGGAAAGTGGCGCGTGTCGTGGAGGAAAAAGCGGCAGCGCTCGCCCCCTTTGGGCTCGAGCATCCCTCCGTCGTCCTGACCGTTACGGCCGGATCCAAACAGGAGACCCTCTCGTTGGGCGACAGCGGGCCGATCTCTTCCACCCTCTATGCCATGCGGGAATCCGACAGAAAAATCCTTTTGACCGACCTGGCGCCCAAAGACTTCCTCAACAAGACACTGCTGACCTTCCGGAAGAAGGAAGTGCTGCGTGTTGACCAGCCCCAGACCGAGCGCCTGCGACTCACCTCCCCCGCCGGCGAGATTGTCCTGTACCGGCAGGAGACAGGCGGTCCTGAGGCTCAGCCGACATCGGCACCCATGCCGGACAAAAAGAAATGGAAGATTCTCTTTCCGATCGAGGCAAAAGCCGATCTGGTTGAGGTCCGCGGCCTCCTCCTGAAGCTGGAAGACCTCAAGGCCCTGGGGTTTGTCGATCCGGGGCCTCAGCGCGATGCGCTCCTGTCAAAGCTCACCAAGCCGGAGGTCAAGATCACCATCCATGTCGCCGGCGCAGACCAGACCGTAAAGCTGTACCAGCCGGATCCGACAAGCGGCGAGGCCTACGCGGTTACCACCAGCGACGCGCCCATCTATCGCGTCAGCCCAGCGGCTCTCAAGGATTTCTCCAAGGAGCTGTTCACGCTCCAGGACAAACGTCTGCTGGGCATGGATCTGGACGAGATCGCCATACTGGCGGTGAAGACCAGGGACCAGCAGTACGTCCTCATCAATCAGAACGGGGAATGGGTTCTGGAAGACCAGCCGGCCGAGACGCTGAATCAAGAGGCTGCGGACCTTTTTGTGAGCCGGGTGGTGAACCTGCCGGCTGAACTGCGCGTGGTCAAACAGGCCGGCCCGCTCGCCCCCTACGGCCTCGCAACCCCGGCCGCCGAGTTCACGGCCACGGCCAAGGACGGTAAACAACGTGGCCGGCTGCTGCTGGGAACCAGTTCAGGCGGCTTGGTCTATGCGATCGGCCAGGGGCTCACGGGCATCTTTCAGGCACGGGCCGATCTCCTCACCCAGATCCCGGCCAAGACAGACCTCAAGGCCAAAGAGCGGCAAGTCAGCGGCGTGTCGAAGTGAGTGCCTGCGGCTGACGTTCTCCTCTTGTCGTGCCGTGACGGCTGGACATTCTCTTATTCGTTCGGTATCGTAGCCTCTGCGCCCCCGTAGCTCAGTTGGATAGAGCAGCGGTTTCCTAAACCGCGTGTCGCACGTTCAATTCGTGTCGGGGGCACCATACCGCGCTTGCGTGATCCGCCCGCTTCGATCACACGCGGGCGGATAGTTACTTTGCCTCCAGTAGGCTAGATTCTTCGGTTGAACCGGCGGCTATTTTTCGATGTATCGTAATTGTTGCCGCCGGATAAACACCTTCAGTGCTATTGGAAGATGGAGATACCGCGCTTGCGTGAGCCACCGGCCTTTTTATCGCTTTATCGTGACTGCGGCCCGCGGAGAAACCCTTAATTTGGCAGGCTTTCTGAAGCCAGGCTCCGCCTGAACTGATTGCCCTGGGATTTTTTTGGCGAGCAGACCGCAGATGAGGAGAAAATAACGAGGCGTGCCCGGCTTTGCCGGCTAAAGGCTGCGACGCAGCACACGCCTCAGAGGTTCAAGGCAGTTCTTATTGTATTGCGAAGTGCGCCCGCCGATTCTTCTGCCAGCAGTCTTCGTTCTGCTCGTTACAAAATGGCTTTTCTTTTCCGTAACTGACAATCTGAATTTGGGCCGGCGAGAGTCCGAGATCCGAGAGGTAGCGCTTGACGGACTGGGCGCGGCGCTCCCCCAAGACCAGATTGTAGGCCTGACTGCCCCGTTGATCGCAATGGCCCGTAATCAGAAGCTTCCAGTCCTGTTTCTCCATGAGCAACCGGGCATTGGCCTCCAACTTCGCTCGTCCCTCTTTCCGAATCGAGCTGCGATTGTAGTCAAAGTATACGTCTGACAGCGCGGCGGCCAACGCAGCCAGCCTGTCTGACCGAGTTGAAGACGATGAATCGGCAGCAGAGGTGCCGGACAGAGGCACTGCCGACTCCGTCACACGCACTTCCTTCATAGCATCCGGATTCCCGAACGCCATGTCATCTTTGGACTCCCTATGGTTTACCATGAACGCCTGGTCTTCCACCGATGTGGCAACTTGCTTGCCGGTGCATCCGGCCAGCATGATCGTGATGCCCAGGCAGGCATAGAATGCGTTCATGCGATCGTCTGTTCGTAACATGGAAGGACCCCTTTCCGGCGACCGATGGTGAAGGGCCGCCTCCCCAACCTTCTCCGCACCGGGTTCCAATTCATATGGTTGTCCCGTCGCAGGAACAGGCTGAACCATTTCCCATGGCGTCAGGTACCCTATCGGTTGGTCCCGTCGGAAGCTAAAGCCATCCGCTTGCAAGTCGGCCTATCTGGCGAGGAAAATCAATCCGTTCCGAATCAGGGTGATGTGCGTAACCTGGGGGCTAGTATACGGGAGGAGGGCGGACTGTCGCGCAAATACTTATAGCAGGTCGGGTACGCGGGAGCCAGGTTGAGTGGAGCACCACCGACCCTTCGAATCCCGGCTCCCGGTCACCGACCCTACTTCATCTTCAGGTGCTTCTTGAGGATGTCGGAGTTCCGGATGTCCTGGTTGTTCTTGCCGAGATCGTGCGCCATCTTGAAATGCTCCGTGGCCCCCTTGTGATCGCCGGTCTTATCCAGCGCGAGGGCGAGATTGTAATGCGCTTCGGCTGACTGAGGATCGTCCTTCGCAGCCGCCTGGAAATGCTTGAGCGCCACATCGAAGTGGCCTTGATTATAATGCTCGACCCCTTCCTTGCTGTGCGCTTCGGCCTTGGACCCGGCGGCCACCTGGAGCACCGGCGCAGCCTTGCCCATGTCCGCCCAACTGTTTTCCCCCGCCGCCGGCAGGAGACTCACGACAAGAATGACGAGACCGGCTAGTTGCATCATAACGTCCTCCATACCAACCTTTGGTTGAACCGCCCGCCTCGATCAGATCAAATGCGGGCGGATAGTTCCTTTGCCACCAGTGCTCTTGCCTCTTTCATAGATTTGATAGGCATCGAGCGAAGGCCCACCATTCACCCTTTTGCGAGGTTCAAAGATCATCCTTACCATCCAGTACGGACCGGCTTCGGTGTTGGATGTCTGGCCCTGCAGGGTTTCCATCCGCCAGCGGAAGAAGTTCTTTGGTTGCTTTTTCCTGCCTGGTGTGATAGCGTGAGCCTCGCTTCGTTGCCTCGGGCCTGGCAAGGGGGCATCGCCAGCAAGGCCCTGAATGGATGTTGTTTTGCCCCGGGAATTTGATCGGAAGTCAGACCTAAGCCGCTTCTTTACCCCGCGTCTTCGGCCCGCTCCTTCCCTTCTGCTCCTCGTTCTCGAGACCAAGACAATATCATAATCATTTTAAGGAGGGACCCAATGGGTTCGAAGATTTACGTGGGCGGCTTGCCCTATTCCGCGACCGAACAACAATTAACCGAGCTGTTCGCCCCGCATGGAACCGTGGAGTCGGCGCGCATCATCACGGACAAGTTCACCGGACAGTCGCGGGGCTTCGGCTTCGTGGAAATGGCCACGGAAGATGAAGCCAAGAAAGCGATTGAAGCGCTGAACGCCACCCAGATGGGCGGCCGGACCCTGACTGTGAACGAGGCCAAGCCGCAGGAGCCCCGTTCCGGCGGAGGCGGCTTCGGCGGAGGCCGAGGCGGCAGCGGCGGAGGCGGCGGAAAGCGCGGCCGCTGGTAATTGAGCCACTCACAGGAACAGGGCTGCCGCTCCGGTGACGGCCCTGTTCCATAATCCCACAGTGATGCCGTTCTGGCACGCGCAGCCCGCGCAGCGCGAGACCGAGGGCTGTGCGCACGCGTGACAACTCTGTCGTACTGCTGACGACCTTTCCCCTACGGCGTACCAAGGCCTGCGCCGACACGGTTGCATCACTACCACATTCTGGCCCGTTGCTATTGACGTAGGAGGCTCATGACCACGTTTGCCGATTTTCACCTGTTCCCTTTTCTGGCCCAACGGCTCCAGGGCCAGGGCTTTACCCAACCAACCCCGATCCAAGCGGCTGCGATCAAGCCGGCCATCGAAGGGCGTGATATTTTAGCCCAGGCCAAGACCGGCAGCGGCAAGACCCTTGCCTTTCTCATCCCGCTCATTGTGCGGGCCATGAGACCGACCCCCCTTGTCGTGGAACAAGAGGCTCCAGCCTCATTCAGTCATGCCTGTGGCCCCAATGCTTTGATCCTGGCCCCCACCCGTGAGCTGGCGCTCCAGATCGAAACCGAGCTACGGAAATACGCGCCGCCCGCCCTGACGTCGCTGTCCGTCTATGGCGGCACCCCGATTGAACGTCACTACCGGGCCCTCCGCCGCCCGCCGATGGTCATCGTCGGCACACCGGGCCGCCTGCTCGACCTGCTCGGCACGCGCCACCTCAGCTTGCGCGATGTGCAGTACGTCGTCATGGACGAGGCGGACCAGATGCTGGATCGTGGCTTTCTGCCCGACATTCAACGCATTGTGGGGCACCTCCCGAAGAAACGCCAGACCCTGCTGTTCTCGGCGACGTTTGCCTCGGAAATCCAAGCCCTGGCCGAAACCATGCTGAATCAGCCGGTGGAGGCCAAGGTGGATGTAGGGGTCAGCTCGCCGGTGAAGATCTCCCACGGCTACTATGTGATCCCGGCAGAAGAACAGCGCGTCCGGCTCGTCCATACGCTGCTGCAGGCCATGCCGAAAGGTTCACGGTCCATGGTCTTTTGCGAGCAGAAGTACAAGGTGCGGAGACTCGCCGCGAGATTGGGTGGCGAAGCAGCCCTGGTCGGGGCCATCACCGGCAACCACTCGCAGGCTCAGCGCGAGCGCACCCTCTCGGCCTTCAGGGCCGGCCGGCTGACGTCGCTCGTCGCCACGGATGTCGCAGCCCGAGGTCTGGACATCCCGGACATAGCCCAGGTGATCCATTATGAATTGCCGACCACGGCCAATTCCTACGTGCACCGGGCTGGCAGAACCGGGCGGGCGGAGAAAGAAGGGACGACCCTGCTGATTCTGTCGCCTCAGGAAGAGATTGAATACCTCCGACTGGTCAGGCGGCTCAGGATCGAGAGCCGGAAATTGCGGGTTCCGGATCTGGCTCCCATGCCTCAGCTTGCATTCCACAGGGACGAGCATGCCGAGCACCATCTGACGCGAGCCAGGCGACCGGTTCATCACCTTGATCGATCAAGGCGGCGAGGCGACGAACGGCCCTTCGGCGCCCACACCCCCAGACCGCATCGGAGTTCTGCGTCACAGGTTAGGCCCTGATGGTGATGACCCGGCGTACGCTTACGGAACGGGGGTAAGAGTCAGTATTGCATCGGTGAATCGAGGATAGGTTTCAAGGAGGTGCCCCCGTTTCCCCGCTTCAAAGTCCGCCGGGTCATAGCCAGGCGCCATCGTGGTCCCCAGAAGAGCGAACCGTCCACCCGGGCGAAGCCTGGAGCCCTGCCAGACTCCCTGCGGCACCACCAGTTGCAGTTGCATACCCCTCAGGAGGTCGGTCCCCAGCGTTACCTGTCTTCCCGATCCATCCGGCCACAGTTGAAGAAGTTCAACCGGATCACCCAGATAGAAGTGGTAGATCTCGTCGCTCCGCAGCCGGTGCAAGGCGGAGAACGTATCGGGCGTGAGCAGATAGTAGATCCCCGTCCCCACCGACCGAGGCCCACCGAAGCGGGCCGGCAGGATCCCCGATGGAATGATTTCAGTTGATCGATAGGTTTCGGCAAAATAGCCCCCCTCGATAGGAAGGGGCTTTAAACCAAGCACGGTTTTCAGTTGTTCGATGGAAATCATCACGCTCTCCCCGCACACCTGTGCGAATGAAAATCAGCCTTGACTCCCTTAGCGCGAGTTGGCTATTCTTTCTCATCATTCCACGAGGACGCTATGCCGGGCCACCCTCCTGGTTTCGCCCATTCCTTCGTCGCCTGCCTCCGCTCATGCCTCATACTCCTTGTCCTGGTTGCCTTCAGCTCACCGGCTCTGCCCGCCGACTTGGTGTATAAATACGTCGATGACAATGGGGTGACCTTTTTTACAGACAACCCGTCGCAGATTCCCCCTCAATACGTGGGTCGCGCTCAGGCCCTGGATGCGAAGACCTTGCAGCCCGTTCAGCAGGCGCCCGACGAGTCCGTTCCAACACCAGCAGGACTTTCCTCTCTCGCCAGGCCGGCCGACCAACCGCCGCCCAAATCGGAGCCGCCGGCTCCGCCATTTTTCGCCAGTTGGCTGGAAAAGGCGGCTGGAATTAAGGTTCCGGTTCCGACCCAATTCCAGCTCGGCGTCGGCCTGACGACCCTCGTTCTGGTCATCGGCGCCGTGATCATCATGCGCATGATCGACAACCTTGTGCTCAAGTTGCTCCTCAAGGCTTCCATTATGCTTGCCATCGGCGGCGCCGTGTACGCCATGTACCTGTCCGGCCTGAACGAGCGGGTTTCCCAAACCACCCACGAACAGACCGGCCAGACCACGACCGGCAAGGAGATTTTGGAAGGCGTAGCGGGGAAGGCCGGCCAAGTCAAGGACCTCCTTGACAAGACCGCCCTCGACCCGGCCAGGCAAGCGATCGAGAAGACCAAGGCCGCCACCGTCGGGGACGTTACCAAGACGGTGAACCAAGCCAATCAAGCCAACCAGCAATTGGACAAGCGCCTTCGTGAGATCGAATCGACTCCCTAGCCCTTCCCGAACGAGTTGCCTCCTCCTATGAAAGTCGTGGTACACTCTTAACGAAGGCCAACTTCGGTTCATGGCGGATCGCGGGAATGCTCAGGAGACGAGTGCGGGATCGGATAGATTTGTGTTGACTTGCCACCGAGCATCCGCTAACTTCCTCCCCGCCGTTGGAGCAAAGTGCTGCTGAATACCACGGACTGGAGAAGAACCGTCGCCCATGCCTGATCGCGCCTATGTCTTGATCAATGTCCTTCCCGGTCAGACCGCCAATGTCGTGCGGGCTCTTTCGGAGATCAAGGAAATAAAAACGATCGATGCCTGCTGGGGGAAACCTGACATTTTCACCCTGGTGGAAGTGGCCGACCAGGATACCCTGGCGACGCTGGTCCTGTCGAGGATCCACGCAATCGAAGGGGTTGGTCAGACCGACACGCATCTGGTGTATCGACTGCAGCAATAACGATGTCCGCGCGGAGGGCTTCCTGATGAGACGGCTCGTGCAGCTCTCGTTGGCTCTCTTGACGGTCGGATGCTCGACCATCACCGCGCCGCACGCGTCGGACAGCGCCGAAATGATGGTGGCCGCGCCTGAAAACCTCGTCAGAGCCGCGGTCATTCAGATCCTGGTTGAAAACGGGTACGAAGTCTTCAGCGGGGACGGCACGCAACCGGTCTTGCGGACCGGCTATCGGGAAGAAATGGACAGCCCCTTGGACGGGCTGCACCGGTCTCGGTTCGGCAGAGGCCGCAGCCGGGTTGAAGTCAGCATCGCCCAGGAAAACGACCAGGCTACCCGCGTGACGATCCAGGTCTCCTACGAAGGCAAGGACAGCCTCTTTGCTTCCTGGCAGCCCTACGTGCCGCCCCTGCCGCAGAGCGCGGCCAACCAAGTTCGGTTGATTAAGAACGCACTCGGTCTTCTCTAGCAGAGGCCCCGCGCTTTCACGGCGACTCCGGCCCTTCCTCTCCCAGCAACACCCCGAACCGTTCCGCCATCCGGTAGAGTGTTCGCCGGTCGATCCCCAGAATCCTGGCGGCCTTTACTTTATTGCCCCCGACCTCACGCAGCACCCTCATGAGGTACTGTTTTTCCATCTCTTCCAGCGTCGGCAACTGGCTCCTGCCTTGAGCCGTCTCTCGGGACGCCTCCGACTCGGCCGCGCCGGCTGTGCGGACTGCTTCGGGCAGATCGTCGGGCAGCACGAGAGGGCCGTGGCTCAATGAGACGGCCCGTTCGATGACATTCTCCAGCTCCCGCACATTGCCCGGCCAGTGGTAGCGTTGGAGCAGCGTCATGGTGTCCGGCACGAACCCTTGGATCAGCTTGCCCCCTCCAGAACATTTCCGCAAAAAATGATGGGCCAGCATCGGGATGTCCTCGCGGCGCTCCCGCAGGGGCGGGAGCAGGATTCGGACGACGTTCAGCCGATAGAAGAGATCTTCGCGGAACCGCCCCTCCTTGACCAGCACAGTCAAATCCCGGTTCGTCGCCGCGATGATCCGCACGTCCACATTGACCAGCTTGCTGCCAGCCACCCTGGTGAACTGCTGCTTCTGCAGTACCCGCAGGACCTTGGCTTGCGTGTGTAGGCTCATGTCTCCGATCTCATCCAGGAACAACGTGCCGCCGTCCGCCTGCTCGAACTTCCCCCGCTTCTGCGCCGTGGCGCCGGTAAAGGCGCCGCGCTCGTGACCTAGTAATTCGCTCTCGATCAGGGTCTCCGGAATCGCGGCGCAGTTCACCGGAACGAAGGGACGGTCGCGGCGGGGGCTCTGCATATGAATGGCGCGGGCCACCAGTTCCTTGCCGGTCCCGTTCTCCCCCTCCAGCAATACCGTGCTCCTGCCCTCCGCCACCCGGGCCACCAGCTTGTAGACTTCCAGCATGGACGGGCTGCTGCCGATGAGCTGGGATGGCTCCGTGCGCTCGCGCAGTTTTTCCCGGAACTGGGCGTTCTCGCGCACTAGCCGGCTGTGTTCGAGACCGCGGCGCACGACCAGCTTGATCTCTTCTTTCTTGAACGGCTTCGCCAAATAGTCATAGGCCCCTTGCTTGATCGCTTCAATCGCCCCCTCCATAGACCCGAAGGCGGTCAAGAGCACCGTGCAGGTGTCGGGGCTGAACTGCCTGAAGGCCTGCAGGACCGCGAGACCGTCCACCGCCCCCATGCGCATGTCCGTCAAGACCAGATCGAACCGGGTTGTCCGACCCCGCTCGATCGCCTCCGCACCGCCGGCCACCGCCTCGACCCCATAGCCCTCCTTGTGCAGAGCTTCGACCAGCAGGTCGCGAGCCACCGCGTCGTCGTCCACGACCAGGATCTTGGCTTCAGGCTCCATCACCGGTCCTTCCGGTCATCCCCACGACATCTCCCGGGCAACCGGGCAAGACGATCAAGACTTTCGTCCCCTTTTCCACCTCGCTCTCGATGGAGAGCGTGCCGCCGTGCGCGGCGACGATCTGCCGGCTGAGGAACAGCCCGAGCCCCGTCCCGTCGCCGATTGCCTTGGTGGTAAAGAAGGGCTCGGAGGCCCGGTGCAGATGCTCGTCCGGCATACCGCAGCCCGTATCGCGCACCATGAGGGTAAGCATGGCCTGGATGGGCGGTTCGCCGGCTCGTGCCCGCGCGTCCCGCTCGTCCGTCGTCACCGGCCGCCCGCCGATCTCAATGACCACCTCGCCGCCGGCAGCGGTCGCGGCCAGCGCGTTCGTCAGGAGATTGACCAGCACCTGCTGCAACTGCTCCACGTCGCCCCAGATAGGCGGACCTTCCACGCGCGACTCCACCTTCAGGGCAACCCCTTTGCCGGCGAAAGACGGCCCCATCAGCCCCACCACCGGCTGCACGAGGGCTTCTACCGGCAACCGGGCAAGAGCCGGCTTACGTTGCCTGGTGGAAGAGAGCAGGTCTTCGATGATCCGCACGACTCGGCTGATCTGCGAATCGACGATCTCGATCCGCTTGCGCATGTCCCCTGTGACCCCCGGCTCCTCCCCCAACGCCTGCACATGCCAGGCGATTGAATGAAGGGGGGTGCCCACCTCATGCGCGACGGAGGCCACCAATTGCCCGACGGCGGCCAGCCGCTCGGACCGGTTCAGGGCATCCTTGATCTCGACCAGTTGCGCATTGGCCTTGAGCAAATGCTCCGTCTGTAAGGCCAGTTCTGCGCGCGCGGCCTCCTCCCGGGTCTTCCGCTCCTCGCGCGTCATCGCGAAATAGGCCACGCCCACGAGTACTCCCGCCACGACCGTGCGGTTGATCACCGCGGACACGAACCGGCCCGGCTTGGTCGGTCGGAGCAGCCCGATGTAGGTGGCGATGACGCAGAGGGCAACGGTGACGTACATCAAGCGCCGATTCCTGGCTGTGGCGATGAGCAGAATGGGCAGGACGAATCCATAAGCTCCCACCACGTTGGCCGGTGCCACCGTCTCGACAATCACGATCAGGAGAAAGAGGGAGGCCGAGGTGGCCAGGACTAGGGGATTCTTGATTCCGATCTTCATGTTCTGGTTGGACGGGTCTCCCGCAACGAAGCTGCCAACAGGCTCGTTGCATGGTCTTCCTTCAACTCGCCCAGCGATAGCCTGATCTTCCGTAACCAATTGGGATAGCTGCCCACCGTACCGGGAACGTTCATCTGGGCCGGCTCGCCCAAACAGTCTTCGAGGGAGGCCATCATAATCCAGGAGGGCGTACGCGCCAGGAAGACATGGATGGCGCGGCAGAGCTCCGGCGTCAACCGGGAAACCGACGTCGGATCGTGCGGCATTCCCTCAGGCAAGAGCCCTTCGGCCCGCAAGGCGTCGAACAGACGTTCCCTGTCCCTTTGCCGTTCCTGCAGGGCCTGGTCTCGCTCTGCATTGCTTCCATAGAACCCCAACTTGAAGCGGGTTTCGATGTCCTCTGCACTCCAGAACCCTGAAAGAGTCGGCAGGTCATGCGTCGTCACGACAGCCAGGGCATGCTCCGGATAGGCTCGTGGCTCTTTCCAGCTTCCATCACCATGCCGCTCGAAGTAGAGGACCCGGTACGACAGCACGTTGGCCGCCACGAGCCGTTCGCGGACCGAGTCCGGCACGGTGCCAAGGTCCTCCCCCACGATGATCGCTTGGGAGCGCCGGCTTTCCAAGGCCAGAATGCCGAGGAGGTCTTCGGCTGGATACTGCACATAGGCCCCAGCCGAGGCCGGAAGCCCTCGCGGAATCCAGAAAAGCCGGAACAGCCCCATGACATGGTCCAGCCTGAGCGCGCCTCCATAGGCCAGGTTGTTGCGCAGCAGGGCGGTGAACATCCGATACCCGTTGGCGCGAAGCTGTCGTGGATTGATCGGCGGCAGGCCCCAATTCTGTCCTTCCGGCGCGAAGGCATCCGGCGGACAACCGCTGTCGGCCCCCAGCGCCAGGATGTCTTGGAAGACCCAGGCATCGCTGCCGGAGCGATCGCTTCCGAGTGCCAGATCATGGTACAGGCCGATCGGCATACCGGCCCCGCGCGCGCGGGCGGCCGCCCGCTCCAACTGCTCGCTCGCGATCCACTGCAGGTACTGGTGAAATCGGATGCGCTCGCCCTGTCTGGTCCGGAAAGCAGCCACGGCGGCGGACTGGCGGTCACGGTAGGCTTCCGGCCACTCCTGCCAGGTCCACAGATGGGGGAAGGCCCGGTGGAGCTCCTCCGACAGGGCCTGAAAGAGGGCGAAGTTCTCCAGCAGCTCCCCTTCCTCTCGCACGAACCGCTCGAAGGCCCGTCCGCGATCGGTCTTCGGCTGCCAAGCTTCTTCCGGACCGGCAAGGTGGCGAGTCTGAAATGTGGCGAAGAGAAACTCGAGCACCTCCCGCTTGGCAGCATAGACCTGGTCATAGTCGACCAGGTCACTTTTTCTGAACGACTCCAGCCTGGAGCGGAAGGTACTGTCCTCCAGCAGCCGCTGCGCCGCCTCCGACTCGCGCAGCTCAGGAATCTCCTCGACCGCAAGATAGAGGATATTCAGGAAAAGCCGGCTGTCGGGAGAATAGGGGCTGATGTGGTACGGCCTGGCATTCTTCAAGGCGTGGAGCGGGTTCAGGCCGATGCCCCCCGCACCCAGATCCCTAGCGGCCCAGTCCACGAAGTTGGCCAGGTCACTGAAATCTCCTACCCCCCAGTTGCCGGTCGAGCGCAGGGCGTACAAGGGCAGCGCCAGCCCCCAGGTTCGATGTCCTTGGAGGAAGCGCTGCGGCACATAACAGCTAGACGGCACGATAATAAGGCGGAGGCTCCCTTCCATCGGCCTGGACGCAGTTTCGGCTCGAGCCGTCAGGTCGTAATAGCCGAGCGCCAGCCCGGCGTGAACCGGCAGGTTAAACCGTGCATGCCGACGGCCTTCAATCAGGCGGGTTTCTGTAGGCACAAGACCCGGCCCCCAGGTCCCCTGTTGCTGCAGACAGCCGGACTCATCCCGCAGTTCCCAGATGATCCGCACCTCCCGATCTTCAGGCTCCCCGCACGGAAGCCGAACTGACCAGGTAGCCTCAGCGTCTTCTGCCCGGCGCACCAGGACCACATCGCACAGTTGCCGCCAGGGATCGTCTTCACAGGCCGACAACTCCTGCTGCAATTCATCCACCGTGGCGACCCGCAGACCCATGGCCGCCAGGATTGCGCGCTTGGTCTGGCTGGAGATCGTGTGGCACCTCCCCCAGATGTCGTAATAGTCAGGCGCGATCCCGCAACGTTCCGCCAGGGCATTCAAAAGTCCCTGCTCGTCTTGACCGTATCGTTCGTCCATCGAACCTGAGTCTAGAAACAAGGGGGCGGCAAGTCAAGGCAACTTGGCCCTTCCGGCTCCATCAGGTACAATCATTCATGCTCGAATTCGCCCTGGTGCTTGCGACCCTCTTGGTGGTGGGACTGCTCGGCCTCCTCACGACCATCCTGACTCCGCAGTTGATGACCGAAGTGGGGCTTTGGACGTTGATCGTCGGACTCGTCGCCGGGATTCCGACCGGCTTCTGGTACCACGTCATGCTCTATCGGCTCCTGGCCAAAAAGACGGCGGTGCCGGTCGGATGGTGGTGGTCGCCGGCGGATTTTCACCAGCAGTTGGCGCGAGACGAAGTGGCGCTGATCAAGCCCTGGTTCATGCTGGGCGGGGTCGGCTTCATGTTGTGCTTGGCTGGAGGCCTCGCAGCTATGGCAGGCCTTCTCCTGACCGGTTAACCAAGACCGATGAGGTGTGATGGGTGATGCGCGATCGGTTGACCCGTTGTTCATGACTCATCATCCATCACCCATCACGCATACGGCGAGGGATTTTAGGTGATCGTGCCCGAGAATATCCGCTTCGGTACCAGTTCCTGGGCCTATGAAGGTTGGCGGGGACTGGTCTACCGAAAATCCTATCCCAAGAGCCGGTTTGCCAAAGATTGTCTGGGCGAATATGTCTCCTACCAATACCAAGGGACTCCGCTGTTCAGGACGGTCGGACTGGACCACAGCTTCTACCGCCCCCCGACAGCCAGTCAGCTCGAACACTATCGGTCGCAGGTACCCGCAGATTTCAGGATCTGCTCGAAGGTCTGGGAGGAGATCACGATCCCAGCCTACGCCAACCAGGCACGTTACGGAGCGAAAGCGGGGACCGCGAACCCTCGGTTCCTCGACGCGTCGCTCTGTCAGGAGATGGTCCTTGGTCCTTCACTCGAAGGACTCGGTGCCCAGGCCGGTCCCTTTCTGTTTGAGTTCCAGCGCTATGGGCCTGAGCCGGAGGCTTTTCTTGCCTCACTCGACCGTTTCTTCTCCCGCCTTCCCCCCGGCCCGGCCTACGCTGTCGAAGTGCGCAATCCGGCTCTGCTCGGCACCCGCTATCGGGACCTTCTGAGGGCCCACGGCGTCGCGCACACCTACAATCATTGGAACGTCATGCCGCCCCTCTCCGGCCAGCATGCAGCCCTTGGGAAAACGTTCACCGCCGACTTTGTGGTGGTCCGTCTGCTGACTCCATTGGGCACGTCCTTTTCCGAGGCGGTCCGGCTCTACGCCCCCTATGACCGTCTGGTTCAACCCCTGCCCCGCATGAGAGCGGACACCTTGGCCTTGCTTCGACAGGCCGTTTCTGAGCAGACGCCCGTCTATGTTCTGGTCAACAATCGGTCCGAAGGCAACGCCCCCTTGACCATCCAGGCACTGGCTGACGCATTCCTCCCAGATGACGCCCAGCCCAGCGACTCCTGAACAGCCGCTGAGGGCCTGCCACACAATTGCGGCCATCCCCGCTGCGTAGTATGATGATATCCATCTGGTCTTCTGCTCGAAGTATGCGCGCCAGCGTTTGTCCTGGCACGCTCGTCCCAGCTGGACAAAGTCCCTGAGAAGGGAGGCAGCCATGGATCAGTTGAAGCAACCCTTCGGGTGGACAACCCTCTTGCTCTGGATAGCCATCGGGCTGGTTTTGTTTTCTCCTCAGCAGGCGCAAGCCGACAGCAACCGTCTGGAACTGGTGGGAGCCTACCGCTACCATTACAATGATCCGGTTACCTTGGCAGAAGCCAAGATCATGGCCTGTACGGAGGCGGCCAGGCTGGCGATCGACTCGTCCCGCTTCTTTATCGACGCCACGTCGAGCGTGGTGGAACCCCAGCTCATAAAAGACCTCGTTCAGCGCATCGCGTCCGGCTATTTGGAGAACACTCAAGTTCTGGAACAGTCCGAACAGGGCCGAACGGTGTCCTGCAAGGTGCGGACCTTCATCAACCCTGAGGAGGTCAAGGTTGTCATCCTCACGGAACTCAATCGCAGCCAGACGAACGAGTCTCCGGGCATCGATCAGAACAGGGCCCTCAAAATCCTCAGCGCGAAAGAGGTTGACGACGGCACTGTCGAGGTCGTCTTCAAGGCGCTGAGGCGCTTGGACTGGCTCGGGACGGAATATGATGGAAGCTTGCGGGAGAGCGCCGACTTGATGATCGATTTTTTCGACGAGAACGGCGTGGCCTTGGGCAGCCAACGGTACCCGGCTCACAAGACTTCCGCGGGCGACGTGATGAACCCAGGCCAGATCGGGACCCACAAATTTCCGAAGCCTCAGAACGCCCGATCCTTCAGAGTGTGGCTGGTGAAATGACCCCCCTGATCCGATGACAGGTGAGACCGGCGCCTCATCAGAAAGCCGGGTAGACGCCGGCCCCAGCCATTCAGCCGCCTGCAGCTCGCCGATCGACCGTCAACCGACCGGCGACGCGCTGAGGGTTACTGTGACGGCCCCGCGACCGGCGGCAGGTTGATCCCTACCTTCTCCATGCCCATGATGATGGTCAAGGCCGATGGGGCATGCTGCACGATTTCTTTCTGGACCTCGATCCGCCTCAAGTCCACGAATTCTGGCGCGGTCAGCCCCAGCGACTCACGATAGGCGCGGTCCGCGATCCCGCGTTGCTTTTCCGCCTTTTCCCGGGCCTCTTCCGCCTTCTGAAACTGCACCATCGTAATCCGCCGCTGTTCCTGAATGATCGTCTGGGCGGTCTGATCCAGCACGCCCTTTGGCGGCAGGATGCTTCCAATCACCACCCGGTTGAGGCGAACCGGGATGTTCTGCTTCTCGAAAATCTTGGTCCGGACCTCCTGCCCAACCGCCTCCTGGAGCTTGGCCCTGGTGGTCGGATCGGTGGTCAGGCGGAACAACTCGTATTTCTGAACTTCCTCGCGCACCATGGTGCGGAAGGCTTCCTTCACGTTGTTGACGTACCAGTTGGGACCATACCGGGTAACCAGCTCAGGCGACCGGCCTTCGATGACGTTGGCGATGAGGAAGGCATCGAAGGAGACCGGCGCGTTTTCGGAGGAAATGATGTCGAAATGCTCCGAGTACTGGATGGGTCGGATGTCGACGTCGACCACCTCGGTGGTAAAGGCCACCAAGGCGCGCCCGGTCGATATCGGGACCGGATCGACGCCGCCGTGGCCCAAAAAAATCGGCTTCTGAACCAGCACGCCTTCATGGCCCGCATCGATCGCCGGCAGGACGCAGCCGGACGTCATCAGCACGAACCAGAGCGCCCCCAACAAGGAAGTAACCTTTGCGAGTGAGTCAGTCATATCCCCCTCCCGGTTACGGGCAGCCCCCGGAGGACCGGCCCGGATTCTGTGCACAACCCCGCTCATCTCTTCTACGACGGCGCCAGGCGCTGAGATTTCTTTCCACTTTCTTTCAGCTTACGAAGAACCGTGCAGACTGTCAAACGACTCCTAACCAGGTACACCGAGAGGGATGCGGAGCGGACAGAGGTGCTAGAGGCTGGCAAGAGAAGGTAAGAGCGAGCCGTTACATGATACCGGCCTGACGCTGCAACCAGCGGATATACTTGATGACCTGGTCCACGTCGTCCGGCGTTACGCCGTCGATCTTCGGCATGTCGCCGAATTGCCAATGGTGGGCGCGGACCCCATTGGCCGCGGCGCGCTGGAAAGCAGAGTCCCCATGGTGGTTCGGCTCGTAAATCTTGTGGACCAGCGGAGGGCCCTGCGTCGTTCCGATGCCGCGCTCGCCGTGGCACCTGGCGCAGTTCGCCGTGAATGCGGCTTCGCCTTGTTGTAATTCCGCCGGCATCCCCGCCTCCTGCCTGGCGCAGGCTTCACCGGTCGCAAGCCACAGCAGAAGCAGACCGGACGTGATGACGGCCCCTCGCCGCCTAAGGATGAGGGATGGACTGGGCATGGCGATTACCGGCTCTCGTTGGATCCCTTGTGATCCTGGCTCTTGGGCTGCGCAAATTCTTCGCGCAACATCCGTTTGACCCGCCCCGCTGTGAAATAGCGATAGAGCCTGGCAGAAATCGGGACCAGGACGATCAAGGCGATCGTCAGGTACATGAAGAACTCTTCCGGCGACATGATCACACGTTCCGATTATCCGTCCGCGTAGGCAATGGGATCGACGGCGCCGGCAGCTCGGAAGCCCTCGCGCCTGATGCGGCAACTGTCGCATCGCCCGCAGGCGGCGCCGTCCGCTGCGGGATCGTAGCAACTCGAGGTCAGGTGCAGGGGAACCCCCAGCGAGAGTCCCAGCTTGATGATCTCCGCCTTCGTCATCATCAACAGGGGCGCCCTGATCTCGATCACTGTTCCCTCAACCCCCGCTTTCGTCCCCAGGCGCGCAACCTGCTCGAAGGCCTTGAGGTACTCGGGACGGCAATCAGGGTATCCGGAGTAGTCCAGCACATTGACGCCGAGATAGATCCGCGACGCCTCCAGAGTTTCGGCATGGGCCAGCGCGAGTGAAAGGAAGATCGTGTTGCGGGCCGGCACGTAGGTCGAGGGGATTCCCTGCCGCCGTTCCGCCGCCGAGCGATCTTTGGGCACCGGCTGATCGGCCGTCAGGGCCGACCCTCCGATCGGTCGGAGGTCCAAGTCCAGGATGAGGTGGCCCGCCACCCCGAGCGCCAGCCCAACCTGGCGCGCTCGCTCTACCTCCACCCGATGCCGCTGTCCGTAGGAAATCGTCAGCAGATAGACGAGGCAGCCGTCCTGCTTGGCAACCGCCGCGGCAACCGTGGAATCAAGCCCGCCGCTGGCCAGCACCACGGCCTTCATAAACCAATGATGAATGCAGAGTGATGAGTGATGAATGAAAATCCAAAAGAATGGTCCATCTTTTCACTCATCATTCATCGTTCATCATTCTGCATTGCCCTCCTCAGTCGCGCTCCTCTCCCTTCTCGATCTTTTCGATCAACTCCTGCTTCGACTGACAAACCACGCAGAGTTTGGCGAAAGGGACCGCCACCAGCCGCTTCTCGCTGATTTCTACTCCACACTCGGCGCAGACTCCGTAGGTGCCCTCATCAAGCCTGACCAAGGCCTCGTCGATCAGTTGCCGCTTCCGATTCCGCATTTCCAACAGCGAGATGCCCAGCTCCCGCTCCAAGTCCATCAAGGCCTGGTCTCCCACATCCATGGCGGACTCCAAGCGTCGCTGCTGATCCTCCGTCAAGGACTGTCCGATGGATGTGCCGATCTCGTTCAGAACCTCCTGGCGCTTCGCCGTCAACATGCGGTGCAGCGCTTCACGGCGACCGTTGCGCCGCAGCTTGGCCGGTCCCTTCTCGTTCATCGACCCGCTGGCACGCGCCCCGTCCGGGCGAACCGCGCCGGCCAATTTTTTGGCGCGGCCTTCTGTACGTTTTGCGCCGGCCTTGGCCGATGCCTTCGTGCTCCTTGATACCTTTTTCTTCACCTTGACCTTGCCGGCCATGCGTTGCAAGCCCCCTTTGTGCCCCTGTCTCTCGGCTATTTTCCCGAAAAGGCCGCGTATTCTTATCACGGCACTTTCGGTTTGACAAGCCCTTTCACCCGCCTACGCAGGAAGCCACGGCTGCCCGTCCTCCGCAGTAGCCTGTTACGGAGGGTGGATGAAGCCGTGGAGGAATGCGCAGCGGGTGTCCTCCGAAGCCTTAGCGAAGGAGGACATGCTTCGGCGGGTTTCGCCGAAGAGACCAGAGGACTCACGGCTGTAAAGCCGTCGGGCTCCACTCGGCAGGAATCCAGGCTCTCCGGTGGACGGGAGGGATGAGGAGGTGCTAGTCGGAATAGGTAATCATCGAATGGACTGGGCAGCCGTCCAGCTTGTCGCGGCCCTTGAGCGCCAGCAATTCCACGAGCACCACGAGCCCGACAATATCACCGCCCAACTGGCGGATGAGGTGCACCGTGGCAGCCGCGGTCCCACCCGTTGCCAGAAGGTCGTCTACGATCAACACCCGCTCCCCCATCGCGATGGCATCCCGGTGGACGGAGAGCGAATTGGACCCGTATTCCAAATTGTACTTAACCTCAAACGTATCGGCTGGAAGCTTGCCTGGCTTTCGGACGGGCACGAAGCCTGCGCCGAGATGATAGGCCAGCGGGCTGCCGAGGATGAAGCCGCGGGATTCGATGCCGACGATCTTCGAAATCCCGCAATCGCGATAGCGACGGACCAGTTCGTCCTGGATAGACCGAAAGGCACGGGCATCCTTCAGCAGGGTCGTGATGTCATAGAAGAGAATACCCGGCTTGGGAAAGTCCGGGACTTCACGGATCAACTTTTTGTAGTCCATGGGTTTGATGCCTTTCTCAGTGATGGGCCGATCATTCGTTCACTGACTCTGTCGCTACCGCTCCCCTTCGACAGCGACAAGGCCGGCGCGTCAAGGCCATACGCTGAAATCCACGTGCCGGCCGGCCGGTGATTCCCACTGCACCTGTAAATCAACGACGCGCGCCAGCGGCGGGCCGGCTCGGAGCGCTGCGATAAAGGCTTCGACCGCTCCCCGTTCTCCCTCGACCTCCACCTCGACCCGCCCGTCTCTGAGGTTCCGCACCCCGCCCAGGAGTCCCCGGCGGCGAGCTTCGTCCCTGGCAAACATCCGGTAGCCCACTCCTTGCACGCGACCGCTCACCCAAATCCGAGCTTCGACCGGCTGGGGCTGGGCCATGTTCACCGCTTCATATCAGGGCATTTTATTAGAGCCCTGCACTCAGGCTACAAGTCGGCTGGCGATGATGGATTGGGGTGCGAATTCACAATACCAAGGAAAGTCCGCCACGAGCAAGGCGGTCGGTTCTAGCAAGCTTGATTATAGAAAACAAGAGATCAAATTAAGGTGTTTATCCGGCGGCCCAATCCTTAAACCGATAATAAGCCGCCGGTTCAAACGAAGTTTGGTATGGTCGGGGCGAGAGGATTTGAACCTCCGACTCCCGCGTCCCGAACGCGGTGCGCTACCGGGCTGCGCTACGCCCCGAACCTCGATTTACTCGCCTATCGAAAGAGCCGCGTGATCGCCTCAGATCGGGGGCTCCCAGGACAGCCCGTGAGCCTCAGCCACGCCCTTGCAGGTCACTTTCCCGGCGGCCACGTTGACCCCTCGCGCAAGGCCCGGATCTGCACGAACGGCCGCCTCCACACCGGCCGAAGCAATGCGGACTATAAAGGGTAACGTCGCGTTGGTCAAGGCAAAAGTCGAGGTGCGCGGCACGATTCCCGGCATGTTCGCAACGCAGTAATGCAGAACCCCGTCCACTGTATATACCGGGTCTGAATGAGTGGTCGGCCTAGTCGTCTCGATGCAGCCTCCCTGGTCCACCGACACATCGACGATGACAGAGCCAGGCCTCATCCGCGCGACGATCGAGCGGGAGACCAGCTTGGGCGCTCTGCCTCCCCGCACCAGCACGGCGCCGATCACCAGGTCCGCGTCTGCCACTGTCTTATCGATCCATACTTGATGGGCCGCCAACGTGACGATCCGCCCCTGGTACAGCTCATCCAGACGGCGCAGCCGCTCCGGATCGAGATTGAGCACCGTCACCTGCGCACCCATGCCGACCGCAATTCTGGCGGCCTCGGTCCCGACGACCCCGGCACCCAGAATCGCGACCCTAGCCGGCGCGACCCCCGGGACGCCGCCCAGCAATAGGCCGCTTCCCCCTTGGGTCCGTTCCAAGTACCTGGCTCCTATCTGCACCGACAGCCGGCCGGCGATCTCGCTCATCGGCTTGAGCATCGGCAGACCGCCGTCCGGTCCCTCCGTCGTCTCATAGGCGATAGCCGTGACCCGCGCTTTCAGCAGCGCCTGCGTGAGTTGCGCAGAAGCAGCCAGGTGCAGATAGGTGAAGAGGACTTGTCCGGGACGAAACAGGGCATGCTCGGACGGCAACGGCTCCTTCACTTTCACGATCAGCTCCGCTTCTTCGAAGAGGTGGGCCTTCGTCTTGGCCAGATGGGCGCCGGCCTTTCGATAATCCTCATCACTGAATCCGCTCCCTGTGCCTGCGTCAGGCTCGATCCAGACCGTGTGGCCCGTGGCGCACAAGGCCCGTACCCCGTCCGGCGTGAGACTGACTCGGAATTCCTGGTCCTTGATCTCTTTGGGCACCCCGACGATCATGCATCCTCCATACCGAGCTTCGCTTGGTCCGCTCACTTCGATCAAACGTGAGCGGATAGTTATTTTGCCTCCCGCAGGCTTAAATTCTTCGAGCTTGCATAAAGCAGTCAGTTTTCAGTCATCAGTCTTCAGTCATGAAACCGAGAATCAAAAACTGAGGACTGACAGCTTCTCTTTATACTGTGGGCGGATAGTTCCTTTGCCACCAGTGCTCTTACCCCATACATAACATACCGGCTCCGTTCACTGCCTGCGTCCGGATCTATTATACTCTTTCTGCGTGATCGCTTCTGAAGGAACGCGCAGCACGGCCTTCCGTACCATTGCCCTGCCCGTCCATTGGCCGGGACAGTTCCCCCGCCTCCTGGACAGGCGACAAGGTTCTACGGTAAGATCGCCTCGATTCACCAACGGGAGTTGAGAGTTCGCCGAAGGCAAAGTAACTATCCGCCGCGGAGGAAAATACCGGGAAACCCTGGCGGGTTTTCTCGGCGGGCGACAAATTCGATAAAGCGTAAAAGAGCCCGCCGTTCAACCGAAGGTTGGTATGGCGGCTCACGCAAGCTTGATTGGTATTTACTGGCGGCAAAGGAACTATCCGCTCACATTTGATCGAAGTGAGCGGTTCAAGCAAGCTTGGTATGGAGGCGTCGGTGACAGACGGTCAGGCTGGCTTCTCGGCGGGACGGTGCGACGCCTGCAGCACGGAACGGGGCCCGCTGATGAAGCTGTCACTGGGAAAAGACTTCTTCGGCCGCGCCTACGACCGACTGTCTCCCTCGTCAGACCAGAGCCCCAAGTGGTTTTGCGAATCCTGTTCCATGCAGAAGAACCTCCAACGTGACTTCCGGGACATCCGCGCGGAGTTCGAGAAGCTGAGCGCGGGACAGCTGTCGGAGCTCAGAGGCGCCGACCAATTGCAACGGGCGCATCTGCGTCTCCGGGAAATTGCGACGATTCTGGACGGCAACATGTTCGGCGCGCGCCTCCTCGACCCGGCCGATGTCCACGCCTTGATCGGCCGATTTCAGGCCCAGGCTGGGTCCTCGTCCGCTGTCGGGTGACCGCCTGAGACCCCCTCGTGTCCACCTTCACGCATCATATCTTCATCTGCATCAACCAGCGGCCGAAGGGCGACCCGCGCGGCTGTTGCGCGGATCGAGGCTCCGAGCGCCTGCACGCCCATTTCAAAAAGGAAGTCGAGCGGCTGGGCCTCAAGGGCACGGTCCGAGCGAACAAGGCCGGCTGTCTGGACCATTGCGACCTCGGCCCGAGCGTCGTGATCTATCCGGAAGGAGTCTGGTACTGGGTGGGCTCGGAAGCCGACGTGACGGAAATCATGGAGCGTCACGTCGTAAAAGGCGAGATCGTAGAACGGCTATTGATGCCGGACCACCCAGTGCCCGCCTCTATGCTGAAAACGAAGGGCGGAACGGTTGGAACGGCCTGAACAGATAGGATCAGCCATGTCGGTGGAAGAAAAGTGGAAAGCGAACCAGGAAAAGGTGGTGTTTATGAAGCGCTTCCCGGGTCTGACCGGGGTTTGGGAGCAGACGCGGGGCAAGGCCATCGAAACGGTTGTCCCCTTGCCGTCAAAGCCCGACGCCGCAGTCTTGGTTTTTACGGACGGCTCCTTTGCGGTTGCGCCGCCGCTCGCCCCCGAGCCGTGGGAGCTAGGCGAAGGACTGAAAGTTGCTCGCCCCGCGCTCGAACCCAAGCAACCGCAAGCCTACCAGGAATATGACCGGCTGGTTCGAAAGGACAAGGATGCGCTGAAAGCGGCCAGGCTGGAAAAAATTCTCGGGGCGATTCAGAACAACCTGGAGCAGATTCCGGAGCTCAAGGACCGGATCAAAGAGCTTGTGAAGTCGTGGAAGTGAGGACCCTGCACCGTGAATATGCTGGAACTGTTTTCCAAAGCCCTGTTTGAGGGAGTGACGCCCATGATGGTGAACAGAGACTACCTCGTCCGGCACCCGGATCGGTGCACCCACAATGCCGTCTGCATTCCGGTGTGCCCGACCGGCGCCTGGGTCTCGACCCCGCCCTTCAAGTTCGATTCCTCGCGCTGCCTGGAAAGCTGCCGGCTCTGCCTGGACGCCTGCCCCTCCCAGGCCATCTACGCCGTGTTTCGCAAGGGGAATAAGGTGCTCGAACCCCAGAAGCGTGAAGCGCCAGACGTGAAACGTGAAACGAAAGCCTGACACTCTGGCTCTTCTTGATCCTGCGATTCGCGTTTAACGACTACGTTTATACCGTCTGTTTTCGGATACGGCCCCACATGGCCGTACCTGCGTAGCCGCAGGCGCCGGTGAGGGTCGTCAGGCCGATCATGCGGTACACGGACCCGCGGGAAATCTTGACGGTCACGGTGGGGTCAAGCAGATCGGGCGACCTGAGGACCAATCGGAGGGTTTCACCGGCTGAAAGGATCGGCCACATGCAAGCCAGCCGCAGCCGGACCTCCTGTCGTGGAATAGCCAGAGTGTAAAGCCAGCCCTGATCCAGGTGCTCCAGCGCCATCGCAACCAGTCGCTTCAGCACCGGCCGGAAGGCCGTCAGCGCATCCTTCTTCAGCAGGTCGGCCGGAGTGAGGCCCGATTCCTGAAGCAGTGGCTCTGGCACATAGCACCGCCCGCGCTGGAGGTCGCGGCTGAGATCTTTGAGAATGTTGGTCATTTGCAGGCCCTTCCCGAACCGGACGCCGATCCGGGCCATATCCGCCGCCTTCCACGACCGGAGCGAGGATAGATGCCCGCATATGAGATCGGTCCAGAACTCTCCCACGCAGCCGGCGACGAGATAGGTGTACTGATCCAGTTCCTCCAGCGTCTTGAGGGCGGTAAGCCGGCTTACTGAGTCGCCGGGGAAGACTGTCAGATCCATTTCCATTCCGTTGGTCAGGGTGATCATGAGCCGTTGCACCCTCGCACGGTCTTCCGGCGAGAAATCCAGATACAACCGAAAACAGTCCTCGAGTCGTTCCAGCAGGGTCCGTTCCGCCGAATCAGTCTGGCACGGAATCAACACAGCCTGGATCGCGCGCACGTCCTCCCAGCGTACGGGATCGACGGCAAACTGCGCTCGGAACCGATGCAGACACTCCAGTCGCCGCGGCCGGTCGATCAGATCCGTGTCGGCGATGGTATCCGCGGCGCGGGCAAAGAGATAGGACAGGCTGACCTGATCGCGGACGACGCTCGGGACAACGACAAGGGTCGTATAGAACAGGCGGGACACGCGCCTGAGAAGGTCTCGCAGCAGCGCCCGCTTGTCAGAGCCAGTATCGGCAGGGAGCGCCACTAGCGGGCTTCCAGCCGGCCTTCCATGCCCTTTTCCCTGTGACTTTTGAAAAAGAGCAGTTGTTTGTCGCAGTAGAACGTAAAGGCCCCCGGTTGCGTGGGCGTGAAGCGAACCGTGACGGTCTTGCCGGCCTTGACATCCTGTTCCACGTCCAACCCGGCAGTCGGCTCTTTGAGAAGGAAATTATGCGGAACAATGTCCGTCACGCTGGTGAGGGTCAATTCCACCGGTTTACCGGCCTGCACGATCAGGTGAGAGGGAGTGTAGGAGTAGCTATCCAGGATGATCGTGGCGCGCTGGATGCCGTCGGCGCCGAGAGTCAGTTCGACCGCCTCCCCTTCCGCCCCAGAGGCAACCTTGACCATCCAGGCCAGCAAGAGGGCTGCCGCAAGAGCAAACCGACGCGCGATTCCCGCCCGAGCCCTACTCACGAACCACTTTCTAGCAGATGCAGCGGGATCGGTCAACCAGCAATACCCCACCTATAACGCCGAGATGCGGGTCGTCCTCGGCCCTTGACGAAGGACAGAGCGGGATTATCTTGAGGGCGACTTACCGGCTAAGGTGCATTTTGCCCGCGAGGGATTGTATAATGAGCACATCTTGCTCGTCAGGACGGATGAGCAGTCCGCCGTCCGTACCAAAGGAGGAAGCTCGATGAAGTGGCTGAAAGGGATCGGGTTGCTGTTGATCGCCAACGTGCTGATCTTCGTGACCCTCTCCATCTCGTTTCATGTGATCGTGAATTTCATCCTGCCCGCCTTCGGCATCGATGTCCGCGGCGCGGTGAATCAGGAAGATCTGGTTTGGGCCCTGGTGATCGGGTTCGGCGGAGCCTTCATGAGCCTGGCCTTCTCCAAGCAGATGGCCAGGTCTATGTTGAACTGCCAACAGATCACGCAGCCGCGGGCCCAAGCCGAGCAGGTGATCTACGGAGCGGTGCAGGAGATCGCCCAGCGTCTGCGCATCCGGATGCCGGAAGTCTGGGTCTACGAAGCCGAGGACCCCAATGCCTTCGCCACAGGACCCAGCAGGAACAATTCGATGGTGGCCGTTTCAACCGGCCTGCTCAACAACCTGAATGAGCAGGAAGTAAAGGCGGTCCTGGCCCATGAGATGGGCCACGTCTATAACGGCGACATGTTCACCACCACCGTTCTGGCCGGATTGATGAACACCTTCGTGTACTTCATCAGCCGCTGGGTCTACCGGAACTTGGCCGAGCGCAACGAGATGCTGGCCTTCGGCGTGTATATCTTTCTCCAGATCATCCTGTCGTTCTTGGCCATGATCCCGATCAGTTGGTTCTCCCGCCGACGGGAGTTTGCCGCCGACGCTTTCTCAGCGAAAGTCTATGGACGGGATGCCATGATCTCGGCGCTCCAGGCGATCGACCGCTGGATCAACCGGGCTCAGGTCGAATACAGCACCCAGGACGCGCTGGCGACCATGAAGATCTCCGGCAAGTCCACCGGCTTCATGCACCTGTTTGCCACACACCCGCCGATCGAGGAGCGGGTGGCCGCTCTCCAGAGGCTGTAAGGGAATCGCGCGTGAAGTCCCGTTACCGATTCGGCCTCGTCGCGCTGGCTCTGGGCCTCATCGCGGGCTGCACTCCCGGCTACTCCTTGGCCGGGGCATCGGAAGGTTCAGGGTCTGTCGGGAAAGAGGATGTTCACCTGATGGCTTTGCAAACCGGATCGATCTACGATTTTACGCTGAACGACATCGACGGCCAGCCCGTCGCGCTCAGCCGGTTCCGCGGAAAAGTGTTGCTGCTGGTGAACACCGCCAGCTTCTGCGGCAATACCCCCCAATATGCCGATTTGGAAACGATGTACGAACAATTCCAGGAGCGAGGGTTCGAGATTCTGGCGTTCCCGGCCAACAATTTCGGCCAGCAGGAGCCGGGCAGTAACGAGGAGATCAAGAGCTTCTGCTACACCAAGTACAGCCTCACCTTCCCGCTCTTCAGCAAGATCAGCGTGAAGGGCGGGGACAAACATCCCCTCTACCGCTACCTGACCGAGCAGAGCCCGTTCGTCGGCGAAGTGGAGTGGAACTTTCAGAAATATCTGGTGGACCGGAACGGCACTGTCGTGGCCCGCTATCACCACCGCACCAAACCGCTCTCGCCGGAGATCGTGCAGGGCATCGAGCGCGAACTGGCGACGCACTAGCGCTGGCGAGAGGCTAGAGGCTCGCGGCGAGGGGTCCATCTCCTTCTGTCCTGATCGTACCTCTCTTCCCCCTAGCCCCTTGCCTCGCACCTCTAGCCCTTTTTAATGAAACTGATGTGCTCCCGGTACTGCTGAATGGCAGCGGCAAGCGCCTTCCCGCCCAGCGGAATGTTGGCTTCGAGCGTCGCTTCGATCTCCTCATCATCGATCACGACTTCATAGCGGTCTTGCACGCTGGTCAGGACCATCCCCTTGCCGACGTCCCGAGGTAGAAAGATTTCCTTCCAGACTTCCTTCTCCACCAGGCACACATCCTTGAGCCGCTCATAGAGAAGCGCGAGCTTCTCTTGATCCGTCACTTTCATCCGTCCTGATTCTCCCTCGCACTTGACGCTTCACGTCTCACGTTTCACGCCTCACGTCTCAATGGTTATGGCCACAGGAGCCTTCCCCGCCTGAGCCGTCCGGCATCCCGGACGGGGCCGGCATGCCCGTGATGTTGAGTGGAGTCGGGTCCGGCGAAGAAACACCGACCGACCCGGAGCGGGCCGCAAAGGCGGACATGACTCTGCGGATCGGCGCGCCGCAGTCTTGGCAAGACGTGAGGGCCGGTTCCGTCATGGGCTGGAGATATTCTTTCCGACGGGAACAAGGAGACTCTCTTCGGCATTGCTCGGCCACATATTCGTAAATGGGCATGTTCGTTCCTTGGAACCTCCGCGACCGCAGAGAACAGATGAGACGGCAGGATCTGCGGGGGGCTTCACTTGTGGGCAGCGGCACCGGTCGGCGTGACTGGATCGACGATCTTGAACCGCATCGTCCCGACCTGATTCACCGCATGAAACGACTGCTGCCCTTCTGGACTGATGTAGATCTTGACCAGGTAGGACCCTTTGGTCCAGCCTCCTTGTGGCCGCTTCAATTCCAGGAATCCTTGTTTTTCATGCCACGGGACGAACAGCGAATCCTGACCGACCGGCTGATCGGAGATTTTGCCGCTCTCATCCTCCAGATACCAGCGGGCACTGAACGTGGCCGGGTCCTCCAGAGGGGGCACTTCGAAGACGATGTAGACAGCGGCGGTCTCAGGGGTAAAGGTCGAGGTTCCCGGTTCTACCGGCTTGATTCGCGGGTCCTGAGTATACCAGCCTGACCGGCCGAAGCTATCCCACTCCACCTCATAGCCCTTGGCCATTTCGATCCAGGTAAACAAGGTCTGGGGACGGCCTCGCTTTTGTTGATCCAGCGAAGGGAGCGTGGTGGGATCAATCTCGGTCACCGACTGTTCCTTGGGGGCCAGGAGATCCCGCGCCTGCACCTCCCCAACGACCAAGGAGGTCATCACAAGCAGAATCAGCCCGGCGGCCCCTTGGCAGTTGAAGGCTTTCGATCTCTTGGTGCAGCGGTTCATCGCACACCTCCATACCAAGCTCGCTTGAACCGCCCGCTTCGATCATATGCGGGCGGATAGTTTTTTGCCACCCGTGCTCCTTTCACGCTGAAGGCCTTGCAACTAGCCTACTGCATGCGAATCCCCCAATGCAACTTGCAACTCGGAACCCTACATCGGGGACCGGCATCCGCTCTGGTATAATAATCAAATCCGCCGACTCGGGCCTCGGCAAGGCGGCAACGATCATCATGGTGTGATTCTGTGCTTCCGAGACAACCAGCATGACAACCGGCCTGGAACCGCGCGAGGCCGCGCGCGAACGAAGCCGCTGCTACGGGATTCGTGACGGCGCGTGGTTCGCCGTGATGCAGGGGGGCGGAGAAAACTACCTGTCGGCCTTTGCGCTGCTCCTCCACGCCACCGCCTTTCAAATCGGGCTGCTCTCAGCCCTGCCGCAATTGGTCGGTACCTGGACTCAGTTACTCTCGGTCAAGGTCCTGAGCCGGGTGCATCATCGCAAGACGATCATTCTGACCGGGGCGATCGGCCAAACCTTTTTGTGGTTGCCGCTGCTCGCCCTGCCCCTCTTCTTCCCGGCGCAGGGTCCCTGGCTGCTGATCGCTTGCACCGTCCTGTATTTCGGCATGGGGCACTTCGTCATTCCAGCCTGGAACAGCCTGATCACCGATCTGGTCGATCCGACCACGAGGGGAACCTACTTCGCCCGTCGGGCGAAAGTGATGGCCGTGACCAGCTTTGCCGCCCTGTGCGGCGCCGGTCTGCTCCTCAACGTGGCCGAAGCGTGGGACCACCGCTGGGCCGGATTCGCGCTCATCTTCCTGCTCGCAGCCACGGCTCGCGCGGTTTCGGCCCGCTACCTCGCCCGCCTGGACGAAACGGCTGCGCCGGCCACGCGGGAGGCCGAGTTCCGCCCCCTCGATTTTCTGCGCCATGCGGGCGGCGGCCATCTGAAGAACTTCCTGCTGTTCTCGGGCCTCATGCACGTCTGCGTCCTGATCGCCGGTCCCTATTTCGTGATCTACATGCTGCGGGACCTTCGCTTCACCTACCTGCAGTACGCGACCTGGCTGGCGACCGGCGTCCTCGGCCAGTTTCTGACTCTGAACCAGTGGGGCCGTATCGGGGACCGCTTCGGGAACAAGAAAATCCTCCTCGTCACCAGCCTGACCGTCCCGTTTCTGCCGATGCTGTATCTCTTCAGCACGAATTTCTATTTCATCGTCGTCGTCAATTTTCTGGGCGGGGTCATCTGGGCGGGGCTGTCGCTGGGCTTGCAGAACTATGTGTTCGACTCGGTGCGGGCGGAAGATCGAGCCAAGGGTGTGGCCGTCTGGAACACCGTCAATGCTCTGGGCTGGTTCGTCGGAGCCATGCTCGGAGGGTGGCTGGCGACCGTGGCCCCTTCAGAGATCTCCCTCCCTGGTCTGGAGCTGCGGCTGGCCTCCAACCTCCCGGTCGTCTTCTTTATCTCAGGCGCGCTCCGCCTGGTGGTGGCGCTCAGTTTGCTCCGAACCTTCGGCGAAACCCGCCCCGTCGAGCCGATCTCACACCGAGATCTGTTCGCGGAACTGCCCCTGGTGAAGCCCCTGAATGGAGTTCTGAGCGGCAGGCCCGGCCAGCAGGAGCCGTGAGGCACCCGTTTACCGGATGGGCGCGTCGGCGCCCTTGCCGCGTTCCTGCTCCTCGTGTTTCATTTTTTCGAAAAACCGGTCGGAACTGCTTTGAACCTCTTTCTTGCTCGGAGAAGGCGGAGGCTCTGATGCGCAGCCGGCAATCGACAACCCGCTCACCAATGCCGCCGCCGCAATCACCCCGACCACACACCGCGCTCCGTTCACGCACCGCTCCGCAGCCGCCCGCCACGTGCTCATGATGAACCCTCCTCGAATCGATGGCATCCTCGGGACCCAGCAAGTCTATTATGCAGCACCCTTTCTGAACTTGCCAGTCGCACCCACATGGCCGCCGTCCGCAGAAGAGGAAAATCTTTTGACAACCGCGCCCGACCTGTGCCACCCTGTTCACTAGTGCAGGGCCTCCTTGTCAAAAACATACGTGGATCAGCCCGCCAAGGGAGGCTCTCGCATGTTCCTGACCATCCACGGTAAGACCTTCGCCGTTCTCATCGCCCTCACTCTCTTCACCGCCGCACGCGGCCGCGCGGCCGACCTGACGACACCGGAGGGAGTGCTGCGGACGCTGGTCCAGGCCAACGTGGACAAAGACTTCGCCACGATTTCCAGTCTGATGGCCCACGACCAGGACATCATCAGCTACACGATCGAAGGGCGCAAATACGTCGGATGGACGGATTTCGCCCGCGACATGAAGGACGAATTCGAGACGGTGACGCGCCTGGAGATCCCCGTCACGCAGTTGAAGGTCTGGACGCGCGGCGACACCGCCTGGTTTGTCATGGAGCTGGACTATACCCGCTACCTCGGCAGCGGCAAGGAAGAGGTGCGAATGATGCTGCCCCTGCGCGAAACCGGGGTCATGGAGCGGCGAAACGGCCAATGGACCCTGGTGACATTTCACGAATCCTTCCGGAGCGATGCCGCCATCATGCCCAGCAGCAATCAGGCCTTTCCAGCCCTGAAGTAAGGATGGCCGGTTTGTGATCGATCGACCGTTGGAGGACGATACGAGCCGCGTTCCAAGGAAGGTTCCGTGCTGATGAGGCAGCTTGCGGCCTGCTCCCTGCTGCTGTTGCTGATGGCTTCCACGGCTGCGTCGCAGCCGCCGGCGTCGCCGTCCGATTATCCTCAATCGCTCGAGAAAGAGCTGAAGAGGCTGCTGGACGCTCAGGCCCAGGATTCCTCCGACTCCCGGCTGCTCATTCAACTGGCGGGCCTCTACCTTGAGATGGGCGAAGAACTCTACGCCGAAAAGGCCCAGAAGCTGGCCGCTTTCGAGGAAGGCGCCAGGCTGGCCAAGCAAGCCCTGGCCCTGGACGAACACAATGCAGAGGCCCACTACCTCTATGCAGCCAACCTGGGCAGCGCGGCGGACGTCAAAGGGATGGCTGCCTCGCTCCTGGCGCTGGACGAAATCAAAACCCATGCACGGCGTACGTTGGAACTGCAAAAAGATCATGTGGCGGCGCTGCACATGGCCGGCATGATGTTGGAAGAGTTGCCCCAGTTCATGGGAGGCAACAAGTCTGTGGCCTTGGACTACCTCAAGCGGGCCGTGACCATCGATCCGAACTATTCACATGCCCGACTAGACCTGGCCAAGATGTACCTGAAGCGCCGCGATCCTGATGCAGCCAAGCGAGAGTTGCTGGCGATCGTGGGCATGGACCACCCGAGCGATGCCTATGCCTGGGCGCGCCGGTACCGCCCCGAGGCGGAACGACTCCTGGCCTCGTCACAACCAGGCGAGTCCGTGGAAACCAGTGCCAGGTAGGCTGCATGGATCAAAGAGGAGGCCTGTCCTTATGAAGCAACTAGTCCTGGCGCTGGTGTGGGGTTTGATCTCAACCGGAGCCGCCTTTGCGAGCGGCAATCACGATCACGGCGGCCAGGTTTCATCCTCCTTGGAGGAGAAGACCAAGGTCACGTTGGAGGGGAATACCTTGACCCTTACCTTCGGGCCGATGAATCTGCCAACCGGCCATGATGGCGACCTGGCTGCCAGCATTCCCAAGCATATCTTCCAGGTCCCCAAGGACCGATTCCTGGTCGGCTACAAATCGGCGATCTTCACGAAAGACGGAACGCCCCTGCCGCGACAATGGCTCCATCATGTTCTATTGCTGAACCTCGACAAGGACAGCGTGTCCTGCCCGGGGGAGCCGCTGTTTTTTGCCGGGGCGGGCATGGAAATGACCGAGACGCGCTTTCCGGCCGGCTACGGAGTCAAGCTGGAGCAAGGTAAAAAGTTGATGGTGGTCGTGGCCTTCTATCACAAGGCTCTGCCGACCAAGGACGTCATGGCCACGTTCACGATGGAGTTGGCCCCGGAAGGGGCGCCGGTGCAGCCGATGGACGTCTATCAGGTCGGCGTCAACATCGTGTGTTACAGCAAGTTCGACCAGCGTGGCGAGAACCAGACCGACGAGGGGATCAGAATCGATGCCGGAGTGCAGGTACTGTCGGCGCCGCTCAAGTTCCGCATGGACGGCTGCGTGAGGTTCGCCTACCCCCATGGCCATGACCAATTGCTCCTCATTGCGCTCGACAACAAAACCACCAGGAAGACCCTGCTCCGGACCGTGCCGGACGTCGAGATGGACGGCAACTTCCGGGCCTTCCAGTCCCACCAAGTCTACAAAGACGAGCGAGGGTTTTCAGTGAACACCCGAGACGACTACGAGATGACCATGGTCTACCATCACCCCTTACACGACCCCCAGGAACAGCACGGCATGGGGAATTACCTCCTCTATATGACGCCGGGCGTCTGTTCCGAGGACGCGTCAGCGTCGGCGCGCTGATCGGACATTCGGTTGCACGCCATAACCAGCGCCCTCGACAAGGAGTCCCATGTCGCTGCATGACCGGCTTTCCGACGATCTCAAACAAGCCATGAAGGCCAAGGACCAGCTCCGCATGGACGTGATCCGCATGGTCAAAGCTGCGGTCTTGAACAAGGAGCTGGAGCTCAAGAAGAGCCTGGACGATGCAGAGATGAGCCGCGTCATGACCACCCTGGTCAAGCAGCGCAAGGAGGCGGCCGAGCAGTACCAGAAGGCCAAGCGGGACGACCTGGCCGGGAAAGAGCTCCGGGAGATCGCCATCATCGAGGGGTATCTGCCTAAAGCCCTGTCGTCAGATGAGATCACCCAGGTCGTCGAGACCGTCATCCGCGAAACGGGCGCCGCGACGCTCAAGGACATGGGGAACGTCATGAAAGCGGTGATGGTCCGCCTGGCTGGCCAGGCGGTGGACGGCAAGCAGATCAGCGAGTTGGTACGCGCCAAGCTGCAGTGACGTGTCTCCCCGGCAAACCCCGCCTCGTTCCGCCGATTCCTCCGGCCGGCAGGAGCGCTCCATGAAGCGGGTCTGCGTATTCTGCGGGTCCAGCACAGGCTTGAACCTCGTTCACCAGCACGCGGCGACACGGATGGGCGCCGAGATCGCCCGTCGAGGCCTGGGCCTGGTCTATGGCGGCGGAGGGATCGGGCTCATGAAGGTGCTGGCCGATGCGGTTCTTGACCAGGGGGGAGAAGTCATCGGCGTGATTCCCAAGAGTCTGACGATAAAGGAAGTCGCGCACGACCGCGTGACTGATCTCCGCATCGTCACCTCGATGCACGAACGCAAGGCCCTCATGGCCGACTTGAGCGACGCCTTCATCGCCCTGCCCGGCGCCTACGGCACGCTGGATGAATTCTGCGAGGTGCTCACCTGGGCTCAACTGGGACTGCACCACAAGCCTTGCGGACTGTTGAACGTGGACGGATTCTACGACCAGCTCATCGCGCACTTCGACCGTCTGGTCGCCGAAGAGTTCCTGAGCCCGACCAATCGCGCGCTCGTCATCGAAGCCCGGGACCCGGACAGGCTGCTCGATGCCCTGAGTCGGTATCGCTCGCCGGTTGCCGAGCAGTGGATCGACAGAGAGGAGAGGTGAGGAACGGACACTTGAGGTGTTTATCCGGCGGCGTCAATCACGATAAAGCGATGAGTAGCCGGCGGTTCAAACGAAGTTTGGTATGGTGGAGGGCAGGGGATTTGAACCCCCGACCCCGACGTTGCGAACGTCGTGCTCTCCCAACTGAGCTAGCCCCCCACCTGTATCCTTAGCTCGTTATGACGCGCCGGCGACCGTATGACCCGTGCTCGCTAACCCTGTTCGCAGGCAGTGACGCTCCGCGCCGAAACAAGGTCGA
>Ga0194110_10000381_pt1 | contig 56146 bp, 55 predicted proteins | sample TA2Kig1200mmetaG_FD_146192 | JGI IMG/M metagenome (GOLD analysis project Ga0194110, IMG submission 146192) | Freshwater microbial communities from Lake Tanganyika, Tanzania - TA2015032 Kigoma Deep Cast 1200m | ecosystem: Environmental > Aquatic > Freshwater > Lake | place: Tanzania: Lake...
GGGACGGGACACAGTACTCCTCCTGAAGTCTTGATGGATTCTTCATGGAGTGAGTTTATGTCCTTTCCCGAAAATTGCCCAGTCGCTTAACCGCTTTACTTGCCCTTATTGGGATCTACTGAATTTGTCGTAAAGCCAGTATAGTGATGGTGAATAAACGTAGTCATAAGCACCCAGGTAATGCACCACCTGCCCCCCGAAGCCTCGTTTGAAGCGATAGACCCCCCACAGACCATCGTTCCGCTTCAGGAACTCTCTTTCCAGCACCTCCTCTTCTTCGTCAGGGATGCCCCACAGGTCGTAGATCAGGCAGCCGCGCTCTTTGGCCCATTTGATGGCCTCCCACTGCAGGAGGTAATTGGGCATGAGATTGCGGTGTTCGTCGGACGAGGCCCCGTACATGTACCAGGCCCTTCGGCCCATGGCAAAGACCATTATCCCGGCCAGAACCTTGTCTTCGTAGATAGCCAGGAAGAGCTTAGCCAGGCCCTGGGGTACGAAAAGCTGGTGGGCAGCCTGGTAATACGGTTCGCTGTGAATTCCGAAACGATCGCGCCGGCCCGTAAGCTGCATCAAACGGTAGAAGCCGGGCAGGTCCTTGGCCGTACCTTGACGCACGGTCACCCCTTTGCGCGCCGCCAGTCGAATGTTGTAGCGGGTCTTGGATTTCATGCTGTCCAGGATAGCCTCATGGTCCGGGGTCAGATCCAACAGGGTGGTGCGTCGAGGTTGGATGGTCTGCGGGCTGGGGCGAAAACCTAGTTCCGTGAGTTTTTGGACCGGGGCGGGGTCTTCAGCCAGGTCGGGCTCGATCTTGAGGAAGATGGCACGGCGCTGGCGGCAAAGAAGGTGCAAAGCTTCCAGCAGAGTTGGTGTTACCTCTTCATCGGCCAGGTCGGTGATGGGCCCCTTGGGTACATAGGCAAGGGTGTGTAGGCCCAGAGGGCGGAAGAGAACCTGGGCCCCGGCCAGCCATTGGCCTTGATCCTCAATGACTACACGAGCGGCCCGCCAGCCGAACTTCCCCTTCAGGTGGCCCCACTGGCTCGATTGCAGGATGTGGCCCCCCGGGGATGCGGCCACGAAGGAGTTCCAATCACCTTCGTTTATCTCGCTGGTTGAGCGCACGCGCAAAGTGGCCCCCTTTCCTCGCTGATGACTTTATTATACCATATCTTGCGCCAGAAGTCACTTTTGGGTGCGTTTCATCATCGGTTGTAGGGGCACTCCTTGCGGGTGCTGAAGTTTGCCTTTTTGCGTGAAATATGTTATGATAATATCCACCTGTGACCATATCAACGAGGAGTTTGGGCTTTTGTTTGTCGCTTTCATCATTGGTCTCTTAGCGCTGGCCTTCAGCCTCTATCTGGCCTGTAGCACCCTGAAAAACGACCCCGGCCCGCGAGAAATCGCCGACATCTCCCGCGCCATCCAGGTCGGGGCAACGACCTTCATGCGCAGGGAATATCGCGTGATGGGGCTGGTGGCCCTGCCTTTTGCCCTCTTTCTGGCCCTCGTTCTGAGTCCCTACGTCGTGTTCGCCTTCATCGTAGGGCTGGTCTGTTCGACCCTCTCCAGCTTTATCGGCATGAGCATTGCCACCCGCACCAACGGCCGCGTCGCTTTCGCCGCCAGAAACGGCCTCAGCAAAGCCATGAACGTGGCCTTCTCTGGTGGGGCGGTGATGGGCATGGCGGTGGTTGGCCTGAGCGCCATGGGCATCTCGGGGGTCTACTTGCTATTCGACCTTTTGCCTTTCACCCCCGAGCCCCTGGCAGTCATCACCGGCTACTCGATGGCGGCCAGCTTTGTGGCCATCTTCGTCCGCATCGGGGGAGGGATCTTCACCAAAGCCGCCGACATCGGGGCCGATCTGGTGGGCAAGGTAGAGGTGGGTATCCCCGAGGATGACCCACGCAACGCCGCCGTGATCGCCGACCAGGTGGGGGATAACGTGGGCGACGTGGCCGGATTGGGATCCGACCTGAACCAGTCCTACACCGATACGATCGTTTCCTCTCTGCTCATCGGGGCCGCGGCTCAGAGCATCGGTGGCCTATATCTGGGTGAGAAGAGCGTCATCTTCCCTCTATTGCTGGTGGCGGCCGGCATCGTGGCCTCGGCGCTGGGCATCCTGATGGTCAGGATGCTCTCCCAGAAGGGCGTGATCCGGCCGGAGGCCGTCCTGAAAGTGGGGATGTTGACCAGCGGGGTGCTATCGTCGCTCGGTATTTTGCTGCTGTCCCACTTCTATCTGGGGCACCTGGGGGCCTTTTACGCCACCACGTCCGGCCTGGTGGTGGGGCTCCTCATCGGTCTGAACACCGAATATTACACCTACAAAAAGCCGATTCGTTTCATCGCCGAATCCAGTGAAGCCGGGGCGGCCACCACCATCATCGCTGGCCTGGCCGTGGGCCTGGAGAGCACCGTGCTGTCCATGATCCTGCTGGGCCTGGGCATGATCATCGCCCATCACTTCGCCGGGCTCTACGGCATCGCCCTCTCCGGACTGGGCATGCTCTCTATCTTGGGCATCAACCTGGCGATGGATGCCTATGGTCCCATCGCCGACAACGCCGGTGGGATCGCTCAGATGAGCCGTCAGGGCCCGGAGATCAGACATATCACCGACCGCCTGGACGCGGTGGGCAACACCACTGCGGCCATCGGCAAGGCCTTCGCCGCCAGTGCCACCGCCGCTGCATCTCTTTCCCTGCTCACCGCCTACTCGGAAGCGGCCCACATCGTGCGCCTGGATATCCGAGAGCCCAGAGTGATGGCCGGGCTGTTGATCGGTGGCGTGCTGCCCGCACTCTTTTCGTCTATGGTCATCAAATCGGTGGGGCGCACAGCGCAACTGATAGTGATCGAGGTGCGCAGGCAGTTCCGGGAGATCGCCGGCCTGCTGGAAGGCAAGACACAGCCGGACTATAGCCGCTGTGTAGACATCGCCACCCGAGGGGCCCTGGGCCAGTTGGCGCTGCCCTGTCTGCTGGCCATCAGCGTTCCCTTTATCACCATCTTCACCCTGGGCAGGGAGGCGTTGGCCGGGCTTTTAGCCGGCTGCATCGTCTGCGGCATCTTCCTGGCTCTCTTCATGGCCAACGCCGGCGGGGCCTGGGACAATGCCAAGAAGCTGATCGAGGGCGGGGAGCTGGGTGGCCGGGGATCGCTGGCCCACAAAGCCAGCATCATCGGCGATACGGTGGGCGACCCCCTCAAGGACACCGCCGGGCCCTCCCTGGACATTCTGGTTCAGCTCATCGCTACCGTTTCACTGGTCTTCACCCCGCTGTTTTTGAGGATGTTGAAGTGACATCACAGAAAAGAGAGATAATGACGCTTGGACACGTGGCGCGCGTGGCAGGCGTAGTAGTGGATGTGGAGTTCGCCGTGGGCGACCTGCCCGGTATTCACCACGCGCTGCTCGTCGAGCGCGACGAAGGCCCACCCCTGGTGATCGAGGTGCAGGAGCACGTTGACCCCGCTACTGTGCGCGGCATGGCGATGGCTTCCACCGCGGGGCTGCGCCGGGGCCTGGCAGTACGGGACACCGGCCAGCCGATCATGGTGCCGGTCGGCCGGGCCACCCTGGGCCGCATCTTCAACGTGCTGGGGGAGCCCGTAGACGATGGCCCCCCCCTGTCCCCCCCAATGGTGGGGGAGGAGGGGGGCGTGGCGCGCCAGCCCATTCACGTGGACGCCCCGCCGCTGCGGGAGCAGGAAGCCGCCACCCGGATGCTCACCACCGGCATCAAGGTCATTGATCTGCTCACCCCCTATGGCCGGGGGGGCAAGATCGGCCTCTTCGGCGGGGCCGGGGTGGGCAAGACGCTGCTCATGATCGAACTGATTCGCCACACCATCGTCCGCCCCCCTGACCCCCTAAAGTTGGGGGGAACGGGGGGACAGGGCATCGTCCTCTTCGCCGGCGTGGGCGAACGCAGCCGTGAGGGCAATGAACTGTGGCTCGAGATGCAGCGCAGCGGCGTCCTGGCGCGCACTGTCCTGGTCTTCGGCCAGATGAACGAGCCGCCGGGCGCTCGCCTGCGCCTGCCCTTCACCGCCCTGACCATGGCCGAGCACTTTCGCGATCAGGAGCAGCAGGATGTGCTGTTGTTCATTGATAACATTTACCGCTACATTCAGGCCGGTATGGAGGTTTCGGCCCTGCTGGGTCGCCTGCCCAGCGCGGTCGGCTATCAGCCTACCCTCTCTACCGAGATGGGCGAACTGCAGGAACGCATCTCCTCCACCAGCCGGGGAGCCATCACCTCCGTGCAGGCCATCTACGTGCCAGCCGACGACTTGACCGACCCGGCGGTGGCTGCCACCTTCGCCCACCTGGACGCCATCACCGTCCTCTCCCGCCGCCAAGCCAGCCAGGGTTTCTATCCGGCCGTGGACCCCTTGCAGTCCAGCTCACGGCTGCTGGATCCCCGACTGGTCGGCCAGCGCCACGAGCGCGTGGCCAGGGAGGTGCGAGCCTTGCTGGCCCATCACGAGGAATTGCGCGACATCATCTCCATCCTGGGCGTGGAGGAGCTCTCCGAGGAGGATCAGATAGTGGTGGGGCGGGCGCGCCGCCTGCAGCGTTTCCTCACCCAGCCCTTCTTCGTGGCCGAGCCTTTCACCGCCCTGGCGGGCCGCTACGTCCCTTTGGAAGAGACCCTGCGCGGCTGCGAGGAGATCCTGGAGGGCAAGCACGACGACCTGCCAGAGCAGGCTTTCTACATGGTGGGTACCATTGACGAGGCAGTAGCCAAGGCAGGGGATTAGACAAGATGGTGGAGACACTGTGGTTGAGGGTGATCACCCCTGAGGGGGTGCACCTGCGAGCAGAAGGGGTGCAGATCGTAGAAGCCTGGCTGACCGACGGGGCTATCGGCATCCTGCCCCGCCACGCGCCGCTGGTGGCGGCCCTGGCGCCGGGCGAACTGGTCTACGAGGACGAAGGTGGCCGCCATACTCTGACGCTGGCGGCAGGCATCCTGCGGGTGGCAGAAGGCGGGATCACGGTGCTGACCACAAAGGTCACACCCGCCCCCCTGACCCCCCAAAGTTGGGGGGAGCGGGGGGAGGGGAGAGATCCGTGAGATTTCTGCTATGCCTTCTCCTGGCCACGATAGCCGCGCTGGCCTATTTCTTTCTGCTCTACCGGACGGTTCAGTGGATCCTGCGACGGAACTTGCCTGCTGCCGGTAACCTGATGGTCGCCGGATTTTTGCTTCGATACGTACTGTGGGGTCTGGTCGTGCTGGCCCTGCTGAAGCTGGAGCCGCTCGGGGGGGCCGTGGCGGCTATCGTGGGCTTCACCATCGGCAGGGTGGTGGTGATCAGGAAAGCACTTGGCGAGGAGTGAAGAGTGAAACAGACATTTCCTTACGTTGTCTTCACTATATTTGGCATCCCGGTCAGGCGCACAGTAATAGTTACCTGGATGATGATGGCTGTCTTGACTATCCTCGCCTATCTGACCTCAAGGAGGATGAGCCTCAAGCCCAAGGGATGGCAACGCCTGGTAGAGCTAGGGATCGAGGCCCTTGAGGGCCTGATATCGAGGACCATAGGGCGGCCTGGCGAAGAGTTCCTGCCCCTGGTCGGCACTTTGATCCTGTTCATCGCTACCGCCAACCTGTCGGGGCTTGTGCCTGGCTTATCTTCCCCCACCAGTGACATCAATACCCCCTTTGCGTTGGCGCTGGTAGTCTTCTTTGCCGTTCACTACTATGGCATCCGACAACAAGGCCTGGCAGGGTACATCAAACTCCTTGCTGGACCGGTCTTCGTGAGCCTGCCTTTGGAGCTTATGGGACACGTAAGCAGGGTGATATCCCTTTCCTTGCGTCTCTTTGGCAACATGGTAGCGGGGACGGTGATCGTGGCCGTTCTATACGGGCTCATCCCGCTCATTATCCCGATACCGTTGCTTTTGTTCAATCTTCTCATCGGCGTTTTGCAAGCTTTCGTCTTCACTCTCCTCAGCATCGTCTACATCGGCCAGGCCGTAAAGCCGCTGGCTGAGGAGCGATAGCCTGGACTCGCAACAGCTTCTGATTTACCCAATCTCGTAGATCACAATTGATGGCGAGGAGTTGCACTCCGAGCCCCTGTTCGGCAGTACAACTGCCTCACATCGGTGGGCTTCTGATCTACCCAATCTACCAGTTTACCAGTCTCAGTAATGGAAATTTGATCCCAAGCCAGCTACCAGAGCCTCAGGTGGGGAGGTTCGAGGAGCTTTCTGCTACCAGTTACCAATTCCAACCAAAGCGATCCAAAGAGAAAGGAGCCTCATCATGGAAACAGTTACCATTGTAGTACTGGTGACTACGATCGTTTGCGGAATCACTATCGTCTTGGGGACGATGGTCCCCTCCCTTGCGGAAGGCAAGGCCGTGGTGTCTGCCCTGGAAGCCATGGCCCGACAACCTGGTATGGCGGGCCAGATCAGTACCACTCTCTTCGTGGCCCTGGCTATGCTGGAGTCCTGTGCCATCTACGTGCTGCTGATTTGCCTGATCCTGCTCTTTGCCAACCCCCTCCTGGCTCTTATACAGTGAAGGAGAGTGAGCGATGCTCGAACTCGACCTGCCCACCCTGGTCTTTCAAATCGTCAACTTCTTGCTCCTGGCGGTCGTCCTGGGTAAGTTCCTTTTTAAGCCCGTGCAACGTGTGGCGCGCCAGCGGGAAGCGGAAGTGAAGACTATGCTGGACCAGGCTGCCCAGGACATGAACGAGGCCGAATCGCTGCGCGAACGCCTGGCAGCGCGTATGGGAAGGGCGGAAGAAGAAGCTGAAAACATCGTTCGGCAGGCCAGGGAGGAGGCACAGCAACAGGCCTGGGACATCCTGCGCCAGGCCGAGGCCGAGGCCGAAGTGCTGCGGGCGGAGATGTGGGCCGAGGTTGCACAGGAGCGGGCACAAGCCGTTGCTGAGAACTACGATAAAATGCTGGACTCCATCATCGAATTGGCTGCCCTGGGCTTACAGGGCGTCGTCACCCAGGCCATGCACGATGACCTGGTCGCTGATATGGTAGCTCACATCTGGGAGTTGGGCCAGACCGACCGCCCGCGAGTGGAAGCCTACCGCCGCATGATGGCCGGGCGGCAGCCGGTGGCTCGGGTCTACACTCCTCTGCCCCTCAGCGAGGAACAGCAACGCACCCTGACCGACACCCTGTCGGCCCTGGTCAATCGCCCCCTCACCCTGAACATAGAGACCGACCCGGCCCTCATCGTTGGCCTCAAGGTGCGTCTGGGCGACACCGTCATTGACCACAGCCTGCAGCGGCGACTGTTGGACATGCGCGATGAAGTGGACAGTGAATTGGAACGATGGTTGCAAGGATGAAGGAACGTTTTGATCTGCCCCCATTGCTCGAATTGGTGCGAGAGAAGGCCCTCGCCCAGCCAGACCACCAGGTACGCTTTCTGGACGTGGGCACTCTGCTCCAGGTGGGCAGTGGCGTGGCTGGCCTCTCCGGGCTGCCCTGGGCTATGACCGATGAGCTGGTGGATTTCCCCACCGGTGTGCAGGGCCTGATCCTCAACCTGGAGCGGCGACGTATTGACTGTATCTTGCTGGGGCCCGACGAGGGTTTACAGGGAGGCGACCTGGTGACCAGTAGCGGCCGCCGGCTGCGAGTGCCGGTGGGCGCGGAACTGATGGGTCGGGTGGTGGACCCCCTGGGGCGACCGCTGGACGGGAAGGCACTCGTAGTCGTCGCCGACTGGCATCACTTGGAGCGGGAAGCGCCCAACGTGGTCGAGCGCAGCCCGGTCAGCCGGCCGCTGCACACCGGCCTCAAGGCCATTGATGCCCTGGTGCCCATCGGCCGCGGGCAGCGGGAACTGATCATCGGCGACCGCCAGACGGGCAAGACGGCCATCGCCGTGGACACCGTCATCAACCAGCGAGCGGGCGACGTGGTCTGTGTCTACGTCAGCATCGGTCAGAAGAAATCATCGGCCCGGGCGGTGATCCAGGCCCTGGAGAGCCACGGGGCGCTGGCCCACACTATCGTGGTGGTGGCCGACCCCGATGCCCCCCCGGCCCTGCGCTACCTGGCTCCTTATGCGGGCTGCACCATGGCTGAGTATTTCGTCTATCATGGCCGGGACGTGCTCATCGTCTACGACGACCTGAGCAAGCACGCCGACACCTATCGTGAGCTCTCGCTGCTGCTGCGCCGGCCGCCGGGGCGGGAGGCTTACCCTGGTGACATATTCTACCTGCACGCCCGACTGCTGGAGCGAGCTGGCCAGTTCGACGAAGCCCTGGGTGGCGGCTCGCTGACCGCCTTGCCTATTGTGGAGACCAAACGAGGCCAGATAGCAACCTACATCCCTACCAATCTGATCTCCATCACCGATGGCCAGATCTATCTGGACAGCGGACGCTTCAACCGCGGCTTCCGCCCGGCCATTGACGTGGGGCTCTCCGTCTCGCGGGTGGGCGGCGCGGCCCAGCGCCCGGCCATGCGGGCCGTGGCCGGACGCCTGCGCCTGGAACTGGCCCAATACGAGGAGGTGGCTCGCTTCACCCGCTTCGGCGGCGAAGTTGACGAGCGCACCCGCCGCCAGATCACCCGCGGGGAGCACCTGGCAGAGGTGTTGAAACAGGAGCAGAACGCCCCCCTCTCCCTGGCGCAGCAGGTAGTGATCTTATACGCTGCCTCCCAGGGGTACCTGGACGACCTGCCACTGGACGAGGTGGCCCGTTTTGAGTCAACTTTGCGGGAACTCGTGCCTCGCCACTACCCCGCTCTCTATCGCCACCTGGCCGATGGCGATAAGTTGACGCCGGAGATGGAGGCGGAGCTGGAGCAGGCCATCGCCGCAGCGCGGGCCACGTTCGCGCAGGGTTCGTAGTAGCAACGACTTATGGAAGACATCGAACGCATCCAGCAGCGGCTGGAAAACATCAAGGGCATCGAGCCCATCCTCACGGCCTTGCGCACCATTGCCGTCGCGACCTGGCGCGTTGCCCTGCGGCGACTGGAGGCAGCACGGGAGTACACGCGCCAACTGGAGGAAGTGCTGGCCATCGTCGTCCCCCACCTGCCGCCTTCCGACTCTCGCCAGGGCAAACCGGCCGCGGGCGAGGCCCTGCTGGTCATCGCCGCTGAGCGGGGGTTGTGCGGCGGCTTCAATCGCGCGGTGCTGGAGGCCGCCGAGGGCTTCATCGCCGAGCAGCGGGCCCAGGGGCAGATCCTGCACCTGTTGACCCTGGGCGAGCGCGCCCGGCGTCACTTTCAGCGCCTGGGAGAGCCGATCCTGCGTGCCGAGCGACTGCCGACCACCGCGCTGTGGCCCTTTGCCCAGGCTCAGGCCCTGGCCGAATGGGCCATGGACGCTCACGGGGCGAGGCAGATTGATGGCCTGCAGGTGTTGTACAACCGCTACCTTTCGGCGGTGGCCTACGAACCGGTGACCCGCCGCTTGATTCCACCGCCTATGGCCGTGGGCACGTCCGGCCAGGAAGCCTGGCTGCCAACCATCGTGGAGACCGATGCGGCGCAGCTCCACGCCCTGGTCATGACCCAGCTCGTCATCGTGGGGCTGTACCTGACGGTGATCGAGTCGGCAGCCAGCGAACAGGCGGCCCGTTTTCGGGTCATGGACGGAGCCAGCCAGAACAGCCAGCGGCTGATCGAGGAGTTGACCCTGGAGTACCACCAGGCCCGCCAGCAGGCCATCACCAGGGAGATGTTGGACCTGACTGCCGGAGCCGGACTGCTGCCTGGCATCCGGGAGGAGGACACCGATAGATGAACACCCTACCAGGTTGGAGGCGCGAACCATGAAACTGCTGCTGGCTATCGTCCCGGCCGGCGATGCCGACGAGCTTATTGACACTCTGTTAAGAAACGACTTCGGGGTTACTCGCATTGACAGCAGCGGCGGATTTTTGCGGCAGAGCAACGTCACGCTGCTCATCGGGGTGGAAGCCACCCAGGTGGATAGAGCGCTGCAGCTCATTACGGCCACTTGTCATCCCCACGTCGAACTGGAGCCGAACAAGGCGAAGTTGACCACGCGCTGCGCCCTGGTCTTCATCCTGAGCGTGGAATCGTGCGTCGGTGTATGAGCGAGTCAGCGAGTCTCAGTACACCGCAACAGCGTGATGTGAGGGAGTGGAACTCCCGAACGGAGGGCTCGGACTACAACTCCTGGCCATCGAATTGCGGTCTACTGAGTCTACTGATACTATAAGAGGAACCAAAATGATGACTTTGGCATACGTCGCGTTAGCGGCGGTCGTCCTTGTCAGCGCCATTACCGCGGTGCTGTCCAGGAACCTGCTGTGGGCAGCCGTCGCGCTGGGAGTGGGCAGCGCGGCCCTGGCAGCTCTGTTTTTGATGCTCAACGCCCCCTACGCGGGCGGCTTTGAGTTAAGCGTGGGGGCCGGGTTGGTCAGCGTGCTCTTCATCGTCGCCATCAGCCTGACCGAGTCAATGCGGGGGCAAAGCCGTGAACCGTGAATACGTCGCCTGGACCGGCGTTGTGGTTGCACTGCTGATTGCCGGCCTGTTGATCGGCCGGCAATTATTGGTACTACCCGACGACGCCCACGTAGCACGGCGTCCTGAGCTCGTCGAAGGGCAGCGTCCCGAGCCTGTCGAAGAGTCGTTCCGGCAGTGGTTCTGGGAGAGCCGCGGCCTCGACCTGGCAGCCCAGGTGGCGTTGATCTTCGTCGGCGCGCTGGGCATCGCCGCGCTGTTGCCCAGCGACAAAGAGGAGACAGAAATGACCAATGGCCAATGCTCCCCCTCTTTCCCCCCCAGTAGGGGGGATGAAAGGAGGGGACCCCCAAAGTTGGGGGGAACGGGGGAAGGGGACGACGAATGAATGTGGGGACGATGGACTGGCTGAACCTACTCAATACATCACTGAGCGTGTTGTTGTTCCTGATTGGGCTGTTCTGCCTGTTCTCACGACGCAACGTCATCAAGCAGGTGATGGGGCTCAAGATCATGCTCCAGGGGGCCACGCTGGGCCTCATCCACGCGGGTCACCTGCGTGGGGACTTGCACCTTGCCGAGACGATGGTTGTCTCGGCGCTGGTCGTCGAGGCGGTCGTGATCGCCATCGCGCTGGCGCTGATCGTGAACGTCTTCCGCCACTATCCCTCAGGAGACGTTGATCACCTGGACAGATTGCGGGGTTAGCGTGATGGGCACATTGATCGTGGGGTTGGTGACGCTGCCGCTGCTGGGGAGCGCGTTGGTAGCTGTGATGTCGTGGCGCGGGTGGCGCTCCACGGCGCACTACGTGGCGCTGACGGCGACCGCTGTGACGGCGCTGTGTGCCCTGGCTTTGTTGCCCTCCCCCCTGACCCCCCAAAGTTGGGGGGAACGAGGGGACGGCCCGACTATCGCCGTCGAATGGCTGCCTGGTGCCGGCCCTATGGAGCTGGGCCTTGGCACCACGGGGCTCTATGCGGTGCTGGTCACTACGTGGGGGGCCTTTCTCGTCCTGCTCGGCGCTTCCCCCTTCATCCCCCCCACTGGGAGGGAAAGAGGGGGGGGCGGCGAGGAATATCCGCCCTGGTCCGGAACGGTGATGCTGCTGGCGCTGGCTGCGGCTAACGTCGCTTTCCTGGCCGAGCATTTCCTGGCTCGCTACGTGGCGCTGGAGATCGTGGCCCTGTGCATTGCCCTGGCGCTGGTGGTCGAATTGCGAAACACGATGGGCATCCGTTTGGCCTGGAGCAGCTATCTGCTCCTGCGCCTGGGCGACGCGGGCCTGCTCACCGCCATCCTGATCCTGATGGACGCCAGCGGGACGTTGCGCATCGGCCCGGCGCTGGAGTTTGCCCTCAGTGCCATCGAAAGGGCGGGCGGCGCACTGGAGGCCGGACGCCTGGCCTGGGTCGTGGCTGGCTTGGTGCTGGCGGTGTGGGTCAAGCTGGGCGGCTGGCCCTTTCACCTCTGGAGCCAATCCGGGCGACGGCTGGCGTTGGCCTCGCAGGCCTGGCTTTATGCCACCGTCATGCCCAACCTGGGCATGTACCTGCTCTATCGCGTCACGCCGCTGTTGGCCCTGGCCGGCTCGCTGCAGACGGCGGCGCTCTGGCTGGGGGCTGGCGGCGCGGCGCTGGCCATGCTCATCGGGCTGACCCGGGCGGACCCGCGCAGTGCACTGGTCTACGTCGGGGCCGCGCACGGTGGGCTGACGCTCTTCGTCGCCGCCAGCGGGGTCGAAGCGGCCGTCTGGTTAGGCTTGCTGGCGCTGACACCGCTGCGCCTGTTGCTCTTCCTGGCAGCCGAGGCAGCCCAGGGCTCTGATTCACCCGCCCAGCGCAGGGTCGCCGCCGGTTCCTTTGCCCTGGGTGGGTTGGCGCTGACAGCCTTCGGCCTGCTGACCACCTGGTGGGCGCGACGGGCGGGAGTTCCGCTGGACGCGCTGTTCGTCGCCGAGGTCGCCGTGGCCTTGAGCGGCATCTGGGCGGTGCACGTAACGGGGCGGCTTCTGTCAATCGGCGTCAGAGACGCCTCCTACGAGGGTTTACCTGAACCTGTAGGGGCTTCCCCCATTCCCCCTCCCCCCGTTCCCCCCAACTTTGGGGGTCCCCCCCCTTCATCCCCCCCACTGGGGGGGAAAGAGGGGGGGCAATGGACGCGGTGGATGGCCATCGGAACGTTGAACGGCGGAGTGCTGGCCGGTGGGCTGGGCTTTAGGCCGCTGGCCCGTCACCTGGTTGCCGCGGCGGGCATGGCGTGGCAGGAAATCCCCACCCTGCCTGCCCTGTTGCGCTACGCGGTCACTACCCCTGCGGTGCTGGTGGTGATGGTTTTGGTGCTGGCAGGGTGGCAACTCCAGCGGCGCTTAAGAGCAGGTCCTCTCGTTGCAGCGGTGCCAGAGGAGGAAGCGTACGACCTGGAAGAAGGGTTGGCCCGGGCGGCCCAGGCGTTGCACGCCGTGGTCGAGGTGGGTATCCTGGAACAGATCGTTGCCCTGGTCGTGCGGGTGGTGGTGGATGGGGCACGCCTCACCTACCGCGTCGTGGAGCAGGAGGGCCTGGAGGGACTCCTGCGCCGTTCCGTGCGAGCTGTTCTGAGGCTGAGCCGGGGGTTGCAGCGTTGGCACACGGGGCGGCTGCGGTATAACCTGTTGTGGGTGGTGGTCAGCCTGGCGCTGGCAGTGCTGGCCTTGGTGCTGTATGGTGGGTAGGAGAGGTGAGGCATGGACATAGAAACAATGTGGCTAGTGACTATCCTGGGCGCACCGTTGGCGGCGGCGCTGTTGCTCTCCCTGCTGGGTGGCCGCGGCGCGCGTATGGCGGGCTGGATGGCCGGCCTGGCGGCGGCGCTCTCCCTGGCCGGGACCTTTGCCCTCCTGCCGGCGCTCCAGCGTGGCGAAGACCCCACGCTAGGCTTTAGATGGATCCCGGCCGCAGGCATCCGGTTGACGCTGCACATAGACTGGCTGACCTTCCCCTTCCTGATCACCGAGGCAGCGGTGACGCTGCTGGCCGTCGTTTATACCTGGGGCTACCACCGTACGGATGAGAGGACATCGTTCTTCTACGCCCTGTTGCTGCTCTTCGCCGTGGGCATGTCCGGCACCACCCTGGCCGACGACATGTTCCTGTTCTATATTTTCTGGGAATTGATGCTGGTAGCCTCCTGCGCGCTGATCGCCGTGTGGGGCGAGGGCGAGCAGCGGGGCGCGGTAGCTCTCAAGTACTTCATCTTCACCCACCTGGGATCGCTGATGGTGTTGGTGGGGTTGATCGTGCTCTACGACGCTACAGGGAGTGACAGCTTCTCCGCCCTGCGGGCAGGTGTGACCTTAGCCCCCGGCCTGGTGATGACCGTGACCACGCTTTTCATCGTCGGCTTTTGCGTCAAGATGGCCATCTTCCCGCTGCACCTCTGGCTGCCCGACGCCCACACCGTGGCCCCCATGCCGGTCACCATCATGCTGGCGGCGGCGATGCTCAGCATGGGCACTTACGGCGTCCTTCGCTTCCCCCTGAGCATCTTCTCGCCGGCTCAGATGACCTCCTTTGCCGTGCCGATGATGGTGGCAGGCATCGTCTCTGAGATATACGGCGCGCTGATGGCCCTGGCCGAGCAGGACATCAAGCGCATTATCGCCTACTCCAGCGTCAGCCAGATGGGGTACATTTTATTCGGGCTGGGCACGCTGACCTTCGACGGGATTGCCGGGGCGACGTTGCACGTCATCTATCACGCCATCGTCAAGGCGTTGCTCTTCATGTGCGTGGGGCTGGTGGTGCGCGCTACGGGTCGGCGGCGCATCACGGAGCTGGGCGGCCTGGGAAGCGCGATGCCGGTAGTGGCTCTTTGCACCGCTGCGGGCGCGCTGGCCATCGCCGGGTCACCGCCCTTCTGCATCTTCGACAGCGAGTGGATGATCTTCGCTGGTGGTTTTCACACCGCCCACATCGGGCTCTCGATCCTGACGCTGTTCGGATCGCTGCTGACCGTGGCCTACGCCCTCTGGTTCGTGGGGCGCATCTTCTTCGGCGCTCGCCCGCAGGGGCTGACCGTAGGCCGCCTGCCCTGGGCGATGGTGGTGCCGACGATCTTGCTGGCTGCGTTGGCCCTCATCGAAGGGCTCTTTCCGGCGCCGGTCTTCGACTGGGTGGCCCACGAGTTGACCTTGATCCTGGGAGGCGTCTGGTGACGGGCAGCGTGTGGGTGGTGTTACCGCTGGCCTGTCTGACTGGCGGCGCGCTCGCCGTCTACCTGGTGGCGCGCCTGTGGACATCTCGCAACGACCGGTTGGCGCTGTTCACGGCGTTGGTCCTGGTGGCCGCGCTGGGGATGCTGGCCCCGCTCTTCGGGCTCACGCAAGCCCCCCTGAGCGCTGCCGAAGGGCTGCCGACGTGGGGATACTTTGGCCCCGGCGGGGCTTTCCTGCGCGCCGACGCGGGTGCGCTGGTGGTGGCCTGTGTGGCGCTGGGACTGGGGACGCTGGTGACGATATATTCAGGCCGTTACCTGGCGCTCGACCGCCGCCAGGAGAACTATTATCCGCTGTTGCTGTTGCTGGTGACCGGCCTGGTGGGCATGGTGATGGCCACCGACCTCTTTAACCTCTACCTGTTCTGCGAGTTGATGAGTGTCGCCGCCTACGTGCTGGTCGCCTTCCGCCGCCACCTCGACACGGCCATCGAGGCCGGTCTCAAGTATCTGGTGATGGGCAGCGTGGGCACGGTTACCATCCTGATGGGCCTCTCCTTCGTCTATCGCGAGACGGGAACGCTGGTGCTGCCGCTGATGATGGGCGCGCCAGGGCCGTGGACGCGCGCCGGGACGGCCTGCTTCCTGGTGGGCTTCGGCATCAAGAGCGCGGTCGTGCCCCTGCACACCTGGCTGCCCGATGCCCACGGGCGAGCGCCCAGCAGCATCAGCACCATGCTTTCCGGCATTGTCGTCCAGAGCGTCCTCTACGCGCTGCTCAAGGTCTGCCTGGGGCTGGGCTTTCCGGCGCGCGACCTGGGAACGCTGTTGATGGTGCTCTCGCTGTTCAATATGACCTTGGGCAATGCCCTGGCGTTGGTGCAGACCTACACCAAGCGACTGCTGGCCTATTCGACGATCGCTCAACTGGGCTACATCATGTTTAGCCTGGGCATTGGGCTGCGCTATGCCCTGCCGATAGCCATCCAGGCTGGCTTCTTTCTTCTGATAGCCCACGCGGCGATGAAGGGGCTGGCCTTCCTGTGCAAGGGGGTCTGTCACTTCTACTACGCCGCTACCCAGATCGCCGATCTGCGGGGGACGGCGGCGCGTATGCCGCTGGTGGCCATGGCCTTCAGCGTGTCGCTGGCCGGGCTGGCCGGCGTGCCACCGCTGGCCGGTTTCGCCGGCAAGTGGTTCGCGCTGAGCGGTGGTCTGCAGGCCAGCGGTGTGCTCGTCTACCTGGGATTAGTCATCTTCTTGCTCAACAGCCTGTTGGCGTTGGGTTATTATCTGCCGCTCATCGGCACGCTGTTCACTTCACAGACTTCGGAAGTCTCATCTCAGATCCGAATCTCGCCCTGGATGGCGCTGCCTCTGGTGATCCTGGGGACGTTGATTCTGGCCATCGGCTTCTACCCGGGGCCCTGGCTGGACTGGACGGCGGGGGCGAGTGCCTACTTGCTGGCGCTGGGGAGGTGAGGAATGATTGGAGACATACTGTTGAGCCCGCCGGTGGCCCTCTGTGTCTTTCTGGCGCTGGCCTATGGCCTTTACCGGCTGGGCGGGGCGCTGGCCGCACCGGGCGAGGAGCACCCCGGCAAGCATCAGCCCTACGCCTGCGGTGAGGATCTGTTGCCTCCGGAGGCGCAACTGGCCTACCACGCCTTCTTTCGCCTGGCGCTGCTTTTCTCCGTGTTGCATCTGGCGACGCTGGTGGTTTCGACGCTGCCGCCAGGGGGGGCGTCGCACCGCCTGGCGATAGCTTACCTGGTGGGTATTGGTATCAGCGTGTTCGTGCTAACCAAGGGAGAGGGGTAAAGGAACCAACCGGGGGGGAGGTGAATTCCTTCATCGAGAAGTTCCGGGTCAAGGATCTCGTAGAGGCTGAGGTTGATGCATCCATCGCTAGCATTGGTAGACACGGACACCTCGCTCAATGAAGAGGTGTGGAAACTCCAGACGGTCTGTAAGGGCCTTCGCCTCATCGAGTACCTGTCTCAGGTTTCTCCCTGCAGAAACGACCCTCTGGTCAATAATAGCCACCCATTGATTGGGATACTGGCGTGTCAACTCGGCGTAATGCTCCTCGGCCCATTTGACATCATCCCAGTATTCCTTTGGAGGGGGCTTGGGAAGCGCGTTATCACACATTTTCTCATCTCCGAATCAGGCCATTTTGATTCAAGTCAGTAGTTACGCACGCCTTCACTTTTTATTGTGAAATTATACCATACATAGTAAGGAATGACAAATGTCTGGGACTCCATGTCTCACGGCTACCCTATGGGATCGCTTGGAGAGAGATATGCTGGATCTAGTGCGCTGGGCGCGACGCAAGTCGCCCTGGGTGCTGCATTTCAACAGCGGCGGCTGCAACGGCTGCGACATTGAGATTCTGGACCTGCTCACACCGCGTTACGACGTGGAACGGCTGGGCATCCTGAAAGAAGCCTCGCCACGCCATGCCGACATCTTGCTCTGCACCGGCCCGGTGACGCGCCAGTCGCGAGATAGATTGCGCCGCATCTACGAGCAGATGCCGGCCCCCAAATGGGTAGTGGCGGTGGGCAGTTGCAGTTGTTCCGGCGGCGTGTTCCGCGATGGCTACAACGTGCTGGGCGGTATAGACCAGGTCTTGCCCGTGGATATTTATATACCGGGTTGTCCCAGCCGTCCAGAGGCGATGATTGACGGGCTGGTGCGGTTGCTGGAGATGATTTAGCGAGTCAGCGAGTCAGTTTTTGGCTCGTAGTAATGACTTCAGTCGTTGGTGGCGGGGCAAAAGCCACTGAAGTGGCAACTACTGCCATCTCATTAAGCTAGAGAGGACAAACCGTGCATTTGGAAGCGATTTTGCAAACATTGCGGGAGACTTTTCCCGCCGAGACCATTGAGGCGCAGGCGCTGCCCATAGACGAAACCTTTATCGCCCTGCCGCCAGACTGCGTTCACCTGGCCGTGCAGGTGCTCATCGAGCGCAACGATCTGGGCCACCTTTCGACCATCACCGGACAGGATACCGGCAGCGAGATAGAGTTGCTGTATCACTTCTGGGATGGGCGAGGCCTGACGCTGAAAACGTCGTTGCCGCGGGAAGGGGTGCACATCACCACGATAACCGACCTGATCTCCGGCGCTTCTTACTACGAGCGGGAGGTCAGCGAGATGCTAGGCGTCACCTTCGATGGCCACCCCGACCCGCGTCCACTGCTACTGCCGGACGACTGGGACGGCGAGGCCCCGCTGCGTCACCAGCCTCTCCCACCTTCCCCCCCAGAGTTGGGGGGGACCGAGGGGGGGCGGAGAGGGGCCGGGGGTGAGGGCAGATGACCCGCATAACCATTCCCATCGGTCCGCAGCATCCCGCCCTTAAGGAGCCGCTCTCGTTCTTGTTGACCGCCGAAGGAGAGCGAATCGTAGACAGCGTCCTGCGCCTCGGCTACGTCCACCGCGGCCTGGAGCGCATCTGCCAGCAGCGTAGCTACGTGCAGAATGTCCACGTGGTGGAGCGCGTCTGCGGCATCTGCTCCCACGTCCACACGACCGTCTATTGCCAGGGGGTCGAGGCCCTGTTGGGGCTACAAGTGCCGCCGCGAGCGCTATACCTGCGTACGCTAATGTGCGAACTGGAGCGCATTCACAGCCACCTGCTCTGGTTGGGCGTGCTGGCTGAACACATTGGCTTTACCACCATCTTTATGTACGCCTGGCGCGACCGCGAGATCGCTTTAGACATCATGGAGGAGCTCTCCGGCGGGCGAGTGGCCCACGCTGCCAACGTCATCGGCGGCGTGCGCATTGACGTGGACGAGGCGCAAATGGACTCGATCCTGGTGCGGCTCGATGATCTGGAGCGACAGATCGAGACTTTTCTGGGTGTGATCCAGCACGAGCGCTCTTTCCAGGCGCGCACACGCGGCGTGGGCCATCTGTCCGCGGACCAGGTGCGCCGTTACTGTGTAGTAGGACCGGTCGCGCGTGCTTCGGGTGTGGACGTAGACCTGCGGCGCGACGCGCCCTACGCCGCCTACGACCGCGTCAATTTCCGGGTCATCACCGCCCAGGCAGGGGACGTGTGGGCCTGCACCGTGGTGCGGACTCTGGAGATCGTCGAAAGCCTGCACATCTGCCGTCAACTGCTGGCCGAACTGCCAGCAGGACCGCTGACGGTGCGCGCCCCACGACGCGTACCACCCGGCGAGGTGGTCAGCCGGGGCGAGGCCCCGCGTGGAGAGTTGATCTACTACATACGTAGCGATGGCAGCGACCGCCCGGCGCGGGTTAAGATACGCACACCTACATTAACGACGCTGCTCATCCTGCCCGACCAACTGCGGGGCGTCCACACCGCCGACATGCCCGCTGTGCTGGCCGGAGTGGACCTGTGCATTGCTTGCGCCGACCGTTAGTTGGATGTTGGAAGCCCGACCTATAACCTCTAACCTCCAACCTCCAACCTCTAACCTCTAATTCAGGAGGCAATTCCAGTGACTACTACCCCCGAGAATGAAGAACTAACCGAGGTCTCTCTCAGTCGGAGATTCTTTCGTCCTCAGACTCTCATTTCCTTCGCTGTCGCCTTTGTCATCCTTTACTTCCTCCTCACCAGGGTGAAAATAGATGTGGAGGAGATGCAGAGGATCTTAGGAGACACGGATCTATTTCTCTTTTCCCTCTCCCTTCTCTTCTATTACCTGACCTTTCCCCTGCGCGGCTGGCGCTGGCAGGTACTACTCCGCAACGCGGGATTCGACAATCCTCCGTCGCTCAGAGACCTGACGGAGATCACCTTTCTTTCCTATTTCGTAAACAACATCATTCCGGCCAAGCTAGGGGATGTTTATCGTGGCTATCTCCTGAAAAGGAGCGCTGGCCTCTCTTTCTCCAGGAGCATGGGCACCATCGTCAGCGAGCGGATCATCGCGCTGCTCGTCCTCTTCGTCATGGTGGGAATAGCCAGTCTGATCGGCTTTCGCGGGCATCTCCCTGAAGCCATCCTTCAGACTCTGGGCATAGCCCTCGCCCTGGTACTGGTGGCCGCAGTGGGCCTCCTGGCGATGAAAGGGGGAAGGAAATTTATCCTCAACATTCTTCCTGCGCGATTGAGACCACTCTACGCCCATTTCGAGGAAGGGTTGTTTCTGTCCTTCCGGCGCTTCCCCCTCCTCTTGCTGCTCACCATCCTCATCTGGGGGATGGAGGGAGGGCGGTTCTTCTTTGCCGCTGGCGCCCTGAACCTCGCCATTGATCCCATGACCTCCCTCTTCATCGCACTCGGCAGCGCCCTGCTTACTACCTTGCCTTTCACGCCGTCGGGGTTGGGCATCGTGGAATCGGCCATCGTCGTCGTGCTACTTCTGGCCAGCAGGCTGGGCCTCGTGCAGGAGATGAGCCAGAGTCAGGCTCTGTCCGTTGCTCTCCTCGATCGGTTGGTCTGTTACTGGGGGCTGATTTTCCTCGGCCTGGTGGTCTACATCTTTAGCAGAAAGACGAAGTGAGATGAGTCAACTGGCAAGTATCTTGATCTTTCCCGGCTTTCTCTTTCTCTTCGTCTGCGCGCTGGCCTTCCAGTGGATTGACCGCCGGGTGGCAGCCCGCTTGCAGGGGCGCATTGGGCCGCCCTGGTTCCAGCCGCTGGCCGATTTCATCAAATTGATGGCCAAGGAAGACCTTCTGCCCACTGGTGCCCACGAGTGGGCCTGCGCGGCGCTGCCAACGGTGTCGCTGGCCGCAGTGCTGACCGCCGCGCTCTACATCCCCGTCAGCGGACGGGCGGCCAGCGCCTTCGAGGGCGATTTGATTGCCGTGCTCTTCTTGCTTAGCATTCCGGCGCTGGCCTACTTCCTGGCCGGCTGGCTCTCTGTCAGCGTCTTCAGTGTCGTCGGCGGCAACCGCTCGTTGCTGCAATACTTCTCCTACGAGGTGCCCTTCCTGATGGCGCTCAGCGGCCCGGCCATCCTCAGTGGCTCCTGGTCAGTCACGCGCATCGCCGCCTACCAGTCGCAGACGACCTGGGTGGTGCTCGTGCAACCGGTGGGCTTCCTGCTGGCGCTCGTCGGGCTGATCGGTAAGCTGAAGCGGGTGCCGTTTGACATTCCCAAGGCCAAGTCGGAGATCGGCGCCGGGCCGCTGACTGAGTTCAGCGGGCGCAAGTTAGCGTTGTGGCACCTCACGCTGCATACGAAGACTGTGGTCGGCATCTTTCTGCTGGTCAATGCCTTCCTGGGCGGCGGTAGTATTTCAGCTTCCAGTTTCCAGCTTCCAGTTTCCAGCTTCCAGTGTTCAGTTCTCAGTGCGCTGGTCTTTAGCATCAAGGCGTTGCTCATCCTGCTAGCGCTCTCAGTGGCAAGCGTGCTCTACGCTCGGCTGCGCATTGACCAACTGGCGAGCCTCGGCTGGCGGGTGCTGGCGCCGCTGGCGCTGCTGCAAATGTTGGCTACAATCTGGATCGGAGCGGGATAAAGATGTCTCGTCTTCATTCGCTGGTCTACCTGTTGCCGCAGTTGTGGCGCACACTGTTCACCCGGCCGATCACGGTGCGCTACCCCTTCGCGCCGCCGGAGGTGCCCCCCTACTCCAGGGGCCGCGTCGTGATCAATATGGACCTCTGCCGGGGGTGTGGGTTGTGCGTGCGCGATTGCCCTGCCTTTGCCCTGGAGCTGGAGCGCGAGGACGATAGCCCGAATTCATCGAAGGGCCGCGACAAGTTCCGGCTGATCCACTACCCAGACCGCTGTGCCTATTGCGGGCAGTGTCAGGATGTCTGCCGCTACGAGGCCATCTGGCTGACGAGCGAGTACGTGCCCGCTGCCGCTGACCGCGACGTGCTGCGCGAGGTGCATTATAAAAGTGACAAGGGACAAGGGACAGGTGACAAGGGACAAGGGGCAAGGGACAAGGGGCAAGGGACGAGGGACAAGTGACAAGGGACGAGGAAAAGGTGAGGCCGGGTTTCTGGGAGAAACCCGGCCTCTGTCTTTGGCCTTCAAACCCGCGCCAGCACTCTGGCCGGGGAGACGATCAACTGTCCCAGTCCTAACTGCCTCTCGTCAATCCCCAGAGCCAGGCCCATCAACTGGGTGAAGTACAGGACTGGCAAGTCCAACCGCTCCCCCAGTCGCCGCTCAATCTGGGACTGATAGGCATCGAGGACCATCTGGCACATGGGACAGGCCACCGCCAGGCACTGCGCCCCGGCATCCTTGGCTTGCTTGAGGAGCTTGCCCGTCAGGTCAAGGGCCACGTCTGTGTGGGACACCAGCACTGCCCCACCGCAACACTTGGTCTTGGCCGGGTAGGGGACGACTTCAGCTCCCAGCGTTTGCAGCAAACGATCCAGTCCCTGGGGATCCTCCGCGTCGTCAACCGGATGAAGAGCAGCGGGGCGGGTGAGCACGCAGCCGTAATAGGGGGCCACCTTGAGCCCGTGGAGTGGCCTGGGGACGTCCGCCAGGGCGTCCAGGCCGATGTCCTGCAGGATGATGTACAGGGGGTGCCTGACCACGGTGCTTCCTTTGAACTGGCGAGGCAGGCTGGCGTTGACCTTCGCCCTCAGCTCGGCGTTTCCCTTGAGCGCTTCGTCGGTGGTCCTCAGGTTCTTGTAGCAGCCGCTACATGGAGCGGCTATCTCCAGGCCCGCCGCCTCGGCGATGGCCAGGTTTCGCGCCGCCAATGCCAGGGCCAGCAAACGGTCAACGCTGGTGGCGTGGACCGTCCCGCAGCAGCTCCAGTCCTCCATCTCGGCTAGCTCGATGCCCAATCGCTCGCAGACGGCCCGCCAGGAGATGTCGTACTCCCTGGCGCTGGCGTGCAGGCTGCAACCCGGATAGTAGGCGTACTTCAACGTTCCTCCCGGACGATAGGCTCAGGACGAGGCCCTCCACTGATCTGCACGGAGATCTCCCCCAGTTCGCCAGTGTTCTCGATGCGTTCCGGCCGCAGGGCGATCTTGCCCTTCCTGAGCATCTTCAGCCCCAGCCCGGCCTGTTTGATAAGGCCAGTCAGGCCGGCTTCCGCCGTGTAGTAGCGCAACAGCAACTCTGGCTCGTACATGCGCCCGTATCGCTCCAAAACCTCCACGAAGACCCGGCTGAAGGTGGCTTCCCTGTCCTTAGCCAGCCCCTTCGCGATGGCCAGGCTGCGCAGAGAGGCCATCACGTCGGCGATCTCGATGCCCTGCGGGCAGCGCGCGGTGCAGGAGTAGCACGACACGCAGAACCAGATGTCGTGGCTGCGCAGCACCTCGTCGGCCATGCCCAGGCGGACCATGTGCATGATCCGCCGCGGGCCGTACTCCATCCAGGCCACGGTCGGGCAGGAGCCGGAACACACGCCGCACTGGAAGCAGTGGGTGAGGTCCAGCCCGCCGATCAGGGCCGCGATCTCACTCTTGAACTGTGGATCAAGCTCGCTGTATTCTAAATTCGTTGCAGTGTCTTTGGCTGCCATTGGCTCATTTGCTCATTTGCCCATTCGCCCAGAAGGGGCTCGGCGCTGACGAAGTGTTTTTCCAGCCCCAGGGCAGATGGCTCCAGGCCGAAGGCCAACCCCATCAACTGGGTAAAGTACAGGATGGGCAGGTCGTAGTCCTGGCCGTACTGCTCGCCTATTTGCCGCTGACGCATGTCCAGGTTGGCCTGACACAGCGGGCAGGCCACCACGATGGCTTGCGCTCCCACTTTCCTGGCATTGTCCAGTATCTTGTGACTCATGTCCATGACGATGGGCAACTGGGTGAAGACCAGCGACACTCCGCAACACTCGGTCTTGTACGACCAGTCCAGGCTGTCGGCCCCCAGGGCCTGCACCAAACGATCCATGTTCATGGGATATTCGTACTCCGCCGCACCGGTAAGTTCGGGCGGGCGGGTGATGACACAGCCGTAGTAGCACACCACCTTCAGCCCCTCCAGCGGACGGGTGACGGCGGCGGCCACCTTCTCGATCCCCACCCGCTCAGTGATGGTGGTCAGCAGGTGGTCCACGGTCAGCTCGGGCGAGGGGGTGTACTTTGTCTGGGCGGCCACCTGCTCCCTCAGCTCAGGATCGGCGGCGACGTCGCGCATGGCGGTGCGAAACCGAATAAAGCAGGAGGGGCAGGGCACGGTCACGTACGACTGTCCACTCTGCTCGATGAGGGCCAGGCTCTTCAGGGGCAAGACCGTGGAGAGGAGGTGATCGGTGGAGTGGGTGGGGGTGGTGCCGCAGCACACCCAGCCGTTGGGTTCAACCAGCTCCAGGCCGATCTTGTCGGCGATGGCCCTGGTGGACATATCGTATTCGATGGCCGTGCCGTGCAGGCTGCAACCTGGATAGTAGGCCACCCGCTGCCCGCCGGGGGCCGGAGTCGGCCTGTGTTTCGCGCGACGGCTCAGCGGCGGCAGGGGTTTGAGCTTGCCCATCCTGAGCATCCTGAGAGCCAGCGGCACGTCCCTGTTGAGAAGCTGCTCGCGGTCCAGGTCGCCCGACAGGGCCATGCGCAGGTAAAGCTCGCCCATCAGCCCGGCCTCATACATGCGCCCGAAGAGCTTGATGCCCCGCAGGGCGGCGGCGTAGAAGGCGGGCACAGGCCGCACGGCTGGCTCAACGCCCTCGCGCGTGGCCATGATCTTTAGAGCATCCATGATGCGCGGCAGGTCCACCCCCTGCGGGCAGCGGGTGGAGCAGGCCTCGCAGGCCGCGCACAGCCAGATGGTCCTGGAGCGCAGGACTAGCTCCTTTTGGCCGAACTGCACGGCTCGCAGCAGGTGGTGGGGCGTCAGGTCAAAATAATCGGCCACCGGGCAGCCGGCGGTGCACTTTTTGCACTGATAGCACAGATAGACGTTCTCGCCGCACGCCTCGTGAACCTGGTGGGCCAGTTCACCCCGATACGTTATCGCCATCGTCCCTCCATTTGGAATTGGATGTTGGCCTCCAATCTCTAACCTCTAGTATTCCCCGGGCATGTTCTGCAGTTCCTCGAGGGTGAACACTGGCCCGTCCTTGCATACGTACTTGTCCCCGATGTTGCAGCGCCCGCATTTGCCGATCCCGCACTTCATGCGCATCTCCAGTGAGTTGATGATCCGGCCCGGTGGGAAGCCTAGCTCATTGAGAACGGGGATGGAGAACTTGATCATGATGGGCGGGCCACAGACCGCAGCCACGGCGTTGTTTGAACTGGGGGCCACCTCTTTGAGGATGGTGGGCACGTACCCGACCAGTCCAGTCCAGCCCTCGTCCCCCGCGTCCACCGTCACGTGGAGCTGGAGGTCATCTCGTCCGGCCCAGTCCTGGAGATCGTATTTGTAGATCAGCTCTCCTGGGCTGCGGGCGCCGTAGATGACCGTGATCTCGCCAAAACGATCACGATTGTCAGGATGAAGGATATAGTTGGTCAATGAGCGCAGGGTGGTGAAGGCGAATCCGCCGGCGACGATGACTACGTTGCTCCCCTCCAGCATGTCCATCGGGAAGCCGTTGCCGTAAGGGCCCCTTATCCCGATAATCGTCCCCTCCTCGCAGTTGTGCAGGGCGCCGGTCACTACTCCCGTCCGCTTAACGGTAAATTGGAGATACCCCTGCTCCATCGGCGAGGAGGCGATGCCGATGGGACACTCTCCGGCACCCAGCACCGACAGCTCGGCAAACTGGCCACATCGAAAGGTGAAGCTATCCCTGTCCGCGTCGCGGAAAACGAGCTCGAAGGTCTTGATGTCTCGAGCCTCGTTCTCGTCAATGATTTTTCGGATGACCACCGGGTAGGGCAGATATGGATTGCGTATTGCGTATTGCGTATTGCGTATTTCGTCCATTTTGGCTTGATTCCGCCTCTTGCAATCAGCTTTTCCGCGATCGGATGGCGTTGAGCACTTCCCGAAGGTCCATGTTTACCGGGCACTCGCGCACACAGCGGCCGCAGCCCACGCAGGCCACCTCCCCGAAGTTCTCGACGAAGTACCTGAACTTGTGCATCACCCGCTGCCGCATCCGCTCCTTGCCTGACGGGCGGGGGTTGTGGCCCGAGGCGTGGAGGGTGAACAGGGGGAACTGGCAGGAATCCCAGTTGCGCACCCGCTGCCCCTGGGCGTTCACCGCCTCGTCCACGATGTCGAAGCAGTGGCAGGTGGGACACAAATAGGTGCACACCGCGCACCCCAGGCACTTCTCGTGCAGCTCGTCCCAGAAGGGGTCGTCGTACATCGTGTCCAACTGTTCTTTGACCCCTTCCACGCTTGGCCCCGAAACCGCCTGCTCGGCGCGGGCGGCGATCTCGGCTTTCAGGCTCACGTCCGCCGGAGCCGCCTCACGGAAGTAGGGGCTGTCGGCCACCAGTGCCTCCCCTCGCTCGGTGATAGCTTCCACCAGGTAACGGTCGCCCAGGTTGGTGAACAGTAGGTCCAGGCCATCCACAGCGAAAGGTCCTCCGCCCACGGCGGTGCAGAAGCAGGTGCTCAGGGGGTGGTTGCAGCCCAGGCCGATGAGTACGGTGTTCTTCCGCCGGCCCACGTAGTAGGGGTCCTGGTAATCGGGCGCGTCGAACACCTTGTCCAGCAGGATCAGGCTTCTGGCGTCGCAGGGGCGCACGCCGAAAACCACCCTCCGCTCGTCCGGCAGGGGCACGACGGTGATCTCACCTTCCTCGTAGGCGAACAGCGTCTCCGAGCGAGGGAAGAACATCTCCTTGGGCGCCCGCCTGGAGTTGGGGGATTCGTCGAGGAGAGCCTCGTCTCCCTCGCTGATGGGCTCGAAGCTGATCAGGCCGTCCCGCTTGACGGGAGCGAACACGCGGTGCGTCTTGAGCAGGTCATCGAGGAACGCGGCTATCTTGGGGCTTGCGATCTGCCATTTTTTATTTGCCATTTGCCGATTTGTCAATTTGCTCTACTTGATAAATTCCTGTGGGTCATCCAGCCGGAACGTGGCCAGGGGAGGCACGCTCTCTAGATCCAGGCCCGCCTCGTAACCGTACAGCTCGCGCACGTCCTTTTCCAGCTTCTTCACCAGCACCCGCAGGTCAATGTGCATCGGGCAGGCGCGGGCGCACGCTCCGCAATCCAGACATCGCCCGGCGACGTGATAGGCGCGCACGATGTGAAAGGCCATCACGTCTGAGAGATCGTCGCCCTTGCCGAACCAGCAGGGCTGAGCCTGATCCACGAAACACTCCGCGCAGTAGCAGCACGGGCAGGCCTCTCGGCAGGCGTAGCAGCGGATGCAGCGACTGAACTCGTTGGCGAAGTAGGCCCATCGCTCGTCGCTCGTCTGGTCCTCCAGCGCGCGCACCGCCGCGTATTCGTCGGCGTCTTCCACCTCTGGCACCGGCTCACCGATGAGGACGTCGTACAGGGGGGGATTTCGATGGTGGCACGTGGCGCAGCCATCGCACAGTACCTCGGCCAGGTCCAGCGTCTCCTCGAAACCCTCACCGCGCAGGGTGATCAGCCCTTCGCTGACATCCGCCTCCAGCACCTCGCGCCCGTCCAGCCGCGCCTCGATCTTGGTGCGATCTATCACCCCCTGGCAGGGCACGCCGATGATGACCACGTCCTCCCTGGCGATCTGCCGCTCCACGATCTCGGCGACGATGGAGCGCGCATCGCACCCTTTGGCCACGATCCCCACTTTGCCCGTCGCGCGGTGAAGGTACGTGGCCAGGTTGTTCTCGCAGCAGGGATTCCAAACCAACCTCTCCGCTTCATCAGGGTTCCTGATGAAGCAGGGACTGGTACGAAGGGGTAAGGATCCTTGTTCGTACCCGATTATCAGGTCAACTTTTTCATCGCGGAGAAGTGATCTCGCCACTTCTCTTATCTGTGGAGAAAGGTCTCCCATACCTCACCGTTCCGAATTGCAAAACCATCACTAGAAGTCAGAGCGAACTCGCCATTTCCTTCGCCAGGAACTCCTCCGGCGTCAGGATGGCGAGCTCATCCTTCACCGCTCGAAAATGCCTGACGTTCCTGGTTATGATGGTATCAATGTTGTTCAACTTGGCCGTGTGGAACTGGATAGCATCCTCGAAACCCGAAAAGCGCTGGTCGGCAAGGGCCGAATCTATGATATCAGCATTGAAGGGCAAAACCTCAAGGCCCCCATCCTGGATCAGAGTCTTGGTCTTCTGCCGGGCCTCGTGGTCGCTGGCCCCGGCGCGACGGCGAAAGTAGTAGACCACAGCTACAGTCCAGGCCGAAACACCGCCATCTACATCGCCAGCCTCTACCGCTCCCAACAGAACGCTGCTGCCCTTCCATCCCTTTCGATGTCTAGCCACATCTTCGAGGACATTGATGTCAATCAGTATCACTGCTCCCTCCACGTCACAGCTTCGATGATCGCTTGTTGTTCCTCCTCGAGGGGCAATTCGGGTTCCGTTCCGATAAGGGAGAGCAACCGACGGCTGAGTTTCGCATTGGGATAGTCGGCCTTGATCTCCGCCTCAAGTGCTAACGCTCTCAGCTCCTCGACCTCCCTCTTGGCCCTCCCCAGTCTAGCCTGATCAACTTGTTGAGGGGCCCTCTCTAAGAACTTGAGAAAGGCCAGTACACCTCTATCGAACTCCTGGATCGTGATTGTCGCCGTTGTCTCCATTTCTCTCCTCCCAGCTTATCGTTCCTTGCCCTTCACCAATCTCTCCGCCGGGCCGAGGGCCTTCACCGTCTCGACCACATCCTTCACCACCTGCGAGAACTTCTCCCCCTCGGCGGCCGACACCCACGAGAAGCTCACCCGGCCGGGCTCGACCCCTACGAACTCGAGCAGGCTCTTCAGGATGGCAAACCGCCGGCGGGCGTAGTAGTTCCCGCTGATGTAATGGCAATCGCCGGGATGACAGCCTGAGATCAGCACCCCGTCGGCGCCGTGCTGCAGGCTCTTGATGATGTACAGCGGGTTGACCCGGCCCGAGCAGGGGACGCGCACGATACGGACGTTGGGCGGGTACTGGATGCGGCTGATGCCGGCCAGGTCGGCCCCGGCGTAACTGCACCAGTTGCACAGAAAGGCGATGATCTTGGGTTCCCAATCGGCCTGGGGCTCAACCTCGGCGGACATGCTTTCTCCTCAGTTAAGGTGCGACGCACTTGCGCTGCTCCCTTGAACACCCCGTTACAGCGGTTCCATGCCCATTTCTGGCACTTGCATGGTCTAAAAAGTGCGTCGCACCTGGTTGTTGCTGCTAAAGCGCGTTGATGGCGGCCACGATCTGGGCGTCGGTGAAGCCTTGCAGGTCAATGGCCCCACTGCGGCAGCCGGCCGCACAGGCCCCACAGCCCTTGCACAAAGCCTCGTTGACCCGCGCGGCCATAATGCCGAGTCGCTCATCCACCACCCTTACCTCCACTGCTTTGTAGGCGCACAACAACTCGCACAAGCCGCAGGCGCTACAGTGGGCGATGTTGACCCTGGGGATGACCCCCTCGGCTTCGATCTTCTCCTTGGTCAGCACGGTGCAGGCTCGCGAGGCGGCGGCGTTGGCCTGGGCGATGGTCTCGTCCATAAACTTGGGGGCGTGGGCCAGCCCGCAGACGAACACGCCCTCGGTGGCGAAGTCCACCGGCCGCAGCTTGACGTGCGCCTCCAGGAAGAAGCCGTCATCGTTCAGCGGTATCTTGAGCATCTGGGCCAGAGCCCTGTTTCCTGGCGACGGCACGATGGCCACGCTCAGGGCCAGGAGGTCGGTGTCAATAACCAGCTCCTCGCCCGTCACCGAGTCCCAAACCCTGACCTTTAGAACTTCCTGGCCGTCAACGTTTTCCCTGGCAACTTCGGGCTCCCTGTCCTCGTCGAAGGGGACGAAGATCACCCCCCGCTCCCTGGCCTGGCGATAGAAGTCCTCTTTGAAGCCATAGGTCCTGACGTCGCGGTACAGCACGAACACGTCCGTGCCGGGGCTGACTTCTTTGATCTTCATGGCGTTCTTGACGGCTTCGCCACAGCAGGTGCGACTGCAATAGGGGTGCTCTCCGTTGCGGGAGCCCACGCACTGGATCATAACCACCGATTGCGGATTACGAAACTCGAGATTCGAGATTCGAGATTCCAGCTCGCTCTGGGTGACCACCCGTGGGTCCTCTCCGTACAGATACTCCGTCGGCCTGTACTCCTGTCCGCCGCTGGCCACGATGACCGTCCCGTGCTCCAGCACCACCGGCTCGGTGCGGCCGTTCCCGGAGGCCAGGGTGGTACGGAAGTTGCCCACGTAACCGGCGATGTCCTCAATGCGGGCCTCGGTGAACACGCCGATCAAGGGGTGGGCCTGCACCCTGTCCACCAATTCCCTCAGATAAGCCTGTATCCCGTCTTTCTCCAGCGTGTAGTAGATGTGGCGCAATATCCCACCCAGCTCCCTGTCTTTCTCCACCAGATAGGTTTCGAAACCGGCGTCGGCCAGGGCCAGGGCGGCCGTCATTCCGGCCAAACCCCCGCCGATGACCAGGCCACGCGGGATGACGTCCAGCGGGTATCTGGGCAAGGGAGCGAGGCCCCGCGTTTTGGCCACCGCCATGCGCACCAGGTCCTTGGCTTTCTCCGTGGCCGCCTGCGGCCGGTGCATGTGCACCCACGAGCACTGGTCGCGGATGTTGGCCATCTCGAACAGGTAGCGGTTCAGCCCTGCCTCGCGGATGGTCTCCTGGAACAGGGGCTCGTGGGTACGGGGCGAGCAGGAGGCGACGATCACCCGATTCAGGCCGTGCGTCTCGATTTTCTCCTTGATTCCCTCCTGGGTGTCCTGCGAGCAGGTGTAGAGGTTGCTCTCCACGTACACCACGTTGGGCAACGTCCTGGCGTAGTCCACCACCTCCGCCACGTTCACCACCCCGCCAATGTTGATCCCGCAGAAGCAGATGAACACCCCGATGCGCGGTGGCTCGCCGCGGATGTCGCGCTCCGGCGGATACTCCTTCTTCTTCACCAGGGTGCCCCTGGCCGAGGCCAGCACCCCGCCGGCCGCCGCCGCCGCGCCGCTGGCCTGCATCACTGTCTCCGGGATGTCCTTGGGTCCGGAGAATGTCCCGCAGACGAAGATGCCCGGCCGCGAGGTGGATAGCGGGGACAGGGGGTCTGTCTTGCAGAAGCCGTAGCCGTTCAACTCGATCCCCAGCCGATCGGCCAGGTCCCTCACGCCAGGCGAGGGCTCAAACCCCACCGACAGCACGACCAGGTCGAATTCCTCCTCGACCATCCCGCCGTTCTCAGCCTCGTATCTGACCAGCAGATTGTTGGTGTGCGGGTCTTCCCGGATCAGAGAGACCATGTGCCGCACGTAGCGGACGCCGTGCTCCTCCCTGGCTCGCTCCACGTACTTATCGAAGTCCTTGCCGTAGGCCCGCATATCCATGTAGAAGATGGTCGGCTCGACGTGGGCCATGTGCTCCCTGGCGATGACCGCCTCCTTGGTGGCGTACATGCAGCACACCGAGGAGCAGTATCCCCGCCCACTGGCCGTATCCCGCGAGCCCACACACTGGATGAAGGCGATGCGGGTGGGGACGTCGCCATCCGAAGGGCGCTGCACCCGTCCCTTGAACGGGCCAGAGGCGGACAGAATGCGCTCGAACTCGATGCTGGTCACTACGTTGGGGTACCGCCCGTAGCCGTACTCACCCTGCAATCGGGCATCGAACTCCTCGAAGCCCGGGGCCAGGATGATGGCTCCCACATCGAGCTCCTTCGTCTGCTGCTGGTCGTCGTAGCGGACGGCATCGGCCAGGCACAGGTTCTCGCACAGCCCGCAGCCAATGCATTTTTCCCGGTCGATGGCGAAGGCCAGCGGCACGGCCTGGGGGTATTGGATATACACTGCTGCGCGTTGGCTCAGTCCCTCGTTGAAGGCGTCCACCGCGCTCACCGGGCAGGAGCGGGCGCACACCCCGCAGCCGGTGCACCGCTCCAGGTCAATGTACCTCGGCCGCTGCTCGACCCGCACGGTGAAGTTCCCCACCTGGCCGGAGACTCCGGCCACCTGGGCGCAGGTCATGACCTCGATGTTCAGGTGCCGCCCGCACTCCACCAGCTTGGGGGACAGGATGCACATCGAGCAGTCGTTGGTGGGGAAGGTCTTGTCCAGTTGGGACATCGCCCCGCCGATGGTGGGCGACGACTCCACCAGGTAGACCTTGAAGCCGGATTCGGCCAGGTCGAGCGAGGCCTGGATGCCGCCGATCCCCCCGCCGACGACCATCACCGATCCATTGCGTATGGCGTGCTGCGTATTGCGTATTTCTGCCATCTGTTTCCTGCTATCACGCATCATGACCGATATTTAGGCGAGTTGCCTTCGATGCCTACCATGGCTATCAATCCGGCCTGCTCCAGAGCGACGACGTGGGGCAGCACCAGCCGGGGAGCCATCCCCACCTCGCTGGCCATCTCCCTCACCGACAGCGGCCGCCCGGCGGTCAGGAGCAACAGCCTGCTTCTCAGATACTCGGCCACGACGCTGGATTCCAGCAGAGCATCGAACGTCTCCTGGCTGACCGCCTGGCCGTAGACGTCTCCCCCTTCAATCATCTCCCGTTCCCGGCCTACCAGCCACCTGATCTGCTCGCTCTCCACGACGCGCCGGGCCGCCGCCAGCCGCTCCTGCAACTCTTCCCTGTCTTGAGCCAGGCCGAAGGGTCCCAGGGCCTTGATGCGCTCCGTAAAATCGTGTACCAGGGTGGCGAACCGTTTCCCCTCCCCGGCCGATACCCAATCCAGAACCAGGCGATCCGGGTTCACTCCGGCCAACTCCAACAGTCGCTTGAGTACCTTCACCCGGTTGCGGGCGTAGTAGTTGCCGGTGGCGTAGTGGCAGTCTCCTGGATGGCAACCCAAAATCATCACCCCATCTATCCCACGCGAAAAAGCCCTCAACACGAAGGCTGGATCAACCCGGCCAGAGCACATCACCCGGATGACCCGCAGGGTGGGCGGGTACTGGAAGCGGGACACCCCGGCCAGGTCGGCCCCGGCGTACGAACACCAGTTGCACAGGAAGCCCAGGATCCTCGGCTCAAACTCGACCGTCTCTGTCATGCCATTATCTCCACTGCCAGGGCGTCAATCTGGGCGAAGAGCTGCTGGTCGGTGAAATGCTGCATGGAGATGGCCATCTCCGGGCAGCCTGCGCCGCACACTCCGCAGCCCTTGCACGAAGCGGCGATGGTCTGTGCCTTGCGGCCTGCCCCCCCTTCATCCCCCCCAACTTGGGGGGGGAAAGAGGGGGAGCGCAGCACGATGGCCTTGTAGGGACACACGGTCTCACACAGCCCACAGCCGATGCACTTCTCCTCGTCCACCACCGAGATGATGGGCTCGACCTGCACCGCCCCTTTGCCCAGCAGGATCGAGGCCCGCGCGGCCGCACCGTAGGCCTGGGCCACGCTCTCCCCTACGTCGGCCGGCCAGTGGGCACAGCCGCACAGGAATATGCCGTCGGTGGCGAAGTCCAATGGCCGGAGCTTGACGTGGGCTTCCAGGAAGAAGCCGTGCTCGTCCACCGGCACCTTGAGCATCTGCGCCAGGTTTGCGGCGTCGGCCTGGCTGACCAGCGGGGTGGACAGGACGACCAGGTCGCAGGGAATACCCAGCGTCTGGCCCAGCAGCTCGTCGTACACCATCACCTTTCCATCTTGGACAGTTGGCGGCGATTGTGGGCGGTACTGGATGAAGTTCACCCCCCGGCCCCTGGCTTCGCGGTACAGGCCCTCGTATTCGGCTCCCAGAGTCAGCATATCCCGATAGAGCACGTACACCTGTGCCTCTGGATCGGCTTCCTTGATCAACAGCGCGTTCTTGACGGCCGTCATACAGCAGATGCGGGAGCAATAGGGCCGCGCCTCGTCCCGCGCGCCCACGCATTGAATCATCACCACCGTTTGGAAATTGGATGTTGGAAGTTGGATGTTGGAAGTTGGATGTTGGAAGTTGGATGTTGGACGTTGGCCTCCAATCTCTAGCCTCCAATCTCTAACCTCCAACCTCCAATCCCTTTCCAGCATGGCTTCTAACTCACTCTGGGCCACCACCAACGGGTTGACACCGTAGCTATACATCCCCACCGGCTTGAGCTCCTTCGCGCCGGTGGCGACGATGATGGCCCCCACGCTGAAGCCGAATTCTCTCTCCCCTTGCCCCACCACCACCTCGTAGTTGCCCACGAAGCCCCTGACGTCGCGCACTTCGGCCCCGGTGAAAACCTCGATGTTCGGGTGGCCCTTGGCCGCCTCCACCCTTGCTTCGATGAAGGCCCGCGCGTCGTCCCCGGTCGGATACAGACGGTGCACGCCTCTCAGCAGGCCGCCCATCTCTGGCTCCCGCTCCACCAGCTTGACCTCGAAGCCCCGCTTGGCCAGGTTGAGGGCGGCGCTCAGGCCGGCCACGCCTGCCCCGATCACCAGCGCCGCAGGGACGACTTCCACTTCGATGCTCTCCTTGGGCTCCAGGAGCACGGCTCTGGCCACCCCCATGCGCAGCAGGTCCTTCGCCTTTGCGGTGGCCCGCTCCCGCTCCTGCATGTGCACCCACGAGCACTGGTCCCGAATATTGACGAACTCGAATAAGTAAGGATTGAGCCCTGCCTGCTGGCAGGTGGAACGGAAGAGGGGCTCGTGGGTGCGGGGGGTACACGAGGCCACCACCACGCGGTTCAAATCGTGCTCGGTGATGCCCTTCACGATCTGCGCCCGCCCGGCGTCGGCACAGGTGTACATGTTGTCCTGAGCGAAGACGACGTGGGGCAAGGTCTGGGCGTAATCTATCAGCGCCGGCACATCCAGGAAGCCGGCGATGTTGCTCCCACAGTGGCAAATAAAGACGCCTACCCTGGCCTCGTCCACAGCCTAACCCCCCATCACGATCTCTGCCGCCCGCGCCGCCGCCCCGCTGGCCTGGGCCACCGACTCGGGGATGTCGGCCGGGCCCCGGCAGTATCCGCAGGCGAATACCCCCGGCCGGGTGGTGTCCGTCAGCGAGAAGGGATCGGTCTTGATGAAATTGTACTCGTCCAGCTCGACCCCCAGCAGGGCGGCCAGGTCCTTCGCGCCGCGTCGTGGCATCAGGCTGATGGCCAGCACTGCCAGGTCCACCGTCTCGCTCCCCGCCTGGCCTGACGAGATGTCCTCGTACCAGATGATCGGGCTCTCGTTCTCGTCCTGAGTGATCTCCGCCACCCGGCTCCTGACATAAGTCACGTTGTACTCGCGTTGGGCTCTGGCCACGTACTCCTGGAAGCCCTTGCCCGCTGCCCGCAAATCGGTGTAGAAAATCGTCGAACGCGCCTCCCGGTCGTGCTCGTTGGCCAGGATGGCCTCCTTGGTGGCGTGCATGCAACACACCGAGGAGCAGAAGTGGTTATGCTTCATATCCCTGGACCCCACACACTGGATGAACCCCAGCCGCTTGGCCGGTTTCTTATCCGACAGCCGCCGCAGATGGCCGCCGGTGGGCCCTGAGGCGCTGATCATCCTCTCGTACTCCAGGGAGGTAATGACGTTCCTGTACTTCCCGTAACCGTACTGCCTAACCACAGAGGGGTCGAAGGGGTCGAAGCCGGTGGCCACGACGATGGCTCCCACCTGCAGACTGAGGGTCTGCTCGGCCATCTGGTGGTCAATGCACTTCGGGCCGCAGACCTCCATGCAGCGCCAGCACTCGGAGCAGATGCCGCAGCGCAGACAGCGTAGCGCCTCGGCGTGGGCTTGCTCCTCTGTTAGACCCAGTTCCACCTCGCGGAAGTCGCGGATACGTTCCTGGACGGGCGCGGTGGGCATCATCTCCCTGGGCCTCATGTTCACCTCGCCGGACTTGATTAGCTCCGCGATTTCCCTGTCCGTGGGATGAGCCACGGGCAGGGGTTGGAGCTCACGGGGGGTGAGGAGGGGTTCGCCACGCAAATAGCGGTCCATGGACAGCGCCGCTCGTCGCCCATCGGCGATGGCCTGGATGAGCGCATCCGGCCCGCGGGCCGCGTCCCCACCCGCGAATATACCCGGTCTGTTCGTCTCCAGCGTCTGCGGGTTGACCACGAAAGTGCCCCGTGGGGTGATTCCCAAGCCGTGATCCGCTTTCAGAAACGAAATCTCTGGAACCTGGGCCACGGCCGCGATCAGTGCGTCGGCCTCGATGTCGAACTCGGAGCCCTCGATGGGGATGGGACGACGGCGACCGCTCTCATCGGGCTCGCCCAGGCGCATGCGAATGCAGCGCACACTGCTGATATGGCCATTCTCGGAAATCACTTCAATCGGCTGAGTCAGCAGTTCTAATCTGACGCCCTCGCGCTCGGCGTCCTCGATCTCCCAGGCGTTCGCTGGCATCTCGGCCCGCGAGCGACGGTAAGCGATGATCACCTCCTCTGCCCCCAGGCGCAGGGCTGAGCGGGCGGCGTCAATAGCTGTGTTACCGCCACCGACGACAACCACCTTCTTGCCTAGCCTGATCTCCCCACCCAAGTTCACCGTCCTGAGGAAGGGGACGCCCTGGTACACACCCTCTGCATCCTCACCTGGGATATCGAGGTGCTGCGGCTCGTGCGCGCCGATGGCCAGGAAGATCGCTTCGTAGCCCTGGCCGAACAGGTTGTTGATGTCGTTGATGGGGGTACAGAGCTTCAACTCCACGCCGAGATCGAGGATGCTGTCAATCTCCCGCTGCAGCACGTGGCGGGGCAGGCGATAGGAGGGGATGCCCACCCGCATCATCCCGCCGGGCACGGGCAAGGCCTCAAAGATGGTCACCCGGTAGCCCATCCGCGCCAGGAAATGGGCGGCGCTCAGACCTGCCGGGCCGGCGCCGACGATGGCTACTCGCCTGGCATCCTGTGACGTAACGGTAGGCGGCAGGGCATCAGTGGGCTCGTCGCCTATCGCTGATCGCCTGTCGCTTTCAGCATACACCCAGTCTGCCACAAACCGCTTCAAAGAGCAAATAGCCACCGCCTCATCCAGCTCACCCCGGTTGCACTCTCCCTCACATGGATGGTTGCACACCCGCCCCACTGTAGCCGGAAAGGGGTTGTGCTGCTTGACCACCTCCAGTGCCTCCTCGTACCGTCCCTGGGCGATGAGAGCGATGTATCCCTGGGCGCTGGTCTCCGCCGGACAAGCGGCCTTACAGGGGGAAGTTCCCCGTTTGCTCACCAGATAAGCATTGGGGATCGCCTGCGCATAGGGGCGATAGATCGCCCTCCACTCCGACAACCCCATGTTGAACTCGTCCGACAGTGTGATGGGACATACCTCCACGCAGTCGCCGCAAGCGGTGCATTTCTCTTCGTCCACGAACCTGGCGTGCTTGAGCACCTGCACCTTGAAATCGCCCACGGACCCTGTTATCTCTTTTATCTGGCTGTAGGTGTGGAGAGTGATATTGGGGTGCCGCGAGCACTCGGCCATCTTGGGAGCCAGGATGCATATGGAGCAGTCATTGGTGGGGAAGGTCTTGTCCAGTTGGGCCATCCGCCCGCCGATGCTGGGCGTCTTCTCCACGAGATGCACCTGGATCCCCATGTCGGCCAAATCCAGGGCGACCTGGATGCCGGCCACCCCTCCACCGATGACCAGCACGTCCCTACTCACTACCGACACCTCCCTCCCCCGAGTTCCCTCACCGAAGGTCTTTATCTCTTCCTCACTCATACCGGTTTTCTTCTAGCAGGACGCTGACAAATCAACGTAGGATAATAGCATACTTGATTGATTTTGTCAAACGCGACATTCGTTCGTGTAAAATGTGACCGACGTGGTATAGCTCACTCAAATCATAGTATACTTGACCGATTGTAACTACTCAGGCTGTCATTGCGAGGAGGCGGTTTTTGCCGACGAAGCAATCTCCAATTCGCAAGTTGGGGATTGCTTCGCAAAAAACGCTCGCAATGACAACAGAGGCTGAGTAGTTACGACCGATTTTGTTAAAGCGCTGTCCGCCAGCGTGAAATTAGAACCGATTTGCTCTGAGGAAAAAGATATGATATAATATTATCAGTGATATTCGTAACAATTCAACTAAGGAGGAGTCAAATGACGGTCAAAGTCGGTATCAACGGTTTCGGACGCATCGGGCGACAGTCCTTTAAGGCTATGCTGGATTACTACCCCGATGAACTGGAGGTGGTGGGGGTCAACGACATCGGCGATCTGCCCACCATGGCCCACCTCCTCAAGTACGACTCTAACTACGGCCGCTTCCCCGGCACGGTAGAGGTGAAGGGCGACGCCCTGGTGGTCAATGGCAGGGAGACTAAATTCCTATGCGAGCGCGATCCAGCCAAGCTCCCCTGGGGGGACTTAGGGGTGGAGTATGTCCTCGAATCCACCGGCCTCTTCACGGCTCGGGAGAAGGCGACCCAGCACCTGACGGCAGGAGCCAAGAAAGTGGTCATCTCCGCTCCGGCCAAGGGGGAGGACATCACCATCGTCCTGGGAGTGAACGAGGATCAGTACGACGCGGCGAATCACCACATCATCTCCAACGCCTCCTGCACCACCAACTGCATCGCCCCAGTGATGAAGGTGCTTTCCGACGGGTTCGGCGTCGAGAAAGCCCTGATGACCACCATCCACGCTTACACCAACGACCAGTGCATCCTTGATCTGCCCCACAAGGACCTGCGGCGGGCGCGGGCAGCAGCGCTGAACATGATCCCTACCACCACGGGGGCGGCCAAGGCGGCGGCCCTGACCATCCCTGAGCTTTCCGGCAGGTTCCACGGCATTGCCATGCGTGTTCCCACTCCCACCGTTTCCATCATTGATGTCGTCGCCCTGCTGGGGAAGGATGCGACCGAGGAGGAACTCGTTGATGCCTTCAAGGAGGCGGCCGAAGGTCCAATGGGGGACATCCTTGGTATCTGTGAGGAACCTTTAGTGTCCATTGATTTCAAGGGCGATCCCCGCTCGGCCATCGTTGACATCCCCTCAATCCTGGTCATGGGAGGCAACCTGGTGAAGGTGTTGGCCTGGTACGACAACGAGTGGGCCTACGCCTGCCGGGTGGCCGACCTGTTCCACTACATCGCTGGCCGATAGCGGGGGCAAGAGACAGGAAATGCCCCAGACCGACACCCCCTTCAAGCTGCTGGTGAGCGAGTTTGCCCTGGACTTTGCCACCTGGCTGTTGGACGTGGACGAGGCCGATGTGCACCACGTCCAACCCTTAAGCGTCGAGTTGCCCGCCGGGGCACTGCGGATAGATACGGTCTTCCGCGTCACGCTGGCCGATGGACGGGTCACTTTGCTGCATAGCAAACGCTCGATGAGGAAGAGCGTATCCGTTTGTTCGCGGCTCTGACGAGCCTGATGCGAGACGAGGAGGTATTGAGAATGGCCGAGAGACTGATGGAAGCAATAGACCGAGATCTGATGCTGGATACCCCTTTCCTGCGCCGCATCCGTGAAGAGGCGCGTGCCGAGGGACGGATGGCAGGACGGGCCGAGGGACACGTTGAAGGGTTAGAGGAAGGGCTGACCACCCTGCGCCAGAGCATTCTGGATGTCCTGGCGGCGCGTTTCGACCCATCTGTGACCTACTACCGGCGCATCGAAGCCCAACTGGAGACTATCGCCGATCCGAAGCAACTACGGTCCGTTTTGCAAGCGGCCATCCGGGCCACCGACGTCGCCGACTTTGAGCAAACGTTGGGGACGTTAGCAGTTAGCAGTCAGCCGGTGGCGGTCAGCAGTTAGCAAATAAGGCACAGGGGGCCAGGGAGCAGGAGGCAAGAGGTGCGTGTTCAAGTGGAACTTCTGGGGCTTTCCAGGGTCGCAGCAGGGGTAAAAGAAATTGGGTTAGATTTGGAGGAGGGCACGACGTTTCGAGACATTGTGCGTATGCTGGCCACCAGGTACCCGGCCATGATCGGCAATGTGATCCAGCCCGATGGCGAGACGTTGCAATCCCCCAACATCTTTAATCTTAATGCCAGGCGAATGATCCAGGCGACTCAAATGGATGACAGCCCCAGCGATGGTGATCGGATCATATTGATGTCTATATCAGCAGGAGGTTAAACTATGTATGGTTACAGTGGTAAAATTCTTCACATTGATCTGACCACCCGCAAGACTTGGACAGAGTCCAAGCCGGAGGAGTGGTACAAGATCTACATCGGCGGTGTGTCCATGGCCAGCCGGCTGTGCTGGGAGAACATCGAGGTGGGATGTGACCCGCTTTCGCCGGGTAACCCGATCTGCATCGCCAACGGTCTCTTTGCCGGGACGCCGGTGCCGGTGGGAGGGAAGTACGGCATAGCGTCCAAGTCACCCTTGACCGGGTTCATCGGCGACAGCATGTCAACAGGCTGGTTCGCGATTGCCCTCAAGCGGGCCAGGTGGGATGGCATCGTCGTCCACGGGGCCAGTGAGGATTGGGTCTACGTCTTTATTGACGACGACCGGGTCGAGTTTCGCGACGCATCCCATCTGCTGGGCCTGGGGACCTACGAGACTGAGGAGGCCATCCGCGAGGAATTGAAAGATGACCAGGTGCGCTCTGCCACCATCGGCCAGGCTGGCGAGAAGCTGGTGCGCTTTGCCAACGTGACCAACGATGGTCGCCAGGCCGGCCGCACCGGGCACGGCGCGGTGTGGGGCTCCAAGAAGCTCAAGGCCCTCTCCGTGCGCGGCACGAATGGCGTTACCGTGGCCGATCCGGATGCGCTGCTGAAGCTGTCCTACGACATCGTCCAGCAGGCGCAGGGACCGTACACCCAAAAGTATCGCATCCTGGGCACGGCCCAAAACGTGCTCAACCTGAACCGTCTGGGGCTGCTCCCCACGCGCAACTACCAGCAGGGCGTGTTCGAGTACGCCGAACTGGTGAGCGGCGAGTACTTGCACGAGCACTACAAGGTCAAGACCATCGCCTGCGCCCAGTGCCCCATCGCCTGCGAGCAGATGTCCCGCGCCAAAGATGGGCCGTATGCCGGGGCAATGACCGGCATTGACTACGAATGTTTGTACGCCAACGGCCCCAACCTCGGCTTGAAAGACCTGCAGACGGTGATCAAGCTCATAGACATCTGCGACCGGGGTGGCATGGACGCCATGAGCGCCGGCGTGACCATGTCCTGGGCCATGGAGACCTTCGAGCGGGGTATCTTCACCAAGGAAGACTTCAAGTGTGCCAAATACCCGCAGGGGTTCGAGCCCAATTTCGGCCACGACGAGGCGGCGGTGACGCTGGCGGAGATGATCCGCGATCGCGAGGGGATCGGCGATCTGTTGGCCGAGGGCGCCAGGAGAGCCAGCGCTCGGGTTGACGAAGAGCGTGGCACAGAGACCTACCAGTGGGCCATGCACATCAAGGGCCTGGAGTGCCCAGGGTATGACGCGCGCGGACTCAAAACCTTTGCCCTGGGGCTGGCGGTGGGCACGCGCGGCGCCTGCCACAACCGGACGGCGGCCTACGACCCCGACATCCAGGGAGAGGTAGACCGCTTCAGCGTTGACGAGACCCGTGGCGAACTGGCCAAGGGCAGCGAGGAATATGCCGCGGTTTACGACACGCTGCCGCTGTGCAAATTCATCCGTCGCTGCTTCACCGGCAGGGCCGACCGGGCCGGCGCGTGGCCGGCCATCGCCCAGTTGATCAACACCACCACAGGCTGGGAGTTTGACTACGATGCTGTGGACCTGATCGGCGAGCGGGCGCACATGATCAAGAAGGCCTTCAACATTCGCGAGGGGTGGACCCGTGCGGACGACCACCTGCCCTATCGTTGGATGCATGACCCGATGAAAGAGGGTCCCTCGGCCGGGCACGTGGTGACCGAGGAGGAATTGGAGTACATGAAGGACCTGTACTACGAGGCCAAAGGCTGGACCAAGGACGGGCTAATCCCCAAACAGAAACTGATCGCCCTGGGCATGGATGACGTTGCCGAGGAGATCGGGGTATAGGAGAGACCAATGCCTGTATCAACTTCCAAGTACCGATACATCACGTGTGACCCAAGCAAGTGTGTGGGCTGTCAGTTGTGCGAGTACATCTGCTCATACACCAAGACGGGTGAGTTCAACACCTATCGCAGCCGTATCCGCACGGTGCGGGCAGAGGAGATCTTGATCACGTCGGTGGCTTGTCGCACGTGCGAGGACGCCCCCTGCGTCATCGCCTGTCCGCGCGACGCGCTGTCACAGGATCCGGTCACCGGCATCATCCGCATAGACGCCAATCGCTGCGACGGCTGTGCCTGGTGCATCGAGGCCTGCGACTTCGGCGCGATCTTGATCAACCCGGAGGCCAAACTGGCCGAAATCTGCGACCTGTGCGAAGATCAAGAAGACGGCCCGCAGTGCGTCAAGTGGTGTCCCAAGGAGGCACTCGAACTCACCACCCCCGACCGGCGCGCGCAACGGTCGCGTCGCAAACTGGCTGTCGAGGAAGTGCTAGGGCGATATAAAAGCTAGCCTAGCGTCATCGCCGGTCTTGTCTGGCCGGTCTCCGACAGAGCCAACAGGTACGGTCGGAGACCGGCCTCTTGACGAATTGGGCAGTTGAAGAGAGCAATGAGCCGTTCGGGATTTCAGAGTAAAGAATCAGGCGGCTTTTTGGAACGAGGAGCAATATGGCAGGAGACAACGGAAACGAGGACCTGCGCATCGGGGTGTACGTCTGCCACTGCGGGTCGAATATCGCCGGGGTGATTGACCCCGCCGTCCTGGTTGACTACGCAGCGACATTGCCCGGCGTGGTCCGCTCGATCAATACCCCTTATGCCTGCGCGGACAGTGGCCAGTCTCTCATCAAAGAGGACATCGAAAAGTACAAACTGAACCGGGTGGTGGTATCGGCCTGCTCGCCACGCATGCACGAGCCAACCTTTCGCGCTACCGTCGCCGAGGTGGGCCTCAATCCCTTCTTGATGGAGATGGCCAACATCCGCGAGCAATGCACCTGGGCCCATGGCCACGACCCCGAAGGCGCGTTGCAAAAAGCCAAGGACCTGACCGCCGCCGCTATCGCCAAGGCCAGTTTTCTCACCCCACTGGACATGATCAAGGTGCCTGTCACCAAGCGGGCCCTGGTCATCGGCGGGGGCGTGGCCGGCATCAGCGCGGCGTTGGACCTGGGCGACCAGGGGATTGAGACCATCCTGGTGGAGAGGCAGCCGACCATCGGGGGGGTCATGGCGCAGCTCAACAAGACCTTCCCCACCATGGACTGTAGTATATGAATTCTGGCCCCCAAAATGGTTGACGCGGCGCGTCACCCCAGGGTGGATGTCAGAACGTATACCGAAGTCGAGCGAGTGGAAGGCTTCGTCGGCAATTTCAAAGTGCTGCTGCGCGAAAAGTCCAGGTACGTGTACGCAGACCGCTGCAACGGTTGCGGTGATTGTGCCAAAGTCTGCCCCATCGAAGTCCCCAACTATTTTGAGATGAACCTGGCTCCCCGCAGGGCAATTGACGTGCCGATGAGCCAGTCGGTGCCTCTCGTCTACAACGTTGACCTCGACGCCTGCATCCATTGCTACAAGTGCGTCGAGGCCTGCGGCAAGCTGGAGGCCATTGACTTTAGCCTGGAGGATAAGCTGGTCTGGGAGGACGTCGGCGCGATCGTCGTCGCCACCGGCTACAGTCACTTTGACCCCACTGTGATACCCGAATACGGCTACGGTCGCTACCCCAACGTGATCACGGCCATAGAAATGGAGCGGCTGAACAACTCGGCCGGCCCGACCGCCGGAAACCTGATTCGTCCCAGCGATGGGGCCAACCCCAGACGGCTGGCCATCATCAACTGCGTCGGCTCCCGCGACAAACGCTTCAACCCCTGGTGCTCCAACTTCTGCTGCATGTACGCCATCAAAAACGCCGTGCTCTTGAAGCAGGCCTACCCCGACATCGTCATCACCGTTTACTACATGGACATCCGCACTCCCTCCAAAGGCTACGAGGAGTTCTACGACCGGGCGCGCGAGATAGGCGTGCACTTTGTCCAGGGCCGTCCCAGCCTGATCACCGAGGATCCAGAGACGCGCAACCTGTACGTCCATTCGGAGGATGTGGCGCTGGGGCGCGTGATCGAGCGTGAGTACGACATGGTGATGCTCAACCAGGCGGCGGTCCCGCAGCCCGACGTTGATACGGTGAGTTCGGTGCTCAACATCAGCCAGAGTCCCGGTGGCTGGTTTATGGAATATCACCCCAAGTTGCGCCCGATTGATAGCCCCACCGACGGGGTTTCGCTGGCCGGCGCATGCCAGGGGGTCAAGGACATCCCGGCCAGCGTGGCTCAGGGATCGGCGGCGGCAGCACGGGCCGGGCGCGTGCTCCACGCACCAGAGTGGGAGATCGAACCGCTCGTGGCCGTGGTCTGGGAAGACCGCTGCATCAGCGCCAAGGGCAGGAAGTGCGGCGTTTGCGCTGAGGCCTGCCCCTATGGGGCCATCGAGTACGAGGTGGGCAAGGCGGCCCACGTGGTTACGGCCAAATGCCACGGCTGCGGCGGCTGCGTGGCCGAGTGCCCTCACAACGCCATCACCCAGATGCACTTTACCGACGCGCAGATCCTGGCCCAGATCCATGCTCTGTTGGCTGAAAGACCGGAGGAAAAGATCCTGGCCTTCCGCTGCCACTGGTGCTCCTACGGCGGCGCCGACCTGGCCGGGGTGAGCCACTTCGAGTACACCGCCAACGAGCGGGGCCTGCGCGTGATGTGCTCGGCCCGTATGGACGCTGACTTCATCTACGAGGCCCTTCGCCTGGGCGCGGGAGCGGTGCTTTTTTCCGGCTGTCACCCGCAGGACTGCCACTACATCACCGGGCAACCAGTCGGCGCAAAGCGTGCCGAGCGGCTGCTCACCACCTTTGAGAAGATGGGCATGACGCCCGGCCGCTTCCGCATCGAGTGGATTAGTGCCGCCGAGGGCGACAAGTACGCGCGGGTGCTCAACGAGATGCAGATGGTATTGGACTCGATTCCCAGAGAAAAGCTGCTGGAAGAAATAACGCAACTGCGTCCTGAGATGGAAAAGCGTGCGCGCCGGATGCGCGAGGTGCCGGGGGTCGAGGAAGCGTTAGCGTATGCGGACAGACTCAAAGCAGCCAGTACCGAAGGAGAGGTTGTAAGATGAGTCATAAGTTACCAGAAACCTTTGCCGACCAGGTCCGTGCCATCCCCGGCGGCGAGCACCTGGAGCTGTGCTATTCGTGCGGGACGTGCGTCAGCAAGTGCCTGATTCAGCAGAAACTCGAACCGGAGTACAATCCGCGCCGCCTGTTGCGCATGGTGATGATGGATATGCGCCAGGAGGCCTTTCGGAGCCCCACCACCTGGCTCTGTTCCGCCTGTGACCTGTGCTATCCGGCCTGCCCGCAACAGATCCACATCTCAGGCGTCATCGGCGCCATCAAACAGTTGGCGTTGGAAGCCGGGTACGAGTCCCCCCTGGAGACGGTCTCGGTGGATGAGGCGCTGTGCTCCGGCTGCGGCATCTGCGCCATGGCCTGCCCCTACGAAGCGCCTCACCTGATCGAAAAAGAGGTCGAGGGCGAGATGGATTGCTTCTCTGAGGTGGACGCCAACAAGTGCATGGGTTGCGGCATCTGTGTGGCAGCCTGCCCTTTGGGTGCCATCTCCCGCGAGGGGGTCAGCAATGAGGAAATCGTGAAGCAGATCAGGATCAGGAAACAGAAGAAAGGGGTGCCCCGTACGGTCGTCTTTGTATGCGACTGGTGTCTGCGGGCTGCCGACGACGTATCGCTATTGGAAAGCTACCCCGACAACGTGCGCGTCATTCACATTCCCTGCTCCGGTCGCATTGATCCCCAGATGGCCCTCCTGGCGTTGCGCTCCGGCATTGATGGCGTATTGGTATGTGGCTGCGCGCCGGGCGAGTGCCATTACAAGCGCGGCACATACGTCAGCAGTTGTAAGATCAACCTGCTGAACCGTATGTTCGGCCAGATGGGTGTGGGGGATGGCCGCGTGCGCTTCGTGCAGATTGGCACGCAGGACCGTGGGCGCATCCGCAGTGAAGTGGACGGGATGCTCGAGTATCTCATTGCCCGGAAGGGAGCACGGTAATGGCAGCATCAAACGCTAAACCCAAGCTGGCGCTCTATTGGGCGGCCAGTTGCGGTGGCTGCGAGATCACTGTCGCAGAGTTAGGTATGCGCCTGGTGGAAGTGGGCGATCTGGTGGACATCGTCTTTTGGCCTTGCATCATGGACTTCAAGTACAGCGACGTCGAAGCGCTGGCCGACGGGGAGGTTGACGTTTGTCTTTTCAACGGCGCGATCCGCAGCAGTGAGAACGAGCACATTGCCAAATTGCTGCGCCAAAAGTCGAAGGTGCTGGTCGCCTTCGGCTCGTGCGCCCACGAGGGCTGCATCCCCGGCCTGGCCAACTTCTACGACGCCGAATCCATTCTGGCGCGCGTCTACGACACGGCACCATCGCTCGACGGCACACGCGGCACCCGCCCCACCCCCTCGAACCAGGTGCCGGAGGGCGAGATTCGCATTCCGGTCTTCTACGATCGGGTCAGGACGCTGGCACAGACGGTTGACGTGGACTACTTCGTGCCTGGCTGCCCGCCGGTGGTGGACCAGGTCTGGGATGTGTTCCAGACCATCCTCACCGGTCAACTGCCCGAAAAAGGGGCCATCATCGGCGCCGATGCCAAGACTAACTGCGACGTCTGCCCGCGCCAAAAAGGCCAGGGTGGCATGCGTATCAAGGGATTCAAGCGTCCCCACGAAGTCGAACTCGACCCGCAGGCGTGCTTCCTGACCCAGGGCCTCATCTGCTGCGGCCCGGCAACCCGCGCCGGCTGTGGCTTGCCCTGTATCAAGGGGAACATGCCCTGTCGCGGTTGCTATGGTCCACCTGACGGCGTGGTAGATCAAGGGGCCAAGCTACTCAGTGCCATCGCCGCGCTCATTGATACCGATGAGCCAGAAGAGCTCCAGCATATCGTAGACACCATCGTTGACCCGGCTGGCACCTTCTACCGCTTTAGTCTCGTCGTCTCCATCTTGAGCGAGTTGAAATACCGGTAAGGATGACAACATGCAGAAAAAGATCAGCATAGATCCGATCACCCGTCTCGAAGGGCATGGCCGCATTGACCTGTTTCTGAACGAGGATGGGGAGCTGGAAAACGCCTACCTGGTCATCCCCGAGTTGCGAGGGTTTGAGAAGTTCTGTGAGGGTCGCCCCGTCGAGGAGATGCCGCACATCACGCAGCGCATCTGTGGCGTTTGCCCCATCGCCCACCACATGGCGGCGGCTAAGGCGGGCGATGCGGTCTACCGCGTGGAGATCCCTCCGGCGGCCAGGAAGCTGCGTGAACTCCTGTACTCGGCCTTCTTCGTCGCCGACCACGCCACCCACTTCTACGTGCTCGGTGGGCCGGACTTCGTTGTCGGTCCCGACGCGCCCAAAGCCGAGCGCAACATCTTGGGCGTTATCCGAAAGGTAGGCAAAGAGATCGGCGCCCGCGTCATGCAGCTTTTGCAGGATAATCACCAGATCGCCGGCATCATCGCTGGGCGGTACATCCATTCGGTGAGCTGCATCATCGGTGGCGTCAGCAAGCCCATCACCGAAGAAGAACGAGAGCAGATCGTCGAACGCGTCCAGCGTTCGGTCGAGACTGCCAGGTTCTCGCTCAGTCTGTTTGACGACGTCGTGTTGAAGAACAAAGCATACGTTGACCTGATCCGGAGCGATATGTTCACCCACCGGACCTACTACATGGGCCTGGTTGATGAGGACAACAAGGTCAATTTTTACGACGGCAAGGTGCGCGTGGTAGGGCCTGACGGCAGGGAACTGGTCAAGTACGCTCCCGACGAGTACCTGGACGTGGTGGCCGAGCACATCGAGCCGTGGACCTATCTCAAGTTCCCCTACCTCAAGGCGGTGGGCTGGAAGGGGTTAGTTGATGGCCCGGAAAGCGGGGTCTATCGCGCCACACCGCTCAGTCGGCTCAACGCTGCCGACGGGATGGCAACGCCGTTGGCACAAGCCGAGTATGAGCACTTTTATGACACGCTGGGGGGCAAACCGGTCCACGCGACGTTGGCCACGCACTGGGCGCGGCTCATTGAATTACTCTACGCCGCCGAACGCGCGTTGGAGCTGGCCCAGGATGCGGAGATCACCAGCCCTGACGTGCGAGTGATTCCCACTGAAACGCCGGACGAGGGCGTAGGCATCGTCGAGGCGCCACGCGGCACGCTGACCCACCACTATATCACCGACGGGCGCGGCATCCTCAAGAAGGTTAATCTCATCGTTGGCACGACCAATAACTACGCTGCCATTAGTATGTCAGTCAAGAAGGCGGCGCAAGGGCTGGTACAACCTGGCAAGCCGGTGAGCGATGCCATCCTCAACACGATTGAGATGGCCTTTCGCGCCTACGATCCTTGTTTGGGGTGCGCCACCCACGCGCTGCCGGGGCAGATGCCGCTACTGGTGAGGGTCTACAACCACGAGCGTGAGTTGGTGCAGGAAATCCGTCGGGATTAGGAGGCTACAATGAGCACGCGAGGAATGACACAGAAGAGGGCCAACGAGCGCGAGATAGTGCTCGAACGGGCGATGGTGACCCGCCACTACGTCATGACCTGGGACCTCGACCGTTGCGTGGGATGCCAGATCGGGCCACTGGTCTGCCCCAAGGAGGCTATCATCCACGTGGAGGGCGAGATCGTGGACGGGCGTCTGGCGAAGAAGTCTTCCGTGGACATTGACCCGGACAAGTGTGTCCTCTGTGGTATGTGCGAGGTAGTATGCCCCAAGAACGCCATCACGCTGACCATCAACGGCAAACGTGAGAACCCGGTACAGACCTGCGAGGCGTTCCCGCACCTGGTCGAATCCACCAAGTTTGACAAAGATGCGTTCGACTGGCGCCGGAAGGACTTCGTGATTGACAACTGCCCGACCAACGTCATCAGCTACAAAGAGGAGCAGGACACGCTGGTGGTGGATCAGGAGCACTGTATCCGCTGCCGCCAGTGTGAGATCGCCAGCGATGGCGCCTTCCAGGTGGTGCAGCCCTGGCAGGGCAGCGTCGAGTTGTACCGCGACAGGTGCGTCGAAGGCTGTCTGGCCTGCGCCGACATCTGCCCTACTCGCGCTCTGCACATTGACGAGGACGGCGAACTGGTGCTGGCCGACTATTACTGCATCAAGTGCGGCGCCTGTATGCAGGTCTGCCCGGTCAAGCCCGAGTACGAGGAATACGAGTTCACCTTCGAGTCGCAGGGCGTGACCAAAACCATAACCCGCAGGCGGATCACCAACATCGTCACATTGCCCATCTGGGTGGAGCGATGGCGCGTTCGCCACACGCCGGTTCAGAGCGCGGCGTGGATCGAAGCTCTGACTAAGATGGCCGACGACAAGGCAGGTGCAGTCGAGATTGATAGCAAACGGGCCCTCAAGCGGCGTGATCTCTTAAAGGCGCTGGTGGGGGGTAGAGCGTTGTTGAGGGAGGAATAGGAATTGGATTCAGAACGGGGGGCCTGGTCATCGGTATGCATCAAGTAGCGGGATTCGACAAAGAACTTCTGGAAATCTACGGGGAGTTGGATCGCGACCGCCTGATGACGCTGGTCGTGCGCTACGCCAGTGACCGGCTAGAAGCTGGCGGTTCTTCTATCTTCCTGCGCGACGACATCACCGACCGCTACGTCCTGCGCGGCACTACTGGCCTCCTGGAGGGCGCAGATATGCCCACCGAACGGGTGGAGTATGAGCCCGGCGAGGGATTGACCGGCTGGATCGCCAAACACGGCCGGCCGCTGCGCATCGTCAACGTCAAGGACAACGGGGAATTGCGAGGCATCGCCGAGGACCTGGTCTGGAGCAAGAAATACTCCGAGATCAGCGCCAAACCGGGCCAGGCTTACCTGGGGGTGCCCATTCTCTCCAGGGATGGAGCCACCGTGCTCGGTGTGTTGCGGGTCTCCGGGAAGACGGAGGGGGAACAGTTCGACGCCCAGGATGAAGCACTGCTGAGCCACGTTGCCGCCATGGTGAGCATCGCCATCGAGAATTCGCAACGCTACGAGCAGGAGAAGCGCCGTGCGCGCTACTTCCGGCTGCTGCTGGACATCAGCAGCGAGTTGGATCCACGACGTCCCATCGCCGAGATGCTGCAGGCCGTAACGGAGCGGGTCAGGCAGGGTTTTCGCACCGAGGGCTGCCAGCTTTACCTGCGGACCGAGGAGGACGTCCAGCGGGTAGTGCTGCGGGCTGCCAGCGGCCTCCCCGAAACGCTGATCGGCCAACTGACGTACATGGTAGGGGAGGGGCTGACGGGCCACGTCGTTCGCAGTGGCACGGCCGTTCAGATACGCGAGGTGGCCGGGTTGGAGGATTGGGACGATCCTCACATCGCACAGGTCGCCCCACATCTCCCCTCCGGCGTCTATCGCTCCTTCCTGGGTGTCCCCCTGCAGTTGGGCGACGAGGTCCTTGGCACCCTCGAGTTGATCAATAAGATTCCCAGTGCCCCTGGCCACCGCGATTGGTTCACCGACGACGATGAGGAATACCTGCGCTTGCTCTCCACGGCCATCGGCGGCGTGCTGGAGGGGGCTCGCTATCTCAAGACTCTGAGCGAGGTGGGCGTGACCGCGATGCGCATGCAGCGGGTCGCCTACTTCGGCACCCTGGCACAACGGATACGGCACGAGGCGGCAAACCCGCTGGCTGTGGCTCGCCTGGCGTTGGCCAACCTGCGTAGTGACCTCCAGGAGAAACCAGGTTTCTCTCAAAGACCTGGTTTTTTAAGGCGGCTGGATATTATCGAGGCCAACCTGAACGCGGTCAGCGGCAAATTGCTCGATCTGCTGAAATTCTCACAGCAAATCGGTTTTATCCGCACGACCACCAATTGGAACGACGTGGTGCGCGAGGTCCTCATCTGGCTGGCGGCGGAACGGCAACGGCGCAGGGTGGAAATGCGCGTAACCTACGAGGATCTGCCTACGCTGTTCATCGAGCCCAACGAAATGTTCGGCGTCCTGGTCACCATCCTGCGCCTGACGATGGAGTCGTGCGAGACACACGGGGGCCTCATCGAGGTGCACACCTCGCTATCCGCCGACGGCCAGCGTGTGCGCACGGAGATACACGCGCCGCAGGCTTCGCTGGCCGAGAAGATTTCGTCCATCCTCGAACCGGCGGCCGGTGTGCCTGAGGAGCTATTGCCTCTTCATTTTGAATGGGCGCTGGCCCAGGAGACAGTGGAGACCCAATACAGAGGCACCCTCACCTGGCAGGCTTGCGACGGGGAGGTTTGTTTCGTGCTTGAATTACCCGTGGGCGAATGGGCGAATGGGCGAATGGGCGAACCTTTCCAGGGGGGAGACAGAGGGGGGTTATGGAACAGAAAACAATCCTCGTAGTAGACGACGAGCCCTTCTTCCGCGAGGAAATCGTGGCCTTCCTCAACAATGCCACCTTTACGAAGCGAGGCTGGAGAGTGGAATCGGCAGCAGGTGGGGAGGAGGCGCTGGCTCGGCTGGAGCAAGCCTCCTATGACGTGATGTTGCTCGACATCAACATGCCGGGGCTGGACGGGATGGATGTGCTGCGCCTGATGCACGAGAAGCACCTGTTGGAGCGGACCTACGTCATTATGCTCAGCGCCTACGGCGTTTACGAGAACGTAGTCGCGGCCATGCGCGGAGGGGCAAAGGATTTCGTCAACAAGTCCGAGCCACTGGACCAATGGATCGTGCGCATCGAACGCGGCTTTGAGTGGCAGGAACTGCGCCGTCGCAAGCAGCAAGCCGAGGAGGAACTGCGGCTCCTGGCGCGTGAGGTGGGCCACGACATCGGTGGCGCAAGCTACTTCGTGCTCACCCAGCGAGTGCAGGCGCTGTCCACACGAGTGGCCGGGGATGCGGAGTGCGAGCGTTCCATCGAGGTCATCCAGCAGATATTGGCTCGTATCAAACGTCTGGCCGACGACCTGGGCCACGTGGCCGTGGCCCTGGATGGCAGCGAGACCTGGCGTTGGGAGCCCCTCGACCTCCATCGTATGCTGGAGCGGTTGGTGCAGGAGTTCAGTTATGGCCACCCTGACGTGACAGTCGCGAGAGAGTGGGACGAGGACATCCCGCCGGTACACGGCAGTCGTGCCCAGTTGGAACGAGCTTTCCACAACCTGCTGACCAATGCCGGACGGGCCATGTCTGACGGCGGGACACTCACCCTGCGCACGCGGCAGGAGGCCCCTCTCCCTTCCCAGGGGGGAGGCGGATGGGTCGCCGTTGACATCGAGGACACGGGGGTTGGCATTCCGCCGGATACGCAGGAGAAAATCTTCCGCATCGGATTCTCGGATTGGAGAAACGGTCAGAAGGGTAGCGGACTGGGGCTTTACGTCGCCCGCAGGAACATCGAAAACCACGGTGGTCACATCGAGGTAGCCAGTGCCGTAGGCGAAGGGACCACCGTAACTGTCCGCTTGCCGACTCAGCCTGAGCAATGATTCATTTATTCGGGAGGTGAAGTGCGATGTCGTCAACGATATTAGTGATGGACGATGATTTGCTGGTGCTCGAAAGTCTGGAGGACTATCTGATGCGGGCCGGATATACCGTCGTGACGGCCAGCAGTGCCCGCGAGGCGGTCGGGCAGGCGCGAGAGACCCCTTGTGACGTCGCCCTGCTGGACATGAAGATGCCTGAGATGGACGGGTTCCAGGTGGCGGCGATGCTGCGTCAGTTGCAGCCCGACTTGCGGGTGATCATGTTCACCGGCTACGCCTCGCTGGAGACCGAGGCGCGCGCTGCGCAGTTGGACTTCTACGAGTACCTGCCCAAGTCGAACTGGTACGATCTGCTGTTGCCGACCATCGAGCGCGTCCTGGCCGAGCCGGAGCCCCGCCTGCCTAAACAGCGCCCGGTTGACCTGGAGAAGGCTGCCGCCCAGTACACCGACGAGGGCAAATGGGAACTGTCCGCGATGGCGCTTGAGCAGGCGGCCCGCATCGCCGAGTTCACCCACGATTGGAAGAACGCAGCCACGCTATACAGCCAGGCCTTCGAGCACATGCAGCGCGCACGTGGCCTCTCTGTGGAGGCTCAGCGGCTTCGCGAACTGGCGGAGTGTGCGCAACACATCGCCGCCGAAGAGGCCACGGACTCCCCGTAAAGGGAGAGGGGGAGACAAGGAGACAAGGAGATTCTCCCCCTCTCCTTGTCTCCCCCTCTCCGTGTCTGGTCAAGGAGGAGATGGCTATGGATGTCCACCTGTACTTATCCATGATACCCGAAGCACTGATCGCTTCCATGCTGGCCCCCGAAGAGTTTGGGGTTTACTACGCAGTTGGGACGCAGAAGAAGGCGCGCGGACAAGCCATCTTCTTTGAAATCAGTCCGGACTTCAGACACAGCTTCTTTCGTATCGAGGAGGGCATCCGTCGTTGCGTGCCTCACGAGGATGGAAGCCCGAAACGCTCGATCTATATCTCTGTCTACCGTGCGTTGGAGCATATGTCCCTGGACGCTATCCAAAAACTCTATCTCGTGACTCAGGATGGGCGGGTACTGGGCCTGGACTCGAGTGAAGAGATCCCTGAAGAGACAGAAGGGCTGCACCTTTATCAGGAGATAGCCCCCGTGCACCCTCTGATAGTCAGCACCCTGGGCCCCCGTGAGTTTTATGATCTCATCGTCAAGACTCCGACCAGTCTTCTCTCTCTGCCGGCAATTTGCTTCGTAGAGCTGCGATTGGATGAATTGGCCATAGACCCTGAGCGTGGCGCTGTGCGCGATCTGCCCTATTCCAACATCGGCCATCTGCGTCAGTGTCTGATGGACCTGAGGACCAAGACCGTCCACTCCAAAATGGTCAACCGCATCCAGCCGGCTTCGTTCCCATACCGCACCATAAAGAGCGGCATCTTCGTGGGGAACGAGGAAGGGCTTCTGTATTTCCCTCTGCCCTCACAGGAGGAACTGCGCGCCAAATACTATCGTTGGTGGCGCTCTGCCAACATGTGAAGCCGTGATGCGTGATTACGTTTCACGTTTCACGTTTCACGTCAGGAGGAACGACAGTGGCGGAATCTCAACTTTGGATTCTCGTGGCCATTTTTGCGGGTATCGTGTCCGTCGGGGTAGCGACCTGGCTATACATCTGGGTCAACCGGCAAGATGCAGGCTCCGAACAGGCTCAGGAGGTCGCGTCCTGGATTCGAGAGGGGGCGAGCACCTACCTGCGCCGTCTCTACCTGGCCCTTGCTCTCGTTGCGGTCGCGCTGGGCATCATTATTGCCATCGTGTTCAGCTTCGACATCGAGTATCTGGGCATAGAGGCGGCAGTTATCAATCCATTACGGGGTATCACGATGGCGCTGGCTTTCGTGGCCGGCGCGATGTGTTCTGCCGTCGCCGGGTACATGGGCATGAGTGTCGCTGTGTCCGCCAACGTGCGAAGCGCAACAGCGGCCAACGAGAGCATCAACCGTGCTTTCAGGGTGGCCTTCTACGCCGGTTCGGTGATGGGCCTGGCCATGGTTGGCCTGGCGGTCATCGGCATGGGCACGATTTATCTCTTCACCGGCGACCCGGAGATCATTCTCGGCTTCAGCTTTGGCGCGTCGGCGTTGGCCTTGCTGGCCAAAGCGGGGGGTGGGATCTACACTAAAACGGCCGACATCGCCGCCGACCTGGTGGGCAAGGTCGAGATCGGCATCCCTGAGGACGACCCCCGTAACCCGGCCGTGGTCGCCGATAACGTCGGCGACAACGTCGGCGACGTGGCCGGCATGGGCGCAGATATCTTTGACAGCTACGTGGCCAGTACGGTGGCGGCGATGCTTCTAGGGGCTTCACTGTTTGCCAATGATGCCCCACTGCAGGCCAGGTACGTTTTGTTCCCTTTGATTTTGTGCACGCTGGGCATCGTCGCTTCGCTCATCGGTATCCGGCTTGTGCAGGTGGGCAAGAGCGGCAATCCAGGCAGGGCGCTCAACAGAGGGACGATCATCACCTGTGCCATCTTTACCGTGCTGGTGGCTGCTGTCGTCTTGCTGGGCGGCTATAGCCTCGGCGTGTTGTGGGCCACGCTGGCCGGGCTGGTTACCGGCGTGGTCATCGGCTTCACCTCCGATTACTACACTTCGTCTAATTTCCACCCGGTGATTGAGACGGCTCGCGTGTCAGGTTCTGGCGCGGCCATCAACATCATCACTGGCTACAGCTTCGGGCTGGTCAGCATCGTTCCCTCGATCATGGGCATCGTCGTGGCAACGTTGCTTTCCTACTACCTGGCGGAATCCTCCGGGATCAGTGGCATCTACGGGGTCGGCATCAGCGCGGTGGGGATGCTATCCATCAGTGGCATGATCGTCTCCGCCGACGCTTATGGGCCTATCGTGGACAACGCGCGGGGCATCGCCGAGATGGCGGGGATGTCGCAGGAGGTCATTGACACCACTGATGTGCTCGATGCGGCTGGTAACACGGCCAAGGCCATCACCAAAGGTTTCGCCATCTGCGCCGCCGCCCTCACCGTCCTGGCGCTCTTTGCGGCCTACGCGGAGGTAGTGGAGGCAAGAGGTGTGGAACTGGTCATCAGCCTGCGCGAGCCTGTCGTCGTCGCCGGCGTCCTGTTGGGGGCGATAACGCCACCGTTGTTCAGTGCTCTCACGATGCTCTCTGTTACGCGCAATGCCTTCGATATGATCGAGGAGATCCGCCGCCAATTCAACGAACGGCCCGGCATCCTGGCGGGCACCGAGCCGCCCGATTATGCGGCCTGTGTGGATCTGGCTGCCCAGGGCTCGCTGTCGTCCCTGGTGATACCGGCCTTCCTGGCCATCGTGCTTCCCGTGCTGGTTGGCATCATCCTCGGCCCTGAGGCGCTGGGGGGATTCCTGGGAGGGAGCATCTTCACCGGGGTCATTTTCGCCTTGCTGATGTCCAACGCCGGGGGGTTGTGGGACAACGCCAAGAAATTCATCGAATCGGGGGAGTTTGGCGGTCCCGGCTCCGAGGCTCACAAAGCCGGCGTCGTCGGCGACACCGTCGGCGATCCGTTCAAAGATACGGCTGGCCCCTCCCTCAACACCCTGATTACCGTGATGTCTCTGGTATCCTCTATGTTCGCTCCGATCATCGCCGCTTTCCACTTGTTCTAGGGTTCGGTAGTCTTCCCTGTGGCGATCCGGCGAGAGTAGAACAGAAAAAGCGGGGGGTGTTTTAGACCTCCCGCTTTTGTATTTGAATACTTTTTCGGCGTGGCCAGAATCGAGACTGAGAGGGTGCGGAATGTTCAGCCGCATAACGGCCAGGATAAGCCGCTGCCCGGCTGTAGCGAGGAACGCTTGCCCGCCAAAGCGTAACACAGACGAAGAACGTAGCGAAAAAAGGCGCGTAAGGGCAGTCGGCTTCATGCCGTGTTAGCCCGCCACCATTGCGGGTATCGGTGCTGTTGTCTCGATACGCTCTGGTTTTGTTGCTCGCTTGCGCGGACGAGCAGGTATACCATACAGCATACCTGTTGCGCTAATGTCCTCATCTATGTCGG
>Ga0194110_10000385_pt1 | contig 55883 bp, 42 predicted proteins | sample TA2Kig1200mmetaG_FD_146192 | JGI IMG/M metagenome (GOLD analysis project Ga0194110, IMG submission 146192) | Freshwater microbial communities from Lake Tanganyika, Tanzania - TA2015032 Kigoma Deep Cast 1200m | ecosystem: Environmental > Aquatic > Freshwater > Lake | place: Tanzania: Lake...
ACGAAATCTACGCCGACGGCCTGGTGCGCCTGGTGGACCTGCCCGACGACTACTACAAATTTGACGAAGCCCGCCAACGCCTGATAGGCCGCCGCCACCGCCGGGTCTTTCAACTGGGCGACAGCGTGACCGTGACCGTGGCCCGGGTGGACGTCAAACGGCGCCACGTCAGCCTGGAGTTGGTGGGGGAAGGGGAGGGGGCGACAGAGGTATTCTGCCAACAAGGATCGACAGAAAAAGGAGAAGGTTCCGTCTCCCGCAGGAAAACCAAACGCAGAGGAGGTGATACTTTCAGAAAAAAGCCTGGTGAAGAATAAATTTTTTGAGGAAAATCCTGGAGAATAGAAGAAATTTCCCCAAAATGCTTCCAATTCTCAAAATCATAGCTTTTTACCCGAAATGGTTTCCCTTGACCAACTATCAAATATATGAGAATAAGTATATCCAAATAAAAAGATTATATCGATAAAAGGTTGGATTTCTCAAATGGATGATGAGAAACTTATAAGCTTAGGAAGGCAAGTAGAGGAATATTGTGGAAAATATTTAATTCCACTTGAGTATTTTTTCGATATTTTAAATGATCAAAAAGTAAATCCTATGATGCGCGGCAAAGGGATGGAATATAATATTTTATTATTATTACAAAATCAATTGGCATCATCTGAATGGATTATCCAGAAATTGAATCTGAATCCGCAGCCTAACATGCCTGATGTAGATATAGGGGTTACCCACCGTCGCACAGGAGTCATAATAAAGGTTGAATCGAAACCCGCTGTAAGAGATTCTATGAAAAGCGGCAAGCGCTCGAAAAAATGCAAAATCCCCCACTTTAATGTGAAATGCCATCGCAGTAGGAGCAGTCTTAAACTTTCAGGAACAACCAACGACCGATATGCTATCGATGTTTTTGATATTGTCATCACCAATCCAATGAATTCAATAATTAAAGGAAAAACTATTGGCCCAGATTTAGAATTAATTCAAGACGAAGAAATATTTAAAATCCTTTCCAATTACTATAAGGTCCATGACAGGGATGATCTTTTAAAAAGAATAGCCAATGATTGGCGGTTTGTTATTCCTGCCGAAATTTCAGAAAAAGGTTTCATTCCCAGGACCCCCCTCGTTTTGTTAGAAAATGACCCAAATTGGTTGCCTATTAATCAAATTGAAACAAAAATGCTGAAGATAGTTAGAGATAAAATCCAATCAAGACGTCGTTAGCAGCGGCTGTATCGATATTGTTAGATCGGAAAAAGTTATTTAGCAGATTGCCAAAGATATGGCTGTGTATTAGATTTGTAATTAAAAATAAATATTTCCCTTCCTTTGTAGCGCTCCCCCTTTCTCTTGACCTTTGTCTTTTGATCATCCGTTCGATTAATACAGTAATTCCACTCTCTCTCATGAATTTCTGCGGCCCAGTCATAAAGAGACCACAACTCATTGCTATTATCATATGTAAGTAAAAACAATAGTCTATTGCTATTTCTTCGAAGAACGTCACGAAGTCGTAAGTGGTCTTCATAATTAAAAGTGCAAGTATAGAATTTGTCTTGATCCGCATTAAAATATGGTGGATCGACAAAAAGAAAAGAACCATCCGGTGCATTGTCAATTATAGATTCAAAATCTTCACAGTATAGCTCTACATTATGAAGTTTCTCAGATGTCCTTAAAATATTTCTTGGCCAGTTCTCGGGCCGCATTGAAAATTTATCACCATATCCAAAATAGCAATTTTGATTATTCATGATTCCGCTAAATGATATTCTGTTAAGAAAATACCATCTACCGGCGCGGTCCAGTTCACTTTCTGGTTTAAAAATATTTTTATAATAGTGATGTAATTCCTTCTTTGCCGGCTTGCCTTCGAGAAAGCGAATTAAATTTTCTGGTTCATCTCTTATAAATCTATATACGTTCATTAGTTCTTCATCGAGGTCATTAAGAATGTTTCTTTTTACCTTCTCTTTCGCAAAGAAAATTGAGCCACCGCCGACCAGAGGCTCACAATAGCAGGAATGGTGAGGGATGTGTTCAAGGATTAGTTTTCGTGCGTAGAATTTCCCTCCTGCATACCTGAAGGGGGAATTTATTGAACCGTTTGAGTTATTCCCTTTCTTCATAATCCACCAAATATTGTATTATACTGCACATAATAAACAATATGTAGATTTTGTCAAGCGAATTCTAAGGGAAACAGCCCTATCTGCAGGCGTTAATTTTCCAAATATTTATTGTGAAATAAATCGGATTTTGAGAGACAAACATTAAAAGAAAAGGGTAGGCGTTGCCTACCCTCAGGATATTTATAATAATTTACAAAATGTTAGCGTCTCTTCGGCCTCATCTGAATGGCTCAAAAAATTCACCGTTTCCAGTAAACCCGGACGAACTTGTCCATTTCCGACCAGCGGATGTCCAGCTCGCCCTTGTAGGCTTTGTAGACGGCCCGGCCCAGGTGCTGGGCCAGCTTTTCGGTGGTGGTTTCGATCACCAGCTTGTCCCAGTCCTCCTGGTTCATGTTCATGATGCGGTCCTGGACGCTGCGGGCGCGCACCCGGGCGGCCTCGTTCTCGATGAGGGTGACGATTTCCTGCTGGCGCTCCCGGAAAAACTCGCCGCTCAGGGTGAGAATGCCCTCGGGATAGCGGTCCTTGATCTTGCGGCAGGTGGGGCAGGTCACTTCCCGCACCTTGTTCGTTCCGGCCAGCTTTTTGGCCGCCTTCTCATCAAAGAACCAGCGCTTGTTCTGGTAGAGGGCCTGGCAGCCGGTGCACAGGGCCGCCTCCTGCCCTTCCTCCAGGAAATAGGGGTCCTCGGTGCGGCCCGCGTGGCCGAATTTCTTGCCCTTCTCGCCGCTCCACTTGCGATCCTGATACCGTCCCATATGCCCGCCTCCCCTTGAGATTTGGTTTTGACTCGGCGTGGGGGATACCTTAAGGATGATTATCTCCGGGCCCGCAAAAAATGCCAGCACTTTGTGGGGTCCCTCCATTCCGGGAACATGAGGAGGAGCCGCGCCCGAGCCTGGGTCTCACACCAGAAAATCGCCACCCCCGACAAGATTACTGGCCTTAGAAAAATTTTTCTGCTAAAGTTCCATTAAGCGATCCTCCACAGAGAATGGCTTGGATCCAATTCATGATGGACCGAGACCGGCAAGGAGGGGATGTCATGCACCTTCCGCGAGCCAGCCGGGAGGTTTTTTTATCTGAAACCCCCGAAATGGCGAAATTTTCCCAGGCCCTGGACCAGATGCTGGGGGAGCTGGGCGGCGTTTTCGCCCGCCTGGCCCCGGAGTCGCCCGGGATCCTCATCCGGGAGTTGGAGGCCGCGCCCCGCATCTTCGGCTGCGCCGCCGGACGCTCCGGCTTCATCCTGCGGGGCTTCCTCATGCGCCTCATGCACCTGGGGCTCACCGTCTACGTGGTGGGGGAAACCATCACGCCCCGCCTCCAGCCCGGCGATCTGCTCATCGTCATGTCCGGCTCCGGGGAAACGGCCCAGCCCCGGGAGATCCTGCGGCGGGCCAAGGCCCACGGCGCCCGCACCCTGGCCCTCACCGCCTGCCTCGACTCCAGCATCGGCCGGGAAGCCCACGTGACGGTGCATATCCCCGGCACCACCAAGCTCACCCTGGCCCAGGAGCCGGCCTCGGCCCAATGCCCGGGCAGCCTCTTCGAACAGGCCACCTTTCTCCTCCTGGAGGCCGCCGTCCTCTTCCTCTATGAACAGCGCCTGGGCGGCGACCACGACGAAATGCTGGCCCGGCATGCGAATTTGGAGTAATTTGGTGAGGGAGGGGGCCAGTGGTCCCGGGCCCCCGCCTCTCCTTTTACCATCTCCCTACCCAACAGGTATCCCATGACCGCGATCTTGCAATTGGCGTTGGATTTCGTGGACCTGCACCGGGCCCTGGCCGTGGCCGAAGCCGCGGTGCCGGCGGGCGTGGACTGGGTCGAAGTGGGCACCCCCTTGATCAAGAGCGAGGGCCTGGACGCGGTGCGCCAGATCAAGGCCCGCTTCCCCGGCAAGACCGTGGTGGCGGACATGAAGATCATGGACGCAGGCCGCATCGAGGTGGAGTCCGCGGCCAAGGCCGGGGCCCAGATCGTGGACGTCCTGGGCACTGCCAGTGACGCCACCATCCAGGAGTGCGTCCAGGCTGCCAAGAACTACGGCTCCAAAATCGTGGTGGACCTCATCGCCGTGCCCGACCCGGTGGCCCGGGCCCGCCGGGCCGAAGAGCTGGGGGCCGACTACATCACCGTGCACGTGGCCATAGATGAACAGATGCAGGGGCGCGACCCCTTCGACACCCTGGCCGCGGTGAGCCGGGCCGTGAACATCCCCGTGGGCGTGGCCGGGGGCATCAACTCCGAGACCGCCGCCCTGGCCCTGAGCCACGGCGCCAGCTTCGTCATCGTGGGCGGCGCCATCACCAAGGCCAAGGACCCCGCCGCGGCCACCCGGGACCTGCGCCGGGCCCTTGACGAAGGGGAGGTCATCCCCACCACGCTGTTCAAGCGGGCCGGGGAGGAGCAGCTCCGCCAGGTGCTGGAGATGGTCTCCGCCGCCAACCTGAGCGACGCCCTGCACCGGGGCGGCGTCCTGGAGGGCTTAAAACCCCTGTTTCCCGGCATCAAGATGGTGGGCCGGGCCCTCACCGTGCGCACCTATCCCGGCGACTGGGCCAAGCCCGTGGAGGCCATCGACCTGGCCCAGCCCGGCGACGTCCTGGTCATCGACGCGGGCGGGGTGGGCCCTGCCATCTGGGGCGAGCTGGCCACCCATTCGGCCCTGGAAAAAGGCCTGAGCGGCGTGGTCATCGACGGGGCGCTCCGGGACGCGGGCGACATCGTCCGGCTGGCCTTTCCCGCCTTCAGTCGCCTCATCATGCCCAACGCCGGGGAGCCCCGGGGCTTCGGCGAGATCGGCGTCCCCATCCGCATGGGCGCCGTCCGGGTGGAATCGGGCGACTGGCTCCTGGGCGACGACGACGGCGTGGTGGTCCTGCCCCAGCGGGTGGCGGTGGAGTACGCCAACCGCGCCATGGACGTCCTGGAAAAGGAAAACCGCATCCGGGAGGAGATCAAGGAAGGCCGCACTCTGGCGGAGGTGACGGATCTGCTGCGGTGGGAGAAGAAGGTGTAAAAAACTCTTTCATTCCTTTAAAATAAAGATTTGAATATTCTCCTGATTCTTACCGAGGTATGCCTGCCATGTCCCAGGTACAAACCTTTGGGGAACTTTTGGATGCCGTGGATAACCTTTCCAGGGAAGACAAGGAAGCTTTTCTCGAAGTGCTCCAAAGACGCTTTATTGAACAAAGGCGGGAGGAGATAGCTGCTGAAGTAGAAGCGGCCCGCCAGGCATTCCGGGCAGGTGAGTGTCGCCCCGCCAGTGTCGATGAGTTGGTAAAAGAAATCTTGACGTGAAGCGACTACCAGCAGATCAAGGAAGGCAGGACCATTGCGAAAAAGGATAGTATAATGTTTGCCAAGCAACGTTACGTATCAAAAGAACTTACGCATTTTGTGGGAACGAAAAAAAAAGAAGATGAGCGGTATCCCTTATTGTTAAAAATAATAAAAACAGGTTGGCTGAGTGCGCCTCCTCATGATCCGTCGAGAAGTGGTAGTATGAGTCTTATGATTGATTTCAATGTTGAGCTTTCAAGTAATGCAATGTACAATCCAAATATGGTCTGTTTCTGCGATATTCCAATTAATGACTTACATATCCATATAAAGAAATATACCCCCTTCGGCATTTCTTTCGATAAGTCTTTCCTGATAAAGAATGGTGCTAATCCGATGTTTTATATTTCCAATAATAGCTTAGTTCATAAGATCGGTGGAAACGATAAAATAAAGCTATCTGAAGGCTATGATTATATTAGGCATGAGTTTCATTATATTCTGACTGCTAGCGCCAATTTTCTTAAAAATAATATCCCTGACATAACGACGGAGCGTGTCATGCATTTGTATCATTTTATTAACTATTATATGTTTAGCTTTTTAAAATTTTTTGATGCTAAAAAGTCTGATGATGATAAAGATAATTTTTATATGGAAAGAGAGTGGAGAATTCTTGGGGACCTAAGCTTCTCTTTGGAAGATGTGGAACGGATTATTTTGCCGAGAGCTTATGGGAAAAAAATAAGAGAAGACCTCCCAGAATATTGCGGACAAATTTCTTTTGTTGATTGACTGGTCAAGGATTCTCCTCCCCGCACTTTTTTTCGCCTCCTTGCCGCACAGTTCCCAGATGACACAGGACGGGCGGGTTTTGCAGTAGTTGCAGGGGTCGGTGCAGGCCCGGCAGGGATCCACTCACCCCCGGCAGTAGCCGAATTCCAGCTTGTCGCAGCGTCCCCAGGCCTCCCGAAAGTTGTAAAAACGGCAGTCCGCCGTGTTTATGGCTATTTATTTTCTGCCAACAAGCAGTTACAATTTTTCCTTAGCCAGAAAAAAAGGGGGTAAAAGGAATAAGGGGACGCCGACCTCAATCCGCTCTGGACAAAAAACACGTCGGCATTTAAGGAAAAAGGCGGGCGTCCCCTCATTGCAAGGTTATTTCCTTCCGTTTCAGGCGGGCACCTTTTTGGGTTTGCACAGACAGTCGGGGGTGGTGGCCAGGCGGCCGCAGCCCTCGCAGGCAAACTGGATGGCCTCCAGCTTGCCTTTGCAGAAATGCTTTTCGTAGTGCGCGGTTTCCCCGCAAAAACCGCACTTCTGGGGTTCGCCCTTGGGGTTGCACAGATGCCCGGGCTCTTCGGCCAGGGCGCCGCAGGTCTCACAGACGTACACCCGTTTCGCCATGTTCCCTCCTCCCGTATTTAGCCCCCCGATTGCCAGCATGATCCTGGGAATCTCGGGATGATATTTTGTATATAAGAAAAAATAAGGGGGGATATGCCCCTGTCAATGGGGGCGGGTTCGGATAAGCAGCTGCTGGTGGTGGAGCAGCTTTTCCGGGCTGCCGAGTCGCTCCTGGACACCCGGCCCATCTTCCCCCAGTGGGACGCCGCCATCCAGGGACATGTCTTCTGCTCGCTTCCGGCCCTGGCGCTGCTGGACGAGCTACAGCGCCGCCTGGCTCAGCGTCAGGTGGAGGACCCCGAAGCGCAGTCACCACACGGCCCTCGCTGGAGTATGCCTGCCCGGAACCGGGCGGGAGGTCTGACATTCTGATGGAGGACGAGGCGAGCCAGGCCTGTCCCACCTCTCCGGCGGCCCTCAAGGCCGGCCTTTAGGACATGGTCAATGCCTGTATTGTCGGCGTTATTCCGGCCAAGATGCTCCCCGGGTCCGGTTTGGCCTTTTTCTTAGGAGGATGCCGACGCCACGTCCAGATCTATAGGTTGCACACTGCGCAACATGATATTCTGTGGTGGGCATCTACCAAGCCTTTGCCGATCAGCCGAGTGCGGCGGCATGCCGCCCAAGGTCGCAATCAGGCTCAGGCCCGGCCGGGGGGCCGGAGGCCTCGAACCAGTAGACATTTTCCACAGGAGTTCGGATAATGGCTGAAATTCATTATCGAGAACTGGGTCTGGTCAATACCCGGGAGATGTTTCGGCAGGCCATGGCCGGGCACTATGCCGTGCCGGCATACAACTTCAACAACCTGGAGCAGCTCGAAGCCATCGCGATCGGCTGCATCCGGTCAAAATCCCCGGTCATTCTCCAGTGTTCGGGAAGCGCCCGTAAATACATGCACGAGGCCATGGTGCCCCATCTGGTAAAAGGGGCGGTGGCGATGATGGAAGAGCTGGGCGCAGCCATTCCCATCGCCCTGCACCTGGATCACGGCGACACCCTGGAGTTAGCCCGATCTTGCATCAATACGGGCTTCTCCTCCGTGATGATTGACGGCTCCCACCATCCGTTCGAGGAAAACATCCGCCTCACCCGGCAGGTAGTGGACTTTGCCCATGCCCGGGACGTCACCGTGGAGGGGGAGTTGGGGGTGCTGGCCGGGGTGGAGGACGAAGTCTCCGCCGCCGCGTCCCATTACACCCGGCCTGCCGAGGTGGAAGAATTTGTGCAACGCACGGGGGTGGATTCCCTGGCCATCTCCATCGGCACCTCCCACGGGGCCTTCAAGTTCAAGGTGAAGCCCGGCGAGGAACCGCCGCCCCTGCGGTTCGACATCCTGGAGGAGATCGAGCGGCGCCTGCCGGGATTTCCCATCGTGCTGCACGGCGCCTCCTCGGTCATGCCCGAGTATGTGGACCTGATCAACCGCTGCGGCGGCCACATGGAAGCCGCGGTGGGCATCTCCGAAGAGCAGTTGCGCCGGGCCGCCCGCTCGGCGGTCTGTAAAATCAACATCGACAGCGACGGCCGTCTGGCCATGACCGCCATTATCCGGAAAATTTTCGCCGAGAAGCCGGGAGAGTTCGACCCGCGGAAGTATTTGGGGCCGGCCCGGGATGAACTGATCAAGATGGTCATGTACAAGAATGAGCACGTCCTGATGAGTGCCGGGAAAGCCTGAGGTCAAGATGAAAGGCGACGTTTCAGGGAAGACCATGACAAAGCGGAAAAAATCACCAGCCGGGGAAAGCATCCGCACCGGCGCCAGCCCCCAGATTCTGGCCCAGGCGCTCTTGGACAACCTCTACTACGTCCAGGGGCGGCTTCCCGAGCTGGCCAGCACCAACGACTGGTACATGGCCCTGTCCTATACGGTGCGGGACCGGCTGCTCCATAACTGGGTGCAAACCCTCAAGGCCTTTGCTGCCGACATCAAGGCGGTGAGTTATCTTTCGGCGGAATTTCTCATCGGGCCGCAGTTGGGCAACAATCTCCTCTGCCTGGGCATCCGGGAGCAGGTCCGGAAGGCCGTGGCCCGGCACGGACGCTCCTTGGAGGAACTGCTGGACCAGGAAGGCGAACCCGGGCTGGGCAACGGCGGCCTGGGCCGGCTGGCCGCCTGTTACCTGGACTCCCTGGCCACCCTGGAAGTCCCCGCCATCGGCTATGGCATCCGCTATGAGTTCGGCATCTTCGACCAGGTGATCCGGGACGGCTGGCAGGTGGAGGTCACGGACAAATGGCTGGAGCTGGGCAATCCCTGGGAGATCTGCCGGCCGGAGATCGCCTATGAGGTGGGCTGGAAAGGGCACGTGGAGGCCTACCCCGACGCCGCCGGCCGCCAGCGGCGGCGCTGGGCCCCCGGCGTGGTGGTGAAAGGCGAGGCCCATGACTATCCGGTCCCCGGCTACCGCAACCGGGTCACCAATCTGCTGCGCCTCTGGAAGGCCGAAGCCGTGGAGTCCTTCGATTTTGCGGACTTCAACGTGGGAGACTACTACGGTGCGGTCCAGGAAAAGGTGCTGTCCGAAAACATCACCAAGGTGCTCTACCCCAATGACGAGCCCGAGGCGGGCAAAAGGCTCCGTTTGTCGCAGCAGCACTTTTTCGTCTCCTGTTCGCTGCAGGACATGATCCGCATTCACTTATTGCGGGGGAGGAGTCTGGAGAGCTTCCAGGAAAGCTTCGCCATCCAGCTCAACGACACCCATCCCGCCCTGGCGGTGGCGGAGTTGATGCGGCTGTTGGTGGACGAGCATCTCCTGGATTGGGAGGCGGCCTGGGAGATCACCCGGAACACCCTGTCCTACACCAATCACACCCTGCTGCCGGAGGCGCTGGAAACCTGGCCGGCGCCCCTCTTTGCCGAACTCCTGCCCCGGCACCTGGAAATCATCTATGAAATCAACCAGCGTTTCCTGGATGAGGTGCGCCTCACGTATCCCCTGGATGAGGACCGGGTGCGGCGGCTGTCCCTCATCGACGAGAGCGGGGGGAAATCTGTGCGCATGGCCCATCTGGCCTGCGTGGGCAGCCACGCCGTCAATGGGGTGGCGGCCCTCCATACCGACCTCCTCAAGCGCACCGTGCTGCAGGATTTTTACGAGCTGTGGCCGGAGAAGTTTCTCAACATCACCAACGGGGTCACCCCCCGCCGCTTTCTGGCCCTGAGCAACCCGGCCCTGAGCGGGCTCATCACCGGGAAGATCGGCGAGGGCTGGATCAGGCATTTAGAGGAACTCAGACGCCTGGAAGATTTCGCCGAGGACCCCAGGTTCCAGCGCAACTGGCGCCGGGTGAAGCTGGAGAACAAGAAGCGGTTGGCTGCCGCCATCCGGAACCGCACCGGCGTCCAGGTCAACCCGGCCAGCCTCTTCGACATCCAGGTGAAGCGCATTCACGAATACAAGCGGCAGCACCTGAACGTGCTGCACATCGTTACCCTCTATAATCGTCTGAAGCGCCATCCGGAGCAGACGATCACCCCCCGCACCTTTATCTTCGGGGGCAAGGCGGCGCCGGGCTACTTCATGGCCAAGCTCATCATCAAGCTCATCAACGCGGTGGCGGAGGTGGTGAACCACGACCCGGACGTCGGGGACCGCCTCAAGGTGGTTTTCTTCCCGGACTTCACCGTGAAGAACGGGCAGCTCATTTATCCCGGGGCCGACCTCTCGGAGCAAATCTCCACCGCCGGCAAGGAGGCCTCGGGCACCGGCAACATGAAGTTCGCCCTGAACGGCGCCCTCACCATCGGCACCCTGGACGGGGCCAACGTGGAGATCCGGGAGGAGGTGGGGCCGGAAAATTTCTTCCTCTTCGGGCGCACGGCCCCAGAGGTGGCGGACCTGAAGGCCTCCGGCTACCACCCGCTGGGCTGCTATGAGCAGGACCGGGAGTTGCGGGAGGCCCTGGACCTCATCAGCTCGGGGTTCTTCTCCCACGGCGACGCCCATCTCTTCCAGCCCCTGGTGGCTTCGCTCCTGTACCGGGACGAGTATCTGGCGCTGGCCGACTACCGGTCGTATGTGGACCGGCAGGATGAGGTGGGCCATACCTTCCGGGACGCCAAACGCTGGACCCGCATGTCCATCCTCAACGTCGCCCGCCTGGGCAAGTTCTCCTCGGACCGGGCCATCCGGGAGTATTGCGAAAAGGTCTGGGAGGTCAGGCCGCTTTGATAAAGAAGGAAAGAAAACGTGGGGCTCTCAGCAACGTCAGGGTTTCCGAATACCGAAATATCATGGTGCGCCGTGGGCACCCTGCCGATCCTTTGATGTTCCGGCCCCCATGTGGGGTGCGCACCGCGCACCATAAAAGAGGTCGGCATCTTGCAGAGCGTTTTCAAAGCCGCCCCCCTTTCCCAGGACAAAGGGAGAATTTTGCAGGAGCCTCGGCCAAATCAGCCGTAAAGTTGAATTGACGTATATCGACCCCCGCTACACCATCCGGAGTCTCCCGGCCAATTCCCGGGATTCGGCCTTTTGCCTGATACTGGGGCAAAATGCGACGCCTGAGGGCATGGCCGGCAAGACCGACATGGTGGTGGGCAACTGAAACCAATAAGGCGCCCACGCGCCCATTTACCTGGCGGTGTCGCAGCGCCAGAAACTGGACCCGGAGGGCTGGATCCGGAGCAGCGCGCCGGCCATCACCGGGCAGTCCCGTCACTTCTCTTGAGGGGAGCCAGAGATGCAACTACCCGGCCATAAAACCAAGATTGTGGCCACCATCGGCCCGGCCTCCCAGTCGGCCGAAGTCATGCGGCAGATGCTCGAGGCCGGCATGAATGTGGCCCGGATCAACTTTTCCCACGGTGATTTCAGCTCCCACCAGCGGGTGATCAACCACCTGCGCCAGGCCGCGTCCGCCGCCGGACGCCGGTTGGCCATCCTGGCGGACCTCCCCGGCCCCAAAATGCGCCTGGGCCAGATCTCGCCGGAGCCCGTGGAACTGGTCCCGGGAGCCCCTTTTGCTCTGACCACCGAAGAAATCATCGGCGACGCCGGCCGCGTCTCGGTGAGCTTCGCCCGGCTCCCCCAGGTGGTGAAACCGGGAGACGCCCTGTTTTTAAGCGATGGCCTGCTCCAGCTTGAGGTGGTTGAGGTGCGGGGCCGGGTGGTGCACTGCCGGGTGGTGGTGGGAGGCGAGTTGCGCTCCCGCAAGGGGCTCAATCTCCCCGGCATTGACCTGGGCATCAGCGCCTTCACGGACCGCGACCGCCAGTGCCTGGAATTTGCCCTGGCCCAGGGGGTGGACGCGCTGAGCCAGTCCTTTGTGGAATCGAGGCAGGACATCGAAGCCGTGCGGGAAGCCGCCCAGGCGATGGGACATCAGCCCTTCATCATCGCCAAGATCGAGCGCCACAACGCCCTCAATCATCTGGACGATATCCTGGAAGCCGCGGACGGCATCATGATCGCCCGGGGCGACCTGGGGGTGGAAATCCCCATTGAGCACATCGCCGGGGTCCAGAAACGGATCATGCGCAAGGCCAACCTGCTGGGGAAACCGGTGATCACGGCCACCCAGATGTTGATGTCCATGGTGGGCAATCGCCGCCCCACCCGGGCCGAGGCCACCGACGTGGCCAATGCCATTTTGGACGGGACCGACTGCGTGATGCTGTCCGAAGAGTCGGCCATGGGGAAATATCCGGTGGAGGCGGTGGCCATGCTGGGGAAGATTGCCGCGGCCATCGAGTCCGAACGGCCTGCCTCTCATGTCCGGGAGATCCTGAAAGAGGTGGGGCCGGGGGCTCCGCTGAAGCTCTCTGAGCTTATCTCCTTGAGTGTGCAGTCCGTTCTGGAGCGGACCACCCCCGCGGCGGTGTTCGTGCCCACCCGCAGCGGCGCCACCGCCCGCAGCATCGCCCGCTTCCGGCCCGCGGTGTGGACCATCGGCGTGAGTTCCCAGGAAGCCACCTGCCAGAGGCTGCAGTTCACCTATGGTGTCCACTCTCTGCATGAACCGGATCACCCGGAGGACTGGAAAAACTATGTGCGCCGGTGTCTCGAGGCCTTTGGGCTTCAGGGCGACTGCGCGGTGTTGACGGAGGGTCCCTCCTCCAAGCATCCGGACGCCAACAACCGCATGGAGCTCATAGATCTGAGGTGATGAGAGCTGAGGCCTCAGCCTCCCCCAGGCCCACTGCCCACTCTCCGGGAGATCTGAAGAAGGTTCAGGCTGCCATCCAGCCGGTGGCAGATCAATTGAAAAAGAAGCCCGAAAGGGGGTCGCCATGGAATTGATCGATAACGCCCAGGTCCGGAAGTTTCACTTTCAGGGCAATGTTCAACAGACCCTGGCGGGGGCCGACCAGGGGCTGAAGACGTTTGAGGTATGGCGCTTAAGCCTGGCCCCGGGTGCGGAGACACCGGCTTTCCAATACCAGGGCGAGGTGGCGGCCTTAACCATGCAGGGCGCCGGCCGGGTGGTGGTGGACGGCCAACCGGTGGATCTCAGGCCGGATACCACCCTGGTGATCCCTGCCGGCGCCTCGCGCCGGATAGTCAACACCGGGGCGGCAGAACTGGTCCGGCTCCTGATCCGCCAACAGGTTCCGGCCTGACTGGAAGATGAGGCAGATAACATGGACAGACACGTTCTCCATTCATTCTTCAAACCCAAAGCCGTGGCCGTGGTGGGGGCCAGCCCCAAAGAGGGCGGCATCGGCTTCACCCTGGTGAAGAACCTGAAAGAAGGGGGCTTCCAGGGGCAGATCTACCCCATCAACCCCAAACATCAAGAGATATTGGGGCTGAAGGCCCACCCCTCGGTCACTGCGGTGGGCGCGCCCATCGACCTGGCCGTGATCGCCGTCCCCATCGGCGGCGTGCCGGCGGTCATGCAGGAATGCGGCCAGGCCGGGATTCCCGGCGTCATCATCATCTCCGCGGGCGGCAAGGAGGTGGGAGACGAGGGCAAGCAAGTGGAGGCGGAGATCCAGGCCGCAGCCCAAGCCGGGGGCATCCGCTATCTCGGCCCCAACTGCATGGGCATCATCTGCCCCCATACCCAGCTCAATGCCAGCTTCGCGGCGCGTTCGGCCAGACCCGGCGGCCTGGCGCTCTTATCCCAAAGCGGCGCCATCTGCAGCGCCATTCTGGACTGGGCCGAAACCCAGAATATCGGCTTCAGCCACTTTGTCAGCATCGGCTCCATGGCGGACATCGATTTCGCCGAGATGATCGACTACCTGGGGAACGACGACCGGGCCAAAAGCATCATCATCTACATGGAAAACCTGGTGCACCACCGGCGCTTCATGAGCGCCGCCCGCTCCGTGTCCCGGGTGAAGCCCATCATCGTGGTCAAGTCCGGCCGCAGCGCGGCGGCGGCCCGGGCCGCGGCCTCTCACACCGGAGCCCTGGCCGGACAGGACGAGGCCTACAACGCCGCCTTCCGGCGGGCCGGCATTATCCGGGTGGACACCATCGACCAGCTTTTTAATTGCGCCGAGGCCCTGGGCAAGATGGCCCGTCCTCTGGGGGGCAATCTGGCCATTATCACCAATGCCGGCGGCCCCGGCGTCATGGCGGTGGATGCCTTCAGCAAGTGGCAGCGGGAGCCGGCCGTCCTGACCCCGGAAACCATCGGCAAGCTCAGCGAATCTCTGCCGCCCCACTGGAGCCATGGCAATCCCGTGGACGTCCTCGGCGACGCGCCCCCGGACCGATTCCTGGCAGCCACCCGGATTGTCCTGGGGGCTCCGGAAGCGGACGGCCTGGTGGTGGTGCTCTCGCCCCAGGCCATGACGGACCCTGCCGGCGTGGCCCGGGCCGTTGCCCCGGAAATCAAGAAACAAGCCAAACCGGTCTTTGCGGTCTGGATGGGGTCCAAAGACGTCGCCGCCGGCGTGGACCTGCTCAACCAGGCCGGCGTCCCCACCTTTGAAACCCCGGAAGAGGCCGTGGACACCTTTATGGAGATGTACTCCTACACCCGGAATCTGGAGCTCCTCCAGGAGACTCCGCCGCAGTTGCCGTCGGAAATCAAGGTGAACACCCGGCAGGCCCGGTCTTTCATCGAGGAATGTCTCAACCGGAAGATGCTGATGCTGAGCGAGATTGAGGCCAAGGCCGTGCTGTCGGCCTACGGCATCCCGGTGAATCCCACCCTGACGGCATCTTCGCCCGCGGCTGCGGCCACGGCCGCCAAGAGATTGGGCTTTCCCGTGGTCCTGAAGATCCACTCCCCGGACATCTCCCACAAATCCGACGTCGACGGCGTGCGCGTCTCGCTCCAGGACGAAGCCGAAGTGAGCCGGGCATTTGAGGACATCGTCGCCCGGGCCAGATCTTTCCAGCCCGAGGCCAATATTTTTGGGGTCACCATCCAGACCCAGGTGGAAAAAGCCCCCCTGGAGCTCATTCTCGGGGCGAAAAAAGACCCCTGCTTCGGCCCTCTGCTGATCTTCGGCATGGGCGGCATCTTCACCGAGGTGTTCAAGGAATCCGCGGTGGATCTCCCGCCCCTCAATTTGCTCCTGGCCCGGCGGCTCATGGAGCGGACCCGCGTTTACCGGATTCTGCAGGGCTACCGCAATATTCCCCCGGCAAACCTGGATGAGCTGGCCGGCATTTTGGTGCGCCTGTCCCAACTGGTAACGGATTTTCCGGAAATCGTCGAACTGGACATCAACCCCCTGCTCATCAGCAACGGTCGGCCCGTCTGCGTGGATGCCCGCATCCGGTTGGAGCCCAGCGAGTTGCCGGCCCCCCGGCACCTGATCATTGCGCCTTACCCCAACCAGTATGAGAGCGACTGGCTGCTCAGGGACGGCACCCCGGTGCTGCTCCGCCCCATGCGGCCGGAGGACGAGCCCCTGGTGAAGGAGCTTTTGGAGAACTGCTCCGATCAGACCCTGTACTTCCGTTACTTTCACCTGATCAAGAGCTTTCCCCACAGCTTTCTCATCCGTTTCACCCAGAACGACTACGACCGGGAAATCGGTCTCGCGGCTTTCGGCATTCCGCCGGGGCCCGAGGTGATGATGGGGGTGGGCCGCCTGGTCATGGCTCCCGACCGCAGCACCGCCGAATTTGCGGTCATCGTGGCCGACCCCTGGCACGGTAAGGGCCTGGGGGCCAAGCTGATCTCCCGGGTCATCGAAATAGCCCGGGATAATGGTGTGAAATCCCTGTGGGGCGAAGTCCTGGCGGAGAATATGCCCATGCTGGGGCTGATGAAAAAGACGGGCTTCACCCTCCACCCTCCGGACGAGGGGGTCCGCCGGGTGAGTATGGCGCTGTGAATCCTGGTTAGGAGAGGAAGCAAGGTAAGGAATCGTCATGAAAATATTGACCACCCCACGGCTGGAGCGCTGCATCGGCTGTCATTCCTGTTCGCTGGCCTGCGCCCGGTTGGTGCATGGGCGCCTGTCCTGGGACATGGCGGGCATCCGCATCGCCTCCTCGGGGGGGCTGTCCACCGGCTTTGAGGCCCGCATCTGCCTGGCCTGCAACCCTGCGCCCTGCGCCGCCGCCTGTCCCACCGGGGCCTATGCCCAGCGCCGGGGCGGCGGGGTGATCGTGCGCAAGAAACTGTGCATCCGCTGCGGCGACTGCGCCCATGCCTGCCCGGTGGGAGCCGTTTATCTGGACCCGGGGGGGGAGCCCTTCGTCTGTCTGCACTGCGGCAGGTGCGTGCCCTATTGTCCCCACGACTGCCTGGAGATGAAGGAAGTGGGCGGCGGCCCGGCCGACAAGGCCGCAGCCCCGGAGGAGGCGGCATGATCCGGGACCATTTTCGCGTGCTGGTGATGGACCTGGCCGCCGGCAAGGGCAAGGTGGTGCGGGTGGACGGCCGGGATGAGGTGGCGGGCGGCAGCGGCCTGGGGGCCCTCCTGTTCGCCAAATACGGCCGGATTGATAAGCCCTGGGACGACCCGGAGCAGCCGGTCATCTTCACCATCGGCCCCCTGACCGGCTATTTTCCCCTGATGAGCAAGACGGTGGCGGCCTTCAAATCGCCCTATCACGACCAGTATGCCGAAAGCCACGCGGGCGGGCGTTCGGCCCTGGCGCTGAAATTCGCCGACCTGGACGCCCTGGTGCTCACCGGCAAAGCGCCCCGCCCCTCGGCCCTGGTGGTGGGCTCCCGACACCTGGAGCTGAAAGAGGTGCACTACCTCTGGGGCAAGGATATCCAGGAAAGCGGCAAGCTCCTGCGCCGCATGTTCAAAGGCTCGGGCCACCGCAGCATCCTGCGCATCGGCCCCGCGGGGGAGAATAAAAGCGCCATGGCCGGCATCAACGTGGACACCTACCGCCATTTCGGTCGGCTGGGAGGCGGCGCGGCCCTGGGGGCCAAGAATATAAAGGCCGTAGTCATCATCGGCGACGGCAGCTTCCCCCTCATGGAAGGGAAGGACTACCCCCGGCTCTTTCAGGCGGTGTACGAAAAACTCACCGCCACCGACATGATGCAGAAATACCACAACCTGGGCACCCCGGTGAACGTGGCGGTCTTGAATAAACTGAAGGCCCTGCCCTGGCGCAACCTCCAAGCTACCTCTGACGAAAACGCCCACGGCATCAGCGGCGAGCGGTTCGCCGAGACCGCGCTCCTGCGCAACGCGGCCTGCGCCGGCTGCCCGGTGGGCTGCATCCACATCGGCTTTTCCCGGGAGCGGTTCCAGACTGACCACCGCTTCTTTTACCGCCAGGTCTCCTACGACCACGAGCCCATCTTCGCGGCGGGCTCCATGCTGGGGGTGACCGACTGCTTTGCCGTCCTGGACATCCTGGATGTGGTGGAACAGATGGGCCTGGACGTCATGAGCGCCGGCGTGGCCCTGGCCTGGGCCACGGAGGCTTTGGAGAAAGGCGTCATCACCGAAAAGGAAACCCTCCTGCCCCTCAGATTCGGCGACCATAATACCTACGAAAAGGCAGTACAGCACCTGGCCTATGGCGTCAATGACTTCTACCGGCTGCTGGCCCAGGGGACGCTCAAGGCCGCGGCCCATTACGGCGGCGCGGATTTTGCCTGCGTATTGGGACAGGAAATGGCGGGCTACGCCACCGGCGAGGTCTTTTTCGCCTCCCAGGCCCTGGGCTTTCGCCACTCCCACCTGGACGCGGGGGGCTATGCCTATGACCAGAAGCACGATGACCAGGACGTGGGCAAGGCCGTGGAGTTTCTGGTTACCGATGAGGCAAGCCGAGCCTTTCTCACCTCCATGGTGGCCTGCCTCTTCGCCCGGGGGGTGTACACCGATGAGCTCCTGGCGGAATGCCTGCAGGTGGTGGGCTACGGCGCCCTGGCGGGCAGCATTGACGCGGTTTCCCGGCGCATCCAGCAACTGCGCTGGCAGACCCGGCTGGCCACGGGGTTTGACCCCGCGGCGGTGTCCATCCCCAAGCGTTTCACGGAAGTGGTCACCTGGAAGGGCAAGGTGGACGGCGAATTTCTGGCGGTTTTGAAAAACGAATACGCCAGGCGTATAGCAGAGATGGCCCGAAGAGAGGATCATCCCTGAGGCGGCGACATCATCCGTATCACCCCGGATGTGCGCCTGCCGGCCATCTTTGCGGCCCGGACGGGACAGCTTTACCCGGCCATCACCCCGGCCCGGCTGGTGTCGCTGCAGCTTGGTACATCGTTTCATAAATTCGGTAACGTATTCATTGAGAGGAGCGCAAAGAGTTAATTCCCACTCACCCTAACCCTCTCCCCCATCGGGGGAGAGGGAAGAAAGCAAAAACCGTCTCATTACCCCCTCTCCCCCCCCGACGGGGGGAGAGGGCTGGGGTGAGGGGGGTCAGAGAATACGTAATCGCACTTATGAAATTGTGCACTTAGCCATGCGCCAAAGGATTGAAAGCCGTCCGGGTGGACAGGTTTTTCCAGCCGTTTCCTCATGGTGGGAGGGCGCACCCGCCATAAATGACCTGACACCCGAGGGCGGATGTCCTACAATTCTTCCGCGGCATTACCACATTTTTCCTTTTGGGGTATCCCGGCATGAATGTTCATTGTACCTGGCAAGGTTCAGCACGGTCCTTGGTCATGGGCGCGGCGTTGGTTCTGACCCTGCTTCTGGTTGTCGGCTGTCATGAGCAGAAGGCCGCCGCGCCCGTGGCGCCGGTGGTGGAGGTGGCGGAGGTGGTGCGGCAGGACGTGCCTATCTACCGGGAGTGGGTGGGGAGCACGGACGGCCTGGTGAACGCCAAGATCAACGCCCAGGTGCAGGGGTATCTCATCAAACAGCTTTACCAGGAGGGCTCTCTGGTCAAAAAGGGGCAGGTGCTCTTCGAGATCGACCCCCGCACCTTCCAGGCGGCGTTGGCCCAGGCCAAGGGCCAGTTGGCCGTGAACGAGGGTCAACTGTACACCGCCAAGGCCAACCTGGAGAAGATCCGGCCCCTGGCGGCGGTGAACGCGGTGAGCAAGAAGGACCTGGACGACGCCATCGGCCGGGAGGCCTCGGCTCGGGCCGCGGTGCAGGCCGCCCAGGCCGCGGTGCAAAAGGCCCAGATCGATCTCAGCTTTACCAAAATCACCTCCCCCATTGACGGCATCGCCGGCATCGCCAAGGCCCAGTTGGGCGACCTGGTGGGCCAGCCCGGCGGTTCGGAGCTCACCACCGTGTCCACCCTGGACCCCATCAAGGTCTACATCCCCATCAGCGAGCAGGAATACCTGCGCTTCAGCCGCGAGGCCGAGGCCAAAGGGCAGTCGGGCCCCGAAGAGTCCAACCTGGAACTCATCCTGGCCGACGGCACCACCTTCCCCCACAAGGGCCGGGTCTCCTTTGCGGACCGCCAGGTGGACGAACGCACCGGCACCATCAAGGTGGCGGCCATCTTTCCCAATCCCGGCAACCTGCTGCGGCCCGGCCAGTTCGCCAAGGTGCGGGCCCTGATCGAGACGCAGAAAGGGGCCCTGCTGGCCCCCCAGCGGGCCGTGACGGAGATCCAGGGGCGCTACCAGGTGGGGGTGGTCACTCCGGAGAACAAGGTGGACCTGCGCTGGGTCAAGGTGGGCGAACGCACCGGCTCCCTGTGGGTGGTGACGGAGGGTCTGGGTGCCGGCGAGCGGGTGATCGTGGAGGGCCTCCAGAAGGTGAAGGCCGGCATGACCGTCACCGTCAAGCCCTTCCAGGAAGCGCCGCCCGCCGGCAAGACCCCGGCCCCGGCAGAGAAGCAGGCGAGGTAGGGGGCCATGGCGCGCTTCTTCATCAACCGCCCCATCGTGGCCATCGTCATCTCCATCGTCATGGTGATCGTGGGGGTGGTGGCCCTGCTCAGCCTGCCCGTGGCCCAATATCCCGACATCGTGCCCCCGGAAATCTTCGTCAACACCACCTACGTGGGCGCCGACGCCCTGACGGTGGAGCAGTCCGTGGCCACGCCCATCGAGCAGCAGATGAGCGGCGTGGACAACATGAATTACATGTACTCCTTGAACGCCAACAGCGGCGAGCTCAAGCTGTACGTCAACTTCGACGTCAAGACGGACCCCAACATCGACCAGGTGCTCACCCAGATGCGGGAGTCCCAGGCCGAATCCCAGCTTCCCGCGGACGTGCGCAATTTCGGCATCACGGTGAAGAAATCCACGGCCGCGCCCCTGCTGGTGGTGGGCCTCATCTCCCCCAACGGCGCCTACGACGCCACCTTTCTGGCCAATTATTCCTATATCAACCTGAACGACCAGCTCACCCGGGTGCCCGGCATCGCCAGCGTCACCGTGTTCGGCGCCGGCCAGTACGCCATGCGCTTCTGGGTCCGGCCCGACCAGTTGGCCAAGCTCAACATCACCATCCCGGAGATCGTGGAGGCCATCCAGAAGCAGAACACGGTGAACCCCTCGGGCCAGGTGGGGGCGGAGCCGGCCCCGCCGGGCCAGGAATACACCTACGCCATCCGCTCCCAGGGGCGCCTGGAAAATCCCGAGGAATTTGCCCAGATCGTGCTCCGGGCCAACCCGGACGGGTCGCTGGTGCGCCTCAAGGACGTGGCCCGCATTGAGCTGGGGTCCCAGACCTATGCCATCCAGGGGCGTCTGAACGGCAAGGCCGCCGCAATCCTGGCCCTGTATCAGCTGCCGGGCACCAACGCCATCGCCGCGGTGGACGGCGCCAAAAAGCTCATGGAGCAGGCCAAAAAGTCCTTCCCGCCGGACATGGACTACGTCATCGCCCTGGACACCACCCAGGCGGTGCGGGAGGGCCTGAAGGAAATCGTCCACACCCTCTTTGAAGCCCTCATTCTCGTCATTCTGGTGGTCTTCATCTTTCTCCAGGGCTGGCGGGCCACCCTGATTCCGGCCCTGGCCGTGCCCGTGTCCCTCATCGGCACCTTCGCCCTTTTCCCCCTTATCGGCTTTTCCATCAACACCATCGCCCTCATGGGGCTGGTGCTGGCCATCGGCCTGGTGGTGGACGACGCCATCGTGGTGGTGGAGGCGGTGGAGCACCACATCGAGGACGGGCTCTCCCCTAAAGACGCGACCATCAAGGCCATGGAGGAGGTCTCGGGGCCGGTGGTGGCCATCGCCCTGGTGCTTTCCGCGGTCTTCCTGCCCACCATTTTCATTCCGGGGATCACCGGGCGGCTTTACCAGCAGTTCGCCATCACCATCGCCATCAGCGTGCTCATTTCCGCCTTCAACGCCCTGACCCTGTCGCCGGCCCTGGCCGCCATGATCCTGAAGCCCAAGAGAGAGGCCAGGGGCTTGCTGACCGGCTTCTATCGCTGGTTCAACCGCGTCTTCGGCCGGGCCACCAGCGGCTATGTGCGGTGGTGCGGGGTCTTTATCAGAAAGGCCGGCCTGAGCCTCCTCTTTCTGCTCCTGGTGACGGGCGGCCTCGGCCTGCTGGGCAGCCGCATCCCCGGCGGCTTCCTGCCGGAAGAAGACCAGGGCTATCTCTATGCCGGGGTGCAACTGCCCGACGCCTCCTCCCTGCAGCGCACCAGCGAGGTCTGCCGCCAGATTGAGGACCTCATGATGCAAACGCCGGGGATTGAGTACGTCACCAGCGTCGTCGGCTACAGCATGCTCTCCGGCGTCACCAACACCTACAGCGGCTTTTTCTTCGTGACCCTCAAGCCCTGGCACGAACGGAAAAAGCCGGAGGAGAAGTACGAAGCCATCATGGCCGGCCTCAATAAAAAGCTGGCCCAACTCCCCCAGGGCGTCGCCTTCGCCTTTTCGCCGCCGGCCATTCCCGGCATCGGCACCGCAGGCGGGGTAACCTTCATCCTGGAGGACCGGGCCGGCAAGGATATTCCCTATCTCTGGGAGAATACGCAAAAATTCCTGGCCGCGGCCCGGACACGGCCGGAGCTGGCCCGGGTCACCACCACCTTCGTGCCCACGGTGCCCCAGATCTTCGTCAAGGTGGAGCGGGACAAGGTGCTGAAGCAGGGCGTGGACATCGGCGAGGTCTACCGGGTGCTGCAGGCCTTCATGGGCGGCTATTTCGTCAACTACTTCAACCGCTTCGGCCGCCAGTGGCAGGTGTACGTGCAGGCCGAAGGGGAATTCCGCACCAACGCCGAGCAGTTGGGCCAGTTCTATGTGCGCAACAGCAAGGGGGACGCGGTGCCGTTGAGCGCCCTCACCAGTCTGGAGCAGCGCTCGGGGCCGGAGTTCACCATGCGCTACAACCTCTATCGCGCCGTGCAGATCAATGCCGTCACCGCGCCGGGGTACAGCTCTTCCCAGGGTATGAAGGCCCTGGAAGCGGTGTTCCAGGAAACCATGCCCGCGGAGATGGGCTACGATTACCTGGGCATGTCCTTCCAGGAGAAGAAGGCCCAGGAGGGCGTGCCCGCCTGGGTCATCTTCGCCCTGTCGCTGACCTTCGTCTTTCTCATCCTGGCGGCCCAGTACGAGAGCTGGTCGCTGCCCTTCAGCGTGCTGCTGGGCACGCCCATTGCCGTCTTCGGGGCCTTTCTGGGCATCTGGATGCGCAGCATGGAGCTGAACCTCTACGCCCAGATCGGCCTGGTGATGCTCATCGGCCTGGCCGCCAAGAACGCCATCCTCATCGTGGAATTCGCCAAGATGGAATACGAGAAAGGCAAGGAGATTGCCGACGCGGCCCTGGAGGGGGCGCGCCTGAGGCTCCGGCCCATCCTCATGACCAGCTTCGCCTTCATCCTGGGCTGCGTGCCCCTGGCCCTGGCCTCGGGCTCCGGCGCCATCGCCCGAAAAGTCATGGGCACCGCGGTCATCGGCGGCATGCTGGCGGCCACCGTCATCGCCATTTTCCTTATCCCGGTGACCTTCTACGTGGTGGAGAAACTTTCCCACCGGCCGGGGAAAGAGCACCTGCCCGCCGAGGCGACGCCGGCCAATCCAGACCACGCCCACGGAGAGAAGCCATGAAGACCTGCTCAGCCCTGCTCCTGGCCCTGCTGTTGGCGGGCGGCTGCCTGGTGGGCCCCAACTATGAGCGCCCCGAATACCCCAGCCCGGAAAAATTCCGGGGCGAAGGACCGGGCGTTCCCACCCAGCCGGCCGACGCCTCCTTCGGGGAGCTCAAATGGTTCGAGGTCTTCAAGGACGAAAAACTCCAGGAGCTCATCCGCATCGCCCTCATCGAAAACTACGACGTCCAGAAGGCGGCGCAGCGGATCCTCCAGGCCCGGGAGCAGGTGGTCATCGCCCGCTCGCCCATCTTCCCCGCCCTGGATGCCTCGGGGGCGATGGAGAGCGTGCGCACCTCGGAGCGCGGCTTCACGCCGGGCATACCCCGCACCGACCGGGTGGTGGGCCTGCTCTTCGGCAACCTTGCCTGGGAAATTGACTTTTTCGGACGCATCCGCCGGGCCACGGAGGCGGCCCGGGCCGAACTGCTGGCCACGGAAGAAAGCCGCCGGGTGGTCATCCAGACCCTGGTCACGGACCTGGCCCGGGCCTACATCGAACTGCGCTCCCTGGACCTGCAGCTCGAGATCAGCAAGCGCACCGTCAAGACCCGGGAGGAATCGTTAAAGCTGGTGAAAGCCCGCTTCGACTACGGCTGGGACTCCCTGACACCGGTGCTCATGACGGAAAACCTGCTCTACGGCGCCCGGTCCGTGGTGCCTGACCTGGAGCGGGCCATCGAACAGAAGGAGAACCAGATCAGCGTGCTGCTGGGCCGCAACCCGGGGCCCATTGCCCGGGGCAAATCCCTGGTGCAGCAGAACCTGGAGGTCAGCGTGCCCCCGGGCCTGCCCTCCACGCTGCTGGAGCGGCGGCCGGACATCCGCTTTGCCGAGCAATTGCTGGTGGCGGCCAACGCCAGGATCGGCGAGGCCAAGGCCCTGCTCTACCCCAACATCCGCCTGACCGGCAGCGCCGGCTGGGAGACCGCGGCCCTGAAACACCTGTTCACCGGCCCGGCCAGCTTCTGGGACATCGCCCTGCCGTCCGTGACCCAGCCCCTTTTCACCGGCGGCCGCCTGCGGGCGGGGGTGCGGTCCGCCGAGGCCAGGACCCAGGAGGCGATGCTGGCCTATAAACAGGCGGTGCAGCAGTCTTTCCAGGACGTGTCCGACGCCCTGGTGGCGGTGCGCAAGCTCAAAGAGGTGCGCCAGGAGGCGGAAAAGCAGACCGCGGCCCTGGCCAAACAGACCGACCTGGCCAACCAGCGCTACTTCGGCGGGGTGACGCCGTACCTGGAGGTGCTGGACTCGGACCGCCAGCTCTTCGAAGCGGAACTGCGCCTCACCCAGGCCCGGGCCAACGAGCTGCTGGCCGTCATCGGCCTTTACCGGGCCCTGGGCGGCGGCTGGCAGACCGACAGCGACCCACCCGACTTACCAAAATGAATGGCATACCTCACAGGTCAGCGGAAAGGAGAGGCGCAGATGTTTAAAGAAGAACGGGACGAAAGTCAATTTGCCTGGAGCATGCTGGGCGATATCGCCGAAGGCCGCCCCAATCTCGGCCCCATGGTGCACGTGGCCGTGTATCGCCTGATGCAGTTTACCCTGCGCGATCTCCTCATCCGGGATTACGGGGTCGAGAAGGCCGACCGGATCTTCTTCGAAGCCGGCAAGAAAGCCGGTGAGGAGTACTGCGCCAACGTGCTCACCGAAAAGAGCGACCTGACCGGCTTCTTCGCCGATATCCAGCGCACCATGAAGGAGTTGGGCATCGGCATCTTCCGGGTCGAATCGGCTGATTACGACAAGGGCTCCTTCGTCGTCACCGTGGCCGAGGATCTGGACTGCTCGGGCATCCCCGTGTGCGCCGAAGAAGTGTGCATCTACGACGAGGGCTTTATCGCCGGCCTCCTGCTTGCTTACACGGGCAAAGACTTTCATGTCAAGGAAGTGGACTGCTGGGGCTCCGGGGGGCGGGTCTGCCGCTTTACCGTCGCCCCCAAATGAGGCGTTGCCATGCTCTCGGTGGCCGAGGAACTGATTGACCGCATCACCGCAACCATGCATTACCTGCGCACGGGGAAGGCGCCTCCGGCGATCCCCATTCCGGAGGACCTCCCGGACAACGAAATCCGCCAGCTCATCACCTTTGTGAACCGCTTCCTGGCGGAGTTTGCCATTTACAGCGAAGCCATGGCGCAGCTCGCCCAGGGAGAGCTGAACACTCCCCCGATGATGAGCAAGATGGCCGTGGTTCATTCCTTCAAGGCCCTCCAGTCCAACCTCAAGCACCTCACCTGGAAAACCCAACAGATCGCCGCCGGGGACCTGGAGCAGAAGGTGGACTTCATGGGGGACTTCTCTACCGCCTTCAACCGCATGACCCAGCAACTGAAGGACTCCCATGAGCAACTGGTGGACCTGAACCGGCAGTTGGAACGCCGCAACCGGTTCATCCGCGAGACCTTCGGCCGTTACACCAGCGACGATATTGTGGGGGTGCTCCTCGATATGCCCGAAGGGCTGAAACTGGGCGGGGAAAAACGCCTCGTCACCCTGCTCATGTCGGATTTGCGCGGCTTCACCGCCCTGGTGGGGCGCCTGGAGCCCACCGTGGTGGTGTCCCTGTTGAACCATTACCTCTCGGCCATGGTGGAGGTCATCCACCGCCATGGCGGCACCATCGATGAGATCATCGGCGACGCCATCTTCGTGCTCTTCGGCGCTCCCCTGGTGATGCCGGATGCGGCCCGACGCGCCGTCTGCTGCGCTCTCGAGATGCAACAGGCCATGCGTGAGGTGAATGCCTACAACCTCGACAAAGGCTGGCCGGAGATCGAGATGGGGATGGCGCTGCACACCGGTGAGGTGGTGGTGGGCAATATCGGCTCCACCAAACGCTCGAAATATGGGGTGGTGGGCCAGGCAGTCAACCTGACGGCCCGCATCGAGAGCTTTACCGTGGGCGGGCAGGTGCTGGTCTCCCCCACCCTGATGGAGGCCGCCGGCCCGGGTCTCATCCTGGGGGAGGAGATCGCGGTGCACGCCAAGGGCATGCGGGAGGCCCTGGCATGTCGCGAGCTGCTGGGCCATCAGGACCACCCGGAGCTCTCCCTGGCCGAGGAGGACGCGGGGTTGCTCACTCTCGCGGACCCCTTGCCGCTTTCCTATGCCATCCTGGCCGGCAAGCAACTGGAGGGGCAGATGCAGTCCGGGGCGCTCCTGGCCATCTCCCCCCGCCAGGCGGTGGTGGCCGCCGCCGCTCCTTTGCCGCCCCATGCGAACCTCATGCTCCGCCTGCACGTGGCGGCCGCCGGAGAGGACCCCCCCGAGGGCTACGCCAAAGTCCTGCGCCCCACCGATGAACCGGCCAGCCACTATCTTATCCACTTCACCTCGGTCGCGCCTGCTCTGCAGGCACTATTATATCGCCTGAAAATCAGGTGAAAGGTTTCTTGAGACAAAGGTCATCAACCGATCATGACGAGGTAGGATAAAGACAAATTGAGTCAAGGAAAAAGGTAAATGTTAAGTGTCAATCAATTGATGATTGGTTGTTATTTACCGGAGATTATCATTTTTTATATTGACACAGGCCTGTCCGGTAAGGATTTTGCATGAATGTGGTTTTTAAGCCCCCTCCCCACGGTGGGAGGGGGTTGGGGCATAAGCGCTAACTTAAGAAGACTTTTTATGCGTAATTTAGAATGGGAACTTCAATAACATCAGTCAGTTGCAAATACATAAAGGCCTTAAGTCAGCGCCTATGCCCCGCCGGGGGCGGCCTCTTTTTCGGGGCGCCGGTTTCCCGGGCTTCGGCCGCACCACGGATTTCTCCCGGCCCTCAATGGCGGTGGCGTCCCGGCTGATATGCCCCACCAACTCCGGCTTGACCCACTCCGCCACAGGGCCGCATGGACCTTCTCCCCCAGCCCCGACCGGGCAAATTCCGCAAAGGCCCGAGAAAAGGTGGCCTCGGAAGGGATGTCGGCGCGCCTGACAAAACCGCAAATCCGCCGCAGGACCGGTGAAGCCCGCAAAGCCTCGAGGGTGGCCCGGGTGTGGGGGTGGTGATACACCGCCTTGGCCACCAAGGCCCGGGCCAGGGCTCGGCGCTCCCACGGCTTCCGGCCAAATCTCTGCGGTGGCCGTCTGACAAATCTTTCGAGATGAAGCACTTCCAAGATGCCGGCTAATTGCTGCTCTTTCTCGGTTAAGGGGCGCTCGCCACATTCTTCCAGGCGGGGGAATAGATACCGTTGTAAAGCCCCCAGTATCCATGATACTCTTTCTCTAAGCTTCATCGGCTCCCCCAAGCTATTGTTTTACTATCAAAAATACTTTAGCACAGGCGCGCCGATGAGGCTTAATTTTTTAGAAAATCAACCCCAAAGAGACTTTTGCAAGAGGCTCTATGAAAAGCGCTATTGAAATCCGCGCGGTTCGACCCACTTGCCGCGCCCTCTGCTGGCTGCTCGCCCTCTGCTGGCTGCTCGGCCTGACGGGGTGCGCCGGGGAGCCGACGTTGCCCTCCCGGAAAGAGCCCTCCACCGAGATCTACCAGGAGCAGGTCTTTCATGAACGGGTCAACCGCCTCAATGCCGTCAGTCTCGGGGCCACCCAGGCCCAGGTCCTCCAGGCCTGCGGCCCGCCCACGGAGCAGCGCCGGGAAGCCGGCCGCACCGTTTATCTCTATCGGCTGAGCCACCCCAAGGAGGGCACACCTTTCAGCGGACCCGGCCGCATGGTATACTTGTCCTGGGAAACCACTCTCACCTTTGATCAGCACGGCCGGGTCGCGGCCATCAACCATAAGCCGTGAGACCGGATTCGAAATCAGAGCCGGCCGGGTAATTGCCAGGGCCGGTTGACGCCCCAGGGAGCTTTGGCATGCGCCGTGGCCGGACCGGCTGCCGCCGGATTCTCGTGGTCCTGACCCTGATCCTTGCCCTGTTGGGAGAAGCAGGGGGGGGACCTGCGGCCGAAGCCCCCTCCACGCCTGGCCCCACCCTGCGCTCCCTCAGGTTTGAAGGGGCCCGGGTGATTCCGGCCCGGGAGGTGCGGGAGGAGCTCACCATCCCCCTGCCCTCCAGGTGGCCCTGGCGCCCCCTGCCAGCCTTCAACCCCGGGGACCTGACCGCGGACCTGGAGCGCCTGGAGTTTTATTTCCGCCGCCGCGGCTTTTACCATGTCCGCCTCACCCCCGAAATCACCACGGACGAATCCGGACGCACGGACGTGGTGGTCAAGGTGGAGGAAGGCCCCTGGGTGCAGGTGACCCGGGTGGAGGTGACGGGTTTGGAGGCCATCCCGGCCGACGAACTGGATGATCTCCGGGCTAAAATCCCCCTCAAAATCGGCGACCGCTTCACCGAAATCCTTTACGAGGACCTGAAACGCCTCTATCTCAACTGGTTCCTGGACCACGGCTACCCCCGGGCCCGGCTGGACGGCAAGGTGCTGCTGGACGAAAAACTCAACACTGCCCAGATCAGCCTGGAGGCGGTGTCCGGACCTCTCTGCCGCTTCGGGCGGGTGGAGCTCCGGGGTGACCTGGAAACCCCCGCGCATGTCATCCTCCAGAAGTTGACCTTCAAGGAAGGTGACCTCTTTTCCTACGATGCCATCTATGAGAGCCAGCGGCGTCTCTATGGCCTGGACCTGTTTCACAGCGTCACCTTCATCCCCCAATTGGCCCCGGCCACGGCTCGGAGCATCCCGGTGACCCTGGCCATCGAAGAAAAAAAGAAGCGTTCCCTCAAACTGGGGCTGGGGTGGGGCGACGAGGACCAGTTCCGGGCCCGGGCGTCGCTGCGTCTGCGCAACCTGGGGGGCGGCGGCCGCCTCCTGGATCTGGAGGCCAAATACTCCAGCCTGGAATACCGGGTGACGGGGACTTTCATTAGCCCCCAGCTCGCCGGCAGCCGCCTGGACCTCATCGCCGAAAGCGGGTTGCTGCGCCGCTACCTGCCGGGGTTCACCGACCGGGCCTGGTACTCCCAGGTGCGTCTGGAGCGGGAGCTGCCCTGGAACCTGCGGCTGGCCGCGGGCCACGGCCTGGAGTTTGCCCGGCCTTTCAACATCGACGCCCAGACCCTGCTGCTGCTCCGGGAGACCGAGCCCGGCAAGCTCTACTACTCTTCCATGGCCTTTGTGGGCCTGCGCCGGGACACCACCGACAACATCGCCGACCCCCGCCGGGGCGGCCTCCTCACCGCCAGATTCGAGGCGGCGCCGGACTTCCTGGGCTCTTCCCTCCAGTTTGTGCGCCAGGTGGTCGAGCTGCGCCGCTACCAGGCGGTGGCGGACACCAACGTGGTGTTGGCCGGGCGGCTCAAGCTGGGGCTCATCGAGCCCATCCAGGCCACCAAACAGATTCCCATTTATAAACGCTTCTTCTCCGGCGGGGCGGGGAGCGTCCGGGGCTACCGGCTGGACTACCTGGGGCCCCGGGACGCCTCCGGCAACCCCCTGGGGGGCGAGGCCGTTCTGGAAGGCAGCGTGGAGGCGCGTCTGCCCATCTACAAAGATTTTCGCGCCGTGGCCTTCCTGGATTTCGGCAACGTCTTTCTCAAGGTGCGCAACGTTGACCTGGGCCAGTTGAAGTACGCCTCCGGGGTGGGGCTGCGCTATCAGACCCCTGTGGGCCCCCTGGGGGTGGACGTGGGCTTCCCCCTCAACCCCATCGACCCGGGACGGGACCGCTACCACTTCCACCTGACCATCGGCCACGCTTTTTAGGGGTTAGGTTTTAGGTTTTAGGTTTTGGGTTCTGGGAGGGATAAGGGATGTCTGACCCCCGGCCCCCTCCTCTCCCGCAAACATTTTCCTCTGGTTCCCAAGCTCCTGCCTGGGAACTGGCTTGCTCGCCAAGCTCTGCCTGGCTTAAGGATCGCTGCCCAGGGCAGGGGCTGAGGGGTTATGGGGGCGCAGGAATCCCGAACCCCAAGTCCCCCCTTTCGGACTGAATGGTTATGAAACTGCTGACCTGGCGCCGCCTGGCGCTGCTCATCCTGCTGCTGGCCGTGCTGGCGGGGGTCGCCGCCTGGAGCTTCCTCCACTCCGAGGCCTTCTGGCGCTGGAGCGGCCAAAAGGTGGTGTCCCTGGTGCAGGAGAGCCTGGAGGGGGACCTCTCGGTGCGGGAAATCCGGGGGACGCCGTTTCGGGGCATGACCTTGCTCGACCTCCGGCTCACCACGGGCCAGGGTGAGGTGCTCGCGGCACCCCGGGTGGAGCTGCGCCTGTCCCTGTGGTCCCTGCTGCGCCGGCAGCCGGTGGTGGCCCGCCTGGCCTTTATCGAACCGCGTCTCACCCTGCGACGCGACCAGGACGGCGCCTGGGAGGCCGCCGGCCTGGTCAAGGCCGACGGCCGCTCGTCGGCCTGGCTGACCCTCAAGGTGCTCACCTTTTCCCAGGTCGCCGTTGAAAAAGGGCGGATCATCTTGGCCGGGCCGGGGGAAAGCCGGACTTTTCTCCTGGAGAGTCTCGAATGCGCCCTGAACATCCTGCATCCCCTGTCCCCCCAACGGACGGTGCAGCTCCGCCGGGGAACCGCCCGCGTCGACACCCCGTGGGGGCGGTTCGACCTTTCGGGCCGCCTGGCTTACAGCCTGGGCCACCTGAACCTGCTGTCCCTGTCGGCCTCCACCAACGGCCGCCATCTCCTCTCCCTGGCCGGGGAAGTGCGCCTGGGTGAGGCCGACCCCACCCTCCGCCTGGTGGGCGAAGCGGGCCCGGCCCCGGCGGCCCTGATACGACGCCTCTGGTCCGGCTGGCCCGCGGCCTGGGACCCACAGGGGACCTTTCAGCTGGAGGGGACCACCGCCCGGGCGCACCTTTCTTTCAAAGGCGGCGCGGCCAGGGAATGGACGGTGGAACTCCAGGGCGATTTGGGGTGGCAGGCGGGCGCCTGGGATTATGATGTTGAGGTGAAGCTGCGGGGCCTGAAACTCTCCCCTTGGGCCGAGCAGGGCGGGCCGGGGTGGGCGGCGCTCAAACACGCCTCCCCCCTGAACGTGCAGCTCCAGGCCAGGGGCCGGGGCCTCCCCTGGCAGCCGCAACACTTCGCCTGGTCCCTGGCCGGAGAGCCCGTGGCCTGGAAAGAGGTGCGCCTGGAGAGCTGGCGGCTGGAACTCTCGGGAAACGACCGGGAGCAAAATCTCACCGCCCTGGTGCAGGGGAACGCGGGACGCCTGGAGGTGAAGGCCGTGGGCCCCCTGCGGCTGGGGGAGGGGAGCCTGACGGTTAAGGCCCAGGGGCTGCAGCCGGGGCGCCTGGGTCTGGCCGGGGAGGAGAAAGCCGAGGTGAGCGGGACCTTCACCGGGTCCTTCCGCCTGCCGGCCTGGGACCAGCCGGAGCGTCTGCGGCTGGCCGGGGAGCTGGACCTGAAAGGACGCTTCCGGGAGTACGAGGTCCGGGAATTCAAGGGCCGCCTGGCCTGGGAGCGCCACCGCCTGGAGGTGGGCAAGGCCCGCCTGGCGCTGGCCGACCTCTCCGTCGACTTTTTCGGGACGCTGGCGGGGGAGCGGCTCGATTTCACCTATCAGGCGCAGTTTCACCCCGGCCGCGGGCCGCTGGCGCCGGGCCCCTGGCGGGGGCAGCTCTCCGGCGAAGGCAGGCTCAGCGGCGCCCTGAGCGCCCCGGAAATCACGGTCCAGGGCAGGGGCTCGGGCCTGGCGGCGGAGGGCTGGTCGCTGGGGACGGCCGCCTTTACCGGCTCCAGCCGGGGCTGGCCGCCGCACCACGGCTCCCTGGAGGTGCAGGGCACGGGGTGGACCACCCCGCTGGGCGCCTTTGCCCAGGTGCGGTTCCAGGGGGAGGGGCAGGACCGGCGCTGGCGCTTTTCCCTCCGGGCCCAGACCCCCCAGGGCCCCCAGGCCGAACTGGCCGGGACTGCGGACCTGGGCGCCAGCCCCCGCTCCCTGACCTTGGACCGCACCCGACTGCAGGTGGCCCGGCTCTCTCTGGAAAACGTCGGCCCCGTGCCCCTCCGGTTCTCCCCCGGCCTGGAGGTGGGCCCCGCCGCCTTCCGGGTGGGGGAGGGGAGGGTGAACATCGCCCTCAAGACCGTGGGTGGCGCAGTGAGCGGCCAGGCGGCCTTCCAGGGGGTCCCCGCGGGTCTCTTCAGCCTGCAGGGGGCGTCCCTGGGAGGCAGGGTGAGCGGCCGTCTGGCCATCAGCGGCGAGGCCCGCCAGCCGCAAATGGACGGGCAGTTCAGCCTGGAGGGCGGCCGCTGGGGGGAATTCGCCTTCCAGTCCCTGCGCCTCAACCTGACACACCGGGGCCATCGCCTGCAATTCTCCGGCAATCTGGAGGAAAAGGCGGGCGGGCCCCGCCTCACCGGGGAAGGCTTCGTCCCTCTCCACTTCTCCCTCTCGCCCTTCCGACTGGCCTGGGGTGAGGAGGACTTTCAGGTGCGGCTGCGGGGGGACCGGGCCAATCTCAGCCTGCTGACCGGATTGACGCCGGAGATCGAGGAAGCCAGGGGAGAACTGGACCTGGAGGCCCTGTGGCAGGGGAAGGTGGGACAGCCCCGGCTGACCGGACGGGTGCGCTGGGGCGAGGGCGCCATTAAGCTGCGGCAAAGCGGGGCGGCCTATCGCCTGGAGCCGGGGACCATCAGCCTGGACGGCGACCGTCTGAACCTGGCCCGGTTGACCCTGGTCAGCGGCGGCACGGCCATGCTCAGCGGAAACGTCACCCTGGCGGGCTTCCGGCCCGACCACCTGGACCTGAGGGCGCGCCTGGACAACTTCAAGGTAGTCTTGCGGGGCGGCTCCGAAGCGACGGTGGCGGGCGCCCTGACTTTAACCGGGCCCTGGTCGGCGCCGGTCCTGCAGGGGCGGCTGGTGGCGCCCTCCGGATCCTTCCATGCGGGCATCTTTGCCGCCGATCTGCATGAAGACATCGTGCTGGTGCGACGGCTCCCCGCCCCCGGGAAGCCCCCCTCGGAGCCACAGCCCCCCCCGACGCCGGGGTGGAACAACAACCTGAAAATGGATGTGTCCCTGGAAACCCCGGGGGTGTGGGTGAGGGACACCCGGCTCCGGGTGCTGCTGGCGGGCGGGCTCCGGGTCCGGAAACAGCCGGGCCGGCCCCTCTCCGTGGCCGGACAGTTGAAACCCGTGCGGGGCACCATCGAAGTGCAGGGGCGCTCCTTCAAAGTGGTGGAAGGTGTGGTGACGCTGCCGGAGAAGGCCGGCGCCACCCCCACCCTGAAGGGCAAGGCGGTGCATGAAATGAGGGAGATCACCCTCGTGCTGCTCCTCAGCGGCCCGGTCAGTGGTCCGGACATCCGCCTGGACAGCATCCCGCCCCTGCCGCCCCAGGACCTGTTGTCCTATCTGGTCTTCGGCCGCTCCGCCCAGACTCTTTCCCGGGAGGAATACCTGAAGGTGGGACCCCAGACCGCCGGCATTTTGGCAGGCTTCACCGCCAAAAGGATTCAGGAATTCCTGGGCAAGGATTTCCCCCTCCTGGAGGCGGCCGCACCTCTCACCAAGGACATCACCATCTCCTTTGAACGCAAGACCAACCCCATCTCCCGGGAGGACGTCAATCAGGTGCGCCTGGAATACCGGCTCAACCGCCGCTTCAGCATCGAATCGCAACTGGGCCGGCGCAACTCCGGGGGCGACGTGCTCTTCAACCTGGACTGGTAGTAAAAGGGGCGGGGTGACGGTTTGGTAAAAACGGGGCCAATTTGATACGGGATGCTTCCCTCTATCATGAAAACCATGCGGCAGGCGGGAGGCGCTGCACTTTCCCGCGCGGCAAACCTTATAGCTTCCAGCCGGGAAGAATACCACGTCCGCTTTGCAGGGGCGTTTCTGAAACCGGCGCCCGCCGGACTTATCCGAGCTCCAGACCTGCGGCTAAACGGGCCAGCCGGGGATAGTCCCCTGCCAGCGCCGCCAGCCGCCGCTTCAGGCTTGCCAGCGCCGGGGGGATGGAGCGGGCGAACTGGGGCTTGCCCCTGCTCCGGGTGAGGAAGCCGAAGGCCCCGAGAATCTGCAGATTGCGGCTCAGGGCCAGATGCTCGTAAGCGTCCCGGAAGGCGTCGGTCCCGCCGGGCAGGCGCTCCCCGAGCCTGCCGAGATAATAATCCAACAATTCCTCCTGCTCGTCGGGGGCCGGGTCCACATAGGGGTCGATGAGGAGCGCGGCCACGTCATAGCCCAACGGCCCCAGGCGGCAGCCCTGAAAGTCGATCAGCCGGAGCCGCTCCCCCTGCACCATGAGGTTCCGGGACTGAAAGTCCCGGTGCATCAGCCAGGCCGGCCCGCCGGGCAGGGCCCGGGCGACGAGCCGGGCAAAGTCCGGGGCCAGTTCGGTTGCCGGGATTTTCATGCCCAGGCAGCCCTGCACGAATTCCCGCAGGAAATAGCCGCATTCCCGTTCCAGGAGGAATTCCGGGGTCACCGCCGGGGTGTCGAAGCACCAGGCGGGGTCGAAGCCCGTGATCCCCTCGAACTGCAAGTCGATGAGCAGGTCCAGCGCCCGGCGGTGCCAGCCGCGCCGCTGCCCGGCCGGCCGCCCCGCCAGCGCCTCCTCCAGACTGAGATTCCCCAGGTCCTCCAGGAGCGCCCACCCCTCTTCCCGACTGTACTCGTAGATTTCCGGCGCCGGAAGGCCCCGGCGGCGCAGATGCCGCCCGATGAGCACGTAGGAGTCATTTTCATTGACCGCGCCGCCCGGGGGGTGGGGATGCCACAGCAGCACCAGAGAAGGAGCGCCCTCCAGGCGATAGAAGCGGCGCTCGGAGCCGTCCCCGGCCAGGGGCCGGACCCGGTTGAGGTCCGCCCCGAAGTGGGCGGCCGCGGCGCGGAGCCGGGGGCCGGCCGGCAGGTCCGCCATCAGCCCTCTCCCTCCCCCCGGGGCGGGGCCGGGAGGGGCCAGTTCTTCAGGTGCAGGTCCCGCTGCGGGAAGGGAATTTCGATGCCGTGCTCCCGGAAGGCCTCGAAAATGGCGCTGTTCAGCTCATGGGTGGCGGGAATGCGGTCAGGGGGGGCGTGCAGGTGCACCCAAATATTGAAATTCAGGGAGCTGTCGCCGTAGGCCTCGAAAAAGATCTGGGGCGGCGGGTCGTGCAGCACCCGGGGGTTGGCCCGGCAGACCTCTTCCAGGAGTCTGGTGACCTGCCGCACGTCGCTGCTGTAAGACACCCCCACTTTCAGGGCGAGACGGTTGACGGTCCAGCCGTAATGGGTCCAGTTGGTGATCTTGTTGGCGATCAGCTCCGAGTTGGGGATGACCAGGACACACCGGTCGGCGGTGACGAAGATGGTGCTGCGCACCCGGATTTCCCGGACCGTGCCCCATTGGCCGTCCACGATCAGCAGGTCCCCCACCTTGATGGGGCGCTCGAACAGCAGGATCAGACCGCTGATGAAATTGTTGACGATGTTCTGCAGGCCGAAGCCGATGCCCACCCCCAGGGCCCCGGCCATGAGGGCCAGGTTGGTGAGGGGAAAGCCCAGGATGCTGAGGGCTATGACAATGCCGAAAATGAGCACCACGTAATGGAGGGTGGTGGAGACGGTGTACTGGATGCCCGTATCCCAGCCGGTGCGGGGGAAGACCCGCAAGGTGAGGATGCTGCGCACCAGGCGTGAGCCCCAGAAAGTAAGATACAGGGTCAGAAAGGCGAAAATCAGATAGAGAGGGGTGATGGTCAGGGTGCCCAGGGTGGGGCCCCGATTGAGCCAGGACAAGGTGTGGAGCACGGTTTCACCGCCGATGCCCCAGATTTTCATCGTAAAAGCCAGGAGAATCAGGGTGGCGACGGCCATGGCCAGCCGGGAGGCCACCTGGTGGAGGCGAAAGAGCGCCTCCTCCTGTTCGGGGAACAACCGCCCGGCCCAGCCTTTTTGGGGATGGATGGCCAGATGCAGAAGGTGGTCGGCTCCCAGCCAGAGGAGCCAGGCCAGCAGGAAGGCGATGCCGGTGGCCGCCGTGGCCTGGGCCAGGTAAAAGGCCAGGTTGTGGAAGCCCAACAGGTCGGACAGCAGCACGGTCCCCAACAACAGCAGCACCATGGCCCGCAGCAGACGCATCAGGTTGACGTTGCGCAGCCAGCGGGGACCGGGCAACTCCGGCAGCAGCCGGCTCAGATGGCGGCTCCGGAGCAGCCACAGGGCCCACACCAAAAGCCCCAGGCCGAAAAAGTGGCGCACCATCTGGCGCCCGGTGGCGGGAAAATCCACCAGCGAGATGACGGCCAGGAGCCAGAGGCCGAAGCAGAGGTAAGCCAGAAAGAACCACAGCGAGCGGCGGTAATAGCGGGCGGTGCGGTCTTCCAGGGCCAGGAGGCCGCCCGCCCGGGCGCCGGCGAAAATGCGCCGCGCCAGGCGGGTCGTCAGGCGCCAGAGGGCGAAGGCGGCCAGGAAATACAGGGGGATGCGGGCCAAAAGATGGTCCATGACCCCCAGGGTCCAGCAGGCCAGGGCCGCCCAGAACCAGAGGGTGAGGGCCGTCAGGCTGTGCCAGCAGACATGGGCCAGGCTGAATAAGATGCGGGCGCTCTGACCTTCGGCCTGACTCTCCCAGGAATGGAGGGCCGGCTCCACCTGGGCGTTGAGGCGCCGCATGGCCCCGAAGAGAAACAACAGGAGCGCCAGCAGCACCAGGACCTGGGCCAGGTGGAGCTGGAGAAAAGCGGCCAGGCGGCCGGAAGCCACCAGGTCCGTACCTTCCCGCCACGCCCGGCCGGGCAGGGTGACCAGCGTCTGAAGCAGACCCTTTATCTGTTCCCAGGAGGAGCTCGCGGTCCGGCGCTTCAGCAGTTCCGCCTTCCAGGTTTCCTCCACATGCTTTTTCAGGTCCTCCTGCACGTCCAGGAGAAACAGACGCCGGTCCTTCAACCCGGCCAGCCGTTTCTCCTGGGTGGCCAGAAATTTTCCCGCTTCGTCCCGGTAAGCGTTGCCCAATTGCTGAAAACGCTGGAAGGCCTGGAGCAGTTGCCGGGAACGGGCCACGGGGTGCCGGCTGGCTCGCAGGCGCTCCATTTCCCCTTTGAGGGTGGCTTGGGAAGCCTCCCGGGCGGCCAGGTTCTTCCGGAAGGCCTCCATTTCTGCGGTCAGCTCATCGACCAGGCCGCCCAACTTCTTGGCCTCCCCGGAGTACTTCGCCAGAGCTCCTTCGGCTTCCGGGACGTTGAGGGTCTTCACCGCCATGGCCGCCTTCAGGGCGGCGACCTCCCCTTTAAGCCCTTGAAAATCCTTTTCGGCCTGGGCCGCAGCCCCCTGGGCGGCGGCGTTCTTGGCCTTGAGCGCCGTTAATTCCTTTTCCAGAGCCTCGGCCCCTTCGGCGAACAGACGGGGCAGGGCTTCGGGAGTGGCGGCAGGGGCCTCCAGTTTCTCCGGGGGTTCGGGTTTTGCCTGCGCGAAGGCGACGGCGGCAGTTCCCAGAAGAGCAAACACCAGCAAAACCGCCCACCAGACGCGACTCAGCCCGGTAAACGTCATGAATCCTCCTTCCTTGAGAGCTCTTCCACTGATACTATGCGGCGCGCCAAGCCTTGTCAACCGGGACCGGCCGGCCGCGGCCCCGGCCCCGGCCCTGGAAGCGGCATCAGGGGTGGTTCCCGGGTTCTCGCGACTTTTCCCCCCCGCGCAGGGTTGACGGGGAGGGCGGGTAGGGATACCTTTGCACACAATATGGACCGGATCCTGCGCATCTTTCGCTTCGGGCAGCCGCTGCGACCCCAGGTCACCTGGGGCGACGTCGTCGTCCTGCTGGGCCTGGCGGCCTTCATCTATGGCGCGGTGCGACTGGGCATGGACGCCCCCGCGGTGGTCCAGGGACCGGAGATCAACCTTGCCCCCGGCTTCCTGCCCCACTATGCCGGCCTTTCCCTGGGGCGCATGTTCGCGGCTTATCTGCTGTCCATCCTGTTCTCCCTGGTGTTCGGCTATGTGGCCTCCCGGAGCGCCGGCGCGGAGCGCATTCTCATCCCCCTGTTCGACGTGCTGCAAAGCATCCCCATCCTGTCGTTCCTGCCGGTGGCGCTCCTGACCTTTTCCGCCATCCTGCCCCTGGGCGTGGCCGTGGAGCTTTCCTCCATCGTCCTCATCTTCACCAGTCAGGCCTGGAATCTGGCCTTCGCCTGGTACCAGTCGCTCACCACCATTCCCCGGACTCTCCAGCGGGCCAGCGTGATGCTCCGCTTTAATGCCTGGCTCCGCTTTAAGACCCTGGAGTTGCCCTTCGCCGGGGTCAGTCTCATCTGGAACAGCATGGCCAGTTGGGCCGGGGGCTGGTTTTTCCTCATGGCCGCGGAGATCTTCAGCGCCGGAGAGCGCAATTTCCGGCTGCCGGGACTGGGGGCCTACCTCCAGGAGGCGGCCAACCAGGGGGACCTGAGGGCCATCGCCTACGGTCTGACCGCCCTCATCCTCATCATCGTCATCCTGGACCAACTGGTCTGGCGCCCCCTTATCGCCTGGTCCAACCGCTTCACCATGCAGATGGTGTCCAGCGACGATCCGCCCACCTCCTGGTTCTACAACGTCCTTAGGAATGCGGCCTCGGTGCAGTTTGTGCACCGCGCCCTGCATCGCCCCCTGATGGAGCGGCTGGACGCCTGGCTCATCCGGGTCCTGCCGGCGCGCGGCGCCATCGGGGGCCCGCCCCGCTCCCGCGCCTGGCTCCGCGTCGGCCTGGGCTTCGCCATCCTGGCCGTCATCCTGGGCGGGGTCTATCTCTGCGGGCGGATGCTCCTGGGCGTCTCCCTCACCCAGTGGGGGCAGATCGCCGTGGGTCTGGGCATGACCCTGCTGCGGGTGCTGGCCTCCCTGGCTATCGCCCTGGGTTGGACCATCCCCGCGGGGGTGCTCATCGGCACCAGTCCGCGGCTGTCCGCCTGGCTCCAGCCCCTGGCTCAGATCGCCGCCTCCATTCCGGCCACGGCTCTGTTCCCCATTCTGTTGCTGCTGGTGGTCAACCTGCCCGGCGGGCTGAACCTGGCCGCGGTGCTCCTCATGCTCCTGGGCACCCAGTGGTATCTGCTGTTCAATATCATCGCCGGGGCCAGCGCCATCCCCCGGGACTTGCAATCCATCGCCTCCCTGTTACAATTGAGGCGCTGGGAACGCTGGCGGGTCCTCATCCTCCCCGCCATCTTCCCCTATACGGTCACCGGCGCCCTGGCGGCCAGCGGCGGGGCCTGGAACGCCAGCGTGGTGGCCGAATACACCCAATTCGGCGGCCGCACCCTGCAGACCACCGGGGTGGGGGCCCTCATCGCCGAAGCCACCGCCCAGGGGGATTATCCCCTGCTCCTGGCCGCCACCCTGAGTCTGATCCTCACCGTCATCATCATCAACCGACTGGTCTGGCGCCGGCTCTACCGCCTGGCGGAAGAACGCTACCGTTTGGATTGACCCCATGGCTACCGACGGTTATCTGCTGGAACTACGACATATCAGCCAGGTTTACGGCAGCGGCGAACAGAAATTCACGGCCATCCGGGACGTCGATCTGGCCCTCAAGGACGGGGAATTCGCCGCCCTCATCGGCCCCACCGGCTGCGGCAAGAGCACCCTGCTGCGCATCATCACCGGGCTGCAGACTCCCACCAGCGGCCAGGTGCTCTATCGGGGCAAGCCTCTGGTGGGGGTCAATCCCCACGCCACCATCGTCTTCCAGACCTTCGCCCTGTTTCCCTGGCTCACCGTCCTGGAAAACGTGGAGGTGGCCCTCAAGGCCCGGTCCGTGCCCCCCAAGCTCAGGGTCAGCCGGGCTCTGGACCTCCTGGACCGGGTGGGCCTGGACGGCTTCGAAACGGCCTACCCCCGGGAGCTCTCGGGGGGCATGCTCCAGAAGGTGGGCTTCGCCCGGGCCATGGCGGTGGAGCCGGAACTCCTCTGTCTGGACGAGCCTTTCTCCTCCCTGGACGTGCTCAGCGCCGAGTCTCTCAAGGGCGAACTGCTGGAGCTCTGGACCACCGGCCACATCCCCACCCGGGCCATCCTCATGGCCACCCACAACATCGAGGAGGCCGTGTTCCTGGCGGACCGCATCATCGTCATGGACAAGGACCCGGGCCGGGTGATCATGAACCTCAAGGTGGACCTGGCCCACCCCCGCAACCGGAAAGACCACCATTTTCTAGAAGTGGTGGACCGGGTCTACATGGTCCTGGCCGGACAGACTCTGCCGGAGCACCTGGAGCTGGGCACCGCCCCCGGCGAGCCCGGCCGCACCCGGGCCCTGCCCCACATCAACATCGACGACCTGACCGGTCTTTTGGAGTACCTGGACACCATCCCCAACCATCGGGCCGACATTTACGCCCTGGCCTCGGAACTGCAGATCAACAGCGATGAACTGCTGCGGCTCATCGAAGCCGCGGAGCTGCTGGGCTTCGTCAACGTGGCCCACGGCGACATCACCCTGAACCCCCTGGGCGAGACCTTCTCCGAGGCCAGCATCCGTTCCCGCAAGGAAATCTTCGCCACCCGCATCCGGCGGCTGCCCATTTTCAAATGGCTGCTCAACCTGCTGCGCTCCTCCGGCCGCAAACAATTGGAATGGGACGTGGTGCAGACCGCCCTGGGGCTGGAATTCCACGAGGAGGAGGCCCAACGCCAACTGGATACGGCCATCGACTGGGGCCGCTACGCCGAAATCCTGGCCTATGACGACTCCAGCGAAATTCTTTACCTGGAGCCCGGCGGCAATTGAGGGGGCCAACGTCCTGGGACCGCCCCGGAAACGTTCCGGGCCCGGACAGGGACCCCCCCGAAGCTGAAATTCCTGCTATCGGAGCGGCCTTGAAACCCGCCCCGACAAAATGCTGTTTTATACTGCACCGGAGGGCATATCGTCATGAAGGTATTTGTCACCGGCGGCACCGGCTTTGTGGGCACGTTCCTCTGCCGGGAACTGGCCCTCCAGGGTCATGACGTCACCATCCTCACCCGGAAGCAGACGCCCCCCACACCCATTCACACCCGCATCGGCTTTGTGACCGGCGACCCCACCGTCCAGGGGCCCTGGATGGCGGCCGTGGGGGAGCACGATTGGGTCATCAACCTGGCCGGGGCGTCCATCTTTTCCTATTGGACGGAGAAGAAAAAGCAGGAGATCTACGACAGCCGCATCCTCACCACCCGCAACCTGGTGGCCGCTCTGGCCCGGGGGGAACGGCCCCGGCTCTTCTGCAGCACCTCGGCGCCGGGGTTTTACGGCGACCGGGGGGAGGAGGAACTCACCGAAGCCTCGCCGCCGGGGACCGACTTCCTGGCCCGTCTGGCCCAGGACTGGGAGGCCGAAGCCCTCAAGGCGCAGGAACTGGGCCTGAGGGTGGCGGTCACCCGCTTCGGCGTGGTCCTGGGGCCGGGCGGCGGCATCCTGGAAAAGCTGACGCCCCTCTTCCGCGCCTTTGTGGGGGGGCCGGCGGGCTCCGGGCAGCAGTGGTTCTCCTGGATTCACCAGATGGACCTGGTGGGGGCCTTCCTGTTTCTCCTGAAAAACCAGGAACTCAGCGGCCCGGTGAACTTCACCGCCCCCCACCCGGTGCGCAACCGGGACCTGGCCAAGGCCCTGGGCCGGGCGCTTAACCGGCCCGCCTGGCTTCCCGCGCCGCAATTCATGATGCGGCTGGTCATGGGCGAACTGGCCGACGTGGTACTCACCGGCCAGAAGGTGCTGCCCGCCAAACTGACGGCCGCCGGCTTCCAGTTCCTCTTTCCCACCATCGACCTGGCCCTGGGCCACATCCTGGGGGAGAAGGGGAAGTAGGGCCTAGATGGAGCAGGCGAGGGCGCCTGCTCCACACCCCCGTCAAGCCCGCTGCGCCAAAAAATCCGCCACCAGTTGCCGGACCTCGGCAGGGCTGCCGGCGCGCACCAGGGGATAGAGGTGCGCGCAATCCTGGTATCTGAGGCCGCCGCTCAGGCGGAAGGCCCGGAATTCGTCCTCCAGGTGCGGGGTGGGGTCGCCGGGGGTCGGGGCCAGTTCCTCTTTTTCCAGGAGCTGGATGTGAATCAGGCTGCGGGCCGCCAGCAGATCGGCCCGTTTTCGGGTCAGCGGCGCGTCGAAGATGTGATGCAGGGTCAACAGGTCCCCGGGGCCCAGGGGACGGGGGAGACCCACGGCCGCCCGGGACGGCCCGCTCTGGAGGAAAACGGGGCGCAGCCGGGCCGCCCCGCCAAGATGGGCCTTCAACCCTTTCAGCAGAAACAGGTGGATGTAACCGGCTTCGACATAGAGGCTCCGGTGCCGCCGGACCAGGGGGGCGAGGGCCGCGGCCCGCAACTCATCCCGCAGGCGCAGCCGGGCCGCGTCCTCCCGGGCAAAGGAGCGCACCGCGGCCACCACCCGGTCAAATTCGGCCCCGTGGGCGCAGGTGTAGAAGGTCAGGAGGCTGGCGGTGGCGCGGCGTTCGGCGGCGTACACAGGGGCCAGGTCGGGCCTGAACTCCACCTCCGGCCGGGGCACGCCCTGGGCCAGGAGTTCGTGAATGGTGAGCAGCCGCTCCAGGTACGGCTCCACCTGCAGGACGGCCCCCCCGTCCCGCTGAAAGCCCCGCAGGGCCTCAAGCTGGCGCAGGCTGAATTCGGGAAACTCCGGGTCCTTGTCTTCCAGATAGGCGTCGGGCGCCAGACCTCCGGCCAGCGCCGCCGGGAAGTCCGGCTCCGGGGCCTCCTCCAGGACCATGGCCTCGTGGCGCCGCATCATCTCCAGGACCAGGGGCAGGGTTTCCAGGCGATGGGAGGCAAAGCCGATGGTGAAAAGGGGTAGGGACACGGTGGGTCTTGTCTTACCCCTTCCGGGCCACCAGCATGCTGGTGGCGGGGCCGGTGTCCACCTGCACCGGGCCGGACAGGCCCAACTCCTCCAGCCAGGCCGCCGTCTCTCGCCAGGTGTAGGACCGGCCGGCGGGAGTGACGGCCAGCATGTGCACCGAAAACAGGGCCGCCTCCACCGGGGTGCAGCCGTCGTCGTTCAGGAAAAAGTCCTGCACGGCCAGACGCCCGCCGGGATTGAGGGCCCGAACCGCTTTCTCCAGGATGAGCCGGCACTGGGCCTCGTCGTGGCTGTGCAGGATGTGGGAAATCCAGATGAAATCATAGTCCGAGCCGATCCCGTCCTGCAGGAAGTTGCCGGCCAGAGTGGCGACGCGGTCCTGCAACGCATGGCGGGCGATGTTCTCCCGGGCGATCTCGATGGGGCCGGGAAGATCGAACACCGTGGCCGTCAGGCCCGGCTCCGCCTGGGCGAAGGTGATGGCGTAGGTGGCGGGGCCGCCGCCCAGGTCCAGCAAACGCCGGACGCCCTTAAGGTCCAGTTTTTCCGCCACCGCCGGGGCCAGGTCCCGGGCCAGGGCGTGCATGCCCCAGATGAAGTCCCGCATCCAGTCCCCGGACGTCTCGGCATGGCGGTCCAGCCACCTCTCCGGCTCCTGCTCCCGGGGCGCGCCCTGCACCACCGTCTCCCCCAATTCCGACCACCCCCACCAGGTATGGTGCATATGCCGCAGGATGGCGCCCCGGTACTCCTCCTTGCCGTGCACCAGGTAGCGGGAGGCGGCCTCGCCGTTGCGGAAGGCGTCCCCTTCCTTGACCAGCACCTCCAGGGCGGCCAGGGCGTTGAGCAGAATGCCCAGGGCCCGGGGGTCGGCCCCCACCCGGGCGGCAATCTGGGAGGAGGACAGGGGGCTTTCCAGATGGTCGAAGACCCCCAGATCATTGGCCACCAACAGGACCTTGGCCGGACGGAAACCCCGGACCAGGTCCATCAGCCCATAAAACGAAGGTTCAGTCATGGTGCTTTCCTTTGGTGATCTACTTGGAAAAGTTGTTCCGTAGGGTGCGAACCCCGCACCATCAGTTTAGGGAGTGGTCTTGCCCTTAACCCAGAACCCAGAACCCACCTAGCCCCCGCCGTTCAGGTGTCGCTCCAGACGGCGTATCCAGCGGTAAACCTGTTCGCGGTAATAATAAAGCACGCCGGCCACCAGCAGGCAGAGGCCGATAAGGACCACAGACTCCCAATAATTGCCTTCATACACCTGAGCCCCCTGCAAAGTCAGCATCAGGGTGCCGGGGATGCGCCCCACCGTGACGATGACCACAAAGAGCCGGAAGGACATGGGACTCAGCCCCAGGATGAAGCAAAGGAGGTCCTTGGGAAAACCGGGAATAAGGAAAAAGATAAAGGATACCAGCGCCCCCTGGTGCTCCATCAGGAAGTCGAACTTATCCATGGTTTCCTGGGACACCATTTTTACCACGAAGGCTTTTTCCAGCCAGTGGCCCAGGCCGAAGGCGATGATGGAGCCGATAGTCAGGCCGATGGTGGAATAGAGTAGACCCAAAGGCACCCCAAACAGAAAGCCGCCGATGAATCCCGTGGCTTCGCCGGGGATGGGCGCCAGCACCACCTGCAGGGTCTGGATGCTGATGAAAATGACGGGGGCCCAGCCGCCGGTCTGCTCAATCCAGACCTTGATCATCTCTTTGTTGGTGACCACATCGTACCAACGGCAGACCTCCTCCCACCAGCCCACCCGGACGCAGATATACCAGGAGACGGCGATGACGGCGACAAAGGCCGACACCCAGAGGAAAATCAGGAGCCACAGACGGCTCCGGGCCGGGGGAGGGGGTGTTGGCGGCATCTCAGGGGGCGCCGGTTCGGGGGATCTTGACATGGTGGTGCAGAGAGTTCCTTTTCGTTACGATTTTATCATGGTTATGCGCAATGTGGCGGAAAGAGGCCTCACTTCTTCTCCAACGTGCCGTCCGTCCCCAGGGTCTGGGCACATCCCTGGGACAGCCAGGCCAGGGCCTGCGGATCCCCCTTGAGATAGGCGTCCCAAAAGGCCGTGGTGGTCATGCGCACCAGGTCCCAGCGCCGGGACTCCCGCTCTCCGCCGCCGCCGGGCCGCCCCGGCCCCACGAAGGTGAAGTGGTCACCGTCCTTGAGGATCACCAGGTACTGGTCCGGGGCCGTGGTGTGGTCAAAGGGCAGACGGCGCTCCTCTCCCCTGGTGTCGGTTATGGGACTGTGGTCCCGGGTCCCGGTGAGGTATAAGAGAGGGATGCGGATCCGGGAGAAGGCCCGGAGTCGGTGCTCCGGCTTCCCGGGCGCGGTGGGGCTCATGACCACCCCGGCCCGGATGCGCCGGTCCGCCAGGGTGACTTCCCGGCCCAGGGGCAGGGTGAAAATCTGACCCGCCAGGGCCTGGACGGTGAAGGCCCCGAAGGAGTGGCCGGCGGCCCCCACGGCGTTCAGGTTGAGGCGGCCCTGAAAGCGAGGCTCGCTGTGGTTCAGGGCGGCCAGCCGATCCAGGGCGAAGCCCACGTCCCGAGGGCGGTTCAGGGCGTTCTCCGGTTTGGCCAGGGCCTGGCGCAGGGCCTGCATGGGTTGGGGGCTGCCCCGCCAGACCGCCTCATCGCTGCCCGGGTGTTGCAGATGCACGGCCGCATACCCGTGGCTGGCCCAATGGCTCCCCAGATAGGCATAGGTTTCCCGGGAGCCCCCCAGACCGTGGGACACCACCACCACCGGAAAGGGGCCCGCCGCCTCCCGGGGCAGGTAGACCTTGACCGGCGCCTGCCGCCGGCGCCGGGCGTCGTTCCAGGTGAAGTGCAGAGCCTCGACGGCGTGGGGGCCCGGGGCCCGCTTATATTCACCCGGCGGCGCCGCCGTCTCCCCGGCGCTGCCGAAGCACGGGAGCAGGAGGGTTGCCAGGGCCGCCAGGAGAAGTGCCACACCTTTGCGCATTAGGCGTGATTGTAAAGAAAGGCCCATTAAAAAAGCAAGACGGCGGCGCGAAAAAATTCACCTGCAAGGGGGGAGAGGAAACTCTCCACTCCCCCGCCCCGCTACACCTTGATCTTGACGCTGTTGCGGGCCTGTTTGCCCAGGGTGAGGAATTCCTGAAGCAGCTCCAGCGCCCCCAGCGCCAGACCTTTCACCTGCAGGTGGCGCTTCTTCAGGTAGGCGAAGAACCCCTCCATCTCTTCCCGCATCTGTTTGGCTTCGTAGAGATTGAGATCGGCCTGGAGGCGCAGGCCCCGCAATCTGTCCGCCAGGAGGTGGAACTGGTTCAGTTCGTCGAAGAAACCCTTCAGATTGACGTAGGCCTCCACCACCCGGCGGCAGGAGTCCGGGTCCAGGAGCCCCAGGGTGTGGGCGGAGAAGTCGTAGACGCTGAAATAGTGTTGGGAGGCCTGGAAGACCCCGGCAAAGGCCAGGGAGTCGTGGTCCTCGGCCTTCTCCAGACGCTCCCCCAACACTGCCTGATAGGCCTGCCAGACCTGGTTGAGCTCGGCGTGCAGGGCGGCGAAGAGGTTGAGGAGCTTCCTGGCCTCCCCTTCGGCCGCGGCCTGCCGGCCCAGGCGGAGGTAGGCCCGGCCCACCGCCCGGCCTCCCAGCACCGCCCCCAGCAGCGCCCCTATCAGGCCGATGGCAAGATCCAGCAGGATGTCCATGCCCGGGCTCCTATCTTGAAAAGTCCTTCCGTAGGGTGAGTCTTACGCACCATTGCCTGGGCCTGGCGGCGGGCAGGGACGCCCGCCCCACCGGCCTTTTCATGTGTTATGGGTGGGCCATCGGCCCATGCGCGACTGTTAGGAAAAGTTTGCTGTGGGGGAGGGGGCCAAGGGTCACAGACCCTCCCCCCACCACGAGTTCCCCTCGTCAGCCCTGCCGCTGGGCGTGCTCCACCTTCATGCAGCGGTCCATGACCACCGCCAGGCCCGCGCCCCGGGCCCTGGCGGCGCTTTCCGGCTCGGCCAGACCCAGTTGCATCCACACCACCTTGGCGCCCACGGCGATGGCTTCCTCCACGATGGCGGGGATGGCCTCCACTTGGCGGAAGATATCCACAATATCGACCGGGAAGGGGATATCCTTGAGGCTGGGGTAACATTTTTCCCCCAGCACTTCGTTTTGCCCGGGATTGACGGGCACGATGCGGTAGCCGCGGCTCTGCAGATAGGCCGCCACCTGGTGGCTGGGGCGATCCGGCTTGGCGGAGATGCCCACCACCGCGACGACGTGATGGTCTTTGAGGATGGCGGAAATTTCCGCGGGCGTGGCGTTCAGTTCCGGGGTGGTCATGACGGCCTCCGATAAGGGTGAAAAGGGTGATGCGGGGTTGTGGGAGGGGGGAGGGAGAGGGGCCGGGGGCCCGCCGGCCCCCGGCCCCACAACAATCTTGCTAAGCGGCCTTACCCCGGAGTGGCCTCGGCCTTGGGCCCGGGGGATTCCGGCGCGGCGCTCAGAGGCTTGAGGGCGGGCTCAATGCGGAACACCGTCTTGAGATATTGGTAGCCGAATTTTAAGAGCTCCAGGTCGTCCTCATAAATGCGCTGCCGGGTGTCGTCGTCCACCTCAAAGACGGTGAGGAAGCGGCTCTTGAACACAAACCGGCGGAACTGGTCCAGGTCGTACATCACCATGTAGAAGAGGTTCTGATGGCGCTCGTCCACGTCGGGCTTGCCCGAGGAGCTGCGCCTCAGCATCATGGCCTTCCACTCCCGGTTCATCTCATCGTAATAGTCCGCGCCCTGGTCTTTCTTCCAGGTTTCCACGGTCCATTCGGCGTCTTCCAGAAAGCCCTTGCAGTGGTCCTCCTTGACCAGGAAATAAAACTCGTCCAGCCCCTCTTCGGTGATCAGGGTGCCCTGGCCCACGGGGTAGTAGCGGCAGGTGGCGGGGCGGTCGGTGTAGACTTGGCAGCCGCTCACGGGCCGCACGAAGGGACAGACGCCGCCGTAGCGGGGCATGTCCATAAGCACCAGGGGCAGGCCGCTCTTGTCGTGGACGTCCCGGGAGGCGTAGAGCTCCAGGAAGCGGTCCGAGGTGATGCCCAGACGCTGCTTCAGGCGCAGGATATCATAGGGAGTGAGGATGATGGTGGTCCGGCCGCAACATTCGGTGAAGCAGGGGACGCCGGGGTGGCACCGGAAGCGGAAGCGGCTCTGGGGCGTCATTTTGATCGGTTTGACGACGTTCAGGTTGAGATCGACCATGGGGGAGCTCCTCGATCATGCAGGCTTTGCAGTTAGTTTGCTTTATTGTACACAAAACCGCGGCCAGCCGCGTGCAGAAAATGGTGAACCGGTGCATTTGCCTGAAAAAATTCGGTTTATATGGCTCTTTTGGGATCATGGTGCTAAACTTCCGGCTCATCCCGATCGATAAAGGGATGGATAGGGAGCAGTGAGCAGTGGCGCACGGGCCGTCGCCCCGCCCGCAACCCATGCAGAGGTCTCTGGGGCGGGTGTCCTCCGTGGTCATAGGGCGCGCCGTGCACGCCGGAGTCGGCGGCCGCGGGGCCGCCCCATAAGCTGTGCCAGGACCCCCCAGGGCGGGTGTCCCACAAAAATTATCATGGACAGGAAAGGAGAAGGTATGCGGAAGTTGAGTTTGATCATTGTTATCCTGGGGGTGGCAGGGCTGCTGGCCCTATTGCTGGCCGCCCCCCAGGCGCCGGCCCAATGGGGCTACGGCGTGGACGCGGCCCGGAAGGCCATGGGCCAGGGCAAACAGGAAAGCGGCAAAAGCGGGGACGGCGGTCCCCACAACGTGGCCGGGGAGGATGTGGGCGGCAAGGGGCTGGCCTCCACCACCACCTTCAAGAACAAGGTGCGGCCCTTTTCCTACACCATTCCCGCGGGCTGGCGCCAGGAAGGGGGCGGCGACCCCACCGGCGAGCGGGCCCAGTTCATGAAGCCGGGCACCACCGCGGGCTTCACCTTCCACTTCACCCAACTGGTGCCGTCCTTCCCCCGCCAGGCCTCGGTGGACGCCTCCTTTAAACAGGCCAAGGAGGAGATGAGCATCGGCAAATACATCTCCGTCAAACGGCGGGACCAGGGCCAGGTCATCGGCTGGGAGACCATCGAGTCCCCCACCAAGGGCTCGGGCGGCTTCCAGCGCATCCAGTGGCAGTGCTACGACGCCCAGAATTACTACTACAGCTTCATCGCCCACAGCGACCCCCGGCAGTTCGAACAACACCGGGCGGCGCTGCAGGGCATCATCAATTCCATTACGTTCGGGCGGTGAGAGAACCGAGGGAGGGGGCAGGGGTCATCGACCCCTGCCCCCTCCTGCCACAAAAGCAAGGAGGCAGGCCCTCGCTCGGGCCCTGCCTCCTTTTTCATGCCAGGTTCCGTCCCAGGCCGTCCTCTTAGAACCCCCGTTTGGCCATGCGGGCGTACAGCATGGCCACCGTCCGGTAGACCATGTGCGCCATCTTGGAGTAGGGGGCGTAGAAGAACAGGAAGAAGACGCTCACCAGGTGGATGAAGTAGGTGGGGTACGCCAGCATCTTGATGCCGATGAGCCGGAAGACCCAGGAGAACAGGCCGGTGACGCCCACCGCGGCCACCACGAAGATGAACAGCCAGTCAAAGTAAGTGCCGGCGCCGGCCTTGTCGGCGTTCTTGAGGCGCTCCTGGTAGATGCCGTAGATGCCGTACAGCAGGGCGGCGGTGCCGGGGATGGCCAGCAGTTTCATGGCCAGATAGACATTGGTGACGGCGTCGTGGGCTTCAAACCATTCGCGGTAGAAGGCCAGCGCGGTAACCACCGCCAGGAAGACGAAGCCGAAGAACACCAGGAGGTGGTTCAGGGACCGGGCGAAGGTGGTCTCGCACTGCCGGAAGCGGTTGTGCGAGATAATGTCCTTCAGGGTGGCGATGAGGTCCCTGACCAGATTGCCCTCCACCTTCACCTTCCAGGGGTTGACGTTGAGATCCTTCCAGTACTGCCGCACCCCGTTGACAAAGACAAACACGGCGAAGGCCGCGGCGCCCATGAAGATGACGTCCACCAGCAGGGTGGGGAAGAGCTTGGAGTATTGGATGGTTCCTTCGGGGATGCGCATCAACCCGAAGATGTTCAGCACGAACAGGAGCAGCAGCACCGGGAAGGCGATGAGGAGGGGCAGCCACTTGGGGTCGCCCACCTTGCCGGCCAGGAAGCTGGGGAAGGCGTACTGTTCGATGCACATCTGCCGCAGCACCCCCAGCACCTCGCCGGGCTTGGCGCCCCGGGGGCACAACACGGTGCAGTCGCTGCACTGGTGGCAGAGCCAGATGTCCGGGCTCTTGACCACCTCTTTCAGACCCCACTGGGCCTGGAGCATCTCCTTGCGGGGGAAGGGCTGGCTGGTGGGGGTGAGGTTGCAGACCACCGAACAGGTGTCGCACTGGTAGCACTTCTTGGCCGTATCCCCTCCGGCGGCCATGATCCGCTTGACGAACGAGAGGTCCGGTTTAATGAAAGTTTCGTCAGCCATGGATCACACCTCCTATAGACCTTTGAAGGGGTTGGGGCCGATTTCGATGACCCGGGCCACAAAGTCGTCCAACAGGCCCGGGAGTTTGTCGAATTCGGAGATGGCGATCTCGAACTGCTGCACGCGGTCGGATTCCAGGCCCAATTTATCCAAAGTTTCCGACAGCTTGGTCATCCGATAGGCGCACAGTTCGCTCCCTTTGACAAAGTGGCACTGGTAATCGTCCCCGTACTTGCAGCCCAACAGGATCATGCCGTCGATGCCGGCGTTCAGGGCGATCTTGATCCACTCCATGTTGAAGGAGCCCAGGCAGCGGATGGGAATGAAGCGAATCAGGGGATTGAGGGTGAGGCGGTGCAGGGCCGCCGCGTCCAGGGCCGGCATGGCGTCGTTTTCGCAGATCATGCCGATGACGCGGAAGGGCGGGGTTTCCCCTTCTTCCAGTTCGTCTTCGTCGACTTCCGGCACCTCCATGCCCTTGATGGTGGAGCCGATGATATCCACGTTCAGGTCCTTAAAGAAGACGATGCGCTCGGGGCAGGCCCCCATGCAGGTGCCGCAGCGGCGGCAGCGGTTGATCTTGAAGAAGGGGGTGCCCTTCTCGTCTTCCTCGATGGCGCCGAAGGGACATTCCTCCGTGCAGCGTTTGCAGGAAGTGCAGCGCTGCATGAAGGGATCGGGGAAGGTTTCGTCCCAGGCCCGGGGGTGCACGGCCATGCCTGCGGCGATATGCTCCACGGCCTGAACGGCCTTGCAGGCCGCGCCCACGCCGTCGTCGGCGGCCATGGCCAGACCCATGGGCTGGCGCACGGCGCCGGCGGCGTAGATGCCGGTGCGCCGGGTTTCATAGGGGAAGCAGATGAAGTTGGAGTCGGCGAAGCCGTTGTAGACTTCAGTTTCCGGCAGGCCGGGACCCTGGCGGTATTCCAGGTTGATGATGGGATCGTCCACGGTGTTGGGCACCAGCCCCGTGGCCAGGACCACCAGGTCGGCCTCGATGGCGATGTTCTGGCCCAGCAGGGTGTCCGTGGCCGAGACCTTGAGCTTGCCGCCGGGAGCCAGGCCTACGCCGGTGACTTCGGCCTTGGTGAGCATGACGCCGGCGTCGGACTGGGCCTCCTTGTAGAACAGCTCGGTCTGGCCCGGGGTGCGGATGTCCTTGTACAGGATCATGGCCACGGCGTTGGGGTTCTGCTGGCGCACATATAAAGCCTGCTTCAGGCTGGCGGCGCAGCAGAAGTCGGAGCAGTACGGCAGGTGCTCCGGGTCCCGGGAGCCGGCGCACTGAATGAAGACCACGGCTTCGGGCGCCTTGCCGTCGGAGGGCCGCAGGATCTTGCCCGCCTTGGCCATCTCTTCCATCTGCACGTTGGTGATGACATCCGGGGAGACGCCGGAGCCCAGCTTATCCAGCTTGGCGGCGTCGTAGGGCTTCCAGCCCGCAGCCAGCACCATGGCGCCGATGCTCATGGTCTCTTCGTTGCCGTTGGTGCTGACGGTGACGTCCAGGAGGCCCGGCTGGCCCTCGCTCTTGACCACGGTGCTGCCGGTCATGACCCGGATCTTGGGGTGGGCCGTCACTTCCTTGATCTTGGCCAGCACCGGGGAGTCCTGGAGGGTGGTGTAAGGGTAGCTGGAGGGCGTGGCCTTGTGGAGCTTGGCGCCGAAGCCGCCCAGTTCCTGCTCCTTTTCCACCAGCACCACGTCGTAGTCATGATTGGCGGCGTGCAGCGCCGCGGACAGACCGGCCATGCCGCCGCCGATGACCAGGATGGTCTTGTCGCACTCCGTCTGGTAAGGCTCGGGCAGGTCGCTCTTTTTCATGCGGGCGGCGCCCATGCGCACATAATCTTCCGCCATCGACTGGATTTCTTCACCCCCGGGCGGCTGGATCCAGACCACCTGTTCCCGGATGTTGCAGCGCTCCACAATGCAGCCGGGGAAGTCGAACTCATCATATTTCACCCGGGGGGAGCAGGCGGCGATGACCAGGCTGTTGATCCCTTCGTTGGCGATGTCCTCTTTGATCATCGCCAGTCCTTCGGGGCTGCAGAGGATGTCGTGCTCCTTGATATGCTGGATCTTGGCCTCTTTTTTGATCGCCTTGTGCATGCTCTCGGATTTGACGGCCTCGCCGATGCCGCAGCCCTTACACAGATAGACACCGAATTTCTTTTCCATTTCCATCACGACCTCCCTCCCAGGGCGATGAGACTCTTAAGTGCGGCCCCGGTGCCGTCCTGGACGGACTTGGTGACGTCCAGCGGGCTCTTGAGGGAACCCACGGCGAACATGCCCTGGGGTAAGAGCTCAGGAATGATGAAGCCATCCGGCGTGTAGGACAGCGGCAGGGCCGCGGGCGCGGCCTTGGTGGAGGGCACCATGCCGGCGGCCAGCACCACCATGTCGAAGGTCTCTTCCAGCTTTTCGCCGGTGGCGGTGTTTTCCGCCACCACCACCACGTCCTGGGAGCCGGCCTTCTGGGTCACTTTGGCCACTTTGCCCCGGATGAGCTTGATGTTCTCGTCCTCTTTGACCTTGTTGAGGAAGAGCTCATAGCGGCCGGGGGTGCGCAAGTCGATGTAAAAGACGCTGGCTTCGGCTTCCGGGTCCTTTTCCCGCAGGTACAGGGCCTGCTTCAGGGAGGCCATGCAGCAGATGTAGGAGCAGTAGGGCAGGTGGTTTTCGTCCCGGGAGCCGGCGCACTGCACGAAGGCCACCCGCTTGGGGGCCTTGCCGTCGCCGGGGCGCAGGATCTGGCCGACGGTGGGGCCGTTGGCGGCCGCCAGGCGCTCCATCTGCATGTTGGTGATGACGTTTTTCACCTGGCCGTAGCCCAGATTGTCCATCCTGGCGGCATCGTACAGTTCCCAGCCGCCGGCCAGGATGATGGAGCCCACCTCCAGGTCCAGGGTCTGGGGTTTCATGTCCAGATCAATGGCCTCGTACTGGCAGGCCTCCTGACATTTCCGGCCGCAGTCGCCGGTGCAGGCCGAGGCGTCAATGACGTACTTCTGGGGGAAGGCCATGTCAAAGGGCAGGTAGGCCGCCTTGGTCTTGTCCAGGCCGTAGTTGAAGTCGTTGACCCGCTCATGGGGGCAGGCCTGGGCGCAGGCGTCGCAGGCCGTGCAACGGTCGTTGACATAGCGGGGCTTGAGTTCCAAAGTCACCTGGAATTCGCCTGCCCCGCCGCTGATCCGGGTCACTTCCGCCAGGGTGTGAAAGGTGATGCGGGGGTTTTCCCGGATGCGGCGGAAGTTGATCTCCAGGCCGCAGGTGGGCGGGCACAGCTTGGGAAAGTATCGGTGGAGTTGGGCGACCCGGCCTCCCAGATAAGGAGCCTTCTCGGCGATGATGACCTGGGCCCCGGATTCAGCCGCCTCCAGGGCCGCAGTGAGGCCGCTCATGCCCCCACCGATGACCAGAATTTTTTGCTCGGCGTTCACACAAGTCCTCCTTGGGAACATTGAAGCGATTCAGGGCAGCGCGCCGGTCGGTCCACCGGCCCGGGCCCTAAGACCCTTTTCTTCTTGCTTGATAACATGGTGAAGAGGGGTGTAAGGAAATTCCCTTGCGCTCCGGCAGGGGGATGGCATGGGACCCCGTGAAAAAAATAGCCGTGGCTGGCCTTACGCCACGGCCAAGGATAACTATCCGGGGGCTGCGGCGGCAACCGCAACCCCCGTGCCATTGTGGTTTAGTTATTTGACCAGTTGCACGTAGGGCTTGGTCTCAAACTTCCATTCGTTGGTCTTCATGTCATACTGGGAGATGGTGAACACCTTCCACTTGCTGTCGTCGATGGCCAGGTGGTCCGACCGGTAGTAGTAGCCGGGGTAGCGGCTCTCTTCCCGGAAGAGGATGTGGCGCAGGTGGGCCTCACCGGCCAGGATGCGGTGGTACTGCTCCCAGGCCCGCATCAGCATGTGCAGGTCGCTGGCGGCCAACCGGGTGGCGTCCTCTTTCAGGAAGGTGAGGCGCTTCAGCCCTTCTTCCAGCATGATTTGGTTGGTCATGTACATGGTGGCGATGCCGGCCACATACTCGTCCATCAGCTTCTGCAGCCGGGTCTGGACCTGATTGGGCAGCAGGTAGTTGGGGTTGATCTCCGGCGCGGTGGTGTAGTCCTTGTACTTCTCGTAGATCTCGAAGGGCAGGTAGATCTCGGCGATGACCTCGTCGATGTCCTGCGCGGCCTCGAGCTTATCGTCCTTGTGGTCCAGGATGAAGGCGATGGCGCCCTTGGCGGCCATGCGGCCCTCGGCATGGGACCCGGAGGAGAACTTGTGGCCGGAGGCGCCCACGCCGTCGCCGGCGGTGAACAGACCCTCCACGGTGGTCATGCGGTCATAGCCCCAGAACCAGTCATCGGGGGCGCCGAGATAGTTCTTGGAGGGACCGGAGACCCACAGACCGGCGCAGCCGGCATGGGAACCCAGCAGGTACGGCTCCGAGGGGATGATCTCGGACGGCACCTTGTCGGGCTCCATGTTGAAGGAGGCCCACAGACAGGCGGCGGAGATGGACATATCCAGGAAGTCTTCCCAGGCTTCCGCTTCCAGGTGCTTCAGCTCTTTCTTGGAGAGCACCTGGGCCAGCGCCTGCATGGCCTTGTCGGTGTGCATCATGATGGGGCCGCGACCCGCCCGCATCTCGATCATGGCGGCATGGTTCCGCAGGCAGGTGCCCGGGGCGTCGGCGTAGCCGGGGTATTCCGCCTTGACCTGCTCCCAGTTTTTGGCCATGTAGTCTTCGTTGTAGGCGTTGGTGGCCTGGGCCTTGAAGAACAGGAACCAGGCGCCGACCGGGCCGTAGCCGTCCTTGAACCGGGCCGGGACGAAACGGTTCTCCATGAGAACCATCTTGGCGCCGATTTCGGCGGGCATGGCGTAGGTGGAGCCGGCGTTCCACACGGGGTACCAGGCGCGGCCCTGGCCTTCACCCACGGACCGGGGCCGGAACACGTTCACCACGCCGCCGCAGGCCACGATCATGGCTTTGCATTTGAAGACGTAGGTCTTGTGCTCCCGCACGGAGAAGCCGACGGCGCCGCACACCCGGTTGCTGTTGTTCTTGTCGGTGAGCAGCTTGACGATAAAGACGCGCTCATAGATGTTTTCCATGCCCAGCGCGTTCTTGGCCGCTTCGGCCACGATCACCTTGTAGGACTCGCCGTTGATCATGCACTGCCAGCGGCCGGAGCGGCAGCACTTGCCGCCGTCTTTCAGCAGGGGCAGGCCTTCGTCCCGGGCTACCTGGCCGTCCACGGTGTGGTTTTCCGCATCTTTCTGCCAGATGGGGAGGCCCCAGTCCTGGAAGTCATGCACGGAGATGTCCACGTGGCAGCCCAGGGAGTGCACCAGGTCTTCCCGGATGATGCCCATGAGGTCGGTGCGTACGTACTTGACGTAGTCATTGACCGGGTTTTCCGAGCCGACGTAGGTGTTG
>Ga0194110_10000393_pt1 | contig 55212 bp, 77 predicted proteins | sample TA2Kig1200mmetaG_FD_146192 | JGI IMG/M metagenome (GOLD analysis project Ga0194110, IMG submission 146192) | Freshwater microbial communities from Lake Tanganyika, Tanzania - TA2015032 Kigoma Deep Cast 1200m | ecosystem: Environmental > Aquatic > Freshwater > Lake | place: Tanzania: Lake...
CCTGCAATAAAGCCGGTTATTGCTTGTAGCATTTGATTCTAATTGGTCAGTTCTCTGATTTAACTCTTTTATCGTTATTCAAATCGATGTAACGATTTATCAGATTCGAATTAGGCACAACCTGTCCCAAAAATCACTAAATTGGATACATTCCTTAAATGAAAAAACTAACTCCTTCCCGAGATTCGTTAAGGATTCTAAATCCTGTTTTTTAAAATGTGTAAAATGTTGTATTTACTAATTTGTATGCGTGATTAATTGTAAAATTCAAGATACGATAATCTGATCATATTTTTATGATAGAACAATATGATTCTCAGATTAGAATATGGACATGAAACGTTTTCCTAACGGCATATCCGACGTGGAAAAGCACAAGGCAGATTTGTCTGGGGCGGATCTGAGAGCGGCATATTTGAAAGGGGCAAAGTTGGTTCAGGCAAATCTGAGAGGTGCAGATTTGTCTGGTGCAGACTTGTCAGATGCAAATCTGAGAGGTGCAGATTTGTCTGGGGCAATTTTGATAAATACAAATTTGATAAATACGAATTTGTGGAGGGCGGATTTGTCTGGTGCGGATCTGAGAGTGGTGGATTTGTCTGGTGCGGATCTGAGAGTGGTGGATTTGTCTGGTGCTAATTTATCAGGTGCAGATTTGTCTGGGGCGGACCTGAGAGTGGCTTATCTATCTGGAGCAAATTTGTCTGGAGCAAATTTGTCAGGGGCGAATTTGAAACGAGCTACAATGCCGGATGGAAGCATACATGATTGAAAAATGAGACCTAATTCTATCACACCTAGGCGTACCATAAATTCATACAATTGACCATGCTTTTATCATTCCAAACCCATACAAGTTAGGAATTATGAACAAACTAATTCTAGCCTTGACGTTATCTGTGATTCTTCTTACTTTCTCGTTTACTTTAGTTTCAGCCCAAAGCCCAGAGGAACAAAAACTAAAGGACGAAAATGCCAAACTAAAGCAGAAAATCAAGGACTTACAGGAGCAAATTGACGAATTAAAAAAGACATTCTATGAGAAATCCAACACTAAAGAAAAACCAAGCAACGATAAATCAAAAACCAATTCTAGTTTGTGCAAGGGCAACACATTGTGCATTACTGGAACTGTAAAGAGAATAATTGATGGCGACACCATATACATTGACACCTACAAGGTTAGATTATCACTGGTAAATACTCCAGAAAGAGGCAAAGCTGGGTATTCAGAGGCAACTGCATTTACAAAGAAATTATGCATCAATGGAACGACTGCCATAGTGGACCAGGATGACAAGCAACCATTTGATCGATTCAATCGAGTGGTAGGCAAGGTGTATTGTTCTGATAAAAATGTAAATGCGGAACTTTTGGAAAACAATCATGCCACAATCATGAAAAAATACTGCAAAACTAGTGAGTTTGCGTCAGAATCTTGGGCGTTAAAGCGAGGCTGCTAATTTTTGTTTTAACTTTAATTCAACTCGAGAATTTCTATTACTTTTCCACCCTGAGATTCGATACGGATTCTAAATCTACGTTTTTCAAAATATGCCAAAATATTGTATTTTACTAATTTTTGTGCGTAAATTAATTGTAAAATTCAAGACATACGACTGATTATGTTTTTATCATGACAAAATTGTGACTCTCATATTACAATGGGATCATCTTCAAGAAAACCAAATGATGCTGACGATGCTTTTTCTTGGTTCAAAAAGGGCATTCTGTTAGGTGAACAAGGCGACGCACAAAACGCAATGGAATGTTTTGACCGCGCACTAGAGATTAATCCTGATGATGCCGAAGCTTGGTACAACAAGGGTATTCTGTATCATGATCAAGGTGATGCAGTGAACGAAATGAAGTGTTATGACCGTGTATTAGCGATTAATCCTGATGATGCTGATGCTTGGTACAACAAGGGTATTCTGTATCATGATAAAGAAGACACAGAAAACGCAATGGAATGTTTTGATCGTACTCTGAGAATTGATCCTAATCAGGCTCAAGCTTGGTACAACAAGGCCATTCTGTTAGATAAAAAAGGCGATCTAGAAAACGAAATGAAGTGTTATGACCGTGTATTAGCGATTAATCCTGATGACGCTGATGCTTGGTACAACAAAGGCCTTCTGTATCGTAAGCAAGGCGATGCAGTGAACGAAATGAAATGTATTGATAAAGCAAAAGAATTAGAGGTACTAACTAGAATCTAGACACACACCTAGACATAAATCTGAAACAATACTGATCATGTTTTTATCATGACAATCCAATGATTCTCAGATTAGAATATGGACATGAAGCGTTTTCCTAACGGTAAAACAGACGTGGAAAAACAAAAAGTGGATTTGAGAGATGCGTATTTGCAAGGGGCGAATTTGAGAGATGTGGATTTGTCAGGGGGCAATTTGCAAGGAGCGAATTTAAGATGGGCGATTTTGTTTGATGCGAATTTGCAAGGGGCGAATTTGCAAGGGGCAAACCTGGAAGGGGCAAATTTGTTAAGGGCGAATTTGTCAAAGGCGGATTTGTCAGGGGCGAATTTGAAAGAGGTGGATTTGTCTAAAGCCAATTTACAAGAGGCGAAATTGTATAAGGTGGATTTACAACGGGCGAAATTGTGGAAGGCGAAACTGAAAGGGGCAACCCTGGAAGGGGCGAACTTGTCTGAGGCTAGCTTGTTAGGAGTGGATTTGAGATGGGTCACAATGCCTGACGGAGTCATATACGATTGAAAAACAAGACCTAGACATACAACATACAATTAATTTGTAATTATTTCAATCAAGAAAGAGACTCTAAAAAACCAACTACGCCCTCAGATTCGTCACGGATTCCAAATCCCTGTTAAACTCTTTTAATTTTGTGCTCACGGCGTTCTATGATTATCATGCCTGCCAGATACAATCCAATCATGGGTCCAGAGATGAACCACATGGTAATCCCGCTACCGTCGGGAGTTACTATTGCGCCGATTACTATCAGGGCGACAATGGCGTATCGGATATTGTTGCGCCAAAATTTACTGTCAGTAATGCCTGACGCTGTTGCGGCGTACATTATTAGCGGCAGTTGAAACGCAACTCCAAACGCCAACAGGAACTGCAAGACAAATGTCACAAACTCCATTATGCTCAAAAAGGTGACTGCGCCAACAGACTCGCCATACTGGTACAAAAAGTCCAAAATAAACGGGATAGCTGTAAAATACGAAAACACTGCGCCAACAATGAATAATAGTATGGCGGGAATTGCCACCTTTTGCACTGAATGTATTTCCTTGTCAGAAAATGCAGGGGCGATAAATTTTGTTAACTCTCTGACTATGATTGGCATTGATAAGACAACTCCAACTAGAGCAGCAACATAGACTTGGGCATAAAACGCCTGGCCTGGGGCTGTCTGGATTAGCTGTACTCCTTCCGGTACTAGACTCATTCTCATGTGGTTTGTGATTTGGGCTGCCAGGTTGTGCAACGGGTCTGGAAGCGGATAGTACAGCTTGACGCCGTTGTACCAAAACGACTCTGCCCTAAATGATAACAAAAACCCAGTGATTGCGCCAACTGATATTACGATTCGAATCAGTCGAGACTTTAGCTCGACCAAGTGTGCATAGATTCCTTGCAGCTCAGACATTATGATACAATACCAATTAAAACGCTATTTAGGTTTCTAGTGCTTGCCTGGAATTGGTAACAGTTTTGCGTCTGCAAGACCTGATTTTTTTCTCTCTTCCTCAGAAATATCTGCAAACTCGATGGATATTATCGCCTTGAGGGCAAATTTTGACTCTAATTGTTTTGCCAGGCTACCTATTTCCTTTGACGTATAGATTTCTTTAGAGCCTGTCAAAAAGATTCGCTCACCTTTTTCTGCATGCTCACCACCGAACTTGTCTTTGAGAAATTTTACAACCTCATCTACTGTGTCCTTTTTGACATTGTTATGATACATCGTGATTCCCTTAATGGAATCATAGTCACGCGGGGTTCCATGCTTGTACAAGAACACTCCGATGAATATTGCGTCTTCCTCTGGCTCTTTAATTCCCTTTATTTCCCAGTTTAGGACTTTAGTTGGATCAAAGTCAGCCTTTTCCATTTCATCTGATGTAATCTTCCAGTATCGATGGCGTATAGTCAATTTGCTTTTTGTCTGGTGACGTACTATAAAATCAATACTGATGCACATTCATTATATTACAGCAAAATCCCAGCACAATCGTTGCCTCTCTTTGAAGTTCAGGTAATAATAGAAAACAAACCTGGAATGAACGACCCAGAAGGGGAAACCATTCTAAATGATCTGGTCCTAAAGGGCGGCTCCGGCGCAATCAAAAAGATCCGCTCTGCCAAAATGCTCAAATTCCAAATTACTTCACCAAAAAAAGAATCTGCGGAAAAATCAGTCAAAAAAATATGCGATGATCTGCGAATCTACAACCCTATGGTAAGCAAGGTAACCTTTTCCGCAAAACCAATCTAGTCTGTTTTAATCGATTTTACGGTTTCCTCAATGAGCAGCTTGCTTCGAAGATGGGCTGCTAGGTCAGTCTGAGTTATGACACCTGCCAGCTTTTCTCCTTCTAATACAACCAGTCTTCGAATTTTGTTGTTTAGCATTTTTTGTACGGCATCTTCGATTGTTGTCGTTGGCTCCACCCAGCGAAATTTAGGCGACATTATCTCTGATACTGTGACCTCGGACGCACGCCTGTCCAAAGCAACCACCTTTTTGACATAGTCAGCTTCTGAAAGAATTCCTACTGGGTTTTGACCTTCAGTGACTACCAAAAACGAAATATCCTTTTCCAACAATAGTTTTGCTGCTTCTAGTGCGGACTTTTCCTTGGATATTGTGACTACGTGCTTGTTCATAATATCGCGTATGTAGGCCATAATTTCGTTGAAAAAATTCTAGATAAAAAACATTTGCGGTGTTTTTGTTTTACATCTGTTTTCTATTGTGGTGTGTTTTTTAACAGATGTTGCTGGCTTGGTTTAATAATCGCGCAACATACAATGGAATTGTGAGGGTCGGCGTAATCGTATTTCCGGGGAGCAACTGCGATCGCGACATGTTCCATGTGCTACAGGACATCTTCAAACTAGACGTCAAATATTACTGGCACGAGGACAAGCTCCCAAAGAATCTGGATGCGGTAGTTCTGCCGGGTGGGTTTTCTTACGGCGACAGATTGCGTGCAGGAGTTATTGCAGCACACAGTCCTGTCATATCTGATGTTAAAAAAATGGCGGAAAAAGGCATGCCTGTTTTAGGTGTATGCAATGGATTTCAAATTCTAGTTGAATCCCAACTGCTTCCGGGAGTTTTACTAAAGAACACGTCTCTGAACTTTATGTGCCAGTGGACTGAGCTCATAGTAAAAAACAACAAGACGCCGTTTACGTCAAAGTTCAAGCTAGGACAGAAAATTCCGATCCCGATTGCAAACGGCGAAGGGCGATATTACATAGACAAAGAAAATCTGGAAAAACTCAAGAAAAACAACCAGATTGTATTCCAGTACGGTTCTAACATCAACGATTCTGTCTTTGATATTGCAGGAATATGCAACAAGGAAGGAAATGTAGTGGGCATGATGCCTCACCCAGAACGTGCAGTCGAGCCTGAAATCAACCCAAAGGACTGCTCACAGTCTAACATGATATTCCAATCCCTGATTGCTACAATTGGTGCCAGAAAATGAGTCTGCAAAAAGAGGAACTAGAGTATCTAACTAAAAAAATTGGCAGGCAACCAAACGACACAGAGCGACATATTGTTGCCGCAGAATGGTCAGAGCACTGCTCATACAAGTCTTCAAAAATTCACCTGAGAATGCTCCCAAACAAAGGAGCGCGAGTAATACATGAAAAAGGATATGACTCTGGGGTTTTGGATGTTGGGGATGGCTATGTAGTTACAGTACACATAGAATCGCACAACCACCCATCAGCTGTAGAGCCATATGGCGGGGCTGCAACTGGCGTTGGTGGAGTAATTCGTGATATCCTGTCAGCTGGGACAAGACCAATTGCATTGCTTGACGGGTTGAGATTTGGCGATATAACAAAAGACTCTCATGCAAGATGGCTATTCAAAAATGCAGTTACGGGAATTGCGGACTATGGAAATTGTTTAGGAATTCCAACAGTTGGTGGCGAAGTAGAATTTGACAAGTGTTATTCTAATTATGCGCTAGTAGATGTTGCATCAGTTGGCTTTGGTAAAAAAGAGAGGCTGATAAAAAATCACGCAAATGTAGGCGATGTGGTGGTATTGATGGGCGGTTCCACTGGTCGCGACGGAATTGGCGGCGCGCAATTTGCATCAGATTCGCTTGAAACAGAAGACCGCTCAGCAGTGCAAATCCCAGACCCGTTCATAGAAAAACTAATCATTGAGGCCACTTTGGAGGCACGAAATGAGGGGCTGATCAAAGCAATCAAGGATTTAGGTGGTGGAGGGCTGTCATGTGCAATCTCAGAGACTGCGGATGCGATGGGAGTAGGAATCGAGCTGGACGTGAATCAAGTACATACGCGTGAGCCAAACATGAAGCCTGCGGAAATCATGACGTCAGAATCACAGGAGCGAATGTTAGTAATTACCGACAAAAAACGACTCCCAAGACTTCAAAAAATCTGCAAAAAATTCCGAGTCAGCTGTTCTGTTGTCGGCAAAGTGACTAATGATAAGATCATGAAGGTAACCAACTCAAAATCTGTTCTTGCATCAATGCCTGCAGAAATAGTTGCAAACGCTCCACTCTTGGATAGGCCTTCAAAAGAGCCAGCATATCTAAAGCAACTCCAAAACAAAAAAGAACCAACTTCACCAAAGGATCTCTCCAGAACAATTCTCTCGCTTTTATCGAGTCCAAACATTGCAAGTAAAATCTGGGTCTATGGTCAATATGATCATGAAGTTGGCATTAGAACAGTGGTAAAGCCTGGTTCCGATGCTGCCGTACTTCGACTGGACAATGGAAAATACCTCGCAGTCAAAATTGATGGAAACCCAAAACACTGCTATCTGGATCCAAAACATGGTGCAATGGGATGCTTTGAGGAAGCATGCAGAAATGTAGTGTGTACTGGAGCAGAGCCAATCGGGATGGTTGATCATCTACAATTTGGTAATCCTGAAAATCCAGAAATATTTTGGACGTTTTTAGAGTCCCTCAAAGGAATTACGGAATTTTGTAAACATTTTGAGATTCCATGCGTAGGCGGCAAGGTCAGCTTATACAACGAGACTCCGCAAGGACCAATCAAGCCGACTCCACTGATTGGTGTGTTGGGATTAATTGAGAAAACTCCTCTCAAGCCTCAAAAAATCATGCCAGATGACGCATTGATATTGGTTGGAACAACTAAAGACGAGCTTGGCGGCTCTGAATACTATGAATTTATTCACGATTTCATTGGAGGACGGGCACCAAAAATCGACCTCTCAGAATCCAAGAAAAACATGAAGGCCGTATTATCAATAATCCAATCTGGACAAGTAAAGGCAGCACACGACTGTGCAAAAGGCGGATTGGCAATTGCGGTATCGGAGTTATGCATGACTAGCCAAATTGGATGTGTCGTGTCCCTAGACAAAGCACCACAACAAAAGTTGGACAATACTAGGATTTTATTTTCAGAGAGTCACTCTAGATACTTGCTTGTAGTGGAACAATCAAAGCTAACTCAAGTGCTTGCTACACTCAAAAAGAAAAACATAGCACATTCTCAGATCGGCTCATTCAAGGAAAATGAAATCATATTTTCAAACAAGAAAAATCAAGTTGCCAAACTAAGGGTTGATAAGGCACATGAAAAGTGGTTTAATTCACTGAGGGAATTGGTGCTTCATGCCTAAAGTAAAAGAGAATTGTGGTGTAGTGGGAATTTTCTCGAGGGATGGCTCTAATGTCATACCAATGGTAATTGATGCACTGCGTGCACTACAACACCGTGGCCAAGAGGCTTGGGGGATTGCAGTTCCAAACAAGACCCCAGTAAAACGATTGGGACTAGTCTCCGCGGCATCATCTGAATTTCAAAAAATAACAGAAGAATACACATCACATGCAGCGATTGGCCATGTTAGATATTCTACGGTAGGACGAAGCAGCCTAGAAAACGCACAACCACTCAAAGTCAAGGATCTTTGCATTGCCCACAATGGAACAATTGCCAATGTTGCAGAGCTAGCAAACATGGTTGGTGGTTGTACATTCACCCCGCAAAACTCCAGCGATACCATGATTGCCGCACAACGCCTAGTGTCATTGATGTCCACAAATGGAAAACTAGGGGCTGCACTGTCTATTCTCAAAAACGAAATGGCAGGATCGTATTGCTTTACTTTTGTATCTGATGATAATGCGGTCTATGCAGCACGTGACCCACGTGGATTCCGACCGATGGTTCTAGGATCTAAGGAAGAAGGCGGCGTTTCAATTGTAGCATCAGAGTCATCGGCGCTCTCTGCAATAGGGGCAAAACTGGTTCGCGATGTTGCTCCAGGTGAATTACTCAAATTCAGCAAGACCGGCATGGAAACAGAAATGTTCTCAGAGGCAAAACAGCGCTCTCACTGCTCGTTTGAATTCACATATTTTGCACATCCGACGTCTAAAATGGAGGGAACAAACATCTATGTCGCAAGAAAAAGAATCGGACAATTTCTGGCAAAAAAGTTCCCAATAAAAGATGCAGATTTGGTAATCCCGGTTCCGGACTCTGCAAGGCCGGCCGCACTGGGGTATGCACAAGAACTTGGCTTGATATTTGATGAAGGACTACTCAAGGACAGGTACAGTAAGAAAGGACCACTACGAAGCTTCATCGAACCACACCAATCAGACCGAGTGGAGATAAATCGCTGGATCATACCGATTTCTGAAATCATAAACGGAAAACACGTTGTGGTAATTGATGATAGTCTAGTCCGCGGTACAAGTTCCAAGGCAATCATCAAGGCACTCAGACGTGCAGGCGCTAAAAAAATCAGCATGCTAATCACATACCCACCAATCAAATACCCATGCTATGCTGGAATTGATTTTCCATCGCAAGACGAGCTGGCAACTGGAGCAAACCAAGACAGAACTGATCAAGAAATCATTGAGAAAATTAGGAGTGACATTGGTGCGGACTTTTTAGGGTATAATGACGCACAAAATTTGGCGGCTGCGGTAGGAATTCCACACGATTCGATGTGCTTCACATGCACTACAGGAAACTATGAAACCTTGGGAATAAAGCCACAGTTTAAAACCCGTGAGGAGATGAAAGGAGAATAATGGAAATTGCATTTGTTTTGGTAAAATGTGAACCTGCGCACGAAATGGATGTCATGCGAGACATACTCAAAATCGATGGAGTAAAAGAAGCCCACGGTACATACGGAATGTACGATTTGTTTGTCAAAGTGGTAGGTCTAAACCACAAGACAGTATCTGATATCATAACAAAGCAAATCCGCAAGACCCAAAATGTAGTATCTACTACGACATTATCTACAATTCCAGAACAAGGCGGAAAATAGTCTTAATAGCATCTTTATCTAAAATGACGCTGTGGCAACATACAAGTTCTTTATCATTGCAGCTGTTGCAGTAATCGCGATAGTAGGAATTCTCACTGTACTATCCATAACAAAAGGTGTCATATCTATGCAAGATTACCAGATAGACGTAGACCCATTCAAAGACCCGCAAAATCTTTTTGTCACAGCCAGGGTAATGATTCAAAACACTGGCTCTAAGCCTCTGACTAACATCATGGTGAACTTTGGTAATGGCGACTTTCAATCACTGGGAACTCTAGCGCCAGGACAAAAGGTGATTCTGTCGCCGCCCGAAGACAACTCATTACAACAAGTAGTGGTGACTGCAGACAATGGAATATCCATAATCAAAGAGTATCGGGTTCCGCCCAAAATGGTTGGAATGATGGGAAGCTAAGTCCAGGCCTTTTTGTCCTTTTTCCAGACTCGAACATCGTCGACATAAACTTGATCCTCATAATCGAACACTGTGTGCCATTTCTTATCATGAGGTAGCATCTTGTCAAGCTCCTTAACATTATTGTTTGTAGGGTATCTGTTGGTTAGTGCACCCCACTTCATGTTTGGGATCTTGGGCAAGATTTCATTTATGTCGCGCATTGTATGACTTTGGAAAAATCCATTGATAAATTTTTGTACCGCAAAGCTGAGAAAGCCCAATTAACAGCATCACAAATGTGAAAATTCTGAATCAAAAATTAATTCTGATCTTGATCCTAGGAGTATCTGCATTCGCACACCTTTGGAATCCTGTGGGATTCCCGGAGATATTTTACGATGAAGGAATCTACATGCAGCGCTCAATGAATATCATAAATGGGGTAGGTCCACAAGAGGGAAAATTCTACGATCACCCGTTTTTTGGCCAAATATTTCTTGGGTCGATTTTGTATCTCATTGGATATCCTGACTCTGCAAATCCAACTTTTGACTCTGCAGAAAATCTATACCTGATACCACGAATCGTGATGGGACTCCTTGCCGTCTTTGACACATTTCTGATTTACAAAATTGCACAAAAAAGATATGATTCTAAGATAGCCATCTTTGCCTCATTATTGTTTGCTGTAATGCCAATTGGTTGGATTACTCGCAGAATTTTACTCGACTCGATATTACTGCCATTTGTACTACTGTCAATTCTCTTTGTTTTACAATCTCAAAACTCAGAGCGCAAAACTCTGTTAGTATTTTTCTCTGGAGTTTTCTTGGGGCTGGCAATTTTAACAAAGATTCCTGCATTTACAATGATTCCAGTTGTGACGTATCTAACATATTCTATGCACAAAAACAAAAAACTTTTGTTATTTGTTTTAATCCCAGCATTGCTAATTCCGATGATTTGGCCTGTGTATAGCATGGCAGTTAGCCAGTTTGAATATTGGCAACAAGGAGTTCTATGGCAGGCACAGCGACAAAACACTGGAATCCACAACACTGTGCTATCCTTTGGGGCAATAGACCCTGTCTTGTTCGGACTGGGAATTGCTGGTCTTATTTACTGTGGAGTTAAGAAAAACTGGTTTGTCTTGTTCTGGGCAATCCCGTTTATTGTATTTTTGAGTTTGATTGGTTATACACAATATTTTCATTGGATGATACTCCTTCCTGTTTTTTGTATATCTGCATCAATATTGATTGCAAATCTTGGGCAAAACCTGAAACAAAAAAGATTAATTCCAATTTTTGTAATCTTGGCTACTGTACTGTTTGGTCTAACAAGTAACATCATGTTGTTGAGCCTAGATGTTACTCACAATCAATTCGAATCTGCCAAGTTTGCCGCAAAACTTGGGAAAGAAAATATGATACCTGTTCTTGCAGGACCGCAGTTCATGTGGATATACAATGGTGTCTTTGGGCAAGACATGCTAGATTATTCAGAAGTATTATTCAAGCAATCTCCTGAGAGATTTGTGTTAATTGCGGATCCACACTTTTATCTTGATTATTATCGTGGCCAAGAATTGTCACAACTGTACAATTCCACTAAAACCATTGCAGTATTTCCAAGTGTAAAATCGGATTATGATGTATATCAATACCCATATTCCAGTCTTGGCTACAACTATGACGCCGGAACTATAGAGATCAAAATATTTGATGATCTTTCTAACTAGATCTTCTCTTCTTTAGTATTAATCTGACTAGCATTGCAGCGACAATTCCCACTATTATGGTTGCAATAATTGCAGATATTGTCAAGATGTGCTCTATTGGGAATTCTGTTTTTGGCGTATCTGGAATTGGTTGCTCGCCTGACGCTGTAGGGACTATTCTGTAAATCACGCCTTGTGACAATGACAAAATATACAAAAATCCATCAGGACCCAGTTCAATATCAGTCGAACAGCCAAATCCACTCCCAACTATGATTTCATCTGGTGAATCGTCAACATTTAGCACCAAGTCTTGAAGATCAGGCGATTCAAAAACAAAACCGGTTCTATCTGGATTGAGGGTAAATCTGTAGAGATTCCCCGTGTTGCAGTCAACTACAAAGACCTTATTGTCTTGTCCAAGTTCCTTACTACCAAATTCAATTGCTGTAGGAGAGACGGTTTTCTGCCAGCTAAATTCTGGATTGCTGTACACATAACCTCCATATTTTGATAACGAGTCTATTTTGGTCTGATTATCTGTGATACCCATGATCTCAATCCAACCACTGTTAAAGTTCTCTGGCACAAAATTGATCTCGTCGTATTCGTCAGGTCCATTTTCAGTATCCCATAGATTACCATTGACAGGATCAATTGCAAGGCCAAAGCTGTTTCTAATTCCAATTGCATAGTATGGTCCAGGCGGGTCGACTCGTAAAATCACACTGGTATCATTTTTCCATTCATGAGGCCTATTCTGCAGCAAACCATAGTTTCCATTATCTCCAATCACTGCATAGACTTGGCCATTGGTATTTGTCATTGCGCCACCATTATGATAGAAATTATCACTTGGTAACGTCTTTAGTAATACGGGGTCAACTAAACTATCTCCGTTCCAAGTATACTTGACAATTCTGTTTTCTATTGCTTTACCTGCGTCAAAATCTGCCGCTGTAAAATAAAGATAAACATCGTTCTCTATTGTGGTGATACCTAGCATTCCTCGCTCCCCGTCTTTTGCAACGGAAACATCTAGGACAGGCGACGGAATTAGCTGACCATCTCGTACCAATCTGACTAGTCCGCTATATCGCTCCAATACCAGCAAGTCCTCCCCAATGAAGGCCATCGTAGTTGGGCTATTGGGAATGCCTTCTTTGACGAAACGTTCCACTGTGAGACCTTTATCATATATGACCGGACCAGAAGATTCATCATTTCCAGTATGACTTGCAAAGGCAGGCAAAAATGACATGGAGACACACAGAGCTAAAAGAAGAATCCTCATGTTATCTCTAACCACATCATAATTAAAAATCAACTCAAAAATTGTTATAACGACTGGTTTTGCTTTGGATTTGGGGTACAAATTGAAATTCATAGGTTCTGGCAAGGTAAAAGATGTCTATGACATGGAGGATGGGACTCTGCTTTTCAAGTTCAGCGATCGCGTATCTGCATATGATGTCAAGTTTCATGATCCAATACCGCGCAAAGGCGAAGCTCTAACAAAATTTGCGGAATTCTGGTTTGGAAAACTGCCCATCAGAAATCACTTTGTAAAATCGGTTTCAAAAAATGAAATTATTGTAAAAAAAATGCAAATGATCCCTGTAGAATGTGTAGTTCGTGGATATTTCTACGGTAGCCTAATTTCACGATGGAATGCAGGCGATGTCATAATTCCTGAAGGGAGCAAAACCGAAATCGCGGCCAAACTCTCAAAGCCGATCTTTGATCCTACCACAAAATCAGAGCATGATGAACCAATCAACAAAAAGATTGCGTTAGAACGAAGACTAGTAACAGAAGACGAATATAATTTCCTAGAATCCAAATCCCTTGAAATCTATGGCGAGATGTACAAGATGGCAGATGCTGCAGGATTCATACTGGCAGATCTCAAATTAGAATTTGGTAAGCTTGACGGAGTAATCACACTTGGTGATTCAATAGGTCCAGATGAATACCGAATGTGGCCAAAGGAGACGTATGCTGTAGGTAAGATACAAGAGTCTTACGACAAACAAATTCTGCGTGACTGGCTTACGGCGAATGGGTATCAAAAACAATTTGATGATGCAAGAAAGGAAGGCAAAGAACCAGTAGCGCCTTCAATACCATCTGAGATTATACAAAAAATGTCAAGCCGATACGTAGATTCCTACAAACTAATTTCTGGCAATCCTTTCTAGACATAAAACATTATTTTCAACTCGAATTAGAGCTGTGCCGACCGTCCTGACGCCATCCTCACATTCATTTTGGAACCAAAGTTTCCACAGCTGGCAAATTTTTGAATTTTCTCAAATTACTAGTTTTGATACTAGAATTATGACATCATTACCAAAGTTATTGTATTGCAACTATGTTTCTCGTAGCAAAAGCAGTATTTTTGATTTCACTACAAGATTTTTCGTAGTGTAAAAAAGTTAATGCGATTGGACAAAAAAATGTGATACTAGGATCTTTTAGCTAAACGCCTCAGATGCAAGTATCATGTCAACATTATTAGAAAAATCAATCAAGGTCAACCGAGTAGTAAGTATCTCAGTTGAACACGCAAAAGCACTAGAAGATCCAGCTAGAGTGAAGATAGTAGAAATGCTATATCACAAACAACTAACAACGGAACAAATCGCAAAGGAACTTCAAAAAAATGGACACAACAAAGCAATCACAACAATCCGACATCACTTAGACATTCTCAAAGAAGCAGGCTTAATCGAGATAGTGAAAATTGAGGAAGTTAGGGGAGCCATTGCAAAATTCTATGGCACGTCAATCAAACTATTCTCAAATTCTTCATCAAAAGATTTTGATTCGAAATACTCTTCGATGATAAAAACAACATCTGCAAAAATTGAAAAAATTCTTGAAGGCATTGCAAAAAAGCCAGCACTCCAAAAAAAGTCAGAATCTGCTTACAATGAATTTGTCCTCACCGAAATTGTGAATCGGGCTATGGCAAATGTTCTTGAAAATAAGGACCTTGTCGGACAAAAAAAGATCAAATAACTTCGATTACAAACAATCCTTTTGTTTTAGGATTTTGTAATTTTTTTATCATTTTTCTTGGAATGTCATCAGATGCCTTGTCGCATCCAATTGCCAAGGTACGCGGACAAAGAAAATTACTTTTCCTAATCACAATATCGTGGGGATTTTCCAGTCTGAGATCTTCATGACCTTTACCCTCAATGACAAACTCTTCACGATCAACCTGAATTGTAATTGTTATCTTTGATTCAGATCGGCGGAGTTTTTGTTTTAGCTTTTCTGGTATGCTCACACAACCGTGATCCGCACCGACTCCCACTATACAGTCTCCTTGTAGAGTCAGATCGGGCTCTGTTGTGATCTCTATTGTCCTTGTGTGTAGTGCCCGTACATTTTCATGCCCCGAAAATGGAATCTCAAAACGCACGATACACGCATGACTAGACTTAAATTAAACTTTCAAAGATTTCAAAACAGAATTGCTTCCTTCTCAACAAGGCTATGACAGAGCTATCACAATATTTTCTCCGGATGGACGACTCTATCAAGTAGAATACGCAATCGAAACAGTACGACGTGGAGCAATCGCAGTTGGCATCAAAAGCAAAGAAGGAATTGTAATGGCAGTAGAAGAAAAACCACGCAAATTACAAATCTCTGAATCAGCTCATAAAATTTTCCAAATTGATGAACATATAGGATTTGCAGCAGCTGGCTACATTCCGGATGCTCGAAGTCAAGCAGACAACGCGAGATTTTTTTCACAGAGTAATAGGATAATTTATGATGAAGCCGTAGATGTTGAAACAGTCGCTAAACATCTTGCCGACCAATGTCAACAATACACTCAGTTTGGTGGAGCAAGACCATTTGGTGTCGCATTAATCATTGGTGGTGTTGACTCTAATGGTAACTCGCTATATCTGACTGATCCGAGTGGAACCTACATTGCATATGATGCAATTGCAATTGGTGCAGGCTCTGAGCAAACAAATGAATTTCTTGAAAAGAACTTCAAACATGAGCTTTCACTAGATGAAGCAGCTGCACTTGCTACTTCGTGCATCTATATCGCAAGTGATCAAAAAGAAGGTACAGACCACATCAAAATGTCATTCATCAAATCATCAACCAAACAATTTGAAAAAGTAACTCCAGAGCAAATTGCAAATTATGCAAAGCTTGGAAAACAAAAGTTCCCAATTCCAAGTGCGTAGAATTTTTTTGAATATCTCTGTCGCAATCCCTGATTCCTGTCTTCAAGATGAATCAACAAAGCTAGACAAGTCTCGCAAAGTTTCCATAATTGCAAGAGCATGTGCGATTTTTGGCGTACAAACAATTTTCATCTATGATGAAGGCCAAGGTAACACGTCTGACCGATTACTCTTGTCAACAATATTGCGATATTTAGAAACACCACAATATTTACGCAAAACAATTTTCCCGAAAATAGATGACCTTCGATATGCAGGAATAATGCATCCTCTCCAAATCCCACACCACTCACTATCCTCGAACCCAAAAAACATCAAGCCGGGCGATGTACGTGAAGGCGCAATCATATTTCACAAAGGAAAAAAGTTCATCGACATTGGAATTCACCAAATGCTTCCATATTATGGAAGAGAATGGGACAAAAAACGAGTCACAGTTCAAATCAAAACCACAGATCCTATAACATTCAAAGAAATCTCAGAGCAAGAAATCAAGCAATATTGGGGCTACAAAGTCAAAGAACGTCCAAGCCTAATCAAAATCCTTGAAGAATGGACTGGTACCATAATTCTGACGTCACGAAAAGGAAAAGAAATAACACAAAAACAGCTCCAAGAATACGGCCATGCTACTAAGCCCCTGTTGGCAGTTTTTGGAGCACCAGATCGAGGATTGTATGACATTTTGGGTAACAAGATAAACCAATTCCAAAATGCAAAAACATTCAACTTTTTCCCAAATCAGGCAACTGACACTGTGCGCATGGAAGAATCCATGATCGGAATCTTGTCGATTCTGAACATGGCACATTCAAATTAAGTTACACAATCATTAGACTATGGCAAAGAAGAATTTTCTTTTGCTAGCAATAGGCCTGGGAGTTGCAGGGGTCATAATTGGTGCAATGTCAATTCTGTATAGGATCAGTGGACTTGCAAATCCATAACATTTGTTATCTTTAGGTATATAATGGGGTTAACGATTGTTTTCGATTATCCATGGGTCATAGAAAACACAGTCAACCACGTCGTGGTAGTCTTGCATACTTGCCTAGAGGACGTGCTAAAAGCATGGAGGCAAGAATCAGAACTTGGCCAGACATTGTATCTGAGCAGCCAAAGCTTTTGGGCTATGCTGGATTCAAAGTCGGATGCATCCAAATTGTAAGCATTGACGATAGAGAAAAAACACCAAACCATGGTAAACAACTAGTCAGTCTTGGTACTGTAGTTGCAACTCCGCCAATCTCTGTAATTGGAATTCGCGGATATTATGAAGACATTGATGGCGCACACGCATTATTTGACGTCTATTCTATTGATATGCCAAAAGAAGTTTCAAGATTATTCACACTAAAACCAAAAGAAGGAACACTAGAGCGAGCAGAAAAAATGCTAAATCGCACGAGTGAACTATATGCAATTGTCGCAGTTCTGCCAAACAACGGAGGAATCTCACAAAAGAAACCATATGTCTTTGAAGTTGCAGTAAAAGGCGGCGATATCAAAAAACAATTTGATTTTCTAAAATCACTCTTTGGAAAGCAAGTCAAAGTTGAAGAAGTCTTTGAGCTTGGTTCCAGCGTCGATGTAGCATCGATTACCAAAGGAAAAGGATGGGAAGGTCCAATCACAAGATGGGGTGTCAAGAAAAAGCAGCACAAATCAAGAAAGTCAGTTCGCGCTCTTGGTACACTGGGACCAATTTCACCGGCTAGCATCATGTACACTGTACCTCGCGCAGGCCAGCGTGGGTTCCATCAAAGAGTAGAATACAATAAACGAATCATGATAATGAGCAACACAGACAAGGACGATTTCAAAATCAATCCAAATGGTGGATTCAAACACTATGGGTTTGTCAACGGCGACTTTGTGGTTTTGAAAGGTTCAGTTCCTGGAACTTACCGAAGACTAGTAAAATTTAGAACCCAAGTAAGAAATGTTCCAAACAAAGTTCTCAAGCCAAACATATTGGAGATTGTAGTATGAAAACACAAACACTATCACTGACTGGCACAAAGCAAGACGAAATCGAACTACCAAAGGTATTCTCAACACCGGTAAACAAGGATCTAATTCATCGAGCATTTGTCAACTTGGATTCTCACCACTACCAAAGACAGGGAAGAATGCCATCTGCTGGTCAAAACACAGTTGCGGCATCAAACGATCCACCAACAGGTCACGGCCAAGCAAGAGTTGCAAGAATTCGTGGTGGCGGTCCAAGACGTGGACAAGCTGCCAAAGTCGCAATGGTCAGAGGCGGAAGACAAGCGCATCCACCAACATCTGAAAAAATAGTCTACAAGAAACTAAACAAACAAGAAAAACGACTTGCGCTATGTTCTGCAATTGCAGCTACGGCTTCAAAGGACTTGGTTTCCTCACGAGGACACATCATCAACGGAATTGAGTCATTCCCAGTAATAGTATCTGATGACATTGAAAAGATCTCTAAAGCAAAAGAAATTTCCAAGGTAATGTCTGCACTAAAATTGTCTGGCGACATTGAGCGACTAGAAAAAAGAAAGGCACGTTCCGGCAGATCATCCATTAGGGGAAGAAAAACAAAGACAGGCAAATCAATTCTCTTTGTAACCAAAGACGCAAAATCCCTATCCAAGGCATGCGGTGCATTCCCGGGAGTCGACGTAAGAGCAGTAAGCGATCTATCAATTTTGGACTTGGCTCCAGGTTCTAGCCTTGTTAGATTAACAGTATACACAAAGGGAGCAATAAATGAAATTGGAAACCTAAAGTCACGCCATCTTGAACTAATGGAGGCACTACGATGAATACCACACAAGCAACAAAAATAATTCTGAGACCATATGTCACAGAAAAGACATTCTCGCTAATTGAAAAAGACAACAGGATCTGCTTTATTGTCGACAAGGACGCAAGCAAGGCCACAATAAAAGAGGCAATCAAGACACTATACGAAGAAAATGCAATTGATGTCAATACCGCAAGAACAATTTCCGGTAAAAAGGCATTTGTCAAATTTGAAACTGTCGAAAAAGCACGCGACCTTGCAACAAAGATAGGAATGCTATAATATGGAACGCAAAAATTCAAACCTACAGGTGTCAATAAATGGTTAAGGAATTCGACTATAGAGGCATTCCATTGGAACAACTCCAAGCCATGTCTCTAGAAAAATTATTCGAGCTTTTCCCAGCGAGAGCAAGGCGTTCCCTTACTCGTGGAATTACCGACGGTAAGAGAAAACTAATTGAGGAAATCAAGGCGAGCAAGGCAGGTAAGGCCAAAAACCCAATTAAGACACACATTAGAGATCTTATTGTATTACCATACATGGTCGGAGTAACAGTTAACGTATTTTCTGGAAAGGAATTCATTCCAGTAACAATCACACCACAAATGATTGGCCACTTTATCGGCGAATATGTTAGAACAAACAAGCGTGTCGTTCACGGCGCACCTGGCGTCGGAGCATCAAGATCCAGCTTGTATGTACCATTAAAGTGATTATCATGCCGGACTATGGTTACGCATTTCAAAATTTCGACTCGACGAAACACGTCCGAGCATCAATTCGAGAAAAATCATTCTCTCACAAGCATGCACGTGAGGTAGCCAAAATGATCAAGGGCATGTCCATTGAAAAAGCACGAGATGCACTACAAGACGTAATTTCACTGAAAAGGGCGGTCCCATTTAGAAGATACAAAAACGAAGTAGGACATCGTTCCGACACTGGAGTAATGTCTGGTCGTTACCCAAGAAAGGCTGCAGAGGAATTCATCAAATTACTGGATAATTTGGAAGCAAATGCCGAATACAAAGGAATGGATCTTGATAGACTCAAAATCATTTCTGCAAATACACACAAGGGCGTTCTAGTTAAGCGATTCACTCCAAGAGCGCAAGGTAGAGCAACTCCAAAGAACAATGTACTAACACACGTCGAGCTGGTGGCTCAAGAGGTTTAGAAAAATGTCTGCAGTCAAAAACGTAATCAAAGACAACTACAACATGATGCTTCTCAAAGATTATCTCAGAAGTGCAATCAAAGAGTCGGGTTTCTCACACGTTGAGATTTCTAAAACACCGATGGGTACCAGAGTTGTATTGCACGTAACACGACCGGGCATCGTAATTGGAAGAAAGGGAACTGGAATCAGAGAATTAACAGAAACTCTGGAGAAAAGATTCGGCCTAAAAAGTCCACAAATAGCAGTAAACGAAATCTTACAGCCGGAGCTTACCGCAAGCGTCATGTGCAATAGATTGGCACAGTTAATCGAGCGAGGAACCGCATTTAGAAGAGCAACAATGTGGACATTGCAACAAATAATGAATGCGGGTGCTATGGGTGTCCAAATCACGGTTTCAGGCAAATTGCGAGGCGATCGTTCATCATTTGAAAAACACTCCTTGGGTGTTTTACCACGAGCAGGCCACTCTGCAAGTATCATAGTTGACGAAGACACAACACCAATACCAACCCCAATGGGCTATATCGGAGTTAGAATCAGAATTGCAAGAAAGGAAAGATACATTCCAGAATTTGAGCTAAAGGGCAAAAAAGAAACCAAAGAAGAGCGGGAAATCAGACTGGCAAAAGAGGAATCAGAACGCATCGCAAGAACAGAAAGCGAGCAAGTCAAACTCGACCAGGAAAAGATTGAACAAATGGATCTTATGGAAGAAGTGGAGGAGAAACTAAAGTAAAATGGCCCAATTAAGGATGAAGTCAATCAGAGAGCTAAACGAAGTTGATCTAAAATCAAGACTAGAGCAATCACGAGTCGAGCTTGCAAAGATGCGAACAGATGCTGCAAAGGGAACTCTGCGCAAGGAATCCGGCAAAATTCGAGCACTGCGAAAAGAAATTGCAAGAATGCTCACAAGAATAAACGAGATGAAAAAACAATGATGGCATTAAGCTCTGAATTCATTGGATTACAAACAGAGATTGTAGACTCGAATGACAAGTCACTGATAGGCCTAACTGGCAAAATTACATTTGAAACCCAGAAAACCTTTACAATTAACACAGACCATGGCCAAAAAACCATTCCAAAACAGCATACCTCATGGAAATTTGCAAACGATCAAGTCATTAATGGCAATCTAATAGCAAAAAGACCAGAGGACAGAATAAAGGTGAAAGCATGACAGAACAACCCAAAATCTACAAAGGAATCATAACTGACAACGGCGAGCACCTCAGCGTCAGAGGCAAGCTATTCGAAGGCAAAGTAGTCAGCGCCAAGAACAAAAACACAGTAGTTATCCAGCGAGAAAACCCACTGTACATCACCAAGACAAAACGATACGCAAGAAGCAAAAGCACAATCCATGCTTACAAGTTAGCTAAACAAGAAATCAAAGAAGGCGACATTGTAGTTGCTGCAGAATGCAGACCAATTGCAAAATCGGTATCATTCGTAGTAGTGGAGGTCAAGTCATAAAATGTCTACAGGAAAATCACGTGCAGTGTCGGCAAAGGGCGTACAGGAATTCCGACCATATGTGACACGTGCACTACCGCTAGGCGCTAGAATCACATGTGCAGACAACACTGGTGCAAAAATCTTGGAAATAATCATGGTAAAGAGAGCAAAGACAAGAACATCCAGATATCCATCTGCGGCAGTCGGTGACTTTGTAAATGTCGTAGTAAAGAAAGGACCTGCAGAGCTCAGAAAACAGATCTTTGGTGCAGTAATCATTAGACAAAAGTATCCAATTAGAAGATTAAACGGAGTCCGTGTCTCATTTGAGGACAATGCCGCAGTACTTGTAACACCAGAAGGTGAAATCAAGGGAACCGACATCAAAGGACCAGTAGCAGCAGAAGCATCCGAGAAATGGCCAAGAGTAGCAAACCTGGCATCAATGGTGGTATGACACAATGAAGCCAACAACAATCCGCAACAGGACAATTTACCAAGCATCTCAGTCATTTAGAAGCAAGCTTCTCAGCGGACACCTATCAAAAGACCTCAAAAACAAATACCACAAACGAAGCGTCCGAGTAACTGAAGGCGATACGGTAAAAGTGGTTCGAGGGGAATTCAAAGGAGTCTCTGGAAAAGTAACTCGAGTTTCTTCCATGAAAAATGGAGTAGCAGTTGAAGGAATCAAAAAAGAAAAACTAAAGGGCGGAAACCTGGACGTATTCATCCACACATCAAATGTTATAGTAACTGATCTAAACACCGAGGACAAGTGGCGAGTAGCAAAGCTGGAAGGCAAATCCACTAAACCAGCAAAGGAGGCAAAGCCAGCAGCTCCAAAACCAGCGCCAAAAAAAGAAGCAAATAAAGACAAAGAAACAAAAGCGGCCAAACCAAAAAAGGAGAGTAAGTAAATGCCACGAATAGCAGGAAGTAAGAAACTCAAAAGACAAATGGCTCCAATGTTTTGGGGTATAACCAGAAAGAGTCCAAGATTTGTAACAACGGTACGACCAGGACCACATTCAAAGAATTTCTCAATTCCTAGCGCAGTCTTCCTAAGAGATACACTAAAACTCGTAACAACAGCAAGAGAGGCGGAATATGCCATATACAACGGCAAAGTTTCAGTTGACGGAGTAAAAAGAAAGTCAGTCCACCACGGAATCGGACTAATGGATGTTGTAGAGTTGGTAGGAGTCCAGGACATTTACAGACTGGTTCCAAAGCAAGGACACATACTAGAACCAATCAAGATCAAGTCATCAGAAAAATCAGTCAAGCTAGTCAAGGTCACAAGCAAGACCACAATCCGAAAGGGCAAAACCCAGCTAGGATTCCATGATGGTCGCTCACTGCTCTCTGACACAAAGGTAAATGTTGGAGATTCATGTCTCATGCAGGTACCGGAACAAAAAATCAACGAGGTACTTCCACTGGAAAAAGGTGCCAAGGTACTCGTAACAAAAGGAGTAAACGCAGGACAGCTAGCAGATGTGAAAGAAATCAAGGAAGGAACATTCGTTCTTCCAAAACGAGCATTATTGTCATTAGGTAAGCGTGAAATCGAAATCCCATCAGATCTTGTAATGGTGGTTGGCAAAAAGGAGCCAGTAATCCAAATAGCGTGATAATCATGTCGGCAACACAAAACGAAATGAAAACAATTCGACTAGAAAAAGTAGTTCTCAACATGGGCGTAGGCAAGTCCGGAGACGCAATCGAAGTTGCAAAAAAAGCACTAGATCAAATCTCTGGAAAAAAATCCTGCGCTCGAGACGCCAAGGGCACGCAACGAGACTGGGGAGTTAGAAAGGGAGAACCAATCGGAGTCGCTGTAACAGTACGTGACGAAGACGCAACCAAGCTGCTAAAGCGACTGCTAGAGGCAGTAGGAAATCGACTAAAGGGAAGATCCTTTGATAATTTCGGTAACGTTTCCTTTGGAATCAAAGAACACATCGACATTCCGGGAATAAAGTACGATCCACAAATAGGAATACTAGGAATGGAAGTGGCAGTTACAATAACAAGACCAGGCTTTAGCATTAGGCTTAGAAGCAGACACAAGGCCTCAGTTGGACACGAACACAGAATCTCAAGAGAAGAGGCCCAACAATTCTTAACTAGGGAGTTTGGAGTGATTATCATATGAAGGACAGATCATACGAGTATACAGGAAGACACAAGCACGAATTCGGAAAAGGCTCACGCTGGTGCAAGCGATGTGGCGATTACACTGCAGTCATACAAAAATACAACCTTATGATCTGCAGACGTTGCTTCAGAGAAGTAGGAAACTCGCTGGGCTTTTACAAATATCGGTGATCAAATAATGCCAGCAACGAACATTCTTTCAAATTTATTTAATACTTTATACAATAACGAGGCAAGACGACGAAACGAATGCGTCATACTACCAACCTCAAAGCTAGGAATCGAGGTACTCAAAACTCTGCAAAAACACAACTATATCGGCGAATTTGAGCATGTCGAAGACAAGCGAGGCGGCAAATTCAAGATTCAGTTAATAGCACATATCACAAAATGCGGCGCAATCACGCCCAGATTCAAGGTAAAAAAAGGCGAGTTCAACGAGTGGGAGCAACAATACCTGCCGGCATACAACCGTGGAATGCTAGTAGTAACTACAAACCAGGGAATTATGTCTCACCATGATGCACAAAACAAGGGAATTGGAGGATTTCTAATAGGATATGTCTACTAAACAAGAGGAAATTTTCCAAACCATATTTGAAGTACCTCAAAAAGTCAAAGTCACGCTAAACAAACACATGCTACTAGTCGAAGGACCACTAGGCAAAGTTTACAAGAATTTCAAGAAAATCCCAGTCGAAATGTCAGTCTCCGACGGCAAGGTATCAATCAAGGCAATCAATAGTAGAAAAAAATACTATGCAATTGCAAACACCGCACTGTCACTCGTCAGAAACCTCTGCGACGGCGTAATCAACGGCTACACCATAAAGATGAAAATTGTATATGCACACTTTCCAATTACGGTAAAAACAAAGGACAAGCTTGTACTAATTGAGAACTTCCAAGGTGAGCGGGCACCACGCGTGGCAAAAATCCACGGTGCAACAAAGGTGGTATCAAAAGGCGATGACATTACAATTACAGGCTCAGTGTTAAATGACGTCACACAGACTGCTGCAGAAATCGAGGCAGTGACCAAAGTCAAAAACAAGGATCATCGAGTGTTCCTAGACGGTGTATACCAGTACCACAAGGCAAAAGGCATAGAAAAATAATTTTCTCATTTTACAATCAATACTCGTAAGAATTAAATCGCATGCGTCAAGCACATTCTTCGTGCCGCCCTAGCTCAGCGTGGTAGAGCGCCTGACTGTTAATCAGGGGGTCGTCAGTTCAAGTCTGACGGGCGGCGCCATTATATTTCTAAATTCGAATTCTGAAACATTTATTTTTGTTAGTGGTGACTCTTTCAATCATATCAGCACATATTGTATAAATGATATTTCTAAATTCGAGTTTTGAAACATTGATCGTTGCAACCGTACTGGTTTACACATTTAGACCGAACCGATCTAATATCTGATCGCAGATACCCAATAATGCAGGAGGTTTACAATGGCCAGAACTAGAAGGGCCAACCGTTATTGTATTGATTGCGGTGGCAGACTGACCTATTACCCCAGATTGTCAAACCCAAAGGCACCAAACGAGCATAGGGTACTAGTGTATGCATGCCCTGATTGTACTGTTGACTTTGAGAAACCAAAGTTGCTATCAATTAGGCGAAATCAGGTAGAAGACCCACTAGAAACAATTGAAGTTGAAATCATAGAAAACCGAGAAAAGATCACCCTGACAAACTAGTTTCAGCCCAGTATTGTCGGTCTTAAATTATAACTATACAGAAATACGCGGAAAACTGCCTAATTCTGCATAATTGCGTATACAAAACCTTTCTAGTTCTGCCGTGTTGGTAGGTATAATTCCAAAGTTGTCTATGGGTATTTCCCCAAAAATTTACCATTATTTTCAATTTTAGCGAATTAAAAAATGATGGCATTTTTTCATAAAGCCACCAATTAGCTCCATTTAGGGATATGAAAAAAATCAAAACTTGGTATCAAAAACTGCTCCAAAAAATGGCAAAAAATTGCCAAAAATCGGGGGTTTAGCTTTTACCCATATCAAAAATAATTGCCAGGTCCCTAGCTGGGCAATGGGGGTGTTTTGGGGCTTGGCCGCATTAGTTACGCACAAACGTTAAACCCCCACTGTTTTTGGGCGTTTTTGGAAAAATCACCACATGAGTAAACTAGGCCACAATACTGGGGGGTTTAGCATTTACGAATGATTTTATAAAATAAAGTGATTTTGAGAATTTTCAAAAAACCACCGTTTTTAGATTTTTCATACGTGCAGAATTGGTTAATTTAGTCTAGTTTTACTCCAAAAAGGTGGGGGTCTGACACTAAAACTTGGTCAAAAAAGCACCACAAAAAGAGTATGATGACTTTAGGAAGTATTTTGCATTTTCCTGTGTTGACTTGATAATACTCGACGGTAAATCCGTACTACTGACAAGGAGAACCAGAAACCCGTACAAGGGATATTGGCATTTGCCTGGAAGCATGGTCCACAAGGATGAAAGACTCCAGGATGCAGTAAAAAGATCAGCAAAAGAAGAGTTAAACCTTAATGTAAAAATCAAAAAATTTATCGGCGTTTACGAGAGCCTCAATAAATTCCGACATGATATTTCTCATGGATTTATTGTTGTACCATCGAGAGGAAAAATCAAGACCGATTATCAAAGCGATAATTATGGGTTTTTTACAAAACTACCTAGCAAGACCCTACCACACCACAAAAAAATGATTCTTGATGCGATGAATTGCAGGCACAAATAACAAATATGTCTAAATTCGAGTTTTGAAACATAAATAATCAATGCAATACAGCATGGTTTGCTCATGGGAGTAAATTAAAAAAATTTGAGATTAATCATGATGATTGAAAAGTATGGCCTTTGTCCCTTTCGTTGTACCGTAGACGCACTTGGCAGACTCTTGCAGCATTAATCACCAGATATTTTGCTTAAAATGTGCTTTTTCCATTGGTAATGTCACAGGTATTTTCAGCTACCGTCCTGCTTGAGCAACTAGAGAAATTCGTATGCAACTGATAACTTCAGCCATCAATACTATGATTGAAATAACCTCTGCAAATTCGTCATGCTCATAAAATTAGGCTAGTTTCTGGGAAATTACAAATCCGTAAATTCATTCGTGGGCGTTTTTCAATAAAATATTTGAAATAAGCCTCAAAAATAACAATGTTTCTAAATTCGAATTTAGAAAGAAGATATAATCCGCGTCCAAAAAATTACTAAAAAACGTCCAAACTTGGTATGTCTTTGGTCGAATTATGACGAGCGGGGCTTCAAATGATGGAATTTGGTCATTTTCATATTTTTAGTAATTAATCATCAGCAATACTAGTAAAAATCCATGAATTTGAAATTATAGGCCAAAAAATGGCAAATTGAGCGATTGTTTAGAGAATCACTGAAAAAATTCCAACCAAATAACCATAGCTTTGCTCATGCTGCTAGACCTGTTTCAAAAGATTGAAAGTATAAGACATGATATCTCAGAACGATGTTAAAAATTCTAATTTTGCCTGCTTTTTAATAATTTTCCGAGTAAAATGAGTCCTTAAATTTTTAATTTTTTATAAAAATCACACCAGTAATTTTTTGAGACTGGTAAGATTTGATCTTTGATTGGAAGACTGACCATAAATTACAAAACTTGCAAACACGCAAGATCCGAATTGAAGTAATTGAAATTCAATACCGTGTGGTAAATAATGATATTTGGTGCGATTTTGAATCCAGATTGCAAAAGGATGACTTCGTATTTTGTAAAAAGTAGCTTATCAGAGTTCTATTAAGAAATAATGGTCTGAATCATTCGTGGAAGAATTAAGAATCCAGGTTCAGAAAATACCAAATGATAGTCAGATCAAAATTATTGAGGAGTGTTTTAGGGAAATGCCAATAGAGGAGATACTATCTGGCCTCAAATTTGCCAAGAACCGTTGGTCTGCAAAAGATGCAGGAGTTCTCAAGGTGGGAAGAAAAAGCATCATCCAAAAAGAAATTCACTCCATAACAAACGAGCAGGCACAATGGCGTCTAAAAAACTGGAAAATGATGATCTCAAATTATAGGCGCCGCGGATACAGCTACCCAACAATTTCTAGAATAAAGAAAATTCTAATTGAAAAAAGTAAAAAGAAATCTAAATGATTGATTCTCTTCTTACTTGACTAGATACGCTAGTTGGTGGCTCTGGAATACTTGCTCTTGCTTGTCCTTCAATTACTGACTGGGCTTCTTCCAATATTGCAAGCGTGTCTGAATTTGGACTATACGTGGATACGGTGGTATCCGCAGCATTCATTGAAGAACCGGTTAATACATCGCCTAGTATCTGTGATAGATTTTGCATAGATGATGTCGCTTCTGGCATTATTCCAGAAAGTGAGCTGCCTAGTCCCTTGATTACAGACATACATGGACTCAATGTCACCACAATGTCTCCAAGCTCTGATACTGTGTTTAGTCTGAGCTGAATTTGTTCTAGTGCGAGTTTTGCACCGTTTACCATGTTGTGCATTTTTCTAATTTCTAATAATTCCGTTGCATATGCCTTTGCGTGTAGATTATTGTTTGATTTTTGTGCAGAAACAATTTTGCTGAAAATATAATCATTTTTTTGTTTTATTTTTTGAGATATTCCGTCTAGTTTACCAATCTGTAATTGGAGATTTTTCTGGGCTACGTCGATTTTGTTTTTGAGTGGGACGTCTGGCTTAACTTTATCGACAATTTTTTGTGTGAGACTCTCTGATCTACCAAAATCACTCCATTTGTCGCTTAATGAACCCATGTCAAAATCCTTGAAAAATTACTTTTAAAGAAATTTGTAACCATGGGTAGTGTCACTCTGGTTACATGACGGTATGGTTACAAGTCTAGCCAAAGGTAAATGTGTAGATTTCAAAGCTACGCCCTGCCTGAATCTCCAATACGTGGGATGACGAGTCTTTGATATTGACTAGGTTGTACAGCGTGGCCCCATTGATGGTTGTTTTGCCGTCTTTGACATCTATGCCGGAATGTTGATCTGAAATCATTTTACCGTCCAGCAATATCTGTATCTCTGATTCTCCAGCAGCTACGATGTTTACTTGTTTTGCAAAGTATGGTAAAACAATTCTGCCTGACTCTGATGTCAGTATCATTCTGTCTTCAAGGTTTTTCCAGGTTCCATCCAGATAGAAATTGTTTTCACGTAGTTTATCTGAAATTGTGTATGTTACTTCTTGATTTGGTCTGAATCCCTCTGGATTACCAATCTGACTCCGTCCAAAAGCGAAGTCATATCCAAAATACAATTCTGGAGTCCGCGATCCATGTTTGTATTGTTCAATGTCAACTAATGATTGTTCAGGTACACTGATTCCAAGCTTTTCTGCTCGCTCTTTTAGTAATTTCTGGATGATCATTTCAGTTTCATCATATTCTCCCTCGCCGATGTGATCGTATCTGATGTATCCTTCATCGTCGGCAAGATATTTTCTGGGCCAGTATCTGTTTTCAAACGCGTCCCAGGTTTTTTTGTCGTTGTCTAATACCACTGGATATTTTATTCCGAATTTTTCCACTGCACGTTTTACATTGTTGATGTCTTTTTCAAATTCAAATTCGGGCGAATGTATTCCTATTATTACTAGGCCCTGATCTGAATATTTTTCATCCCATGCTGTAATGTATGGAATGGTTCGATGGCAGTTTATGCAGCTATACGTCCAGATGTCATATAGAACGACTTTGCCCATGATTTTCTCTTGTAATGTTGAATCCGAGTTGATATAGCCTGCAACTCCAACCAGTTCTGGGACCTTTTTGAAGCGACTCTTGTCAGTTTTGGACATGTCTTGTGGGTTAAAATCATCTGGCTGGTCTAATGTGGAAAAATAGGCACCTAGCCCAACGACTAGCCCGGCAATTATTGCGCCCATGATTAATGCAGTTCTTATCTCTGATCTCATAGTGTCACCCAAGTAACAAATTGTTCAAAATGGGAAAACTAGCTATTGCCGCAAGCTGATTTGTTAAAACTAGGACTCCGAGCAGAATGATCAGTCCTCCCATTATTATGGAGTAATATTTCAGATGTTTGCTTAGCATATTGATGAGTCGTGTCATTTTTGAAAAGAATGCTCCCATCAGGATAAACGGAATTCCCAAACCGATGGAATATGCAAGGAGCAACATGAATGCCTGACTTGGTGTTGTCGCAGCTAATGTGAGAATACTTCCAAGAATCGGACCAATACATGGAGTCCACCCTGTCGCAAACGCCAAGCCGAAGACAAACGAAAGTGGGTAGCTAGCCCTTCCCACCTTTGGAAATATTTTTTTCTCAAAGTTCAGTTTCACAATTCTAATCGATAATAACATGAACGCTCCAAACCCAATAATTATCGCCCCCCCTATTTGATTAAAACTTGAAATCAGATTAGTTGCATTGTTAACAAGTACACTGTTTAGCATCACTCCAAATATCGAAAAAACTATGGAAAATCCAAGAACGAAAAATATTGTGTTTAGTAAAATGTTTAGTCTGTTTGTTGCCAAGCTTTGCACGCCGTGGTTTCTCTGAAGCTCTGTAATCGTCGTGCCTGAAATATAGGCCAAAAATGCTGGAATCACAGGTAGAATGCATGGTGCCAGAAATGAGCCCAGTCCGGCAATTGCGGCAATCCCAATAGTTATGTCTGCCAATACAACAGTTGTTGAATTTTTTTTATTAAAGCATTATTACAGATTTTTGTTATATTGCTTTTTATCTAAGTTGCATTGGTGAAATTCGTGAATAAGAGGTTCATTATAGTTGGAATCGCGCTTGGAATCATAGTGACAATTGCTGTACTTGTAGGATCGCCTGCGTTTATGGGCATGGATGTACGTCGATAACTCACACCAAATCGAACTTTTTGCCTGCCTTATCGAATACCTCTAATGCATCATCAATCTGCTTTTTTGATAACCACGCAGTAACTGAGATTCTCAGCCTTGCCGAGTTCTTTGGAACTGTTGGATATCTGATGGGCTGTGCAAAGATTCCATTATCATACATGAATTTACCAAATTCCAGAGTTTTCTTTTCATTTCCAATTATGATCGGTATGATGTGTGTCTGGGATTTGATGTCATATCCTATTTTTCTTAGGCCTGATGATAAACGAAATACATTTTGTTTCAATTTCTCTTGTTGTTTTGCTCTGTTTTGTGCAAGTCTTGATAATGACAATTCGACTAAAAACGAAGGCAATGCGGATGTGTAGATAAACGACCGAGCCTTGTTTATGCACAACTCTGTGACATGGTTTGATGATGCAACATATCCACCAAAAGAACCCAGGCCCTTGCTTAGACTGCTAATGTATACATCGATTCTTTTTTCTACACCAAAATGGTTTGGCGTACCCTTGCCATTTTTACCCACGACAAAATCCCCATGCGCGTCATCTACTATCAGGATAGAGTCTGTTTTTTCAGTTATTTCCGAGATTTCATCCAAATTGGCAAAGTCTCCATCCATGCTGAATACTCCTTCAGTTATGACGAATTTTCTGCCTTTGACTTTGGATATTTTTTTAGAGAGGTCCTGGGAACCATTGTGTTTGTATACTTGAGTTTTGGCCCCGCTCAGTCTACATGCCTCAATTATGCTTGTGTGATTAAGCTCATCGCTAAATATCGTGGATTGTTTGTCTGCAAGTGCAGGTATTGCACCGAGGTTTGCCATATATCCTGTTGGAAAAACCAAAGACGATTCTTGCGATTTGTGGACTGCGAGTTTTTTTTCTAATCTGATAAATGACTCATCATTTCCAGATACTAGCCTCGAGCTGGATTGAAGCTGTCTTGGCTTGATATTCCAGTCAGATAACCCCAAGTAGTCATTAGAGCAGAAATTTGCTCGTTTTTTTGCATTTATAGTGATGTACGGCCCACTGATTCTGCCGTTTCTGAGGCTTCTGTACAGGTTTTGTTTTTTTAGCTCCGCTAGTTTTTGAGCTATGTAATCAAGCTTCAAGTTTGATGTTTTTGATCATTTGAAGATCTTTGTCCATTTGATTTCCACCCAAAGTAAGATAGCCAGAACTAATTATGCCATTTGCACCGCTTAGCAAGAGTTCTTCACCAGAATCTGCTAGGTGTACTTCGCGTCCCCCTGAAATCTTGATGATCGACCTTGGCAACGCAAATCTAGTCACTGCAAAAACCCGCAGTATCTCTTCAAATGATATCGGGGTTTGCAATTCAAGTGGTGTCCCGGGAATTGCCACTAGCAGGTTTATTGTGACTTCTTCTGGCTCTAGTCCTGCCAATTCCGAAATTAATTCTAGCCTCTGTGTGCGTGTCTCACCCATTCCTATAATTCCGCCCGTACAAAGCTCAAGGCCAGCATTTCTCGCAATGTGTAATGTGTCTAGCCTGTCTTGGTATGTGTGGGTGGTGCATATTTGCGAGAATTTTGATCTTGCGGTTTCTAAATTGTGGTTGTATCGCTTGACACCTAGTTCTTTGAGCTTTCCTGCCTGCGACTCTGTAAGAAAGCCTAGACTACACTCTATTGATATTCCAACACTGTCTCTAATCTGAGTTATGATATCGCAAACTTTGAGAAAATCTGAATCTGATGGCTGACGCCATGCAGCTACCAAACAATATGATTCAGCACCTTCGTTTTTTGCCTTTTTTGCAGTCTTGACTATTTCTTCCGCTGGTAGTAATTGATAGCTGTCTATTCCTGTATTAAAAAAAGCTGATTGACCACAAAAAACACAATCCTCACTACAATAGTTTTTTTTGATGTTTGCCAATTGTTCCACATCTACCTTATTTCCCTGAAATGCTCTTGTGATTTTATTAGCAGCATCCGATAATTCTTTCAGATTTACAGTATTGATGAGTTCTTCTAGTTCTGATCCTGTTAGTTTTTTTCCACTCAAAACCTTATTCTGAAATTCTAAAATTAACTGAGAATTCATCATTGCAACTTAATTTTTTTCTATTAATTAATATTTCAAATGTTAACCTTGTATTGAAGACTGGTTTACAATTATTTTGATACGTTTTTGATGGTTTTGATTGTACCGTCTATTAGAAAATCGATTTCTTTTTGAGGCATCGCAAGCGGCGGTACAAGCATGACTATATTCCCTAGCGTTCTGAGGTAGATTTTCTGCTTTTTTGCCTCCTCAAAGACTATCCTGTTTACGGATTTTGCGAACGACATGGGCGTCTTTTTTGTTCTATTTGAGACCAATTCTATTGCGACAAGCATTCCTTTGTGCCTAATGTCGCCTACGGTATGTATGTCGTAAAATTCCTCTAGGCGCACTTTCAAGTGATTTGTGGTTTTTCTTACATTTGAGATTAGGTTGGTTTTCTGGTACAAATCCAGATTCTGATTTGCTACTGCACAGGCAAGCGTGTTGCCAGTGAACGTGTGCCCGTGGTATAGGTGCTTCATTTGGTGATATTTGCTCAAAAACGAATCATAGATCTTTTTTGTTACCAACGTTGCAGCCATTGGCAAGTATCCCGCGGTGAGCATTTTGCCATATGCCACAATGTCTGGTTTACTTTTTTGTGCGGTATATTCTACTAGTGATCCTAGACGGCCAAATCCGGTTGCAATTTCGTCTAATATCAGCAAAGTATCATATTTTTTGCAAATTTTGCTAATCTTGGACTGAAAACTGTCTTGGTATATGTTGACTCCACCGGCTATCTGTGCACCGCTTTCCATTACAAATGCAGCAATGTTTTGATTGTTTGCTAAAGTATCTTCAATTTTTTCTAGTGTCTGGGAATAATATTTCTCAATGTCTGCTATTTTGTAGCTGTTCTCAAATGGAATTTGGATTGACTTGTAAAGGTTTTTTCTGAATTTGGCAAAAAATGCTGGAACAAAACCAACTGACATTGTACCGAATGTATCTCCGTGATATCCATTTTGCAACGTGGCAAACATGGTCTTGTTTTTACATCCAATGTTTTGCCAGTACTGTATTGCTATCTTGAATGCAATTTCCATGGCAGTTGATCCGTTATCAGAGTAAAAGACTCGATTCATGCCTGGTGATATCGCAACTAGTTTTTCTGCCAAGTTTTCTGCTTGATTGTTTGTAAGATTAAACAGTGATGAATGAGTGATTTTCTTTGCTTGCTTACTCATTGCGGAAACCAGTTCTTTTTTAGAGTGACCCCAAACGTTGCACCACATACTTGCTACGCCATCCAGGTATCTGTTTCCATCAGAGTCTACGAGCCAAAATCCATCCCCATGAGCAATATTTGGAAACGAATCCCATTCTGACATTTGCGTGTATGGATGCCACACAGAACTGGGTCTCATTGCTTGTATTGCTGATTTTCATTTTAATAATCAAGCGGTAAAAGGATTAATTCCATAGACTAGGAGTTTCTACATGAAGTCGATTTTCATTACTGGTAGTGACACTGGCATAGGCAAAACCGTCTTTACATGCGCCCTTGCAAGTGCTCTAAAGTCTTCTGGTATTGATGTGGGAGCAATGAAGCCTTTTGCGACAGGAATTCCGCAAAAAAACGGATTCAAATCAGAAGATGTTGAATTACTTGTAAGGCATTCAGGCGCAAATGATCCTGAATCACTGATTAATCCGTATTTTTTTCCAATTCCGACTTCGCCTTACCAAGCTGCAAAAAAACTGGGCAAAACGATAGACATTGACCTGGTTTTATCCAGCTATGAGAAATTACAATCGTGCCATGACGTCGTCCTAGTTGAGGGAATTGGCGGAATTTTGGTTCCTGTTTTGAAGGATTACTATGTTGCGGATCTGATAAAAGATCTAAATCTAGATGTTTTGATGGTGACAGGTACCAAGATTGGTTCTGTTAACCACACGTTACTTACCTTGAATGTTTGCAAAAAATATGGAATAAACGTTTTGGGGTTGATAATTAACCAGACTGATACTGATGGATATGACATGCAAGAACTGGAAGAGAATTTGGTGTTTCTGAGCGGCATTGATGTCATTTGCAAGATTCCACGCATACAAAATGGTGACATCAAGACAATATCACAAATCTTGCAAAGCAACCACGTGCTGTCTAAACTTTAAAGATCTTAAGTTTTGATTGTCCCTTGCTAGTCGTTGCCTTTTTGATATCCTCAATAATATGAAAAAATGAGCCACTTCTCTCTAGTTCATATGTTTTGTATGGTAATCCAAGCGACGATTTTTGCACAAGCCAAACGTTTTCTTTAGTTGTTTGAATGGCGAGTATTTTTTCCAATCTTGGCAGTATTGATTTTACGTTTTCTGTCTTTGGGAATAAAATTACTATTGTGTCTTTGTTAGAAATCTTTAATGTTTTAACGTCTGGAATTACGATATCTAGCTCAATCTGCCCTAATGTTATTTTTCTCTGGCTTGGAATCAACGCATTAGTTAGAACAAAATGCATCACAGATTCCGCAAATGTTTCATAATTTTCAGTCTTGTTTCCGTCAAGTGAGTCAATGTCTGCCTTTGAGAATATTTCCCGCATGAATAAGTCTGGGTTTTGCGCAATCTTTTCTTGAACTATGTACTCAGGAATGCTCTGGATTGTCTGGTAAAGTCTTTCTTTGATTGGTGATGGTGTGTCCATGATGTAGATTTGCGTTCTGTTACTGGCAGTATACGTACTTGCGCTCCCCCCTACTTTCGGGAGACTTTTCAACGCTTACTAAGACAAATTCATTTTTGCCACTTAGCATGCTTTGTGTTGGGGCGCGTTTGTTTTCATGTATTTCCTCATAGTCTTTTAGCGATAGCTTGACTCGCTCGCCGATTTCTGCTTCCAAGTTCATGTTCTTGACAATTTCCTTGTATGATGGCTGAACTACGCCTGAGAACACCATTGCACTGCTTCCACTACCGTATGAGCCAAACCCAAATCTCTTCCCCTCCAAGTCGACTCCTTTTTGGAATTCAAACTCAAGACAGCTTCTAAATCCTAGGTATAGCGATGCTGTGTATAGGTTACCAATCATCGATGATGCGATTAATGAGCTGGTAAGCTTGTCCTCATAAAATGCCTGATATTCTTTGGTTCTGGTAAATAATTTGTTAAACTCGTGATCTTTGCCCATGTATTCCTCGTCTGCAAGTATTGATTCAATTGTACCGCGAGGATCTTTTGGCACAGGCTCTTCCATTCCTGTCTGTTCTACAATTCTTTTCCATCTTGGAAGGCTTCTCCATTCACGTCTTAGCAAGTATGATAGTGCTTTTTTGCCCATGTTAGAATATGGCAAGTGCATGCAAAGATAATCAATGTGGTCCAGAATTGTTTCTCCTTCCTCTAACTTGATGATTCCTGTTTCTATTGCCTTTTTCTTGTATGATTCAAATGCTTTTTTGACCTGAATTAGGTACAGTAAATTAGAGTATTGTCCGTGAACAATTGGGGTTTCTTTTCCAAACGGCCTGTAAAAGTCATACTCGTTTTTAATTGATGTTGATGTGACTCTGGAATCAAATTGTAATAGTCTTGGATTATCGTTAAGCAACATTGCAATGGCGCCTGCTCCCTGTGTGTATTCTCCAGAAGAACCCATGTCGTACTTTGCAATGTCAGATACTACGACAATTGCGTGTTTTCCTTCTGCTTCTCCCGCCCTTATCCAGTTGGCGTTATCGTACAGGGCATATGAGCCTGAAACACATGCAAATTTGCACTCTATCCCACCGCAGTGCTCAAAGGAGCCGTCTCCGTATACCTGCTCTAGCATGCCAATGACGTACGAATTTAGGGCCTTGGATTCATCCAGTGATGATTCTGTTGCGACATACAACCTACCAATGTCATCTGGGGATATCTTGTCACGCTGCATTATCTTTAGGCATGCATTTGCCGCCAGGCACGCTGGATCTTGGTTGGAATCTACAATTGCCATGCGTGATATTCCCAGTCCCTGCTTTAGCTTGACTGGATCTACTCCTCTTGCCTGGGCAAAATCAGTCGAATCTACAAACAAGCGCGGGATGTAAATGGCAATGTCGTCAATACCTGCTGCCATGAGCTACCCTTTGGATTTTTGAATATAAGGGTTGTCAGCTAAATCCATTCCATGATCGTCTAATGTGATGCAAATTACTACAAATTTGCCAATTTTACCGTTTTACAGAAATTATTTGATGATCTATCCGCGTGTTTGATCTACGAGTTTACTATTGTTCTCTTATCCAGCCTTTTTGTATGATCGGAATGTCTTCTTGTTCTCCGACTCCTGTTGCATATCGCCATATTTTGGGCATGTCTACATTCATATTATTTTTTATCTGGATTAGGGACTCTATCTCTGAATTTAGATTAGAGTCGGCAGTAGGACATGTCTGGCAAAATTTGCATTTTTGGTCTAGCGTGATGGGATTTGTCTCAATGAGTGGATATGCCCTACATGCGAGAGGTCGCTGACTGTAAATTTTGCAGGCAAATCCACCGTGGGGGGATTTTGACCCTGTATCCAAAAATGGGCAGGTGTTGCCGTTTTGTTCCATTCCCATCATCTGGTAGGCAATGATTTTCTCTGGCTTGGAATCGTCATTTGATATAGCGATCCTTGGAACTATGTCTATGTTAATTCCTAAAGATTCTGCTAATGATTCGATTTTTTGTTTTTCATCAGGCAGAATAAGCACTCCTATTTTGCCATATTTCTTTGATGGATAATACTCTCGATCAATACAGCACTGCGAGCAATCTTTTACACAATTAAACTCCATAATCTGATTAGTTTGCCATCATCTCATCAGAGTCTAAAATATTGGCAAACACGTCATATGGCTGGGCTCCTGGAATCTTGACTATCTTGTTGTTTGGACTAATCACAAAGAATGCTGGTGTTCCACTCAATCCTAATGTTTTTGCATCTTCGGAGCTTGCCTGAATCTTTTCTGCATATTTTTCACTGTTCATGCATTCAGTGAATTTCATCTCATCTAGGCCTATTTGTTGGGCAAATTTAAGCTGGTTTTGTGCCGATGCCCAACCGTTGTTTTCACCATTCCAATTGTTGTACAGTGTATCGTGATATTCCCAGAACTTGCCTTGCTCGTCTGCACAATGTGTAGCATGTGCTGCAATGACCGAATCTGGTCCTATTATAGTAAAGTCTTTGAAGATCAATTTTGCTTTGCCTGTTTTGATATAATTGTCATTAATTTGGCGTTCTGTATCATGGAAGAATTTGTTGCAGTAAAAACACTGGTAATCACCAAATTCTACTATTGTAATTGGTGCATTTGGGTCTCCCAATATTGGAGATGCGTTGGCAGAAAAGATTGACATTTGGACCTTTTGCGGGGCCTGTTCTTGACGAATTTGGTCCATTTCTGCATCTTTGATGTCTTCTGTCTTAAATCCTGTTTCTGGCATTTGAAAATTAATTACAAAGAGTGCACCAATTATGACTACAGCTGCAATTCCTGCACCAATTCCTAGCGATGGAGCATGTATCAATGTTGTAGCCATAAACGGGATGAATTTAGTTGTTTTGTGTATTAGAACACATGCTCATTAATCTAAAGGAAATGAAATATTTTGTATGCAAACCCACAAACTCTGGACGATCATTGTTTTGGAGGTCTTCTGACCTTTACTGATACTTGCGTATTTTCTAATATCCATCACGTTGAGCAAAGAAAGTACTGCCCAAAAAATAGAATCTGGTCTAGGCGACTGTTGCAAAATTTGACTCTATATGAGAAGAGTGGATTGAACCATACGAATTGTCGCCTTCCACCTAATCTGTGAAATGTAAATAAATCCCGACTATGGGACAAAACCATGAAGCGGGTTTTTGTCAATGGGTATGGTTCCATTGGAAACAGAATCGCTCAATTCATTAAAGATGATCCTGAAATCAAGGTAATCGGAGTAGGTAAGTTTTCTCCAGATGAAAAGGTAAATGACGCCGTCTCTAGGGGCTTTGATGTTTATGTGCCGCAAAAAAATATTGACTCTTTTAAAAATTATAAAATCAAAGGGAGTATAGAAGAAGCACTATCTGACTGTGATCTTGTAATTGATGGTGCACCTGGAGGAACTGGCTTTGCCAACAAAAAACAACTCTATGAACCAAATGGCATAATGGCAATTTATCAGGGAGGCGAGTCTGTCTTTGGCGATGAACGTGTCTCTGATTTATTGTTCAATTCCCGTGTTAACTACAATGACGCCTTTGGTAAAAAACACGTCATGCAAGGAAGCTGTAACGTCACAGGAATGGGAAGAATATTGCAGCCACTCCGAGAAAAATATGGCTCTAGATTGCTAAGATTTGATGCCATACTTGTTCGGCGGTGGGCAGACATTGAGCAGACTGAAAAGTCCGTTCTAGACACAATAGAATTGTCCCCAAACCCGCACCATCAGGATGATGTCAAATCATACATGGGTAAAGATACCCCGTTGTTCATCCAGGCAATCAAGGTTCCAACTCGTCAGATGCATGTTCACATGATGAGCATACGATTCAAGGATTCGGCGCCAACCCAATCTGAGATCTTGGACTTATTCAAAGATGAATACGGTGTTGCCACGCTGTGGACTGCAAAGGGAACAAAGCAAATCCGTGATGCCGCGGAGTCTATGAAGTTTAGCTTCAAAGACACCAACATGATTCACATACACGCAAACATGATTCAAGTAATTGGGGATACGATCAAAATGGTTTACTCTGATGATCAGACTGGAATCGTGATTCCTGAAAACCACCTACTCATGCAGGCAATGCTCTTCCAAAAGCCATATGAGGAGGCATTTGTACACACCGAGAAGCTATTTCATATGGGAGAAAAGAAAAAGGCACTCGAAGAATTTTTTGCTAAAAAATAATCATTCCCTTGGTGGGTTTGCAAACCTGTTTGCTGGATTGTTATGATATTCCACTGGAAGGCTAGAGTCTTTTTGCCTGCCTGTGAGTATTCCAACTACGACATCGTCTTTTTTGATTATTCTGTTTTCAACTAGCTTTTTTATTCCTGCTGGGGTTGCACCTGATGCAATCTCACAATCAAAACCGTTTAGCCCTACAATTGACATGCCGTCAAGCATTTCAGAATCAGAGACTTTTTCCACTACCCCATTTGTAAATTCCAGAGCACGTAATCCTTTGAGTATGTTTGCTGGCCTGCCGATTTGAATTGCCGTTGCCTTTGTTTTCGGCCTGATACTACTTTCATCTAAGTGTCTGTAGTAGTTTTTTATCATCTCGGTATCTGGCTTACCCTTATTCCAACGTAGCTCTTGTCTCTCAAATTCACCATTATACAAATCGTACAGAGTGCTTGCCCCATCGGAATTTATCACCGCTATTCTTGGAACCTTTTTGATCCAACCCCATTCATATAATTCCATTAATGCCTTACCACAGCTCGAAATGTTTCCCAATGCTCCACCTGGATAAACAATCCAGTCTGGCGGGTTCCAGTTTAGGTATTCTATTGCCCTATACGGTATGGTTTTTTGTCCTTCGATTCTAAATGGGTTTACTGAATTAACCGTATAGCCTTCACGATATTTTGCATCGTCCAGTGATTTTGCTAGGGCATCATCAAAATTTCCCTGAACCTGGACAATTTGTGCACCGAATTGATACGCCTGTGATAGCTTTCCAGGAGCAATTTGTCCTGCTGGAATGTATACGTCGCACTCCATGTTTTCGTTTGCCGCATACATTGCAGCAGCTGCCGAAGTATTTCCTGTCGATGCGCAGATTATTTTTTTAGCTCCAATTAGTTTTGCATGTGTTACTGCAGTCGACATGCCGTTGTCTTTGAATGAACCACTTGGATTGTATCCTTCTGGCTGGAGCCACAATCCGTCATGATTCATTCCAATAAATTCTGCCACCTTTGACATTTGATACGGCTTAGACTGTCTTCCTTCTGCACCGTCTAATGATACTAGGTACTTTGAACATTCATCTCTATTGCCCGTGTCTATTTGGCAGAAATTGAGTAGCTCTCTGAATCTCCAAACACCACTCTCGTTGAAAATATTTCCCTGAGGGTTTCGTCGGTTATAGAATAATTCCTTTAGCTCCGGAGATGGGGTGTTTTTGTATTTTACATCAAGTAAATGTCCCCGCTCGCATTCGATGTTTCTGGAATTAATTGGATACTCTAGCCCACAAGCTGGATCTATGCATTTTAGGTAGGCGTTACTGTTCAATACAAGTTTCCACCTTAATACTGCTTTAAATTTGAATTGTTAATATTTTGGAATCAAAAGATAGACTAAGCTTTTTCAATAGTGACGCATTTCAAAAAGAAAATGGTCACGTTTGAGCAGTATCTCAAAGGCATTTTAAAACAAGTAGATGATTCACATACTTTACTGCAAAGCCTGCGTGACAAGCCAGGCGATCTAGATATCATGCGTAGAGAACTGGCAAAGATAAACGGTCTTTTTCTGGCATTGGCAAACAAACTGGCTACAAACAAGCAAGAACTAGCTGATTACCAACACATGCTTTCACCAATCAGAAAATATCTTGTAAATCACGAGTTCTTCAGAGAAATGGATACGATGACTCCGTTATATTCTGATGATCCGATGAGGCTCAAAAATCTCAGAATGTCCATTCTTGATTCCATAGAGGAAAACAATCTATTAGAGCACATCAAATCAATATTGAGGGAATAATGTCTGAGAAAAAATGTATCATTTGTGGATGCAAAGATCACAAAATTTTTGGGTGCTCAAAACACTGGTTAAAAAGTTGCAGCTGTCACAAGTAGCTATTCTGGCTTGCAAACATTGTAAATCAACATTAAATGATTTTTCTGCTAGTATTAGTATTGAAAACCAAAGGTGATTGAAATTTGGGAACTGATCCTCTTTAAGTTTGTAACTTGGATGCAGTGTGGCGACAATGCAATATGATTCAACAATAAATCAAAATCCGCATTTTTTATGCGTTCTAATTCTTTGAGATTTGTATTTTTGTAATAATTCCATTAGTTTTATTATTTTAATTGGATTTTTTTCCACCTGAACGAATATGGAAGTTAATGCAGCATTTGCATTCTTTGGCAATACATTCGCTTACCTCGTAATGTCCGCAAATCCCGCACTCACAATGTACTTTCATCATGATAGTTAATCCAAAGTAGAATATAACTAAAACTGCATATTTTTTGCTGATTTGTTGCTAAAATGATATTATTTTTTTGATTTCTGCGGTTTTGCTGGCTTGGATTCTTTTTTTGGTTTTACACTTGATTTGCCTTCTAGTTCTTCTTTGATTTCTTCTGCCTTTTTGTCCACTACTCGAATTATTTCCTGAATGAATCCATCCAAATCGTCATCTGATACTGGTGGCTCGGATTGAGCTGCAATCTCGTTTATCGCATTAGATATCTCTGAGCTTACCTGCTCGAAGCTTTCTGGGTCTTCATAGGCTGCACTGTATAGTGACTTTAGATTGTTTACTTGGTTTACCAGCTGATCCGTCAGTGTGATGGTATAATCAGTGCCTGAGATTGAAATCTCTCGTGATGACATGATTTGATGATTTTAGAGTACTTTCTTATAGTTTTTGGTTTTGATTTTCAAAATACAATGTATTCCAGAGCAACTGCATCTGAAATAAGATTAACATGTTTGGAATTTACCACATAACCATTTTTGATATCATTGACAGAAACCCATCGATTAGTTGAGGTATAATGACTACGTGTACTGAGCTCTTTTTCAATCGTCTCAATATCGAATTCCCCCTCTTCGACTTGTTGGGTCTTAAGATGCTTTATTGTGATCAGGATCTTGTTGACCTTGACTCTGTTTCCGAATTTCCATTGGACTGGGGGATGCTCGTCTGAGACTTCAAGAATTTTTATCTTCATTTCCTTATCGCCGAATACATTGTGGCTTACGAGCATTCGCTCATCCACAAAATCCTCAAAGCTCATGGAACTGTTAATGTTGTTGGATAATTAAATACTTGTTCTGAATCTGTCACTTTCCACTAGGGTTCTTGTATGGTCTTGGTATTTTTGCTAACAAATGGCATGGTGTAATCTTTTAAGTCCAGCCTCTGGCGTTTTGCATCTATTACGGAATACGTGTTTCCGTCATAATTACACGCAAAATCTGATATCTGCTTTGACTTGTCCCATACCTTGTAGTATTCTCGTAGCTCTCTTTTTTCATATTCGCCTAGACCAATTCGCTTTTTGGATAGAAACTTGAACGCAAAAATTACCTCTCGTGTTTGATACAGCTCAAAATTATCTACCCATTTCATACAGCGAATTATCTGATCGTATGGCACGACAAGTGAATTTGTGGTACCTGATTTTGCCTCTATTGTAAATATGGTACTGTTTTTTGTGCTAATTGCCAAAATATCTGGCAAGCCTACGCTTGGCGAGCCTAACCTGAATCCCCTCCACCCATCTAGAGCATTGAATCGCTTAACCAGTGTATCTTCCCAGTGATACCCGCGCTGCCTTCTCGTTCTTGCTATTTTGACATTATCCTTTTTTGTTTTATTGACTGATTTTTGGAGTTTAACGAGGTTTGACATTGTTTGGTATTGGTTTGTCTGATTATAGAATACTAGGTTATTGTATTATCAAGCAAATGGTCTTGGAATTATGACTTGGTAAATGTAAATTTTGGGGATTTATCAAAGCCACAACTTGCAATTTTCATCATTTGTCCAGGTTTTTGCTCTATATTGCTGTCTATCTTCCCAATCACCTTGATCGAATCTTCGAATTTCACAATTCCGAAGAAATTACCCTCTTTGGCAGATGATTCTAGTAAAATCCCAGGCTCTTTCACTGGCCTGTATTGCAGATTACCAAAACAATTGTTGCAAAAGTCGCTTGGAGGCCAGCTTATTCTGTGGCACTTGTTACATTCGCCCACTGTGAATCGACCCTGTCTTAACTCGGATTCAAAATTCAATTTTTCATCACCAAAACCGTTGATGATGTTGCAGCTGCCGACATGTTCTGCACAAGTCCTATTCTAGCATTTTCTACCTGTCTATTTTTAGATGTTCCTTGAAGTTGTGATGTAATCTCTGCAATCTGTGCTATCCCTGTAGCTCCGAGAGGATGACCTGCACCAATCAAGCCTCCTCTAGGATTGATTTTTTTACTGCCATTCTTATACAATTCTAAAACAAATTTTCCTGCCTCTCCTTTTGATGAAAATCCCAAATCTTCTAGGATCATTAATTCGCAGATTGAAAATGCATCATGAATTTCTGCTACATCTATCTGGTTTATCTTGATGTCTGCCATTGAATATGCCTGTTTTGCAGCATCTATTGTAGATTCTAGCCTGGTCAGATCATTTTTTGTAAAACTAGCAGACGTTGTTTTCTGGCCTATTCCAGATATGAAAACCGGTGAATCTGTGTACTTTTTTGCGATTTTTTCTGATACAAGCAAGACTGCGGAACTTCCACTGCAAGAACGGGAACAGTCAAGCAACCTCAAATCTTCCGTTAGCCGTTTTGAGTTCATGATATCATCTACGGTGTATGCTTTTGGGTGGTATGCGGCTGGATTGTCCTGTGCATTTTTGTGATTTAGGGCAGAGACATGTGCCAGCTCTTCGTCGGTTGTGCCGAACTCTCTTTTGTGGCTCTTGGCAAACATCGTCCCCCAAAATATCGGATGCGTGAACTCTCCGCGAGACATGTCCCAATCCAGTACTTGGGCGGAATTTTCCGCTTGCTCTGCTCCTACTATTAACACCACATCCGCCATTCCAGAAGCGATGTAAGAGTATCCTGAAACGATCGAGTTTGCGCCTGAATTGCACATGTTTTCTATGCTTTGAGCAATCTTTGGGGCAATCCCTGTTAATTCCGATAATATTGGCGCCAAATACTTTTTGTTGTTGTTTGTTGAGACTAGGACTGCGTCAATATCTTTTTGAGATAGATTTTTTGTATTTTGGAACAGATCTTTTGTTGCGGAGACAAGTAGTTCTTCAATTGGGGTCTGGTCTAGCGTGAATTTTGTAGTGGAATATCCAGATATTACTACACTCATCATGCATCACTGAATGTCTTTGTGAATAAATCAAAGGATTTTCCAACTTCGCCACTTGGATTAAACTGGATGATTGGATGCGTAATTCCAGCATCGTAGAATCGCTTTAACTGTTTTTTGCATTCTTGCGGAGAACCGGAAATTGTGAGTGACTGCAACATGGAATCTGTAATTAACTCGTGGTTTGATTTGAGTCCTGACTTTAGATACTCTTGGTAGATGTTGTCCGTTTCCTTTTTGAACCCGTTTTCTGCTAGGAATCTTCTATAAATTTCACCAACAGAGATGTAAAACGCCAATGTTTTACGCACTCGCTCCTTTGCTTGGTCGCCGTCCTCTGAAACACTGGTTATTAATTGACAGGCAACATCAATTTTTCTTTTGTTCTGCATTTTGGCTACTGTCTCTTTCATCTCAGAGATTGGCCTCAAATAGAAAATAACCCCATCTCCTATTCTCCAAGTGAGTTCTGTCATTTTCTGGTTTATTGCAGCAATATAGATTGGAATGTGTTTCCTTGGCGGCTTGATTAGTAGGGTAAATTCTCGCAGTGAAAAAATCTTTCCGGCATAATCGATTTTTTTGCCAGAAATAGCAAGGCGAATTATCTCCACCGTTTCCTTCATTCTTTGTAGCGGTTTTTCAAATTTGTATCCATGTAATCCTTGAATGATTGGAACACTGCTTGTTCCCAAGCCAAGCATCAGTCTCTGGTTTGATATCGTATCTATTGTGGCGGCGCCCATCGCGATGAGTGCCGGACTACGCGAGTAAATGTTGATAATAGATGAGCCTATCTTGCATTTAGTTCTGGCAGAAACTGCAGACAACATTGCAAAATTTTCCATGCCCCAAGTTTCTGGGACCCATACTGTGTCTGGATTTGTCTTGTTGGTTTTCTCAGCGCACTTTAGAAGATCCTCAATTGATAGAAGTGAGCCTAGACTATATGATAATTTCATGTCTTAGATCTTTTTGCCTTTTAGTGCCTTTGAGCACTCGTCTATATCCTTGTGAGAATCAATAGAGTACCAAAATACATTCTTGAACTTGATTCCGGCCAGATTTTCTTTGCTGGCAAATCTTCGAAATGTCGTCTCTTCTATTGCTCCTTTGTATGGAAGAGCCGAAACAATTTTTTTATCCAGATGGTAAATCCCGGCATTCATCCAGACATTATCAATCGGCTTTTTTTCTCTAAAACTTACAATTTTTGAATTATCAAGATCAACGGTACCAAACTTTGTTCGCAGTTCCACTAGTGCAATAGAGTTTGGATTTGAGTACAATTTTCTAACGTCAATGTCAGTTATGATGTCGCCGTTAATAACCAAAAATGATTTTTCTTTTATCAGTTTAGCTGCCTTTTTTATTGCTCCACCTGTACCAAGCGGAGATTTTTCAGTAGAATATAGAATTTTTGAATCAAAGTTTTCTTTTTGTTCTAGATAGTTTTCAATTTGGTCTGTTTTGTAGCCAGTACATATGATGAACTCGTTTATTTTGAATTTTTTTAATTGTTTTATCTGCCATTCAATTAGCGGTACATTGTTTAATTGGATTAGTGGTTTTGGAACATAATCGGTAATTGGTCTTAGTCTGCTTCCAAGGCCTCCTGCCAGTATGATTGCTTGCAATGCTGGTTCATTGTAATTTGGGCTTTAAAATCTATGGATGGAAGTCAAATAATTCCTAGTGTAACTTGACCAAAATAATATCCAATAAATGTCAGTGCGATACTCCAAACACAAGAACCACAAAACGTATACAAAACAAACTTGATTGGCTTCATCTTGAATAATCCTGCCGGAATCGAAATCATTTCTCGCAATACTGGCACCATTCGGCCGAAAAAGACTGCCTTTTCCCCATATCTTCCAAACCACATCTCTATTTTTACCATTTTTTGCTCAGAAATTCTTGCGTATTTTAGATATCGTAACATTGCGACTCGTCCAAGCTTGATGCATACCAGATAGATAATTGTAGAGCCAATGGTTGCCCCTGACCCGCCAGCCATTCCTAACCCGAGCACTTCAATTACGCTCATTCCATTCTGTGATGCAATATAGCCAGCGAATGGAAAGATTGCCGCAGTTGGAATCGGGGGAAAAACAGTCTCTATTATTGCAGCTGCGAAGACTCCAACATAGAGATATTCTGAGACAAGGGAGCTAATCCATTGTATGAAAATCTGTATTTCATTCAACTTTTTCAGTCAGATAATAATGAAGTTCTGTATAACACTCGGTGCAGTATTGTTCAAATTGGGTATGGTCACAGTCATGGACTCTATTGACGATGTTTTTGCATTTTGCGCAAACTGGCATTTAGGATCTGGCGGATTTTTTTAGTTTAATTCCACCCAATATCAACTGGATCGCGCCAGGAGCAAACAGCATAAGAGCTGATGCAATCGGGTTTTTCTCAGATGAGGTGCTAGGTGATGAGTTGAAAATCGCTGCAAGACCACCAACTATAATGAGTATTCCTACAACAATAATCAATATTCCAAGAGGCTTTGATGGCTTTTTGATGGTAATCGCAAACGCAATGATTGGTAGAATCAATGCAGGTCCTCCCAGACCCATGCCTCTTTGTGCAGTGTCTAGTGGAAGAAAACCGTTCTCAGAGCCAGTCCCATACATGTACGCTACATCTGCTGCGTAGATTACAAGCAGTCCAATTGAAATTGCTGTCATGATCATTGCAGCTTTTACTGACATATTTTCGAATTCTAAAGCATCCTCTAATAAACTGTTAACATTGATCGAGTGATTTGGGTAACCTGGTATATTTTCATATAAACATCACTCTCGTCTAAATTTGAAATTAGCAATTGAATCATTGTGAGGTATTGTAATTGACAAAGACGATAATAAACAAAAAGCGATTGGTATTCTCCGATGACCATTGGAAGAATTCTTTTCATACTAACGAAGCAACCACAATCCGACTTGTAGAAATCTGAGGATGGAAAGATCTCATTTGCCAGGGTTATGGAAAATTACACATGTTATTGGAAGGAAATATGATCAAAATATTTGGCGAGTTACTGAAAGTGGTAAATTGAATTTTTGTACAAAGGCAAGCTAAATCCGTGCCATGTCACATTCAGCAAGAAAAGGCTCGGTTGTAATGGTCAATTCACTCAAAATCTGCAATTTATGTCTTAAAAATCACTACTACCAGCAGATAAAGACAGTTATTGACATACAAACAGTAACTTATGCAGAAGTGAATTTTATTTTTTTGACTATGGCTTCAAGCGATTTAAGCAAACCACTCACACCAAGATTGTTATCGGTGTCAACTAGGTTAAAGTGGCCTAACTTTCTTTGCGGTTTTGACTCTTCTTTACCATACATTTTCAAATAGAGATTTTGCTGGCCAAACTCTGAGATTTTGTATTTACCAGAAAATTCACCAGTGCCCAAAATATTGTACATGATGGTTGGATGAATTAGCCTCGTACTTCCCAATTCTAGTCCCAATATTGCTCTTAGGTGTTGTTCAAATTGTGATGTCTGACTGGATTGCAACGTGTGGTGTCCGGAATTGTGAACTCGGGGTGCAATCTCATTGATTAAAACCCTGTCATCTTTTGTGACAAACATCTCAATTCCAAAAACGCCGGCACCGTGCAATACTTTCATTGTATCATTGGCAATTTTTTCTGCCTGCTTGGAAATATTTTCTGATACGCGCGCTGGTGCTATGGTAATTTTCAATATGTTGTTTTCATGAATGTTCTCCACTACTGGATATGTAGCAATCTGGCCAATGGTGTTCCTAGCCGCAATCACTGAAACTTCCATTTTAAAATCAACAAATTTTTCAAGCATCAGGGATTTTCCTGCAAAGTTATCATATGCAGCTTTGATATCATGAGGTGATTTTATTTTGTAATTTCCTCTCCCATCGTAGGCATCACGTCTTGCCTTGAGAAGTACTGGATATCCAAACTGGCTAATTTTTTCTTCTAGGTCTTCTAATGATTTGATTTCCAAAAATTCCGTGACGGGAATTTTATTTTCTAAAAGAAATGATTTTTGAAATAACTTGTCTTGGATTATTCGCAGAGTCTCTGGTGAGGGATTTATCTCTGTCTTTGACTGGGCTTTCTTGAGTACCTCACTATTGCCTGACTCTATCTCATATGTGAGTATGTCAACTTGTCCTGCTAGCTCAAAAATCGCTTTTTCATCCTTAAAATCACCAACAATTTGCTTTGCTCCAACCTTTGCGGCGGGGCAATTTGAGGTAGGATCAAGTACGATTACATCCGAGATGTGTTCCGGCATCTTTTTTGCAGCTTCGGTTATCATCATTCCTAACTGACCACCGCCAATTAGTCCCAAGACCTTCTTCATTATTTGTTGGCATGATGCTTGCACTAAAAATAGTTACGTCAAAATCAGATATTGTTAAAAGCATCATAGTTATCTTCAGATTTAATGCTGCCAAAAAAACCACTAGTTGGAATAATCATGGGTTCTAGCTCTGATAGCAAAATCATGCATAAAGCAGCAAAAACACTGGATGAATTTGGAATACCGCACGAGGATCAAATCGTCTCTGCACACCGTACCCCGACAAGGCTAGAAGAATACGCAAAATACGCGGAAAAAAACCAATTCCGTGTAATCATAGCTGGTGCAGGTGGCTCTGCTCACTTGCCAGGAATGATTGCATCACACACGATAATACCCGTAATAGGAGTTCCTATAATGGTGTACAATGACAAGTCAGAAAAAAACTCGGAATTCAAATTTTCGGCATTTGGTGGAATGGATTCACTACTCTCAATAGTTGAGATGCCCAATGGCTCCCCTGTCGCTACAGTTGGCGTCAACAAAGCAGCAAATGCAGGACTATATGCAGTAAAAATTTTGGCCACAGAGTTTCCTGATCTTAGACCAAAACTCAAAAAATTTAAAGAAAAGCAGCACAACTCTGTTCTGGCAGAATCCGATGATCTCAAAAAATCTGGACTAGCAAAGTTTGTCGCAAAAAAATTCAAGTAAGAAGTTTGAATTGGATGTTCTTTGATTTTAGGTGTGCAATTAGCTTTTGAGCGTGCTCTTTGCCCTCTGTTTCAAGGCTCAATGTGACACCTGCGGCACCTGCATCGATTTCGGAGCTCAGTCTATCATGTGTTACCTCTACTATGTTGACTGATAATAATGCAATCTCGTCAATTACCTCTTTTAGTGCCCCCGGTTTGTCTTTGAGTAAAATGGATATCTTGACTAACCTGCTCATTGCAGCTAGTCCCTTGGATACAATTTGGCCTAACAAGTACATATCCACGTTACCTCCACCAAGCACTGGCACAACTTTTTTGTTAGGTGATGGCTTGACACTAAGAAGATAGGCCAGTGGTACTACACCTGCAGGTTCTACTACCATTTTTGCTCTCTCCATTAGCAAAAACATTGTCTTTACAATTTCAGCATCATCAACTGTTACAACTTCGTCCATTAGCTCATTTATTATCTTGAATGTGTTTTTTCCCGGCGTTTTTACTGCAATGCCGTCAGCTATTGTACTAGCACCCTTGACGGATTGTAGCCTGTTTGCCTTGACGGAATTTTTCATTGCAGGAAAAGCAACAGATTCTACACCAATTACCTTGACTTTGGGTCTTTTGCTTTTTACGGCAACTAGAATACCTGCAGCTAGGCCCCCACCACCTATTGGAACATAGATTTCATCAACGTCCGGCAGGTCTTCTAGAATTTCAAGGCCTACTGCTCCGTTGGCAGCAATAATTTGAGGATCATCAAAAGCATGTATTATTTTTGCACCTGTTTTTTTTGATATCTGTTGAGCCTTTGCAAAAGATTCATCATAATTAATTCCCTCAAGAATTACATTCGCACCATATCCTCTTGTAGCAGCAACCTTTGCAGGAGATGCAGTAATTGGCATTACAATTGTGCAGGGAATTTTTTCCAGTTTAGAAGCGTATGCTACTCCCTGCGCATGGTTTCCTGCAGAAGCAGCAATCACTCCGTGCTTTTTTTCATCTGGTGCAAGAGATCTTATTTTTGCATATGGTCCCCTGAGTTTGAATGAGCCAGTTTTTTGCGCAAATTCTGCTTTAAGATAAACCTTGGAGCCAGACATTTTGCTAAATGTCTCAGAATATACCAATGGCGTCTTGCGGATTATGTTGTTGTAAGAATTTCTTATTTTTACAATGTCTTCGTATGTCGGATTCAATAGAATAGCTCGCTATTTTCTTGGTATATTTAACTTCGTTTACAATTTCTTGACAAGAAGCAGAATTCGGCTCTAGTGGTAAAATCAGGCACAAAATCATCCACAGATATTAAATATTTTGGCGATCTTCGTATATCATTAGTCAAAGGAACGTTCTCCCCTTGAACTGATTTGCAGTTCATTGTTCCTTTGGCTATTTTTATTACTTCCAGATTTGTAGATATAAAAATTTCCTAATTCTGTAGAGATTTGATAAGTTCTTCCATGATCTGAATTATTTCGATTCTAGTGTCCTGTGAAATTCTTTTTGGATCAAAAATGGATTCCCTTTTCTTGTTTTTTATAAAATCTAGATCAAAAGTGCAGACGCATCCCTCCTCGCCTGTGACAAGCCTGCTTTCATCAATTAGGACTGACGTTGTAGTGTATGCTTCAATTAGTAGATTATCAAGCTCCTTGAATAGTTCCTTTTTTCTCTGGTCCTTTGCCTGAAAATCATAGTCTGTGTTTTTTGCAGTCTCTTCAGATATCTGGTTCCTGAGTTGGTCGTTTGCAAACAACACCTCAAAGAGCTTTTGCTCATCTAGGTCCTTGTGACCCATTCCTTCCAGTCTTTGCTTTATCATAGAATCGGTCAGCTCGGCAAGCTCTTTTTCCTTGTTTATGGTATTATCCATAATGTCAGCAAGCTCTTTTTGGATTTGAGCAACCTTGATGTCTGGCTTGTAGTATAACAATGCGTGATATTGTAGTGCCAAATGCCACAACAGAACATAGTTACCTACATGACATTCAAGTTTCACAAAGATTCGCCGTAGGTCCTCATCCGCTGTGGATGTTATTCCTTCTGCCTTCCAGTTCTTGTGCTGGTGCAATATTGTGTTGTAGAATTTACCAACTGCGTCTGGATCAAATGTGTTTTGATCAGTCACAGTTGTATCTCCAAGCATTACCTTGATTGGAATTGGCTTGGTCAGTCTTTCCATTTTTGCCTGAAATAACTGGCTTATTTTTTCTGAACTCTGTCCTAAAATTCCTAAAAACTCATCCGTAGTCTTACTTCCTAAGCGCACAAACTTTAGCGTATTTTGAGCCTAAAAATCCTAATGCTCTCCTATGGTATTGTAGTAATCTCTTAAATACGAAATCACCCTATTTTTTGTTGAAAATGGCACTAAGCAAGATAATATGTTCAAACTGTAATGTTGAGGTAGTTCAGTATTACGATGCTGTATACAAGGGCAGGCGTGCAAAATGCCCTATTTGCGATGTGAGTTTTCCCCTGGAATGAAGTGGTATTATGAGTAGCAAAGAAAAACCAAACCCAACAGAAATTGAGTCAAAACCTGCGCCTAAAAAGGCCAAAAAAGACTACGGTGTAATCGACATGATGCTATCAAAATCATCAGAACGAGTTGTGGACTCGGAAACGCTAATCCGGGAGACACAGAACCGAGTTTGGCGTGCATTAAAAAGCGGATACGAGTATTCACCACGGGAAGATGAATCGGATGTATTTTTGCGTAAAAATGTCTTTTCTAGAATGAAAATGGTAGTAATGTATGTTGATCTGGTTGGCTCAACTCAAATCACACTTGCATTACCTGAGGAAAAAGTTGCAATCATAATTACCTGTTTTGCGCAGGAGATGGCTCAAACAATCCGACAACATGGAGGCTTGGTACTAAAGTTTGTAGGTGATGCCGTAATTGGCTACTTCCCGGCAGAGGAAAATCAACTCCAATCTACAGATAACGCTGTAATGTGTGCAAAATCAATGTTATCGGTAATCCAAAAGGGAATCAACCCGATCCTAAATCAGTATGACTATCCTGACTTGGCAATCAAAATAGGAATTGACTATGGTGAAAACATGATAGTCAGATATGGGGCAGATATAAAAAAATCACATGTTGATATCTTGGGACCTGTGATGAACATTGCAGCAAAAATCCAAGGCACGGCAAAACAAAACCAAATACTGATTGGTGATGATGTCTATGCAAGAATCCACCCGTCAATCCAACAATCATTTGAAATTGTGGTGTGGAAAAACAACGAGTGGAAGTATCATCGAGATGACGGACAACTATACCCTGTCTGGGCACACACCGACTAGACTGTAAACCTGTCAGGACACTCTATGTGCTCATAATGATGCTCTGTAAACTTTTCTTGGACTACATACATTACAATTTTGTGTAGCTCGCCCATGCTGATGTTTTTTTTGCACTTTATACAGTGCTTGATTTTCATGTGTAATGTGGCTACGATCTATGATCGCTATAAGGATCTGCGATCAGCTCAATTTGATAAAAAATGACCCGCGCTTGACTAGTCTGCTTATTTCATGCGTAATGCCAAAGCAAAAATACTGTTTATTGATAGCAATAGCATGGATATAACACAGATGCGAGTCTTTATGGAGATGCATGGCTATCCATTTGGGTTCAGCCTCAGTCCGTTTGCACCACTTCGTTATCCGCCTGGACTTGCAGGACCTGCAAGCCCGACTAGGCTTAAGGATAAAATGATTGCAGAAAACTCTACTTTCACAGGAAAAATAAACGAGTTTAATCGAATGTATCTCAAACATGCATCTGGATTACTGGATATGAGTGCGTCAATGTTTGCACCAGGACACCCAATGGCCCACAAGCTGGCATCGGACTATGCCGAAAAAGAAGAGTTGGAAAAGCTTCGACTGGAAAACGCAGAACTCAAAAAAAGAATCGAGTCGTTTAAGAATAAAAAAGTCTAGAGACAAACTCTTTTTAACATTGATTATGCCAATATGGTATAATGATCAAGACTCCTGAACAAAAATGGAAAGAATCTATAATTCAGTACAGAAAAAACTGTCAAAAAATAATTGATATATCAAAATCCGTCAGATATGCCGGCGTCATAAATGAATTTGGTAGGACATTGACTGGAATAATAAAACCCGGTCTCAAACCACTGCTTAATCCAGAAGCTGCAAAAAACGAGTTCTTCATAATATCGAATCTAATGACACTGCGCAACACACAGTCAAAGGCATTTGGGCCATTGGATGTTGCGACCATTCGTCACAAACATGCAACAATAATCTGCATTCCAAGCGGCAAAGTAGTATACTATATTTCCATTAATCCGAATGAAAAGTCTGCATTTGATATTGCAAGAAAAGTAAAAAGTATTGTTTAGGCCGGAGTAAATCCGTAGTAGCCCTTTGATTGTTGTTGTGAGTCTGCGAATTTTGGCTCAAAGAGTGATATCATGTATCCGTCTGGGTCAAGTACTATAGCATTTTTGCCTGCTTCCCTATCAACAATATCGCGGTGAACATGAACTCCGCGTGACTTTAACTCGTCTAGTGCTGATTCGAGGTCGCCAACCAAAAATCCAACCACCATACCACCTTCTAGGCTGTTTGAGGAATGGTCTGATGTGATTGCAGCTGGATGCAAGCTAAGCAGTGCGCCTGTCTGTCCTAGGTCCACCCAAGTACGTCTCTGGTTTTTTATCGGCAGCCCAAGCAAATCGTGATAGAAAGCAATTGATTTATCCAAATCCTTGACTGCCAAAATTACGTTTCCTACGCGCTTTATATTCACAGAAATCTTATGCGGCACAGTGTTTTATGCTTTATTGTATTTCTATCATGGTCTCGGTTCGCTCAACACCGGGAATCATCTGGATTTTTGTGGTGATCTGTCTAATCTGCGCCAGATCATCAACTTTGACAAATGCTACCGCGTCGAATTGTCCTGAAATAGGAAATGAGTTGTAGATGTATTCTAGCTTGCCTAGCTTTGCGGCAATTAGTTTTTTTGGCGACTTTACAAGTATGACTGCCTTTACCATCCCATGTTTACCTCCACTTCGATTAGGGTCTCAGTTGTGGCGATTTCTTTGATTTTCTTGAAGTCAATCACTATGTTGTTGATTTCGTCCATTGTGCCTTGTAATAAAACGCAAATGTCTGCCCTGCCTGTTACTGGTAGTATCTCTTTGAGCAACTTGCGCTTTTTGTGCAGTGCCTCCATGACATTATCGGTTTTGCCGGGCTTAATCGTAATTAGGCAGACTGCTCTCATTATAATATAATGGAATGATTCGCGAATAAAGTTTTAGTCTTCGACTTCTTGGGATCGTGCTTCTTCGAGGTATGCCTTACGTGCTTCTAGCTCAGCTTCCTTGTCCTCTTCGAATTCCTCATCAATTATGACTAGGCCATCGTCTGCTGGCGGACCTTGCTTTTTTGGTTTTGTCTTTTTTGCCGGTTTTTCTTTTTTTGCAGGCGTGGTCTTTGCCTTTTTCTTTTCTTCATTTACTGGTTTTTTATCTACCTTTTTTGCCAAGTTAACTTTCTGAAGAGGTCATCACCGTGTATTAAAACATTACTTACTTTTTCGAATTCCACCAATTTTTGATCGTGATTTTACCTGAACACTGCTTTTT
>Ga0194110_10000405_pt1 | contig 54779 bp, 88 predicted proteins | sample TA2Kig1200mmetaG_FD_146192 | JGI IMG/M metagenome (GOLD analysis project Ga0194110, IMG submission 146192) | Freshwater microbial communities from Lake Tanganyika, Tanzania - TA2015032 Kigoma Deep Cast 1200m | ecosystem: Environmental > Aquatic > Freshwater > Lake | place: Tanzania: Lake...
CAGAAGATGCTAGACGAAGGTAAACCAGATGTAGTTATTGCGTTTCCCGGAGGAACGGGAACAGCAGATATGGTTGAAAGAGCCAGGAAAGCTAAGGTAAAAGTAATTAAGGTAATGTAATGCCAATCAAAACATCATCGGCCAAAGCAAAAGGGAGGCTATTGCAGAAACTGTTAGCATCACGACTACTAGCAAGATTTACTCAACTAGAACCGGACGATATTACTTCTAGGTCGATGGGGGCTAATGGGGAGGACGTATTGCTTTCCCCTGCCGCCCGTAGGTTAATCCCATACTCATTTGAGTGCAAGAACCTTGCAGCTTTCGCTGGCTATAGATATATCGAACAGGCAGCTACAAATTGTCCTAAGAACGCAATGCCTGTAGCTGTAGTAAAAGCCAACCGAAAAGAGCCTATCGTAATTCTATATTTGAAAGATTGGATTGAGAAACTATGACAGTAAACCGACAACAAAGACGCAGGGCAACTCGAAAGCCTTCCTCAGAACAAACCCTACCAGCAGAAGCTATCACAGTAAAGAGTATCATTGTAGATTTTGTAGGTGGCTACACCAACGAGTTTCAGAATGTTGTAGGTCTTGACACAGACACTAGTTTAGGCTTTCCACGTCTATGTATTATGACAGATGATGGAGTGGTTACTAACCTGAACCTATCTCACGTTCAATCTTATCAAGTCACACGGGGAGAGACTGCATGAAATGCCAAACCCTAATTATTACCCTAACATCTGGTGATAAAGAAATTATCAGTGGTGTTCAGAAACTAAACCGTGGCGAAGAAGGCATCAGCGTTATCACAGATACAGATTTTTTCTGGTATGACAATCAAGTTGTTGCACACTACAAGGCACTAGGTTACGAAGTTGAAAGCCGCATTCAATGACAACAGCAGTAGTATTTACTTGTGCTCACACTAACCCAAAGGTAGACAATAAACGATTTGAGTTGCTTGGAAATTTTATCTTCGATCTTCGGCCTGATTATGTATTCGACCTTGGCGACTTCGCTGATATGTCTAGTCTTAATTCTTATGATACACGATACCCTAAAGCGATTGTGTCCCAAAACTACGGAGAAGACATTGAGGTTACTATCGACGCTCAAGAGAAACTGCGTGATAAGTTTATCCGGCGCAAGGTTCGTAAACCCATCTGGATTGGCTTTGAAGGCAACCACGAAAACCGGATCAAGAAAGCACTACAACACGATCCACGACTAGAAGGAACTAAGTATGGCATCAGCTTCGATCATTTACAAACAAAGCGTTTCTACGATGAATACCATCACTACAAAAATGGCGCTCCTGCTATCGCATCCTATGATGGAGTCCACTATGCACATTTCATTGCAAGCGGGAATTACGGCACTGCCCTAAGCGGTCTACATCATGGCTATGCCCTAACTACTAAAATGGCAGCAAGCTGCACTGTAGGACACTCTCACAAGTTCTCTTACTACATTAAGCAGGAAGCCCGTCCTAATCCTATTCATGGTCTAGTGACTGGTTGCTTTAAGGGTAAGGATGAAACTTGGGCAGGGCAGGCGAATCAGGAGTGGGCTAAGGGTGTCACCGTGAAAAGAAACATTAAAAACGGCCACTATGACATTCAATGGATCAGCATGGAAGCACTTGAAAAAGACTATGGTTGAAGGTAGAGAGTGCACTAAATGTAATGAATTCAAATCTTGGGATCAGTTTCCTCGGAACAGTAAAGGTAAGAACGGCAGAAAAAGTGTGTGTTCAGTGTGCACTAATTCCGCTCAAAGAGCCTATTGTAAACGAATGAGTGAAACTGACCCTGAGCAATGGTCTAAGTGGAGACGAGAGAAGCATTTAAAAAGTGCTTACGATTTAACCCCTGAACAATATGAAAAACTGATTATAGACCAAGGCAATAAGTGTGCTATCTGTAAAGAACCTCCTATAAAATTTTATGTAGATCATTGTCATACAAATGGTCATGTGAGAGGTCTTTTATGCCGGCACTGTAACAGCCTTTTAGGTATGGCAAAGGATAATATTATGACGTTACAAAATGCTATTGGATACTTAAATGGGTAAACGACAACAGAACTTTGAGAAGCTACCCCGTGACTTTTATCCAACTATTGATCCAGATGCGGTAAAGCCGCTTATCCCTTTCATCAAAGGTAAACGAGTAGCAGAACCATGTGCGGGTAATGGTGATTTAGCAATGCTTCTAGAACCTGATTGTAAGGTTGTGTTTGAGGGGGATATTGAACCTCAGAATAAGTATATCTACCAAACCAATGCTCTTGATCTTACTGTAGAAGCCATTTGGGATGCTGACTTTATTGTAACTAACCCTCCCTTCACATGGAACCTGCTGCAACCGCTACTAGACCACCTACCTAAACTTAAACCTACTTGGCTACTGCTTCCAGCAGATGTAGCACATAACAAACGTATGTCTAACTACATTGCTTGTTGTAGCGATATTGTCAGTGTAGGTCGTCTATACTGGATGGATAATAAAGTAAAAGGAGTTGACAACTTTGCTTGGTTTTGTTTCCACAATGATGTTCAGCCCATGACTATCTTTCACGGAAGAACACTATAAATGCGATTTAATAAAATTAAATTTACGGCTAAGATCGGAGACTTAGCGTGTTAGTAACAGTTGAATACATTGTAAGAAGGATGATGAGGCTATATGGTTTCAGTCAAATCCTAGCTGACCACGGGCTAACTAAAGAAGAAGTAATCCAGGTTCTACACGACCACGGCTATATTAATCTAGAAAGGTATGAGAGCGATGAAGACTGATAAAGTATGGGCAGATCAAAAAGAGTATGCTACATGGCACCGCGCCCGCTGCATGACAAATAGTCAACTGCTAGAGGAATTTCATACCGCCTTTGGCGCTAAACGTGATACCACCTTTGGTGAGGATATGGAACTAGAGGAACTAGCCTCGAAGCTAATCATGGAAGAATTTCAAGAGTTCATGACGGAGAACGAGAGCAAAGCAAACCTACTTAAAGAACTAGCCGATCTAGTTTATGTAGCTTATGGTTATGCAGATCGTTTTGGCTGGAACCTTGATGAAGCTGTTCGCCGTGTCCATATTTCTAACATGAGTAAACTAGACCCTGATACTGGTAAGCCCCTTCTGCGTGAAGACGGTAAAATTCTCAAGGGACCAAACTACAAACAAGCTGATCTAGAGGACTTAGTAAGTGACACCAAAGAAAGCCTTTGACGACCATTTAAGACATTCCTTAGCAAGAGGAATTACTTTTGATTTCTCCTACGAGGACTGGCTAGAAATGTGGTTAATATCAGGTAAGTGGTCAGAACGAGGAAAGAAATCTGGCCAATATGTTATGTGCAGGTTTGGTGACATTGGACCTTATAATAAACGTAACTGTTATATTGGAACAGTTGAACAGAACGGCAGAGATAGGTGGCAAGACGTTGAAAAAGTAGACGACACTAAAGCTGCCCAGATTTATGAAATGTATATTAATACTGATGCGACACAAAAAGAAATAGGTGACTTATTCGGAGTTGACCAATCTTATGTGTCAAAAATTGTGAACAATAAAAGGAAGAAGAATGTTCGATCATAACTACCTACCAACAGACTATCAGCGGTTTATCCACACATCTAGATATGCCCGTTGGCTAAATGCAGAAGGTCGTAGGGAAAATTGGGAAGAAACTGTAGACCGTTTTATTCGAGAAGTGGTGCTAAGTAAGACCGACGACACTAAGACAGTGGCTGAAATTCGAGAAGCGATTCTTGGTCTTGAGGTTACACCTTCTATGCGGGCGCTAATGACTGCCGGTCCTGCTCTACATCGAGATAATACTTGTGCCTATAACTGTTCCTACCTAGCAGTAGATAATGTTAAGTCCTTTGACGAAGCTATGTTTATTCTGCTGTGTGGCACTGGTGTAGGTTTCTCGGTAGAGCGTCAGTTTATTAGTAAACTACCAGATATTCCTGATAACCTATTTAAGTCCGAGACTACCATTGTAGTTCACGATAGCAAAGAGGGTTGGGCCAAGTCTCTGCGTCAGCTTATTGCGCTTCTCTACTCTGGTGAAATTCCTAAGTGGGACGTATCTAAAGTTCGTGCGGCAGGAGAGCGTCTAAAGACTTTCGGTGGTCGTGCTTCTGGTCCTGCACCGCTAATTGATCTGTTCCAGTTCGTTATTAACAAGTTTAAGGATGCTAAAGGTCGTAAGCTAAACTCACTAGAGTGCCATGACATTATGTGTAAGATTGGCGAAGTTGTAGTTGTAGGCGGTGTTCGTCGTTCTGCTATGATTTCTCTCTCTAACCTATCAGATGATCGTATGCGTTATGCTAAGTCTGGTCAATGGTGGGATGGTAATACTCAACGGGCTCTAGCTAACAATAGTGTAAGCTATACAGAGAAACCAGATAGTGAAACCTTCCTGCGGGAATGGCTAGCACTGATTGAGAGTAAGTCAGGTGAGCGTGGTATCTTTAACCGTCAAGCCGCAGAGAAACAAGTTCTAAAAAATGGACGTAGAGAAGGTGGTTATGCTTGGGGGACCAACCCCTGTTCCGAAATTGTACTTAGACCGAATCAATTCTGTTAATAGATAGCAGAAGTAAAACAGGGTGAATTGTCTGGGAAACCTAAGTCGGAAGATAAGGTAATCAGCAGCCAAGCTTGAGCCGGGAGGCTCTTGAAGGTTCAACGACTAGGACATACATACTAGATCAGTATATGAAGTCCGTACACTCAAGCGAGTGGAAGTGCCCTGCCCCTATTAGTTTAGGGTGATGATATAGTCTGATCTATGGGGAAACTCATAGGAGAAAGAGGAAAAATGAAAAACAGAGAAGGTTACATTGTAACAACTGAAACCAGGGAATGTACCAAATGCAGAAGTATGTTTCTAAACAAAAGTAAAACAGTTACTCTGTGCCCTACCTGTAACTCCTCGCGTGTTAAAGGTGAAAGTCAAGAAGTTAGGATGTACAGAAGAGCTAAAGCCCGTGCCAGAACAAGTGGCGTGGAATTTAGTATTGAGAAATCAGACGTAGTAATACCTAAGATTTGTCCTGTACTTGGTATTAATCTAAAGCATAAGATTGGTTCCTCTGGCGGAAGTGACAATAGCCCTGCCCTAGATAGGATTGACAATAGCAAAGGTTACGTTAAAGGAAACGTACAAGTTATTAGTCACCTAGCAAATATGATGAAAAGTTCTGCTAATGTGGAACAACTACAAAAATTTGCAGCTTGGGTAAATAACACATTTCCGGTATCAACTAGCGATTGATATTGAACATAAATGAATCTAACAGAAGTTGTTGTCCGAGAGTCAGACGATGTTGAAGCACTCAAGAGGAAAGTCCGCATTGCAACAATTCTTGGAACTATCCAATCTACATACACAAACTTCCCGTATCTCCGCAAAATCTGGAAAGACAACACAGAAGCAGAACGACTACTAGGTGTTTCGCTTACTGGTATCATGGACAATGAAATCCTGAATGGAAGGTCTACCCGCTATGGCAAAAACATTAAAGTCATTCTGGAAGAACTACGGCAAGTCGCAGTGGACACTAACTCAGAGTGGGCTGGTATTCTTGGGATTCCTGTATCTGCTGCTATTACCTGTGTCAAGCCCAGCGGCACAGTTAGTCAACTTGTTGATTCTGCTTCTGGTATTCATCCTCGGCACAGTGAGTATTACATCAGAACCGTGCGGGGAGACAACAAAGACCCGCTAACACAGTTTATGAAAGCACAAGGTATTCCTTCGGAGCCAGATGTTATGAAGCCAGACAACACAACAGTCTTTAGCTTCCCGCAGAAAGCACCTACAGGAGCAGTAACGAGAGAACAGCTATCAGCTATTGAACAGCTAGAACTGTGGCTTATGTATCAACGTCACTGGTGCGAACATAAACCTTCTATCACTGTTAATGTGCGAGACAACGAATGGATTGATGTAGGAGCATGGGTATACAAACACTTTGATGAAATTTCTGGTGTAAGTTTCCTTCCTCACTCAGACCATACATATGCTCAAGCACCTTATCAGGATTGCACTAAGCATGACTACGAAGAACTAAAGAGCGTTATGCCAGACAAGATTGATTGGAGTAAGCTAAGTGAGTTTGAGAAAGAAGACACTACTAAGGGAACTTCTACCTTTGCGTGTTCCGGTGAAGTGTGCGAACTTGTCGACATTAGTTAACATCAGAGGCTTTAGTCAGTATGCTGTAGATGAAAATGGAGTAGTCTACAGCTACTTTTCAGATAAGTATCTTGTGGGCAGAGTTGACGCAAAAGGGTATCTATCTGTCACTATTAAAAGTGATAAAGGTAAACTTGTCACTAAACGTATCCACAGACTAATAGCAGAAACATTAATTCCTAACCCACATAACTTACCTTGCGTAAGACATAAAGATGGTGTTCCTCATAACAACAAAAAGTCTAACTTGTGTTGGGGAACCTATAAAGACAACGAACTAGATAAAATTGAACACGGCACATACGATCTTAGACGTAGTGGTAAACTATCAGAAAATGATAGAGTAAAAGCATTGAAACTGTTTGAGGATGGGATGGAACAAAAAGATATTGCAAAGCTGTTTGGAGTAACACGACCTACGATCAACCGACTAATCAACGGAAGAACTTGGAGCGGCTTTAAGTGCGCTGCTTGATAGGATGCGAATACTCTGGTGTAGTTCGTAGAGCATTTCAAAATATGGGCCATGAAGTTTATTCTTGTGACCTTCTTCCGGCTGATGATGGAGAGACTAAATATCATTATCAAGGGGATATTAGAGATATACTTTACGATGGTTGGGATTTTGCTTGCTTCCATCCGCCTTGCACACACTTAGCAGTATCAGGAGCAAGATGGTTTAAGGACAAGCTTGTAGAGCAGCAGGAAGCACTTGACTTTGTTCAGATGCTAATGGATGCACCTATTGATAAGATTGCGATTGAAAACCCTATCAGCATTATCTCTAGTAAGATCAGAAAACCTGACCAGATTATTCAACCTTGGTGGTTTGGTGATATGGCACAGAAGGCAACTTGCCTATGGCTAAAGAACCTACCGCCCCTACAAAAGACTAATGACGTATACGATGAAATGATGAAACTTCCTCGTAAAGAGAGGGAAAAGATTTGGTATTGTCCACCCGGACCTGACCGTTGGAAGATCAGAAGTCAGACATTCCCCGGCTTTGCAGAAAGCTATGGCAGAACAATGGAGTTAACAATGTCTATCACACCACCACTTTATCCACCAGCACCAACAATTCCAGACCACCTACTTAAACACCTTAAGCTGAATAAGCCTGATGGTGGTCCTTCTGCCTATTACGACTTTCCTTTCCATGAGTGGACTACCGTCAATGATATGGTAGAATACCTGAGTGATAAGCAATGGGGAAGGCATTCTTGGATTTTCAAGGATATTGTCAAAGCAGCAACTCGTTGGGGATCGAAGGACGGGACAACCTTTGCATATGACGCCAAAAAGATTATCTACTACGGTTGCCGACTACTAATGTCTGTAACAAATAAAACTGTAGTTCGTGAATACCTACAACAACTACTGGATGATAAACAGTTTCAGGAGAGATAAATGAACAAGGCAGTTCTAAAAGCTATTGCAGAGCAAGCAGAAACTAATTACCCCTTGATTGAAGAAAAACTTCGAGGACAGCCAGAAAAAGAAATCTTCATGGAAGGTATCTATGCAGCACTGATTATTGTGCATGGGCTAAATCTTTTTAATGAGGCTGAATGATGGTCACCGGCCTAATTCTTATTTGCAGTCTAATCACTCCAACCTGCACAGTTCAAACACAAACATTTGAGACAGTCAGGCAATGTGAACAAACTAACACAGACTTCATGCTGAATCAAAACAGTAAACCTAACCTACCTGCTTATGTAGTATCGAGCAGATGTGTCAATTGGGGAGAGCCCGCATAACAACAGAAAAGGCCGCGACGGGAAATCAATCCTATCGCGGCCTTCTTTATTTAAAATAGCACAACAGCTACTATGGCGATGAGTATAAATATACCAGCTTCCATATGTAGTTTATCCTTATTTGTCTGTTTCCATTCCTCGTCTATACTGAGGGGGAGTGAACTTGTTAAATGTGTCCATACCAAAAGAGGCGGTAACAAAGAACATGAAAGGCCAGACGAGGACTTCTAGAGGGCCAACAGCCCCAACTGCTCCAAGATACATTAGATACATCACGATACCGATGGAAAGTTCTTCCTTCCACGTCTTGTTCCTAAATATGTTCATTACTTTGCCCTTAGTAGATTGTAGGTTAGTGTGGTTGTTCTGTCAAACACTTGCTTACCGTCACACTCATACTCCAAGGCTAGATAAACTTCTACACGTCCAGGTTCCAATTCAGGTGGTGGAGTATGTATAAGTTTCAAAACAGCAGGTTCAGTAGTCAAAACATTTTCTAGGTTCTGCTTTGCTATCCCCGGAGTAAGAGCGTTAGTTCTATCTTTAAATAGTGGAACAGACCTCAATAGAATACAATCTTTGCCGAACTCAGTTCGTTGTGCTACAAGATTGATCGTAATATCTTCGCCTTGTGTTACTGGTTCTTCTACATAGCTTTGTCCTTCTTTTTGACGGATAACACGGTTGTCACCTGAAAGCACCCTAACATTCTCATTGATGTTTCTAAGGGTAATTTCGATAGCATCCAACCTTTGTGGGGTATCCCAAATACTCGCTATGTGTTCACCATAGGGCGACCAGATTGCAACTAGTGCAGTGGCCATACCTACAAAGATACTACGAGTAGCCCACTTCTTCAATTCGTCCATAAAGAAGCTTAGTGGACTTCCTTCTTTTTCGTCTGCCATTTCTTCTATCTTACTTTCCTAGTTCAAAGTGAGGTTTATCAACTAGAGTTTTCCAGTCACCGCCCCATACAATATTAATCCCAAGTTCACAAGCTGCTAGTTTCATTGCATTAGCAATGTTGTCAAACTTGATAGAACTGTTCCAATCAACAGGGAAGGGAACAATATCTACAGCATGACCTTTACCATCAGCTTTAGGTTGGTGATTAGATTTGCGTTTAACACCGTCAACATTAGTCACGATCTTACCGGGAGCAGTCCGACCTTGAGCATATAGTTCCTGTTGACGTTTGACAGTGCGAACACCTTCGATCACAGTAAAGTCTTGTGTGGTTAGTTCGATAGCACGTTCTACAACTTTAACCAGATCGGGATGAACACCCTTTAGATTATCTTTACTACGAGTTCCAAGCTTAAAAGCCATATCATCATCCTTTTATGTTGTAGGTAGGAGGGACTACAGTAGCCCCATCCTAACCCTTAATACGTTACTCGCATCATATACATCAATACGAGTGTTTGTAATAACTAGACGCTCACCTGTTGTGCCGCTTCTAATTGTAGCTGCTCCACTTGGATCAACAATAAAGTTATTATTAATGTTAATACTACCAGCGGTAATAGTTCCAAGGTTAGCACTAATTGCAGACAGACTGTTTACACTGATTTTATCCGCAGTTACTGCACCAGTTGCAATAGCAGCAGCTTGGATAGCACCAGCTTGAATTAGTCCAGCAGTAATTGCGTTAGCCGCAATCTTATCTGTAGTGATAGCACCAGCAGAAACTTTAGTTGCGGTAATAGCACCATCTACAATGAGTTCACCACCAGCAGCTTTTCTAACAGTTAAAGCCCCTAGAGCAAGATAGTTAGCAGCTACTGCGTTAAAGCTGTAGAAAACAATACGACCTTGGCTGGCTCCGGGTGGAGTTCTTACGATATCACCCCACTTTGTATTAACATTAAAAACTCCACCGCCGTTAATAACGTCCTGATAACCTAAGCTAGCACCGTTTTGCGTAAAGAACTGAAAGCGAATGATTGCGGCAGCAGCAGCATCACTTTCAAGGACAAAATCAACCCTATAATCTGTTGAAGGACTTATTGGTATAACAGGGCTATAGGCACCAGTATAACCACCAGAAGATTTATCAGGAGTGATAGCTAAAGCGTAAGGACCACTCCAAATAGGAAATGCACTTACATCAGCTACACTTAAGGAACCAGTTCCTTCCCCAATATACCACGTAGGTTGACCCATTGCGTATTCTCTAAACTGAGCATCTGTTAACAGGTTATCTCTAGCAGAAACTACAATTTTAGAAGATACGATTGCATTAGCAGCAATTTGATCTGCTCCTACAGCACCAGCAGCAATCTTAGCAGCAGTGATTGAGTTTGCAGCAAGCTTGTCTGTAGTAACAGCACCAGCTAGAATTTTAGCTGCGGTTACGGCATTAGTAGCAAGCTTAGGGGTAGTAATGGCGTCAGGAGCAATCTTTGTATCTGTGATTGATTCATCCGCTACAGCAAAAGAAGGTGTTTCATACTTTTGGGTAGTGGTGTTCCAAGTGTATAAAGAACCTTGCCACGTAATAGTATTGGTAGTTTTAGTTGTAGGCAAATCTGGGGTAGTGATGATACCTACAGGTTCGATACCCTGAGCAAATTTAGCCGCAGTCAAAGAGCCGTCTGCTATAGTAGCATTTACAGACTTTTCATAAACAGTCCCGTTCCAAGAATACAACTGATTATCTGTAGTCAAGAAAACAGTTCGACCTACGTAGTTACCAATAGTGGGTAGAGTAGTTAAAACTTCTACAGGTGAAAGATTTGCGTCTTTCATTAGTTGAGGAACGTCTAGGTTAACGTCACTATTAGCGATGAACAATGCTGTAGCGTTACGACTTACAGAAAAAGCGGAGAAGTTACCGGAGTTGTCCACAGCCCTGAGCCAATACCACCTTTGTTGTCCACCTTCTAGGTTATGGATAAAATTGGTTCCATTTACCTTTCCGAGCAAAGTTCTGGTAGTAGTATCGTTTGAAGTGTTAACCCAAACTTCTACATGGTTCAAATCTCGATCAACAGGGTTAGTCCATTTAATCTCGATAGCTTTAGCAATACCAGTAGCACTGATACTTGTAGGAACACCGGGAGGGGCATTCTTACCGCTTAAAGTAGCACCAATTTGTTCCCAAGGACCAAGAAACCCGCCGACAGAAACAGCACGAACTCTGAACTGATAAGGAACACCAGCAATAACATTAGCAAGAACAATCTCTGTTTGAGACGTAGTTGTGGCAGACCAAGCAACGTCACTAGTTCTCTTATACTCAACATCATACTTATCAATGAAAGCACTGGTTGCAGCTTGCCAAGCTAGGAGAACTTCACCAACTACAGAACCATCTTGTTGAACAGTTTGACGGTTTGCAACGCTTAGACCACTGATTGTTAGGCCAGAGTTAGCTACAGGAAGTCTTGTGTTATTCTTTAGGATAGCACTTTCTTCCGCAGTCCAACTATAGGCATCAGCAGAAGTTTCTTTGAGGACCAGGTTTACTTTAACTTCACCGTCACCACTTGGAACAAGTTTCCAGGAAATAACTTCAAAGAGTTTGTTGTCAAAACCATACCGATCAAAGGTAAAACTAACTACATCACCCACATTGAAAGGAACTGCTTTAAGACTAAAGTCCGCAGAGATTACGATTTCTTCACGACTACGGAACAGCGCCATTTTAGCTAGACGTTGAGCAGCAGCAGCAGAAGTGGTATAAGGTAGAGCCATATCCAAGACGTTCTCTTGGTTGTTATCCCTTTGTAGGAATACAGAGGATTTAAACCGAGGATAATCTGTGCTGATCCAGTCTTGTTCAGCATCTACAAAAACACCAGCAACAGCGTTGAAGTTCTCTTTACGAGAGTTCTTTGTTACTAGACTGATACCACTACGTAGATCACCAGCAGTGAGGTTGACATAAGGACCAGAAGGAAGATAACCAGCTTTGAATTGCCATTTACCTTGAGCCCAATATAGCGAACCCCCACAAGAAGTAAGCATATCAGATAGGTTGTTACGAGGGGAGTTTGCAGTTGATACAACACCATTTAGAGTGTATCGTTTCTCACTTCCGCCATCAGCTTTAGCAACTATACTATCACAAACGTTAGCAGCTACAATCCAGCTATTGCTAGTTAGTGTAGCAGGAGATTGTGCAGAGTTAAGACCATAGTGAGAAGCTAGGTAGTCTCTGATACATAGAGCAGCGTTATCAGAATAAGCTGTAGTGCTAGTCCGAGGATCGAATACCTTTTTACCACGAACAATAGCTGTGACAGTAGGAATACCGTCAGCAAACACTTCTTGATCGTATTCTAGACGAACATAGAGATAAGCAATGCCTCTACCACGGAAGTTAGAGTCAATACTTGTTGTAGTGTTATTCAAAGAAGCATAAGACTGAGCAGCAGATAGAAGGTCTGGATCAACAGTTTGGGTTGTGGTGCCTCTGTATTTCTTGATCCTGATTTTGCTTTTCCATTGGTTGCCAGTTACGAAACCATTGCTATCTAGAGAAACAGTATCTTCATTAATATAAATATCATCAATAGCCTCAACTTCGTGACCAGCTAGAACAAGGATATAGTGCATAAATTTGTTGTCACGACCGTTAGTTTCCATAAAGGTGATTGTTCCACCTTTACGAACTCTACCATAGACAATATCAAAAGCACCTACAGGTTCCCTACGGTTAGATAGAATACCCTGTTGACCTTCTGGTGGTTTGGGCATAAGTGCGGATAGAGCCCAAGAAGTAATAGCAGTAGTGATTAGGAAACCACCAATAGTTGCAAGACTGACACCTGCGACAGTAATTGTAGCTAGTGCAGTTCCGCCGAACAGGAAACCACCTACAGCAACAGCAAGAGGACCACGAGGAACCCTAGACCATTGGTTATATTTGTAGGGATGAATGTAGAGTGGGTTAAATTCTTGCATCTTTATTCTTCCATGAGTAATCTACCAACTTGGTAGGAATGTAGCGCACACCACGCTTGTTGAGGAACACGCTTAAATCACCAACACAGAAGCCTATAACTATTCCCTCTAGGGCAGTATCCCCCGGAACCTTAACGGCTACTAGGTGGCCTTCCTGTGGCTTCTCTGAGCGTTCTAAAACAGCATCGAAAGCATCTAGTGCGTTACTGAACTTCGAGTCCCTTAAGGTGACCATTTGGTTATACTCTGGACAGTATTCAAAGCCGTGATACAGTTCCCAAAGATGATTAGTAAACTGAACGCAGTGGTTAGTCTTTTCGTGAAACTCTTGCTTTGCCTTGCTTTGTAGATAAGTAATCATTTCGGGTTTCATGTTTATTACCTTCCACGGTTAGCAGCTAGGTTAACTACACTAGATAGCCAACCACCAAGACCGCCAGTGCTTCTGCCCCAAGAAACTTGTTTATCCGCTAGATCAGAAACAAAGCTAAAGAAGGTATCGCCGGGATAAAGGTTCTGCATAGTCTCATGAGTATACCTCAAAGGAACTATACGATCTAACATGATAAGACGACTTTCACACTGGATATTAACAGTGCAAGTTGTGCCAGAGTCATCAATGGTCATTACGTCCATGAAGCCTGAGAACACTTCTACAAAATCGCTCCCACTACCGAAATGAATACGGCATTCTCTGTTTTGGTAGGGTTCAGACAGAGCAGTAACAACAATAGCAGAGTCAATACCTGTTAGGGTAATGCTGGCACCGGGAGCAGACATATCATCCGCTTCTTCCATACCTGTGATAGAAAGTAGGGAACCCGTGCCAGTATATACGTTACCATTAAGTGTCTTGTTACCTACGCCAGTCCAAAGTCGCATAGTGCCTTGGTCAAAGAATAGTTCAACAGCAAAGAATAGTTCTACAGAGGGAGAATTAAGAGCAGCCTCAAGGGTCGAGTTTAGGGTTTTCATTAAATTACTTCCTCACAATCAAAAGAGATATTGTATCTACAGTTATTAGTTTCTGTGTAGTTAAAGGTTCCACTTGATCTGCGGAACAATCCTTTAGGTGAATAGATAGTTACAATATCGCCAATTCCGGGAACAATTCTGAACTTAGGCCAAATGTTAATTGTTCCACTAACTCCACTAGAGTTAAGGTTTACGTTATTACAAACTTTATACAGTCTTGAGTCTAGAGCAGTTCCTAGCTGTATCCAATCTCCACGCTTAAGCCAGTTAGTTACCGCACCAGACCCACTAACAGAAACAGTAAGAGAGTCTAGGTTAGTTGTGGCGCGAGTTTGAACGAGAGGAACTCCACCACCACCAACACCCATAGGAGCAACTGCCATAGGATCACCGAAAAGGAAGGTTCCTAGAGTCCCATGTAGAGAGTCTAAGAAACCAACCCAATCTTCTGCCTGCTCCCGGTTTAGATCATTTACACTAATAGAAGCATATCTGATTGCACCGGGGTAGGCTTGTGCTTGACCTTGGAAGGTAAAAGGAGAGCGAGAGATAAGACTAGCGGTAGCGTTAGTCCAAGTTAGATTAGTGATACCGCTAGTTGGAACTGTCGCGGGATATGAGACAGTCATTATTTAAAGCCTCCTTGTTTTCTTCGTTGAGCATCAACTACAGCAGCTTTAGCTACGTTAGTGATAGCAGGTAGTTGCTCTTGGATTACCTTACGGATTGTATCATCACCGTTAGCAGCAATATGCCAATGGTTATTGATATTAACATCGCCAGAACCACCACCTTGCATTTCTACACCAAGCTTACCTTGAGCATTACGCTTTAGTGGTAGGATAGCTTCTGGTCCAGCTTCACCCATCATTCCAGTTCCACCACTATAATTGAATAGTGTAGGACTATCTACAACACCACCTTTGGCAAACATCTTGACACCACCGGCACCAAATGAGTTCCCTTTAGCAGACATTAGACCGATCACTGTTTGAGCAACTGTATCAGCAGCACCTTTAGCAACATAGGTCTGGTAGATTTCTTTAATGATAGATGCAAGCATAGATTTGAAAGCATCCTCGATACTAGCGGTTCCAGTAACAACGTCCATAAGGAAAGACTCAAAGCTAGATGAAGCCATGTTGAAAAGGTCTTGCTCTCGTTTTAGTCTACGCTCTAGGGCAAGTTCTTCCCTAGCCATAGCTTCAATTTGAGCATCTGAGACAAGGTGCCTAGCTTCGCCAAGACGGTTTTCTACCTCAATAATCTTTTCAAGTTCTTCCTTCTGTTCTCCATAAACACCGATCAGCCTTTGTTGCTGTTCCATGTTCTTTTCAAACTGGTCGTAGAACTCGTTAAGTTTCTTAGCAGCCTTCTCAGCAGCTTTTTCCTCGTCAGACTTCTTCTCTTTACCGCCTTTCTTACCACCCTTTTTAGGATTGTTTGCTTCGTTCCAAGCTTTAGTTCCAGCAGCGAATTGTTCTTCATATTCTAGATTTTGTAGGGCATTTGCCTCATAGGCTTTTTTCATAGCCCCGCCTACAATACGACCAAACAAGTTATCTGGTAGGTCTAGGCTTTGACCATAGCGGACAACATCGCCAGCAACTCTAGCCTGACCGGGAGTTTTACCTTCCTGTAAAGCTTGGTTCTGAGCCTGTAGAACAGCCGCTTCTTGCCCTAGTCTACCTAGTTGGGCCATACCCCTACCAACAGCATTAACAACGCCTAGAAGGCGATTAGCTGCGGCCTCAGCCCTAGTAAACACACCTGAAATATCAATGCCAGAAATGTTCTCTAGAGTGCGTAGGATAGTCTGTAGCGCAATCTCGTAACGGTCTGCGGCTTGCTCAATAGCAATCTGTTCTGTCTTCTGAGCAATAAGGTTGTCTAGTAGAGTCCCCTTAATACCAGCCCGCCTCATTTCAGTCTCAAAGATGCTTAGTTGTTGGTCACGTTCAGCATTGAGATACTGGATAGAGTTTTCACCATATTGGAGTTTAACCCTAGCGAGAGCGTTAGACCTACGAAGTTCTTCATTCTGTTCTTTGTAGGTTTGGAAGGCTTTAGATGCAGCCTCGTTAGTGGCAGTCCAATTACCGTTAATATTTTCAACAGCTTTAGCGTTAAGTCCGCTTTCTTCACCAATCTTAATGAAGTGACTTAAAATGTCTTGAGAAATACCGGGAATTGCTTCGATAGTCTCATAGAACTCTTGCCAACGGTTTACTAGCTCTGCTTGACTATTAATGCTACCATTAAATAGTTGATCGTGAGCAGCTTGGACTTGAGCTAGAACATCGTTATATTCTCTTGCAGCCCTAGCGGCTTCCATTGTAGCTTCTAGGCTAGTGTTAGGAGTTTGGAATGTTCTACCCCAAAAACCAGCATTAGCACTAGGATCATTAACTGTAGCTTGACGTTGGAGTAGACTTGTGGAGTTACCCTTGATCTGATCTAGTGTCCCTTGAATTTTTGACCTAGCAATATCAGCGATAAAGGCACCATATTCTTGACGAACACGAGAGATACTTTGAGTTAGGTTCTGATCTACACTAAGTCCAAGGTTCTTGAATGTCCGGTCTAGATCATCAAAATCACTAATACTAGCGTAGGTTTCCTCAGCTTCCTTCTTACCTCTAGTGAAGGACTGGATAACTAGACCTAGACCAATAGCAGCAAAGGTAGTAAGCGCACCAGCTAGACCGGGAATTAGACCAGCCAACTGAGCAGCCTGTTGAGAGAAAGCTACACCTGCGTTAGTTCCTGATTGTAGCTGAACTGCAAAGTCACCAATCTGATAACCTGCTTGTTGGGCATACATACCAAACCTAGAGGCAGCTTTACCAGAAATACCTGCCATTTCACCAAACTGGTTGAAACGAGAACCTGCAAGATAAACACCACTACTTAGTGCCTTATACTCTGTATCAAGTTGATTTAGAGCAGCAGCCATTTGTTTAGCATCAATGACGCCTAGTTGATGAGCGCGATTAATGTCTCCTTGTAGTTTGCGGTATTGCCCTTCGGCAGCTAGTAAGGGATTGTATTTTGCAGTAAGAGCAGCAATCTCACGCTCTTTACTTTGGGCGGCTGCGGTAGTCTCTTTCATAGCATCTGCTAATGCTCTTTCTCTTTCTACAAGGGCAGAACTAGCAGCAGAGTTAGGCGCACCAGATTCACCGGCACTTGGACCTTTCATGAAGTCCTGTTGAAAGAACTGTTTCCAGCTTTGTTCACGAAGTTTGAGAATACGCTGTTCTTCGGCAGCTTGTGTTTCTAGTTGTTTAAGTAGGACAGAGTTAGAAGCGTTGATACCTGTAGTGCCACCTTTAAGGTAGTCTTGCTGGAAGAACTGTTTCCAATTCTGTTCCCGACGCTTAAGTGTCTGAGCTTCATCCTTTGCAGCTTGCTCTAGCTTCTGGTTATTGATAACGCTTTGAGCGCGATCTAGAGCCTGCTCTACTTGTGATGCAGTTGCTTTAGATGCTCTGGCAAGTCTGTTACCTTCGGTTTGGACCCTATTAACCATTTGGGTAAATGACATACCATATTCGTTAAGAAGGTCGATTGCAGCTTTTAGATCGCCACTATCTACAACAATATCTACATCAGCCACTATTCATAATCCCTAAATATTCTCGGTCTAATTTTTGAATGATCTGCACTTCTAGCGGACCAATGAGTTTGCCCATAATCGAGTTGTAGGCTTGCATTTGCTCAAATGAGATTGGAGCAGGACCACTGAAACCCTGATTACGACTGTTGCTTAGTTCAATAAAAATGCGCCAGACAGGAGACAGCAGATCAGGAAACTGTGGTAAGTTTAGTTCCTCTGGTCTAATCCCTGTTTGGCGCTCTACTGCTTCTAAGTGTGACTTTAGCGAAACTCCTTTATCATCAGTCCTGGCTAACTCAAAGGTATGTTTCGCATAGGTCACTAAGTCGTCTATCAGGGAATGGTAAAATCCACGAGTTTAGCAGTAGCCTCGTTAACTAGAATTTTAATCCAGAACGCACTGTCATAAATCTCACGGGCAAGTTTCTTATTGAACTTTGGCTTCTTGCCTTCCCAAGTGATGTTCCAATCTACGGTTGTCTCAACCATAACATTAAGAGCAAATTCCTCGAAATCCTGGAACTTAGTTTCATCACTAGCTTCCTTTAGATTCTTCATTCGTTCGTTGCTAAGTTTGTGAACTACCTCTTTATACTCTTTGGAGTAGGGAGACATAACCGTAATGGTCATGTTGGTTCCATCAGCGTTCTTTAGGTTCTTATCTTTAATCTTTAGTTCAACTTCTACGTTATCGTTAGAAGGCACAAAATTCTTAAGGTCCATCGGGTTATTCCTTTTCTGTTTTCGGGTTGATAAAATATAGTGGGCCGCAATAGAACCCGACAACTATTGCGGCCCTTCCCCGTAGGGAATTAGGCAACTACTGTGCGGGTAACTTGTAGCACAGTGTTTGTAGCTGAATCATAGATACCGCTAAAGCCAATGCTCATAACACGAGACTTAGGACCAGATACAGGAAGATCACCGCTGTTGAATTTAGCGCGGGGAATTAGGAAGGTGTAGGGACGGTTAGCAGCAGCGTTGTTTAGAGTAAACTCAATTGCTGTTTCTGTCTCGTTTACAAAGCGGTTATAAACAGTTGGATCACTGATATAAGCTGAGATAGTTCCGCTAACTGTAGCCATACCAAATTCTAGGTCTGCGGTAGAGCATGAACCTACAACAAAAGCTGGTGAAATATCGTTGTTAAGGCTTAGTTCAATACCAGTAACAACACCAACAGTTGAGAGAGTTCCACCTGTGTTACCCATACGGAGAGCGCCTGAGCAACTATCAAATGGTGCATGTGAGGCAGGAGCAGTCTTTGTAGGTTTGCTTGATGTTGCGGTAATAACTGCATCACGACCAACTAGACCGAAAGTAGCCTGAGCCATTTGGTTAGGAGCAACTGAAAGACCCAGAGAACCTACGGCAACACCGTTAAACATACGAAATACGTTAACGTCTTGCATAGCATCTTCAAATGAGAAGGTCGAAAGAGTTGTGCCAACTTTAAGGACGTTGGTTGCCCAAGTTGACATAAACGCACCTTCTAGAAGTGGATCAAAGTCAACCGGTCCTAGTTCTACAGTAATTTCACCGCCTACCTGACGGTTGCCATGACGATCATTTCGGATCATACGGTCTGGCATTAGTGCAGCAGAAGTAATCTGTTCTTTGTTTAGGTTAAGTGAACTACCAGTGTAGGGAATTGAGAGCATGTTCCCGGTAGCAGGTGTAGTTCCGAATACTGTTTCTTTAATATATGAGAGGCCGCTACGCGCACCTTGAGCAAATGGCATTTGTATTTCCTTTGTTAGTTAGTAAAGCAAGTCCAGTGGATATTGACCGGAGTTTTGAACCAAGGGCTTTCTGGAAATCCCCTCATACGTTCTGTTCTGTTAATTGTGATTGCTATGTCTTGAAACTGAATATCTGTTGTAGCTTCAAACCTGTCACAGATAAGGTTAGCCATAGTGTTTGTCGGCTTTTGTCCTTGTCCCTCTGGATAGTTTAGAACTACTTGGAATAGACCTACATAGCGTTGCATGAAAGGTTTGCCATTTGGCATCTGTCCATAGAAAGGAGTTCTACGATCAATAGGAACAAATCTAGTTCGTAGGAATGGAGTGCCAACTGTAGGACTGTAGTTGACATTCTCATAGGCGATAGCGGGAACACCTTCAATGGAAGCTAGACGACTTTCGAGAGCAGCTAGAATTTTATCATAGTTCATAGCCCAACTTTCCTTCTAGCTTCTAGTAGGTTCTTCTCTGCACTTGCCTTGGCGATTGTATAAGGCATATGTTCTAGTTCAACCTTCTCTGCATATACAGCACTGTTGCTGATAAAGTATCTTGTTGTGTCATTAGGTAGGTTGTCAATCTGGTAGAACATACGTTCAATAGCGTTATCCGCGAATGGTTGCCAATCTTGTCCTTTAGGCTTACCATGAGAGTTGACAGGAACACCAACTTCACCAATGTTATGATGATCCATGTAAGTCCCGGTATCTACTGGCGAGTGCAATACAACCTCTGTGGCCAGTTCTTTCATGTAGGCTTTAGGTAGCTGTTCCAGCTTTTCCTCTAGTTCCTTGATCTTCTGGAATACCTTAAACCTGTTGTCCAAGATTTTCATTTTAATCATCTAGACACCCTACAAATATAAAAGAGCATCTTCTGACCGGATACAACTTCCTGGACTTCGTAGATTGATACAGGCTTATCTTGTCCTGCAATATGGTCTGAGATTGTAGGCTTCTGGTAAGGACGACCTAGAGTATCTGTAGGAGCTAGGATTAGGTGCCTGTTGCCTTCCTCGACTAGAGTTTGTTCAGCCAGACCTTTCTTGCTATTGTAGAAATAACCTCTAACTGTAGCTGTTGCAGCAGGAGGACCATCTACAATACCAGTAAGAGGGTTATAGACACCTGAACCATTGTAGGTGATAGTAAGGTTCCTACCGTGGCGTTGAAGTAACTGTAATATACCCTTCGTTTGCATAGGCATTATCTGACCAATCCTCTTGACTAATTCCCGGCTTTATTCTGTTCGGATCAGATCGGGCAGCTTCAAAGTCTAGCTGTGTCATTCCTGTAGCAAAGAAGCGAATACCACCAGTGCCAAACTTAGCTTTTCGTGCAAGCTCGTTTCTAATCTCATTATAGTTTTTGATTAGGTCCGAGTAATCTTCTCGGATAGCTTCGTCTAGTTCGACATTGACAAGACGTGAATACTTGCTCAGGATAGCGTTGACAGCAAAGACACCCGCAGCGTAAACATGATCTTTATTTGAACTTAGAGCAAAGATAATTTCTTCGTCTTGCAGTTGCTGATCTGTAGTATCGGTATCACCAATAAGAAGCCTGACAATGTTCTTACGGCCTTCTTCGGTATTCTTGTTTAGGTCACTTGCGTCATACGTCCACATATATTATCCCGTCTATTTGTTGGCTTCTGCTTTCTCTAGCCAATCTAGGTTGTTCCTGCGCCACGAACGGATAAGACCGCGCTGTTTAGTTGCAATCTTTGATGTAGGGCATTTACGACGAATGAAAGCAGTATCGTTAGGGACAACAGCCTTAATGCGTTTGTTATAGTCGTCTACAATCTGGTGTAGTCCTTCTACGTCGATAGCCTCTAGACCATCGCCAACCTGCATTAGTGTTTCGCTTTCTTCATCGTGAATAAGGAAACCCTGATTGAATAGGATTTGAATTGTATCTTGTGGCATATTCATTTCACGCCAAGGTAGGTGTTGACCGACAGCCCAAGTCTTGTTCCTAGCCTCGAAAGGAATACGGACAAAGATGGGACGATCTAGTTGTAGTTGAGTTCTCATTTTACTTCCTATCGGGTTGTAGAATGGGGATACCCGTTAGGATACCCCCGATAGTAAATTAGGCACCAATAACTTGATCGAATACAACGGCCATATCGGGCGATACGACTTTCATATCCCAAGAGTTGATAACTTCTAGTTTCTCAACAATGTGCTTGATGCGTAGGTGTTCACCAGTGAAGCTGTTAACAGTAATACCAAAACCAGCGTTAGCACCAGCCGACCAAGTAAAGTTGTAGCCAGCAGCAGGAGTCATGATACCGGGAGCCTTTGGACGCGAGAATAGACCAAAGCGGTTCTTAACTAGGAAGTCATGAGCATCTGGTAGACCTTCTTTACCAGTGTTACCAATGGCACGAGGAATTAGAATTTCATCAACTTCTAGTGCTGCGGCAAGACCTTGGCGAGTTACGCGGGCAGGATTTGCAACAGTAGCGCCACCATTGATACGGCTTAGAATATCAGGATGGTTAACTAGAACGTCATAAACGTCCTGTGTCATAACAGCTACAATATCCGAATAAGCAGCAGTGCCGCCAGAAGCTAGGAATAGTGCAGTCTTAGCACGAGTAACGTCACGGATAGGAGTTGCACTTACATAATCGCTCCAACGAACGAATTGTGTAGCAGTTGGGGCAGAAGCAACACCAGTGTAGTTGGTGGTCCAAACACCGGGAGCAAAGTAGTTGGAAATCCAGTCTACTTCACGCTTAAGGCGCATTTGGTTAGCTAGGGCAGTTGCACCAGCAAGGCGAACGTTAAGTTGTGTATCAACGTTAGCTAGTTCCTGCTCGTTGAAATACATACCAAGAGCGTATACTTCTGCGAAGTAGTTGTCTTGGCTAACTTGTAGCGAGATTACTTCGCTTTCAACGCCGGGGGCTAGTTTCTTGACTTCCCCTAGACGGTTGAACTGACCACGGGGCCAGACGTAGTATTTGCCCGACTGTTTATCAACAGGAACATTAGGGAAAATCTTGTCAGCAATGAAGTTTTCATCACTTTGTAGTTGGGCAACAACTAGGTTGGTAAGAACTGGATCAGTGTAGGTTTGGGTTGGATTTAGCATAATTGTTTTTCCTTAGTTATTAAGCAGCGTTACCGCCAGGGTAGAAATCAATAGAAATGATTTGTCCGGTAACAGCAGCTTCTAGTGCCTTACCTACTCGAATGTTTGTGCCGGTTGCAGTAACAACACGACCTTGTGCATCTGTTTGCACTTCTGCACCAGCAGCAATTGTTCCGCCAGCGCGGACTTTAGTGCGCCCAAAAACTACGCCAGTTGCAGCAGTGTTAGCGCGTAGAACTTGGTTGATAACTACTGCATCAACTTTAGCACCAGCGGCGGGAAGAACTACACGACGATTACCGTCAGCAGTTGCACCGTTGCAAACAACGAAAGTGTATTGAGGGAGAATAGCATCAGCTACAAAAGTCTGACGAATTTGATTACCTTGGGTTGCCATTAGAATTATTCCTTTTCTTCATAAATAGCTTTGATTAGCTTCTTGCCCTCGTCTGTCGCGGCAACTTTAGCATAAGCTGTAACATAGTTGGTGCCAGTAGCTTCCATTTCAGCTTTAACGGCAGAGTCATATTTTTCCTGTGCTGACATAGTTTCAACGGCAGGATCGGTATTCCCGGTTTCCTCTAGGAAAGTGCCCATCTTGGTATTAAAGGCTGAGATAGCAGCTTCCATTTCTGCATCACCATCAAAAGCTACAAAGAGTTTCTTGGCGACTTCTGCACGGAGATTAGGATAAGCGGCAGTTGCTTTAGCGGTCAGATCAGCGTCGGCCTTCTCTTTAAGTGCCTTGACAACTGATTCAGGTAGACCAGCAAGTTCTACGACTTCACCATCAATTTCCATTGTCTCTTTAGCTTCGGGCTTTACTAGACCCTCGGCGGTAATTTTGAAACCTGCATCCAGAATTTGTTTACGGAGGGCTTCGTTATCAGCTTGTAGTTTAGTTACGTTAGCTTGCACAGCGGCAAGTTCAGCAACGTCAACTTTACCATCTTCGATTAGAGTTTCATCAGACATTTTAATTCCTGTTTTGGTTGTAAAATTAGGGGCAGACATTTCCTTCAATACACTTTCGTAGGTTCGGATACCGTCAGCCAAACCAATTTCAACAGCTTTTTTACCCCCGTAAACTCGTGCCTCAGTTGCACGAATAGCTTTCTTGTCCATACCTCTAGCTTCTGCTACAGCGTCAATGAACATTTCGTAGGATTGATTAACACTTTCTTGTAGGTATTCAAGATGCTCACCCTCTAGTTTCTCATAAGGGTTGCCAGCAGTCTTGTATTTACCAGCTTGGATAAATGTAGGCTTGATACCGTCTTTCTTAACTTTCTCAGAGGCATCTGTGTGCATTGCTACAACACCGATAGAACCTACACGACCAGTTTGAGTAGTATAAAGCTTATCAGCAGTAGAGCCGATCAGATAAGCTGCACTACACATATTGTCACGCGCTAGAGCGTAAACAGGCTTTCGACCTTTGTTGTCCATAAGGTAATCACGGAAATCGAAAGCACCAGCAACAGAACCACCGGGACTATCAATATCCATAAGGATACTGGCAACATTAGGATCATTAAATGCTTCCTCGAATTGCTTTTGTAGGGAAGCATAAGAAGTCATTCCCGACATTGCTTCAATGCCTGTGGCCCTATGTGACATAGAACCGATAATAGGAATAACCTTAATTCCACCTCGGACAGTTGTAGAGGGTCGCTGATCTTTAGCGTCAGATTTAATCTGTAGTCCCTCTACATCAAGCCCTAGTCGGTCTGAAAGGACCACCGCAACAGTTTCTGCATAATCTTGAGTAATAAGTAGCGGTTGATTAAACACTAGCGAAGCTAGATGCGAAAACTTACTCATTCTTTTGTGGCCTTTCTTGCATTTGTTTTAGTTTAGCCTGTTCTTCTTGCCTCTTTTCCTGTAGTCCTTGCTCGTAAAGGTTACGATCTAGTTTAGGAAGTTCAGCGTTTGCTAGTAGTGCATCAATAATATCAACCTGATTGGTTAGGTTAATGTCAGCACCATTAAGGTTACGTAGATAGGAACCTAGTGCATCTAGATCGTGTGGCGCAACATCACCAGCAACGAGAGTAGGCATTAGTTCAATATCAAAACCATTCATTTCCCATAGTGGTCTAACGACCTGCTCATTAAGAATGTCGTAGATTGTGTTGATGTAGCTTTCTACGGAGCGTAGGAAAATGTCAGTCTTAGTCTTACTTAGAGCATAGGAACCAGTAGTGCTAGAACCCAACATAAGGAACTCAGCCATTACCGATCTAGCAATGTCATGTTGATACCTACGAATGATAGGATCAATCTGAATGTTCCTTGTTCCCTTGGAAGCAATTAGTTCTACGTCTACAAGTCTATGAGCAGTTGGCTTGTCCTCTACAACCCATACATCAGAAGGAAGAACAATAGAACCTTGCTCATTAAACTTTAGGTCGCGTCCAATCCGTTCAGCCATTTGACGAATAGAAACCTGTTCATCAGTGGCGTCCTCCGCGAGATAATCAGAAGGAATACGGATAATTGGAATACCGTTCAGTTCTCGTTCTACTGCGATACCTTCTGTAGTCTGCATTGTGTTAAGGAACACATAAGACTTGTAAGCATTGCGTAGGATAGAACGACCGGAAGGATCATTGTTTACTGTTGTAGTCCGATAGTGAACCAGCTTCTCTTTAGGAATAAAGTTAGTTCCGTTAACAGCTTGTTCCTGGAATACGCCTAGAATGTCTCCTGTCTTTTGGTCGATCTTGAACTGGTCTATAGTCCATTGAGCGCGGGAAGCGAGTTTACGGATACCGTAGTAACCATCAGTGAATTTACTTTTACGCTTTGGGTCAACGAACTTTGGACCACCTCGGATTTTATATACGGGCTCAAATACTGCGAAACCATATGTAAGCGAGGACAGGGCTTCTGAAATATGATCGTCAAGCGTATGCTCCATATCATCAAAGACTGTTTCTAGCCATTCTGCGGCTTCAACTGCCTTAGCATTTTCCTTGTCAGCAGGCTCAACAATATGAGGAACATCACGAAGGATTTGTTCAGTGGCATACATAACAGCACCGATAGTGGCATCGTTATCACGCATTTCTCTGTATTTCTTGATACCCCTTTTACCTTTTAGGTCATTGATAAGTTCATCAGCGCGGATTTGTCCAAATCGAGTGTTTGAACCTGAATAACCAATATGGGTTTTAGCTTTAGTCTTGCTTGGGGTATCCATCATTATTCCTTATTAAAAATTGATAGTTTTGTAGGATAGCTTGACAGGAGCCTGAGCATAGCCTTTTAGCAGTAGGTTCGTAACAGCCCATACCATCGCATCTAGTCTATCAGGAGAGCCGATAGAGCCTAATGGCTCCCAAGTTACCATCTGTTCCTCAAGGGCCTCTAGATACTTAAGATGTTTGACCTTACCACGTTCGTATAGGGACGATACAGGTTCAGCCCTAGCAAACTTACCGCGAGAGGCATGAACTAATTTAATGGGAACACTATCATCTACAGTGCGTAGAGTAGAGCGAACCATTTCACCACCTTGGTTTCTTTCAGCTACAATCATATCTGCTTCATACTCGTTGTAGAGATTGATAGCACGTCTAGCCCATTGCTCAGGCATATAACGATCAGTAGCATCCTCAAGAATATAACCAGTGCCGTTTACGTCAATGCCAGCTACAATGATACCAGTCAAGTCAGATTCTTCGTTAGCAGTAACCGCAGGGTCAACTGAAACTACAACTTTGACTAGGTTCTTAGCGAACTGTTTACGAGAAGCATCAAAGTCAACAGATACTCCATCCTCGCTTAAGACAATGCAATCCTCTGGTAGATTGAACTGAGCCTCGTCAATCATCTTACGGTTCCATAGAGCGCCAGCAGCTTCATCTAGGATTTCTGCATAAAGTTCTTGACGACCTAGCCTAGTTCCTTCATACTGTGATAGAGCCTCTAGATCAATGTTATCTGCATTCTCATAGGAAGAACCAGAAGTCTTGTATACTCGACCAGAAGCAATATTCTCTGGCTTTAGGATTTCTCGTAGTAGCTTAACTGGCTTGGGTGTAGTGGTAACAAGAATACGAGGGTTTTTACCTAGTCGCAGAGTAAACTGCAACATATCCCAAGTTTCTTGCATCCTAGTCCAAGCACAAATCTCGTCACACCAAGAACTGTGAAACTGTGGTCCACGAAGTCGTTCAGGGTCCTCCGCACTAAAGAACTCTGCTCTAGCACCATTTTCCCATGTGATTGTGTTATTGGTTGGCGACCATACAGGGAAACCCATATTTCTACCAGAATAAGTCTTGTCACCCTTCCAGCAGATATTTAGGAGCCCTGATTCACCCTCTACCATAACTCGTCTAACGTCACCTTTAGTTGGGGCAACGCAAGCAATACGACCATCACCAGACTTAATTCTATGTCTAACCCATTCAGCACCGCAACGAGTTTTACCCCAACCACGACCAGCTAGAGGAAGCCAAATCTTCCAATCGCCTTTAGGTTCGTGTTGTTCGGGACGACCCCAAAAGCGCCAGTCATATCGAAGTTCTTCCAATTGAGTTGGAGTAAGTTCTGATAATACTTTTCTGACAACCTTTGGGTCTAGTTTGCGTAAGTCCTGAATGGTAAAGTTAGCCATATTATTCTTCTTCTTTGTTGATCCCTAGTTTACTTAGTAGGGTTTCAAGAGCGCCAGATTGTTCTTCCTCACCGGCAGGAACCTCAACATTAGTGTTGGTGTTCTGTTTGCTCCAACCACCTTTAGTGGTAAGCCAGAGTTCTTGTGATTTATAATCGCCTTGTCTGGCCTGTTGAATAATCTTAGACCCTAGTTCCTCTGTCACTTCACCCCGAGCAGCTTCAATGTCTGTGCGGTAATATTTATAGAAAGTGGTGAGTGAACCAGGAGCCTTTTGATGATTTTGGATAGATGCAAAGATTTCCGAGACAGGAACACCAGCAGCCGCCTTCTTACGAACTACAGCAGCGATCTTACCGCATCGTGATTTAGGTTGGTTACTTGGCATTATAGTCCTTTCTTATTACGGAATAGTAATTCCTTTAGCAGTAGCGATAGCACGTAGTTCAGCTTCAAACGCTTCAATACCAGCATTTCTGGCACCAGTGTAAAGAATGCTAGCAGCAGCAATATCCCCTGCAAAAGCATCACCACCACCAAAACGAGTTCCAAAGTGTAGAGGAGCCGCAAAGGTTGGGATTTTCTGGTTTGGTACTGTGCCAGAGATAATTTGAGAACCGTTCTTACGAGCAATAGCTTGAGTGTTAGTTGCTCCACGATTAAATAGAGCAGTATACATAGCCCATTCGTTAGTAAGTGCGATACCAGCAGCAGAAGTAAGAATAGTTGCTTCTGTGTTAGGTGAAGCACTAAACGAGATCAGTTCGATAATTCCAGCATTAATTCTATACTGGAAATAGCGATCATCGGTTGTAGCACCAGTCCTGGATACTAGTTGTCTTAGACCGCTAGTAGAACTCATCCTACAAATAACACCCATCATATAGAAGTCAGATTCCTCAGTAGAGGGAATTTGAAGTTCAATGCGGTTGTTCATTGCTCCGGTAAATGTTAGTCGTCTTGGTGTGTTGTTCCAAGTCCCACCACCTACGGTAGCACTACGAAGATCGTTAGACTGAACTGTTGTGCCTGTTCCCTCTTGTAGAGCAAATGCTACGTTAGTTGGAGTAGGACCCTCGACAGGAGCAGTTACAGTAAACTCGACAGGGTTAGATTGTGGTCCTGCACCCCTCTTGTTAACTGCCTGAACAGTTACTGACTTAGTTCCTTCACTTAGATCAGCTTGAGTATAAGAAAACTGATTTCCTGGGACAGTAGCAATTACCTGACCATCCATCCTAACTACATACTGTGTAATAGGGGAACCACCAGAAGCAGGGCGAACCCAACTGACAAGTCTGCTAGTTCCTACACCAGAAACAGTTACGGTAGTAACTTGAGCAGGAGCAACAGCGTCATTGTTTTCCATTACTATAGTATTATCAATACGAGCTTGAACCGCAGCAGCAACGTTAGCATTAGTTGTGGCTTTACCTACATATGATCTATTTCCTGCTGGTGTGGCTGACCAAGTAGTAACGCCAAGGTTATCTACTGTGATTGTTCCATTAGCACCAGCTAGGTTATAAATCCCTCTGTCGCCATAAATCGCATGATCTACACAACATGGGTCCCAAGAATGCCTTCCCATACGACCGAGATAACTTGTAAGTCCTCCGGGAGTAGCAGCAAGAAATTCGTCAAAGGCAACTTTAACTGGATCAATTACAGGATCGGCATTTAGCATAGGAGCAGTAAAGACGTTAGCCCCAACTTCTGCCCCATGAGCGTAAATTGGTGTAGGCCAAGTCTCGTAAACGTTTTTAGTAGATGCGGGGTGACGATCTGCGTTATACTCATTACGAGTAGAAGTAAATTCACCTGCCATCATCCATAGACCAATTACCTTGGCAGCTATTAGTTCTCTACCAGTCATAGGAGAAATAGCATCAGCAGGACTATCTAGAAGTCTAGAAGTAGAAACAGGAGCGCCTACATCAATCATCTTTACAGAGGCGTCAGGAGCCGCTGCAAGCATTGTGCGTAGTCCAACTACATCATCCTGATAAGCAGTTCTGGTTTGGCTAGGAATACCAAATAGATTTCTTAGTGGCGCACTAATGCGGTTGTTGTATGTTCCAATAGAACCTTGATAGGCGTAAATTGGAATATATGTCATGTTGTAAGCAGCTAGTTGACCATAAACTCCGGGTGCAGAAGTCGCAATACTCGAAGATACTACAATTCCAAGTAGGTTAGCATCACCTCTTGCATGAGCATCACATGCAATAAGAACCGCAGGAGTATCATCACAGTCACCAGCAAAATCTGTCACCAGAATAATTCTTTGCGGGCCAGAAGGTTGAGAAGGATCAGCAACAGCGCCAAACTTTGCGACATACTGCTGACGCCAATTAGCTTTCTTGAACGATGGGAATTTCCTACCGTTGATGATAAAGAAACCGTTAGAAGCTGTAATTCCCGCAGGAAGGTTTGCTAGAATAGTGTCCTTATACAAGCGAGAAAAGTTAGTCATTATTTATCCTTTAATGATCGTCTAGCCACAATTTAAGTAGAACAGGGTCCAGAGCAGTAACAGCGATATTTGGCTTAAAAGCAAATCTGTAAAGACGGAATGTGGCACAGTTACGAATACCTTGACCGAGATCGAAGTTAAAGGTTCCAACGTTACCACCTCGGTTAACCTGAAAATCAAATCTTGTTCCGTCTACTTCACTGAAAGCGTCAACGGTAGAGTCAGTGCTACCTGCTGGAACGTTAACAACAAGAGATTTAACTGAACCATCTACAATTGGGCCTGATGCAGTTCGCTCTTGTCCGGTAGCTTGTTGTGTTTCCCAACTTAAGAGTGTTCCACCAGTAAATAGACCAAATCGACGGTTGTTACTAGGAGAGTTGTTCCTACCCCATATCTGACCGGCAGCCCCTTGCTCAAGGTAAATTCTCATAGCTTTGGTTGTATGCTGCAAAGCAGAGAAGTTGTTGGTGCATCTTAGATTATGTTGGTTCTGACTAAAATGAACATAGGCTTTACCTTGTTCGTCCACTTTTAGTGTTGGCGCTCTTGTTACGTCAGTTTGGACATAATCCCAACCAGCAATACCTTGGCTATTCCAGCGCATAACCGGACCATCAATTACAGCAGGAATTGTTCCTTCTGCGTTTGCAAATACCCCAATGTTGGCGGAGTAGAAAATATAATCGGCAGGAGGCTGAACAGCAGGTTTCCAAGACCAACCAACACCTTTAGCTTGGAGCCATGTTCCGTGGGAGGACTTAACTCCTTTACTATGTCGAAGGTCTAATTTTGGCATTGTCTATACTCTTACAGCAATCTCTACGGGGTTCATAACTACATAAGCATCAAAAGCGGCTTGCGATGTAAATGGGGTGATAACTGCGGAGTTTCCTGGAGGGCCGGGTTCACCGCGAACAACAGGTGGAGAAACAAAAGGAGTGGTATTACTACCAGCACCGATAAAGATAATGTTCATGTGTTAACCTCATTAGCTGTTTCTGTGACAGGCGGAACGAGATTGAATGTGATGTAGCTATCAGCGGGAATGAAAAGCGTCATTCCATTTTTTACGATGCGAATATCACACTTATACTGACCTTTCTGCCAACCAGTAGTATTAGCTGTTAGCAAAATACTGCGGTTAAGCACGTCAATTGTAGGAGTTAGTTGATATTCTTGACCACCAGTAATTTCTGCTTCTGCCATAAAGCTAGTATGTGGATAAATAGCATCAAATTCTTCCTGATCCATTTGTAGCAGGATTTGAACTGTTGCTCCAATTTTGTAGGTGGCCATTTAACTTCCTCTTTATTCAGTCTCTGCTTGATCTAATGCAGCCTCTGGGAATACTCTTACTGCTTCACCGCAATAAAAGGAAGCTACGATACCTCCATCCTCTTTATATAGAACAGTTCCAGAACCATTAGTGGTAAAGTAATCAGCTTCAAGAGTTAGGCGTTCACCGTTATTCGTATATACTTTATAGATCATCTTAATTCCTTAGAATGTGAACAGTGAACAACAAAAACCTGTTTCACTTGCGTTCCGACTTGCTCGAAAAACATTATTAGCTTCTCTTATCAGTTGACCGTATACAGCAGGTCCGTTGAAAGGTTGTGAATAGAACCAAATTAGGGGAACAACTCTTGCTCCTACAGGGATAGTAATAGTATCTCCGCTCATCATCCTACGAACATTTGTAGCCGCTACAAGCAAGCCATTACTGTTGAAAGTAACCTGTCCAAGAGAGTTACGAATTTCTAACCCGTATCCACCGCTAGGATATGGTATGTCATTCCCTAGGGCAATGTATCCAAAAGGAACAGTTCCTACGTTACTGTTGTAGTTAAACCTAAATCGTTCTGGCGCTGTAGTTGAAAAGGCATCGTAGTTGTCTGTTCTACCTTCTGCGATAAACTGGTTAACTGAACCTGTCATAGTGAAGAAAGGCAACTTATAACCAACTATAGGAGGTTCATAGTAAATAACACTATTGTGCGAGGATGAGTTAACATTACTAACCGTACTATCTAGTAGGAAAGGAACTACATTCTGACCGAGGATAGTTGTTCCCCTGCCATTTGCGATAGATACTCCGTAAGCCACAATAAATCCCTGTTATAGTTGGATACCAAATAGCATGATATTTGTATAAGAATTAACATCACTAGAAAGGCCACCATTAGTTCGAGCATTTATTTGTATTCTAATGCTTGCTGGAATACTACTTGCGTTTGCAAAATAATAGTGGTCGTCGCGGATACGAATACTAAGGTCATAAATCCTTCCCGGACTCTCTGGAACTCTAACTCCTCTTGCACAAAGTAGGATTGGTCCTGATCCTAAGTCAGATCGAAACTCAGCCGGTATATTAAAGTCTACTTCTCTTTGATATTGAGAACCTCTGGGCAGGTCGAAGGTTCCAGTTCCTAGTTGCCGGAGTGCTAATGTTTGGGTTAAATCGACTAGGCCATTAGTTGTTCTTACTTGAAAGCCATATGGCATCATCTAACTCCACTAGAAAATTTGTTTAATAGGTTGAGACAGAGTGAAGGCAAATAGACAACGTAAACATCTGAAAAGGGTGAGTGTTATTGCTCTTTTCCGTCTCTGTGTGTATATTTAGTAGCACATTTATGATTTGTCAAGGGGTATGAGTGAAAAAAGATGATATTTTTTATAAAATAGTGCCAGATTCAGCTAAAATCACACCATTTTTCTGCACCGCGTTCAGCCTGCGGCATGAACTTACAGTTCTTACGAACAGCAGATTTAGCGTAGCTAAACTACAGTTCAGTTTCACTGAACATCTACAATAATTTAGTGTTCTACAAATAGAAGGATTGTTGAACATAACGATAGTCAGTTCCGCTCGAAGCCCGGAAGGGCGAGCGTATTACGCTATCGCTCTAACCTACAACAAGTCTATTATCATATTTTTGTAGATCAATGAATGACTGTAGTCAGTCCCGCGAACCTGCGTTCTCCTATAACTATAGTTCCAATACTATAGCGTAGAACTGATATATGATTATTAATAACTATAATATGTAATAAATCATCTATAGTATCATTACTATAGTAATATAGTAGCACATGTATGGTTTGTCAAGGGGGTCGATGAAAATAAAGTTGAGTGTGTGTCTTCGGTGTGACGCTTTTGCACCAGTTCAGCCCCTTGAACATTCGCTGAGTAGCACATATATAGGTAGCTACCGCCTGACGGTATGACAAGGAGTGTTGCATGGATATCACACAAGAGTTTCTACTAGAGCATTTTGACTATCGTAATGGAGAGTTTTACTGGAAGAAACCTTTATCTGCAAGAGTTAAGGTTGGTGACAGGGCCGGAACTAACGATAAATTTGGTTATAGACAGATTGGTATTAAAGGTAAGATTTATCGAGAACACAGGTTAGTCTGGTTATACCATTGTGGTAAATGGCCTGAAAAGTTTATAGATCATATAAATGGTATTAAGTGGGACAATAGAATTGAGAACCTTAGAGAAGCTGGTTATCACGAAAACAACAGAAATAGACCAGCGCAAAAAGATCAAAGATTTAAGGGAGTCATTAAAACTCCGACAGGTAAGTATGCTGTTAGTATTCGTGTTGAGGGTAAACAAAAGTATATCGGAGCCTTCCTAGACGAGATTACTGCCGCAGAGGCTTACGATAAAGCTGCTAGAGAATATTTTGGCGAGTTTGCTTATACCAACTTCGTGTAATACTAGTCCCCTTGGTCATAGCGGCCTTGGGGATTTTTTATTTTTCTATTTTTCAGGTGATGGAACTCTTGAATTGCCACAGGAGGGGTGCTTTCTTTTATTTTTTATTTTGTAGATCGGTAGGTTTACCCAACCCCCCGGCAAACGAATCAGAATATCTAGGGGGGACCCTAACAATTTCCTAGTTGTCAAGTGATTCTTCCTGGACTAACGAAGAAAAACTGTTGTCAAGGGGATGAGAATAACTGTTGCATAAATAACACATGAGATAGGGGAAATGACAGTGGGAAAGAAATAACTTGCGTTCTGATAGCGAGGGGATAGCACTTTTGCCGAATCACTCACGGAATTAAACATGCGTTCATTTAATCAACTATGTGCACAAATACACAACTAACGCATTAGAACTGTTGATAAACGCACATAGCTCTAGGAACGCGTAAGAGCCTGCTACAGCGCATGTAAGACAATGGGCAATCCCACCACCTACAACGACCTAACAGGCTCTTAAACGGGCTTTCACAGGCTCTTAACGATACGCTACATGCGATGTATCAATCCACGGAACGACTGCCTCTTTCCATTTGGGGTGATACAGGGAGAAAATAAAACAATCCGTCTTATAATCATACTCAACCCAATAATAGGTTAGGCCAGCCCGCTTTACTGACTCAACTGCCTCTAGAAAACTATCTAGCCTGACAGCAGATAGGCTAATACGTTGTATGGTTCCCATATCAAGACTCCTCTTTATTGATGGGAAAGAGAATTGAGGGAAATAGATTCACCTATTAATAGGTAAACCCACACAATAACACCTAACAGGGCAGCAAAGGCTAAGCACTCGATTAATTCTCGATTGTCCATTATAGACACCTCTTTTTTAGAGAATGGGAAACGATTCCTTGTGTTTCATATCCCATCCCACGAATTAAAACAATTGCTTCTGCCATTAAATCCCAATGGCTACCAGTCACAGACACAGATAGGCAGAAATCCTTTCTATAAAACCTGCCTATTGCGCCACATTCCCTAACGCTGACTCTGAACCAACGTTGTTCCTTGTCCACTAGTCTTTCCTTTCTATAGAAAGATAAACAGGATAATAAGCGCCCATACCGGCACGGAAAGAACAACCATTGCAACGACTCCCATTACCGAACCTTTCTAGTTGTGGGTTACATCAGCAGGAATGAATGTCACGACTGGAACCAAGTTCAATCTGGTTTCCTCATGACTCCCGCCCTGACAAGCCGACAAAAGAATTGCGGCAATCAACAGAAAATATCGCATTATTCCACCTCCCGAATTTCAATGACTCGTTCCACAGAAAACCTTTTCCAGCCTTCCGCAGTATAGATTGCAACTGACGTTGCACGATTAGCGCCAACGTCTAGCGTTCCCTCATATTGGGCAATATCGCCATTCTGTTTAAAGAAGCGAACAACGATAGCCTGCCCTTCTTTAACAGAGTCCAAAAACTCTTGAACATCAAAACCAGACATTTGCAGATGAGTCACAACCTTATCCCTTTTCATATTTGAAAGTTTGACGGATGATTCCGCCGCACTCACGTTGAACCTTTTCTGCCATTGCGAGAGTCGCAAAGGTTAGTTTTTCGTTGTAGGGGTCTGGTTTGTCCATTGCAGACAATTCAAACGCGGGAACGGTTTTGAGAAACATTATAGCCATATCCTTTCATTATCTTGAGTCTTGAGCTTATCCTTCACAGACTCGGTTTGATGGGGAGTTACCATATAACCGAAATATATAGTAACGGTTGCAGCTATTATATCCGCCAGCATTTCCTCTCTCTTATTGAAGGTTTTACTAGGGCAAAACATTATCTGCCCTAGTTACTGTTGCATCAGTTGACTCTTACGAGTCGTCTTGTTCATCCGAAGTATCAGAAAAGGTGGGTTCCGCGTCAGGGCCGTTCAACATCTGGAAAATTTGTTTCCAAACCATTTGCGAACCTTCTTTGTCCATTTTCTTGACTTTCCGCGACGGGAAGAAGTCAGGCTGGATCAGGTTGTAATTCACGCGAATGGCGCGGGCAGCTTCATCATCGTTAACATCCCAATTCGCGCCCTTAGCCTCAACGGGCTTGCCATACATCTCGGCAACGGTCGTAAGGCAGGCTTGCCACGCGGCTTGGCGAACACTTTCATTCACTTGTGCGATAATGTCTCGCACGGGCCGTGCAACGGCGTCAGACGTGATAGAACGCTTGTCAGCGTCGGCAGTTTTCAGTTGGAGGGCGGAAAAGTCAATTTTGACAGCGGCTTTAGCCATGATTTAGTTCCTTCTAGGATTGCCCATGTTGGGCGGGTTATGTGCGGATTGCACAACGCTAGGCAATAGAGATATTGCCTAGAATAACGCAATCTTATTTATGATTTTGATTTGGAGTTTCTTCTATGGTTAGGTTCCACCAGCGGCCGCCGTCGCGCTTGTGCTGTTCTATGAATATTTCACATTCAGCAAAGGTTCCTTTGAAAAGACGGTAACGGGGATAAACGGTTGTCATAACATCGTAAGTCATACCGCTTTAGTTCCTCTTATAGCTTTCTAGTACAGGATTGCACAACGCTAGGGACTATTTCTAATCCCTAGAATAGTTCAATCATTCCAAGATTTGAAACTGCCGAATAAAACGCAATGTTTTGCGTCCTATGTAGGGCAATCTCAACAGTTCCGAGTCTGTCATGTAAACGGCTTTTAATATTGTTAAGCCGCTTGCATGTATTCTTTTTATCGCAGAGTCTTTTGACATTTTATGAGCCTTTGTTTGTAAGTTACTAGCGTTAGCCTTAGTCAAAAGGAAACGTTACCGGACACAATGCCGGAATAGTCTAACGCTAGTAACAACTCACGTTCTCTAGCTTCTATCCTTTGCCTTTGTGCGATCATCGGGCGGACCCTACGCGATGCCACTAGGGCACAAGGCGGACTATTCACAATGTCAAAAAGCAAGAGGCGGGAGCCTCGTTCAGCGCGGGGGCAGGCCGTTGGGCCGTTCCTTCTTTCCGCTTCCGATGACTAAGTAATGCCTGAAAGCGAAAAAGGTTGCAACAGCTAATTTCAAAAAATAAAAGCAAGAAAAAACAGGAACTTAGCGGCCGGTTGCACGTTGACAGGCTCGAATCGCCTAGCGTATGGCTACAGCTACAGGGCCGATTCCATGCGATTCTGGCGGCTTTGTGACGCTGGTAGGTAGTCCATCCCGCCCGTAGCTAGGGCCGTTGTAGGGTTCACCTAGGGCGCTCGTAGGTGGCAAGAGAGAGGTAGAGAGGCCAGCAAGCCGCGCAAGCTCGAACTAGGGAGTCGTCCCTGTGAAGCTCGAACTAGCCTCCGTAAGCCGGAAGGAACGAAAACCAGGAAACTACACAAGAAGAGTCGTGATTTAGATTCGCCAATGTGAAAAGGAATCGGGGGCGCGCGTGAGATAAACAAAAGAAGAAGTCAAGACCAAATAAGACGTGTTAAACAAAGTTTAACTACAGTTAAGCAAGCTTAACGCGAATCAGCTACTTTGTTAGCTTCACAGTTCCAGACGAGAGTCTAGGGGCTTTTTTGCTTTCGTAACAATAAGTGAGCGAATCAGAGTCATAATTCCTGGCCTAAGTAAATAGGGAAAATATGGGAATAATCGAATCGTTGCAAATATGTCTCACTCATAAATCCAGGCAGGAGTCAAGAAAAATAAATCACGATAAAGTCAGTCGATTTACTATTGATAAGAAAATAATCACGACTTCATCAGTAGATATTTCGCTGATTAAAAATTAATCACGACTTCCCCGGTCGTTATTTCGGTCATTTATTTACCCAAAAATCATGATATACAAAAACACTACAAGAAAAGCAACAATAGGTGCTGGCATTTGTTTAACCCCCCTCGGCGGAAATTAAGGTTACGGTCCTCTGTGGGAATTAGGTAAGCCCCCACGAGGGAATTAGAGACGATCAGAATTATATTTTTCATAGGCAATTTTGGCTTCATTTTCAGTATTAAAACGACCAATCTCAATTCTTTTGCCTTGAACTCTAGTTCTTGCTCTCCATTTACCAGAAGATTTGTGAAAACCAACTCCCGGATAAATACTACTAAAGTTATTTCTATTAACATTAATAGAGTTTTTAAAGCTATTGCTTTCTTGTAAATTATCTAGCTTATCTTCTCCTTTAATTCTGTTTTTATGGTCTACTTGATTTGGCCAATAACCATGCTCGTAAAACCAAATAAACCTGTGCCTATAGGTTCTTACGCCCAAAATTTGACAAATTACATACCCTCTATCACCATCTAATGAACCAACCTCGTCACCAACTTTTATACAACTTGAGGTTGGTTTAATCCAATGTAATTTACCTGTCAGTTTATCATAACTAACGTGTTCTTTTAGCTTTTCTTGAGTTAGTTCTTTAAGTTTCAATTTAACCCCCAAATTATCTACCCGTAACCTAAACCAGGTAAAGGCCGAGGGCGTAAAAACCTTCGGCCTTTTTCTATTTCAGAGTAGTTTGTTGTGAAAGTTCAGGATATCTCGGATCAGTCCATCTTTGTTGTAGCCATACTCAGACAGGATTTCGGCTATCTCATAAGGAAATTCCTCAATAACCTTTTCCATAGTCGTCAGCCTAGCACTAAGACGATCAAAGTTATCATCATCTGTTGCAGTATAGTCATACTCCTCATCAAACCGAGAAACATAGGTAGAGCTATACGGTTGGTTAGACCAAACTCCACCTTTGTAGGATTTACCACGAACATTATAGTAGTCCTCAAACTCAATAACAGTTGGGTCACGATAAGGACGAATTTTAGTCCAGTCAGCTTTGACTAGTGCAAGACGAAGTTTCTCTGCGAACTCCATATCCTGATACTCTGTCTTAGTATGTTGGTTGTAGTATCCAACACTAATGTTAGTGCATTCAGAGATAATGTCACAGTATTCGTATGAGTCAGTATAGACACCACCTGAATCCGGTTCTAGTCCCAGATTAAGAATAGATTCAAGATCGGCTGCAAAACTGTCAGAACAAGTCCTTTGGCCCATCTGGTGAGTGATAATACTATTCTTCCCATACCTATCAAAGCTGATGGCTACATCTACACCAAAAATCCAGTCAGGGCGACTCTTGACAATCGCGGAAGAACCAATACCGCCAACTTCCTCACCAGTATGCACAACATAAATTCCAGGAACTTTGGCTCTAATCATTTCAAGAATAAGCCAAACACCAGTTGTGCAGTCTGCACCGAGACATTCGTTGTGATCTACAAAAGCAGACTTTGTGTGTGGGTCAAAGAATACTTTCTGCCTTCCGTCAGACCTGTGAACAGTATCATGATGAGCCATAAAAGAAATCATGCCTTTAGGGGCTTTAGTTCCTTTAGAGACTTCCTGACGGGAACCATCTTCTGCAATCATGCAGATAAAGTTTCCGAACTCGTCAGGTTTACCCATCATAGGTTGAACAAAACGCTCGTTAAAGAGCTTTTGCCCAACAGAACCTTCCCTACGTTTGTAGGTCAACATATCGAGAAGTTTCTTTTGAGCTTTGTTCATTGGTTTAGTTCCTTCATATGCGTATGACATTTAGCCAGACTCCCGCTTACAATTACCTCACTACCTTTAAGAACCATGAACTCGCCGGTCCTTAAACAGTAGTCTATTCTGTATTGCGGTTTTGTCATGCCGCTTCTTCCGTATCGTCTTCTTCCTCAGCTTCCTCTTGCCTTTTTGCTAGTAGTTCCTCGTAGGTATCTTTAGTGAAGTAGTTTCCTTCTTCCTCATCATAGCAGGCATAACTTTCAGCAGCATCCTCAGACCATTGTTGAGTGTCAATGTAGCCATACCATGTTTTGTCAAGACTAATGATAACAGTTTCAGTAGGACCAGAAGTCCAATCTTCATGGTATTCACAGTAATTGGCACAGCAGTTTTCACCAACAGTTTCTCCTTCTACAGTAGTAACAGCAGGACCATAAATTGTATCGCCGCAGCACTCACATTTTATTCTAGCTCTTATCCAACCTTCCGTATTGCAGAAACTATAAGTGCTACCACCGAGAACAAAATAATCTCCATCATCATCCGCCTCACAGTTATTATCCATATAGGGAGCAAGAAAGACTCCCGGTTCAGTTTCAATTTTCAGGAGTTTAGCACCGTCCCAAGAATCGCTAACTTCATCAGTTTTACGAATGTCAGGATAAGTTTCCCGAATTTTTGCTTCCAGTTCGATCCCTGCCATAGTGTTAGAGACATAAGGATAGCTGTAGGTCATATCATGGAGACAGACAAGAGTCCTAGCAGCAATTTTTCCAAACTCATTCATAAGATAATGAAGTTCAAAATCTCCACTGGCGTAAACTTCTGTTGGGTGAAATTCTCCAAAACTGTGACGCATACAAGAAGCATTAAGGCAGGCATAATTTCCGATGTTACGACCGCTTTCAGCCTCAGTCATATAAATCTCAGCAAAGTCTTTACGAGTCTTGCCAATCTTGTGTGTGTAGGTATGTTCAGCAAATTCCTCCAAGATGATGTTAGTAAGAATTTCAACTTGAAGATCATTAAAGTAAGGAGCAACCTTACGAATGAACTTGCCGATCTTAGAGGAAGTCCGAATACCTTTCTCTTTCTTAACTTGGTTCTCGAAGTAGCTCACAGTCTTATCTTTAGCATTGAAGACAGGAGCGGTAAAAACAAGAACTGACCGAGAAATATACGCAGTCAGAAAAGCAACTTCTTGCGGGGGAGCCTTGTAGTAGGTATCAAAGTCCAAACCAGGAAAAAGTTTAATTACATTTTCCAAGTTAAAATCATCAGCGCGGAAAGGGCTGTGATGTTCATCTGCCTGCCACGGGTAAAAGCTACGCATGTTGTCAATGTGAAGCGCGCGGGTGGCGGGTGTATAGTAGTGCAGGGCCATTGTGTTGCCTCCGTGTTAAGCGATTCGCGTGGTTCTTCCCCCTATATAGCGAGTGCGTGAGGCTTCTACAACGGGTTGACAACGGCGGTTGTATGGAGTAGGTGATTCGTAAGCCGCAACGGCAAGCCCGCTTGGCGCAACAGGATAGCGCAAAAGACTTCTAATCTTTAGGTTACAGGTTCGAGTCCTGTAGCGGGCACCATTTCCCTAACACTGGAAAGGAAACAAGATGTATCAGACTTTTGAGGAGCTAGGTTTTAAGGTAGGAGACAAAGTTAAATGTCTTAAAGAGAAGTCTGCCGGAATTTACAAAGCAGGAAAAGTTTATGAGTTAGTCCAAGGAACTTATGAACTGGTGGAAAAAGATGGTTGTGCTAATGGTTATAGTGCAGATTGGGAAAAGGTGGAAGATATGTTTGAAGATCAGTGGCACTTGAATGACGGTAAAGTAGAAATTCCTGCTGATGCAGACAAACTTGAGAAAGATGGTTCTGTTGTAGCTTTCCGTAAGCGTAAAGAACAACCCCTCAAGTTTGGTGATGATCTCGTAAGTAAGATTAGTGGCAGTAAGTTCAAGTTTATTTCTTACAAGAATAATAATCCTGCTTCCAAACTTATTAGTGTCTTGCATGAAGATGGTCATATCTCTGGTGGTTGTAACCCGGATAACTTTCTTAAGGTCTAAGTGAGTAAGAAACGCTTTAGTATTAAAGCGACAGTTTACGACAAGAGAGGGCGCGTCTTAACAACAGGGTTTAACTCTTACGATAAGACGCACCCGCTTCAAGCTAAATACGCTATACAAGTTGGCCTAGAAAATAAGATATATCTACATGCAGAGTTAGCTGCATTAGCCAAACTTCGTAAGCATCATCGCCCCTATAAAATAGTGGTAGAAAGATATTTGGAAGATGGTTCTAAAGCCATTGCCAAGCCTTGTCCAATCTGTCAAACCGCAATCGAATCCTATGGGATTAAAAAGGTAGAACACACATGATTAATGCAGCAGACAAAGCCAAATGGCTAGAAGAACTTCGCTCTGGTAATCATCGTCAGGTTAAAGAGCGACTTAAAGGATACACAGACGATGGTGAAGTTGGTTTATGTTGTCTCGGTGTCCTAGAGGAAAAGGTCTTTGGTAACGAGCAGGAAATTTACCCTATGTCTGACGATGAGTGTCATATTCCCGATGAACGTATGAGGACATATACAATACTCCGAGAAAAACTTGGTGAGGTAGAAGTTAGCCTAGTATCAAACTATAATGATAGTGGTTGGACTTTTGCAGAGATCGCAGATTGGATTGAGGAAAACGTAGATGCAACAACGTGAACCAGATGGTTATGGCGCTATAATTCTTTTCCTGGTTTGTTTTATACTTCTGATGCTCTTTCTAATGCTAAATACATCAGAACCTCGTCCGTATATGTGTGAACCTATTTCTGGCCATTGCCTACAGATGGTGCCTAAATGTATCTGCTTTTCGTTCTTGTAGTTTTTCTAATCTTCCTCAAGCTAGAAGGAAATGAGGGATGCTGATTGGTAGTAGGGCAATCGCCTATTGGAAAAATGACTAAATTCACTCCACCACCTGTAGTGGTTCCCCCTGCAACCTACAAACTAGAACTGTCAGAAGAAGAAATGGTAGTTCTGGCTTCCCTCGTAGGAAAAGTCTGTGGCGGCACTAAGTTCGGTAGCATTTGTTCCAAACTTTGGGATGCTGGTTTTGAGCAGTTCCATGAACACAAAGACTATGTGCATAGTTTCAAGGATGACACAGATGGACTAAAGGCACCCTAATACTATAGTATTATTACTGATATGTATTATTAATAACTAATATAATATATATATATATCATCTATAGTATCATTACTATAGTAATGTAGGGACGACCTTGTAGCTTGTCAAGGGGTAGGTTCAAAATAAAGTTGTAGGCGTGACTCACGCGACACAAGAGTCACTGTTGCGCCTATGACACACAACAAACAATCAACCTTGGAGGGGTTGTAGGTCCATGAACAAGACACTATATAACGCTAAGACTGGCTGGATTGTAGTCCATCTGTCCGCATACATTGCATGGCAGGGACACATCAGCGAGCTTCCCACCAAATATGAATCCTTGCTCTACAAAGGTCAAGAGCAACACTATTCACAATCAGCTTAAGGATAAAAAATGAGTCTGTTTAAGATTAAAGATACCGAGAAATTCGGAACGGTTCTAGCTACTGACAGTAAAGGCATGAAAGTCTTTGAAGTCAAAGGTGGCGGTATTGAAGTTGTAAAAGCTGACCAGATCGAAGAAGTTCTTCCTTTCACTTTCAGTGTTAGCTTCGATCAATCCCAAAATGCCTCGGCTAAGGAATATCATTTCTTTGGTGAAGAAGGTCAGTTTAAGATTGGTGATCTACTGATCTATGATCAAGGTTTCCATCTTGGCTTCTGCCGTGTCACTGGCCTCGATACCAAAAACCGGAAAGCTACCAAACAATTCTCTGGTTACAAACTAGCTGCTACTCCTATTAACGCAACCGAGCAATTTTAAGAGGGTCTAATGACCGACAACAAACTGTTTATTATTCGTGGACTTCCTGGTTCTGGTAAATCAACTTATGCCAAAGCACTTCTTGCAAATGGTATGGTTAGTCAACATCTGGAAGCAGATGAATTTATGACTGACGATCAGGGCAACTATAAGTTTGACCCTAGCATCCTACAGAAGTGTCACCAACAGTGCCAAATGTGGGTGAAATACTATCTAGATAAAGGTGAGAATGTTGCAGTTGCAAACACCTTTACTCGTAAATGGGAAATCGTGCCATACACTCGTATGGGTTATACCTTTGAAGTCATTACTATGACCGGAGAATATAAGAACATTCACGGTGTTCCAGATCAAGTTATCAAACAAATGAAACATCGTTGGGAGAAGTGGCTTAACTAATGATAACACAATCTTTAATTAAAGAATACCTAACGTATCATGATGGCCACTTACATTGGATCAAAGATCGGCAGGGTTGTAAAGTCGGTGATTCATTTGGTGGACCCAATAATGGTTATATACGTGGTGGCTTCTTTGGTAAAAGATTTTATGAACATCGTCTTGTCTGGTTCTATCATCACGGAGAGTGGCCAATGTATTTAGATCATATCAATGGTGATAGAACCGACAACAGAATTGAAAATCTAAGAGTGTGTACTCAACAGCAAAACACTTACAATACTCGATCAAGACCATTGTCAACATCTATCTATAAAGGTGTCCACTATAGGAAAGATACAGGAAAATGGGTTGCTCAATACACACACAATGGTAAAAACATTCATATTGGGTGTTTTAACGATGAAACAGATGCTTCAAATGCCTATAGGGCTGCTACAGAAGTATTACATAAGGATTTTGCCAATGAGCAAGTTTAATTTTAACCCTGATGCAACACAACGCGCACTAAAGTTTGTGCGTCAATTCCACCGCAATCGTATCCTACGGTTTCTTAAAGGTCGTCAGTTTAAGGACGTAGAAAATACTACGGACCTACAACGTAGCAAAGATATGATGATTGCTCTTAACGAGGTAATCCAGTAAATGTATAGTAAGTTACTCGACTGGTGTATTAGCCAACCAAATTGGATTGGGTTTCCTATCTGGCTTGCTGCTAGTGTAGTTCTACCAACTATTCTGCTTTTGGCAATCCTGACTATTAGTCCTTGGATGCTACTAACGGTTCCTGTTATTTGGCTGATTGCTGTGGCTATCCACTATAGTAAAAAAGGAAAGTAATGGAACTCAAACACAAACCGTGTCCTTTCTGTAGAAGCACAGACGCTTTTAGCTACTCTACAGAGAATGGTTTGTTCCGTTGTTTCTCGTGCGAGGCGACTCCATCTAAAAAAGGTGGACTCGTCTTCGACGGGAAAACACTGACAGCCTTTAAGGACAAGAAGCAAAAAGAGGAAAGTATTTACTTGGAACCATACGTCCGAAATTATCGGGGTATCAGTGAGAAGGTTATGAACCAAGTTGGCGCTTATTTCACTAAGACCGACGATGGAAAAGAAACCGTTCACTATGTTTATCCTAATGCGACTAAAAGTCGTCAGCTACCAAAGTATATTACCTGCCAAGGAACACTAGATGGTTTCTATGGTCAAGACGATTACTCTGGTGGTAAAGTAATTACTATCACAGAAGGTGAGGAAGATCGGCTTTCGGTCATTCAGATTATGGGCGATTGGCCTGTTGTGTCTGTCCCTAATGCTGCACCTTCTAAAGACTTCTGGAAGAACGCTAGGGAATACCTTGGCAACTTTGAGAAGATCGTTCTGTCCATTGATAACGATGAACCCGGTGATAAGCTAGTTGAGAAATTCTTCCGGCTATTTCCAGGAAAAGTATATCGTATCAATCATGGCTCCTACAAAGATGCTAACGAGTTTCTTCTAGCAGGGGCAGGACAAGATTATAAGTCTGCATGGTGGAACGCTCAGAAGGTTAAGCCTGACGGAGTTAATACTACAGCAGAAGACTTCCTAAAGGTATATGACGAGACACCAAACTATGAATACTTTAAGACAGGAATTGCTGGCCTTGATGAAAAGATGCTTGGCATTCATAAGGGCGCTTTTACGATGGTTCTTGCGCCTACTGGAATCGGGAAAACAGAGTTCTTTCGCTACCTAGAGCATCAATGCTACAAGAATAGTGAATACTCGTTTGCCTTCTGTCATGGCGAAGAAACAGAACTTCGTTCTCTATTGGGTCTAGCATCGTATGAGCTACAAACTAGCGTCATTCGTAAAGACTTGATTGAGGAAAAGGGTCTGGACAAAGAAGTTCGGGAGACACTAAAGAAGTTTGGTGAGAGCGAAAGACTATATCAGTTCAAGATTGCCCTAGATGCTGACGTGGACGATATTGTAGAGGAAATCACTTTCTTGGCTACTGCTATGGGCGTAGATTTCTTCTTCATTGAGCCTATTCAGGACTTCATTAGCGGTGATACCTCCACTAAGGAAAACAAACTTACAGACTTGGCTAACAAGATGAAACGTATGTGTCCTGAGTTGAACATTGGTATCGTAGTAATTGCACACGCTAACGAAGATGGGGATGCGAAATACTGTAAGTCTCTTACCCAATCAGCAGCGTTTGAAATTGTTCTTTCCCGTGATACGGAGTCAGATGATCCAGAAATTAAGAACACAACTCACGTTAACGTGGGCAGGAAGAACCGCACGGGCGGGGGCTCAGGGCCAGCGGGCAGCTTGACGTTCAACCTTGACTCGTATAGCTTGACTCCTGTTGACCGTGTGACCGAATCAGCCCCTAGCAAGGCTGGCAAGAAACAAAGTGTCATAGTTCGGGGCAACAATCCCAAAGACATTGAAGATGAGATTCCATTTTAGGAATTTCTGTGGTAACGAAAGGATAAAGTATGCGGCAACCACTATACAAGTTCGGTGATCGTTTCTGCAAAGAAGTTACAGCGGAAGTCATGGGAAGCAAGATCAGCGGAACTGCCTACGTTTTTGTAACCGGAATTAGTTTGCACTCTACAATGCAGGGAAACGAGTTTAGGTATAAGCTTTCCAACAATATGCCTCAAGCTTACTCTGAGCCTCAAACAGTAGAACATTCTATCTCAGAACAACAACTAACGAGAATGTGGCAACTAGCTAACCCTGTTGCAGATGCACCTATTTATATTCCACCAGTAACGGAGCCTGATAATGACAATGCAGACGGAATTTCAGAAGTGGTATCTGAGGAACCTTGAGCGTGAACTAGTTGACAAGTTCTACGAAGAAAGGTTTGACCTTACTTATGTAGAGACTATCCTGGAAATGGCTTTTGATGCTGGAAGGGATTTTGGATATACAGAAGGTTATGCTGATGGTAGTTCAGATGGTTATGTTAGTAGGTCCAGTTAATGTTTGAATATGTCTTCGACCTAGAGGCTGATGGACTTCTGGACACTATCACTAAAATCCATTGTCTGTCCTACAAGAGAGTAGATGGGGATAAGGCGTATACGATATATGACCCTGATGAAATGGTAAGATTTTTTAATCCGCCAGATTGTTCCACAAACATTTACATCGGACACCATATCATAGGGTATGACTTCAAAGCCCTAAAGAAAATCTACGGTATCGAGCGGCCTAAATATCTGGTCGATACATTGGGACTATCGTGGTATCTTCATCCTGACAGGGCAGAACACGGCCTAGAAAGTTATGGTGAGGACTATGGAGTTCCTAAACCAAAGATCAACGATTGGCACAACCTTACCATTGAGGAATATACCAATCGTTGTGAGACTGATGTAGAAATCAACCGCAGACTGTGGCTTGACCTAAAACGTAAATTGCAAAAAATCTATTCGGAGTGAGTTAATGCAGTTCGACAAATACAAAGAGTTTTACAACGCAATTGTGCCACCACTAGCTGCGTCTGATGTTAGAACTGACGATGATCTTTACAATAAGATTGCTAACTGTGCTTGCATTTATGACTTTTGGTGTGAAGGTTTTCGTCAAGGGATATTCGATAGTGAACTTGACCACTACTACCAAGTAGATGCAGAGTTCTATCGTAAAATCCGAACTTTCTACAAACTATACTCCCCCGTAATTAAGCCCGAACTAGCTACTGTTGGTGAGATTGAGATTAACGTTATCAATAAACGACTAGAGCGCACGGGTAAAAAGACTAACGTCAAGATCGGTCGTGCTTTGGGTCTAATCGCACCTTTCCTTACTGACAGGAATAAAGAGTCTATTGCCACTTGGGTTAAGGATACCTACTCACCGCTAGACCTGAACTTCAATATGGTTGAAACAGGTTTTGAAGATATTGTGACCATGAGGCAACGTCGAGCCACGCATTTTAATACTACCAAGTATTTCAAGCAGATCGACAACTCCTGTATGCGACATGCCAAACACTATTTTGGTTTAGAGAAATATCATCCCTATACTGCTTACGAGAGTGGTGACTTCCTTCTAGCTTATGCGACGGATGAGGAAAACAAACTTGCAGGTAGGGCTCTAGTTCACAAAGACAGTAAGACATTCTCTGCTATCTACGGAGTATCTAAACCTGCTGTTGATTTCATCCACGAGAAGCTAAAGACAGAAGGTTATCGCTTTGTAGATGAGGAAGGTATGGCTTGGGAGGGTGCTAAACTTCTTCACTTAATTGATGATTGGGAAAACCCTGATGATCCAGATGAACATGGAGAAGTGGTTATTGCTCCTTATGTAGATTTCTGGGACAGTGAGGAAGCCTACACAGATGGGGAATATATTCATCTAGTTAACGAACGCCCCGACGATGGAAAGAAATACAAGAGATTGGATATGTGCTTTGCGGAAGGATTTAATGAACTCTAATTTAACAGACGACCAATGGCGTATTATCCGATACCTTAATTTCAAACTAGATTGTCTTGCAGACCAAGAGGAATACGGACTAGCTATTGATGAAGAAGGTATCCGGCGTCATATTCAGACACTGGAAAGCCAGAAAGACCCTATCATTGCATCGCTTAAAGAAGCAATGCCAAAGGTTCCTCAATACCGTATCAAGAGCAAGCCTAAAGCGACACACAAGAAGGATGGTTCTCTTTCCAAACTAGGAGAGGAATGGTATAGGCTCCTTCGCGTAAATAAGCTACCAATTAACTATGACGGTGATCTACAAATCCTAGTGGGGGAACTTGAACCAAATCCAGGTTCCTCTACACAAGTTAAAGATTGGTTGTTTAGTATGGGTTGGGAGCCCTGCACCTTTAAGTATGTCAGGAACAAAGAGACAGGAGAGGAAAAGCAAGTTGAGCAAGTCAGATACTCAAGCCCAAGCAGCCCAAGGAAAGGGGAACTTACCGAGTCCGTTCTACGCCTTAAAGCAACAAATCCAGCAATCGAATACCTTGAGAAGATCACTGTTATCAACCATCGCATATCAGTATTCGAGGGGTTCCTTAACGCGAAAAGAGAAGGACGAGCTTACCCTTATGTTGTGGCGGGGGCAGGGGGCTTTACAAACACGCTAAGGTTTAAGCACCGCGTTCCAGTTGTTAACCTTCCAAAAGTTGGCAAAGCATGGGGCGAGGAAATCAGGGGGTCGATTGTAGCTAAACCCAATAAAGTATTTTTGGGAAGTGATATGGTATCCCTTGAAAGCACAACCAAGCGTCACTATATGTTTCCGTATGACCCTGACTATGTAGCGGAAATGAGTCAAGAGGGTTTTGACGAGCATCTCGACCTTTCTGCGTTTGCTGGTTCAATTACAAGAGATGAACTAGAATTCTATAAGTGGTATTCTAAGAATGGGGACTAAACGTAGACTACAGCAAAGAGATATGACGGCAAGGCCAAGCAGGTATCCGCAGGGTAACTTTAATTCTAAGAGTTGCAAATGGTGTTTTGCAGGTTTTGAACCTCAAGCCCCAAGTCATTTATACTGTTCTCAAGTATGCGCTGACGATGCTTACACAAACAGATACTATAAAAGAAAGTATAATATCGGTCTTAAAGAAGTTAGAGCAATGTATGATGAACAAAATGGTACGTGTGCTATCTGTAAAACTGTTGGATTTAAGATGCTAGATAGTCATATGTCAGGAATGAACCTCGATCATTGCCATGATACAGGTAAGGTCAGGGGGCTTCTCTGTCATAATTGTAATAGAGGTCTAGGACTATTTCAGGACGATCCCACATTACTAGATAGTGCTGCTGTTTATATAAGGTCACATAAATGACAGTTGAGGAAATGAAACGGCTTCCAAAAGAAGAACAATACTCCATATTTAAGAGGCTTAAAGAGCAACGAAGTAACTATAAAGTTGTAAACTATAGCGCAGTATATGGAGTTGGTGCAGCTAAATTAGCTAGAGAAAGTGGGCTATCAACATCTTCTGCTAAAGCACTTCTTGTTGCCTACTGGGAACGAAACTGGTCAGTTAAAGAAATTGCAAAAGATCAAGTGGTAAAAACCCTCAAAGATGGTTCCATGTGGCTACAAAATCCAGTTAGCGGCCTCTGGCACTCTTTGCGATACGAGAAAGATATTTTCAGCACTCTCAACCAATCAACAGGCGTGTATTGCTTTGACTCGTTTGTGGCGTATGCTAAATCTTTAGGTGTTATCATTCCAATGCAATACCATGATGAAGTCCTAGTTGAGTGTGATGAAGATAAGGTTGAAGAGACTAAAGAAAAGTTGAAAGAAGCTATTAGAAAAACTAATGAAAAAGTTAGGTTAAATGTCCAACTGGCTATTGACTATAACGTGGGTGTTAACTACGCAGAGGTTCATTAATGCTAACTCAAGAAGAAGTCAGAAAACTATTTAGTTATAGCGACGGCCAACTGTTCTGGGTTAACCCCACAAGTCGTAAATTGAAGCCAGGCCAACTAGCAGGCTCTAAGTCTACAAGATACTGGATGATTAAGTATAAGGGTAAGTCTTACAAAAGAAGTAGGCTTGTTTGGCTCTACCACTACAATACACTTCCTACTGTAGTAGAGCATAAAGATAAAAATAGTTTTAACGACAACATTAATAATCTTAGGGCAGCTGACCAGCAGTTAAATATGTTTAATAGAGGTGCTTGCAAAGGTAGCAGTTCTAAATTTAAAGGTGTCTCTAGGAACAATGGTAGGGGTAAAAATTGGAAAGCCGAGTGCCGCGTAGGCGGAAACCATTTTTACTTGGGTTTATTTGAAACAGAACAGGAGGCTGCAAAGGCTTACGATGATTTTACAAACAGCATACACAAAGATTTTCAATTCCCCAATTCAGCGGTCCACTGATAAAGATGATTTTGACATTCCTCTAGAGTTTCGTATGACCCGCGAGGAAATGGAAGATGATCTAATGTCAGAATACTCCATGACAGATATGACTTGGGATGAACTACTAGAGCAAATGGATATGATTGAGGCTATGTTCGATGGAAAAGAAGAAGCCAATTAAAAGAATGAGTGCCGATGAGGCAATGAAGTATACACTAGAAAAACATAAAGAACTTCTAAAATATTTAAGCAAAAGGAAAATACATGAGCACTACTAAATACGTTCAGATCGACGCGTTCCTTATGTGGGCCAAAGTATTCGAGGAAAACCGGGATACTGCTGCCAAAGCAAAAGCTAATGGCGTTACCCACAAAGGCGTTCTGAAATTCCTAGAGAAGTTTGATGGTCAATACCTTGTTGACGTCATTCCTGCTACCGAGGATGATCTAAAGAAAGTCCAAGAAGCTCTTACTGATACTCTCTATGGTGGTAATCCTCGTTTCAAAGATAGCGACCTTGGTGCAGGTAAATCCTTCCAGCTATCGCGTAAGCATGATGATAAACACGTCTTCAAAGATCGTGACACTGGTGAAGATAAGCCAGTAGATTTTGGCGGTGAGCCTGATGTAGTATGGTGGAACGATGAAAAAGGTAAAGGCACTAAGTGGGATAAACACACAGATGGTTTCATTGGTAACGGCACTCTGGCGAAGGTTAAGTTTTCTGTATACATGAGCGAAAGCCAGCCTACTGTTTCGGATACCATTCGCCTAGAGAAACTAGGTATTGTAGACCATGTAGCTTTTGAAAGCGAAGGTGGAGAGCGTTTCTAATGGCAAAACTTACCGTTAATCCGGCTAAGACAGAAGTTAAGGTAGTGGAGGTTTCCCCCGCTACCTACACTCTAGAACTTAGTGAGAAAGAAATGGTTGTTCTTACAACCTATGTTGGCAATACTTGCGGCAATCCATCAAATTCAGAATTTCGACGTATCGTAGACAAACTTTGGGAAGATGTGTTTCATTCTTTTTTAAAAAAGACTTCGTCTATTCCAACTATAACTGCACCTAAAGGCGACCTTAAAGTATGATTGAAACCAAACTGATTTCATATACACAACCTGTTATTGGTGTTCCAGCAGCCTCAGCGGAAGAACTGGTAATGTATTGTGCCAAAGTATCCAATCCTACAAAGCAAGACGACTACACCAGAGACTTGATTGGTTATTGTATTCGTAATCAACACTGGTCAATCTTTGAAATGGTCGATGCTACTGTAGAGATTAAAGCACCACGGGACATTACCCGCCAGATTATCCGGCACCGTAGTTTCTCTTTCCAAGAGTTTTCCCAACGCTATAGCGATGAGATTAGCTTCTGTGACCGAGAAGTTCGGATGCAGGATCATAAGAACCGTCAGAATAGTATTGAGACTGATGATCCAGCTACTAAAGCTTCCTGGAAATGGGAAACTGATGTTATCAAGAGGATCATTAACGATGCTTACCGTAAAGCTATTGCTGATGGTGTAGCTAAAGAGGTTGCTAGGACTATCCTACCAGAAGGTCTTACAATGTCTACTATCTACATGAAAGGTTCTCTACGGTCTTGGATGCACTATCTTGATGTTCGGGAGGGTAATGGGACACAGAAAGAGCATATCATTGTAGCTAACAAGTGTCGGGAAGTCCTGACACCAGTGTTCCCACGAGTTCTAGGAGTTTCAGAGTAATTTGACAAAAACAATCTATACCCTAAAAACAGACATTGAGAAAGTGCTATCAACCGGAGAAGGTTGGACTACAGATATTGCAGAATGGGTTGGCAAAGAGATTGCTAAATCTACAACTAGACAACTCAAACCACGGGAAGCTAAGGCAGGCAATCTACGTATGTCTAACCTTGGCACTCCATGCGATAGAAAGTTATGGTATTCGCTACAAGAATGGGCGGTAGAGTATAAAGAGGTTCTACCACCTTACGTCCTGAACAAGTTTATCTTCGGTGATATTATCGAAGCTTGGACATTGGGACTAATTAAGGCTTCTGGTCATAGGCTAGAAGGTTTACAGACTTCAATGGAACTTGCCGGGATTAAAGGAAGTCGAGACTGTGTTATTGACGGAGTGACTGCTGATGTTAAGTCAGCTTCTACAATGGCAATGCAGAAGTTTCGAGACAACGGACTGCTAAAGGATGATCCCTTTGGTTATCTCAGTCAGCTTTCTTCTTATGTAGCTGCGGGGAAGGATGATCCCCTAGTAGTTGAAAAGACGCTAGGAGCCTTTGTTGCAGTAGATAAACAGTTTGGAGTAGTAGAGGTTGACATATATGACTTGACTACTTTAGTATCTAATAAAGATAAGGAGGTTGAAAGTAAAAAACAGCTAGCTGTTAGAGATACTCCACCAGATCGAACTTTTTCTGATGTTCCCGATGGTAAAAGTGGGAATCGAAAACTGGGAACATACTGCTCTTACTGCGAGTTTAAGAACGCTTGCTATCCTGATTTACAAAAGTATATATATAGTAACGGCCCAAGGTTCTTTACGGTCGTAGAAAGAGAGCCTCGTGTGTTCAAAGAATGACCTAATCACTCAAGAATTTCTAAGAGAACATCTTGAATACCGTGACGGGCATTTGTGGTGGATTAAGCCTACTGCTAGGCGCGTCAAGACAGGTCAACAGTTCGGAACCAATCATAACAGAGGTTATAGACAGGGTAGGCTTAAAGGAAAACCATTCCTAGAGCATAGGCTCATTTGGTTCTATCACTACGGAGTTTGGCCGAACGAGTTGGATCATAAAGATACTAACAAAAAGAATAACGACATAGACAACCTCAGAGAGATTGAACATCAACAAAATATGTTAAACCAAGGCTCTCGTGGAGGAACGTCTAAACATAGAGGCATCTTCTGGTCTAAAGACCACAATAAATGGCGAGTTAAATTCTGTGTCAATGGTAAATACCATCACATAGGAATGTTTGAAAATGAGGAAGATGCACTTATCGCCAGCAATGACTTTATTAAAACTGTGGAGTTCAGTAAAACAAATGAAAGAATTTATCCTAAAATATTCAGACGAAGCTAAGACTATCCTAACCGCAGTAGCTACTGTGCTAGTTTCTATGGGTGTTTATGACCCTCTATCGGCAGAACTAATTGTTGGTGGTATCATCGGTGCTGCAACTGCTATCTGGCAAGTATACGAGACTGTAACCAAACCAAAAGTTATCGTCAAGAAAGACGAGGTTATTGTTGAGGGTCTACCCGCAAACTACGTTTACCAAGGAAGTCAGGAAGTCTAAGCATGAATAACAACAACTACAAACTAGGCACAGTTCTTGAGTGCATCGTAAGTAAATCCCCCGGCTACAAGAAAGGCAAAACCTATGTAGTTGTTGATAAGAATGGCGTGAAGGGTCTGGAAGCGGACGATGGTTTCTTTGACCCTATCAGCCAGCTACTATCAGGGTTTAAAGTTGCAGATGCTACAACGTCAGCACTTAAACTCTTGACATTCCAAAAGGAGTAGCTACATGGAAGATAAGTGGAAGGTCAATAGACGATCTTGCAGCACTATCTACACCCACCCTGATATTATTTATCAAGTGATTGTTAGTAATTCAGGTAGGATCGAATGGAACGATATAGATTTTGTTTCCGTAGTGGATGCTAAACGATACGCAGAAAAGGTGTGTCTATGAGAATTTTAGTTTGCGGTGGTAGAGAGTATGATGATTGGTTTCAGTTCTGTGGCTGGATGGACGCAATAACCAAGAAGGCAGCACCTAAAGACATTACCATTATCCAAGGTGGTGCTAAAGGTGCAGACTTCCTAGCTAGAGTTTGGGCAAAGTATGTCAGGATCAACTCAGAAGAATATCCGGCCAACTGGAAGAAACATGGTAAAGGCGCTGGACCCATTCGTAATCAGAAGATGCTAGACGAAGGTAAACCAGATGTAGTTATTGCGTTTCCCGGAGGAACGGGAACAGCAGATATGGTTGAAAGAGCCAGGAAAGCTAAGGTAAAAGTAATTAAGGTAATGTAATGCCAATAAAAACATCATCGGCTAAAGCAAAAGGGAGGCTACTACAGAAACTTTTAGCATCTAAACTACTAGCTAGATTTACCCAACTAGAACCAGATGATATTACTTCCAGGTCTATGGGAGCAGGGGGTGAAGATGTTTTACTTTCCCCCGCAGCTAGACGACTAATTCCCTACTCATTTGAATGTAAGAACATAGCTGCATTTGCTGGCTATAGGTATCTTGAGCAGGCTGTTAGTAACTGCCCTAAGAACGCATTTCCTGTGGCAGTAGTAAAGGCTAACCGTAAAGAGCCTGTCGTTATTCTATACTTGAAAGATTGGATTGAGAAACTATGACTGTGAACAGACAACAGCGGCGTAGAGCAGCCTCAAAAGCTCCTAAAAATAATCCTGTAACTGAGCAAGCACCTGCTACCGTTAAGCAGATCATTGTAGATTTTGTAGGTGGTTACACCAACGAGTTTAACAATGTTGTAGGTCTTGACACAGACACTAGTTTAGGCTTTCCACGTCTATGTATTATGACAGATGATGGAGTGGTTACTAACCTGAACCTAAGCCACGTTCAATCCTACCAAGTAACGAGAGGTGATTTAATTCAATAATGACAACAGCAGTAGTATTCACATGCGCCCACACAAACCCAAAAGTAGACAATAAACGGTTTGAACTTCTTGGAAATCTTATCTTTGATCTTCGGCCTGATTACGTCTTCGACCTTGGCGACTTCGCTGATATGTCTAGTCTCAATTCTTATGATACACGAT
>Ga0194110_10000410_pt1 | contig 54541 bp, 43 predicted proteins | sample TA2Kig1200mmetaG_FD_146192 | JGI IMG/M metagenome (GOLD analysis project Ga0194110, IMG submission 146192) | Freshwater microbial communities from Lake Tanganyika, Tanzania - TA2015032 Kigoma Deep Cast 1200m | ecosystem: Environmental > Aquatic > Freshwater > Lake | place: Tanzania: Lake...
TCCATCTACCCGTTTGCCTATCCGGGGGGAATGTGCTATCATATTCAGTAGACCAAGATTCCAGCAGAGGCGGCTCCCACGCCGCCGGTTCGCGGGTGTGGAAGCCCGCCCTGCTGCATAAGTAGCTACTAATGAGAGAAGTCTTCGTAGCCGCTGCCACTCGCACTCCCTTTGGCCGTTTTGGCGGGATGCTGAAGGATTTGACGGCGGTGGAGCTGGGCGCAGTGGCTATAAGAGAAGCGGTGCGCCGCGCCAACGTCGAAGGGAAAACCATTGACCGCGTGATCCTGGGCAACTGCATGGGAGCCGCCACCCTGGGCCAGGTGCCGGCGCGCCAGGTAGCTCTCCAGGCTGGGCTCCCCGACAGCGTCCCCACCATGTCCATCAACACGGCCTGCACCTCGGCCCTCCAGGCGGCAGGCCTGGGCTTTAGTTTGATCGGTCACGGCGAGGCCGAAGTCATCGTCGCCGGGGGGATGGAGAGCATGAGCCAGGTGCCCTACACCCTGCCCCAGGCCCGCTGGGGGTATCGGCTGGGCCATGCTCAGATCGTGGACGCCCTCACCAACGCCCTCACCTGCCCCATCAGCGGGGTGCACATGGGCGTCTTCGCCAGCCAGGTGGCCCAAGAGTACGGTATCGGTCGGGAAGAACAGGATCACTGGGCGCTGAGGAGCCAGCAACGCTACCAGGCAGCCAGGGCAGCAGGAAAGTTCGCCGACGAGATCGTGCCCGTCGAGGTGGAGACCCGCCAGGGCAAGGTCGTGGTGAACGAAGACGAGCAGCCGCGCCCCGACACCACTTACGAGAAACTGGCCGCTTTGCCGCCAGCCTTCGAGCCCGAAGGGACAGTGACCGCTGGCAACGCGCCGGGCCTCAACGACGGGGCGGCAGCCCTGGTCTTGATGTCCAGGCAGACGGCTGAGGTCTGTGGCCTGGAGCCGCTGGCACGGATCGTGGCCACGGCCAGTGCCGCCGCCGCGCCCCGGCTGATCAACGTGGTGCCCGCCCTGGCCGCCCAAAACGCCCTCCAAAAAGCCGGTTTGACCGTGGAGGACATCGCCCTGTGGGAGATCAACGAGGCCTTCGCCGCCGTCACCCTGACCGCCATCAAGATACTGGGCGTGGACCCGGAACTGGTCAACGTCAACGGCGGCTCGGTAGCCATTGGCCACCCGGTGGGGGCTACGGGAGCGCGCATCCTGATGACCCTGATCTACGAGCTACGCCGCCGGGGCGAGGGAATTGGTTTGGCGACCATCTGCGGGGCGGGGGCCCATGGGTATGCGATGATTGTGGAGGTAGCCGAGCAGCAGTAAAACGTGAAACGTAAGGGGCGCATACAAAGCAAGATCATTGCGTTTTGCGCATCACGTTTTACGCCGCAAGGAGAGATCATGTTAGGTTTACAAGACATCCTAGCTGCTCAACGAAGTCTCAGCAGCTTGATCACCCGTACACTGCTGGAGTATTCGTTCCTCCTGAGCCAGCGGGCCGGGTGCCAGGTCTACCTCAAGCTGGAGAACTGGCAGAAGACGGGCTCCTTCAAGGTGCGGGGAGCCGTTAACAAGGTCGCCAGCCTGACCGAGGAGGAGAAGGCCAAGGGGTTGGTGACGGCCTCAGCGGGGAACCATGCTCTGGGCGTGGCCTACGCCGCCCGAGCCTGGGGCAACGTGACGGCTACCGTGTTCGTGCCCGTCAACGCCCCTGCCTCCAAGCTGAGGAAGCTGGAGGAATTTGATTGCAAAGTTGTCCTGTCGGGTAACAGCTACGAGGAGGCTCATCACGCCACGGAGGAGTTCAGGCAGGTTCACAGTGTCACTTACATCCACGCCTACGACGACACCTGGACCATTGCTGGCCAGGGCACAGTAGGGCTGGAAATCATGCAAGACCTGCCCGAGGCCGAGGCCATCCTGGTGCCAGTGGGCGGTGGCGGGCTCATCGCCGGTATAGCTGTAGCCGCCAAAGCGATCAACCCTCAGGTGCGGATCATTGGGGTGCAGCCCGAGGCCTCGCCAGCGGCCTACCTCTCGCTGCGCAATGGCCGCCCCTACGAGGAATACGAGGCCGCGCCCACGATTGCTGACGGGCTGGCCGGTGGCTTCGGCCGCCGCCCCTTCGAGATCGCGGGCCACCTCATTGATGAAATCGTCCTGGTTAGCGAGGAGGAGATCCGCGCCGCCGTCTTCACCCTGCTGGAGCAGGCCCAGCTTGTCGTGGAAGGCTCCGGCGCAGTGGGCATAGCCGCTTTGTTGGCCGGCAAGGTGAACCTGGCGGGGAGAAAAGTGGTGGTGATATTGACAGGGAGCAACATAGATGCCAGCCTCCTGTTCGAGATCATGAGCGAACACGCCGTGAAACGTGAAACGTGAAACGTGAAACGTGGGCGCTTCTTGCAATGTTACTCCGCAACATTTGCGTTGTCCGCGAGAATGTTGCGGGACTGTCATTGCGAGCGCAGTTTGCGAAGCAATCTCCTGGTGACGCGGGGATTGCTTCGGGCGCAAACGGCGCGCCCTCGCAATGACAGCAGGGTTTGGTTGCGGCTATGCCGCGCTAGGTTTCACGCTTTACGTTTTACGCTTACAGGAAAGCAAGATGAAATTTCTTCACCACGGAGGTAACAGTGAAAGTCTACATCTCGTGCGACATGGAAGGCATCTCAGGTGTGGTAGCCGGCAAGCAAACCGAGATGAACGGCGAGGAGTACAAGCGGGCGCAAAAGCTGATGACGGGCGAGGTCAACGCCGCCATCGAGGGGGCCCTGGCCGGCGGGGCCAGCGAGATTCTGGTCAACGACTCCCACGGCTCGATGCGCAACATCCTCATCGAGGAGCTGAACCCCAAGGCTCAGCTCATCTCCGGCTCGCCCAAGCCCCTCTCGATGATGCAAGGGATTGACGAGAGCTTCGACGCCGCCTTCTTCATCGGCTACCACGCTCAGGCTGGCACTGCCTACAGCGTGCTGGACCACACCTACACCGGCATCGTCTACCAGGTGAGTCTCAACGGCCGCCCGGTGGGCGAGACGAGCCTCAACGCCGCCCTGGCCGGCTACTTTGGCGTGCCAGTTGTTTTGGTGACCGGGGACCAGTTGCTGGTAGAAGAAGCCAAGGCCTCGTTGGGGCCGGTGGAAGGCGTGGCCGTCAAGGAGAGCTGCGGGCGCTACGCAGCCAGGTGTCTGATACCAGAGGAGGCCGGCAAGCTCATCCACCAGGCGGCCCAGAGGGCACTGTCGAAGGGAGGGAAGCCCTTCGTCGTCGAGCCACCCATCACTCTGGCGGTAGACTTCACCTCCAGCGCGCACCTGGACATGGCGGAGCTCATCCCTGGCAGTTGCCGCAGCGGCGGGAGGCACATCGAGTACACCAACGACGACTTCCTCACCGTTTACAAAGTTTGGCGGGCCATGTTGACGTTGGCCCACGGCTAGATAGCGAACACCATGAGCAACCCAACCGCCAGACCCTACCTTGGACTTGCTACAGGAATCGTAGCCGTCTCCTTTGCCTCCATCTTCATCCGCCTGGCCGAAGCCCCGTCCCTGGTCATCGCCGCCTGTCGCCTGACCATCGCCTCCCTGATCCTGGCCCCGCCGGCCCTCATCAGGGCCAGAGGTGAGCTGCGGGCTCTCACCAAGGAAGACCGGGGACTGGCTCTTCTCTCCGGCCTGTTCCTGGGCCTGCACTTCGTCACCTGGATAAGCTCCCTGGAATACACCTCGGTGGCCAGCTCGGTGGTTTTCGTCAGCACCAGCCCCATATTCGTGGGACTGGCCTCCCATTTCCTGCTAAAGGAGAGGGTGTCGCGGCAGATGTTCGTGGGAATAGCAGTGTCGGTGCTGGGGGGGATAATCATCGGCTACGGCGACTTCGGCCTGGGCGTGAGGGAACTTTTCGGCGATTTCCTGGCCATCGCGGGGGCGGTGGCGGTCTCGGTCTACTTGCTGGTGGGACGGAAGCTGCGTCGGCATTTGTCGCTTCTATCGTACATCTTTCTGGTTTACGCCACGGCCGCCGTCTTCCTGGTCATCCTCTGCCTGGCTACGGGACATTCCTTCTCAGGCTATCCCAGGCAGACCTACCTGATGCTCTTCCTGCTGGCCGTCGTGCCCCAGATCGTCGGCCACTCGTCCTACAACTGGGCCCTGAAGTACCTCCCGGCCACCTTCGTGGGGGTAGGCACCCTGGGCGAGCCCATTGGCTCAACCATCCTGGCCTACTTCATCTTAAACGAGATTCCGACCCTGGCCAAGATCGGCGGCGGTGTGCTGATCCTGACCGGCATCTACGTCTCGTCCCGCGCCGAGAGCGTGGCGGAGGCGAAAGGATAAGATCGAGAATTATGTCGAAACCGCTGAAATACGTCCTCTTCGACCTGGATGAGACCCTCTATCCCAGCCAGTCGGGGCTTATGGCCGCGATCGGCGGGTTGATGAGCCGCTTCATGGAAGAGCGGTTGGGGATGTCGCCGACCGAAGTGCCGCCCCTGCGAGAGCATTACTACCACGTGTACGGCACCACCATGCGGGGGTTGCAAATCCATCACGGCATTGATCCTGAGGACTACCTGGCCTACGTTCACGACATCCCGCTAGAGGACTACATCGGCCCCAACGACGAGCTCGACAGGGTGCTGGCTAAGATCAAGATAGAGAAGGTCGTATTCACCAACGCCTCGGAGGACCACGCCTGTCGCGTGCTCAGGATACTAGGTGTTGAGCGACACTTCAACCGCATCATAGACGTGCGAGCCACGGGCTACATTGGCAAGCCCGATCCAGAGGCTTACCGGCGCGCCCTGGAGATATTGGGCGCCGAGGGGGACGAGTGCCTCATCGTTGACGACAGGCTTCGGAATCTGACGCCAGCCAAAGCATTGGGGATGATCACCGTCCTCGTGGATGATGGGAACGCAGCACTCCGGCAAAACCCATCCAGGGACGTGGACTTCGTCATCGGTGAAGTGACGGAGATTGGAGAGGTCGTGTGGCGTTTGACTTTGGGGAGAAATGGTTTCTGATGAGGCTGTCAAATGACAAGTAAGGTGATGAGCATGGTCGAGGCCGCCAGACTCGTCCGACCCGGCGACACCCTGGCCCTGGGTGGGATGACCCTCTATCGGCGGCCGGTGGCCTTCGTGCGCGAGCTGATTCGCCAGGGCACAGGCAATCTCACCCTGCTCGCCCTCACCGCCGGCTACGAGAGCGATCTGCTGGTGGGGGCAGGCCTGGTCAAGCGGGTGCGTACCTGCTACTTCGGATTGGAAGCTTTCGGGCTGGCGCCCATGTTCACCAGGCTGGCCACCAGGGGCACGGTCGAAGTCATCGAGGAGACCGAGGCCAGCATTGCCTTCGGGCTACGGGCGACTCTGGCCGGGGTGGGCTTCATGCCCGGCCAGGGCTGGCGAGAGACCGACCTCCTGCGCGTCCGCCCCGACGTAAAACTGGTGGATGATCCCTACAGCGAGCAACGCTACGTGGCCTTCCCGGCCATCCATCCCGACGTGGCCGTCATCCACGCCTGCGCCGCCGACCGCTCCGGCAATGCCCTGCTGGGCGGCAACCTGGCGGTGGACTGGGAGCTATCCCTGGCCGCCAGGAAGACCATCGTCACCGCTGAGCGATTGGTCGAGGAGCTTGCCCTGAGCCCAGTCGAAGGGTTGGAGGGACGAGCCGACGTACTCGGCATTTGTGTCCATGCTATCGTCGAAGCACCGCGAGGGGCTCAGCCTACGTCCTGTTACCCCGACTATCCCCTGGCCAGCGAGGAGATTCTGAGCTACGTCGAGGCCTGCGCCGCTGGTCGGTTCGAGGAGTACTTGAAGGGATTCATCGGTTGACCTGAGGGGAGAATGGGGTTATAATATTGGAGCGTTTCCGGAGAACTCAACTGTAATGAGGAGGTGAAAGATGTTTATTTGGGATCCCACTTACTTTATCTTCATCGCCCCGGCGCTCCTGCTGATGCTCTTTGCCCAGTTCAAGGTGCAGGGGACGTACCGCAAGTATAGCCAGGTAGCCAACCGCCTGGGCATCAGCGGCCTGGAAGCAGCTCAACGACTCCTGCGAGCCAGTGGGCTGACCCACGTCCAGATCAAAGGCACCCGTGGCCAGCTCACTGACCACTACGACCCTCGCCACAAGGAGTTGCGCCTCTCCGAGGGGGTGGCCCGCAGCGCCTCGGTGGCCTCCCTGGGCATCGTGGCCCACGAGTGCGGCCACGCCGTCCAGGATAAAACCGGCTATTTTCCCTTGCGACTGCGCGCTGGCCTGGTGCCGATGGTCAACATCGGCGGCTATCTGGGCTACATCTTCTTTCTGGCGGGGCTGTTCCTGCAGATCACGGGCCTGGTCTGGTTGGGCGTCATCTTCTTCTCCGGGGGAGTCATCTTCTCCCTGGCCACCCTGCCGGTGGAGCTCAACGCCAGCCGCCGGGCCATGCAGATGCTGAAGAGTACAGGGCTCATCAGGGGAGAGGACGAGTTCAAGCAGGCCAGGAGCGTCCTGAACGCGGCTGCCCTGACCTACGTAGCAGCCCTGGCCATGGCCCTGTTACAGCTTCTCTACTACATCTCCATCGCTGCTGGAATGTCAGGGCGGCGAAGGCGGTGACAAAAAAACGCGCCCCCAGTGCTAGCCCTGGGAGCGCTCACTCATACCTGGCAGGCGCTGGCGTTTTTGTTCGTTGGGGGAGCCTAAAATTCGCCAGACTCCAGTAGGGTAAAACGGAGGGTAGTTGAAATGAATTTCAGCCTGTTCGATTTGTTCTGGATCTTCATCATCATTTCCACGCTGATTCCCGCCCTGCAGAAGAGGCTCCTGGACGCCAACCGGCAGCGGGTGATGCGGCAATTGGAGAAGAAGCGCAACTCGCGCCTCATCACCCTCATCCACCGCCAGGAGGTGCTCAGCTTCCTGGGAATCGGCTTCTCGCGCTACATTGACATCGAGGACTCGGAAGCACTGCTCAGGGCCATCCGCCTGACTCCTGAGGACATGCCCATAGACATCATCCTGCACACCCCCGGCGGACTGGTGCTGGCCGCCGAGCAGATCGCCCACGCCCTCATCCGCCACCAGGCTCCGGTTACCGTCTTCATCCCTCACTATGCCATGTCTGGCGGAACCCTGATCGCCCTGGCCGCCGACGAGATCGTGATGGACGAGAACGCCGTCCTGGGGCCCGTTGATCCCCAACTGGGCCGCTACCCGGCCAGCTCGATCCTCACCGTGACCCAGATCAAGGACATCAACGAGACCGACGACGAAACCCTGATCCTGGCCGACATGGCCAAGAAAGCCGTCTCCCAGGTCAAGCGGACCGTGGTGGAGATCCTGATGGGTAACGGGATGGAGGAGGAGAAAGCCAGGGAGATCGCGGAGACCATCAGCTCTGGCCAATGGACTCACGACTATCCCATCAGTGCAGAGGAAGCAGAAAAACTGGGCCTGCCCATCAAGCTGGACATGCCAGATGAGGTGTGCCAGTTGATGCAGCTCTACCGCCAGGCTGGCCAGCGCCGTCCATCGGTGCAGTATATTCCCGTGCCCTATCGCCGCGAGGAACAACCACCGCCAAAAGGAAAGTAAATTTATAGCGGAGGCGGCTCCCATGCCGCCGGCTCGCGGGCGTGGGAGCCCGCTCTGCTCAGAATATGGAACAGACCGCCAGTGATTACACCACCGACGAATTGATTTGCACCTGCATTGCCCGCCAGATCGAGGACGGCGAGGCAGTAGCGCAGGGCATTGCCACGCCGCTGGTAGCCGCCGGGTACATCCTGGCCAAGCTGACCCACGCTCCCCATATCGTCTTCGCTTCCGCCATTGGTAACGCTATCTGCAGTGACTGGAGCCCACTCTCGCTATCCCGCATCGAGGAGACGTGGCTGGGACGAGCCCTACGGCTGCTCAGCTTCGCTGAGATAAGCGTTGAGGTGCTGCCCACCCTGCGGCCCAAAGAGTTCTTCCGGCCAGCTCAGGTAGATGCTCGCGGAAACTTCAACAACGTGGTAATCGGCGATTACTACCAGCCGCGCCTGCGGCTACCCGGCTGCGGCGGCATCGCCGACGTAACCAATTTCTCAGCGCGAATCTACCTCTACGTGCCCCGCCACGAGCGGCAGGTCTTCGTGGAGAAGCTAGACTTCCGCAGCGGAGTCGGGCACCCTCCCTCTTTCCCCCCCAACGTTGGGGGGGATGAAAGGGGGGGCAGCCCTGGCCCCCGCTACCTGGTGAGCGACCTGGGCCAGTTTGATTTCGCTACCGGCCGGCTGCGGCTGACATCTCGCCATCCTAGTGTGACCGTCGAGGAAATCCAGGCCAAGACGGGTTTCCCCCTGGAGATCGCATCTGACCTCGAGGAGACCACGCCGCCCACCGAGGAGGAGGTGCAGCTCTTGCGAGAGGAGATTGACCCTCTGGGCGTGCGCAAACTGGAGTGCCTCACGGGCCAGGCACGTTGGCTTGCCCTGCGGGAGATCATCGAACAAGAGAAATATCCAATATCCAAATAGAAACAAGGAGGTTTCACAATGACATCGAAGTCAACTTTTGACGGCACGGTAACCACGAACTGGGACGAGCGCTTCGCTGAGCGAACTCAGAACATGATGAGCTCGATCATCCGGGAGATACTCAAGCTGGCCTTGCAGCCGGACATAATCTCCTTCGCCGGGGGGATGCCCGCTTCCGAGCTGTTCCTGGTCAGGGAATTCGGGGAGGCTTGCCAATACGTCCTGAGCCACGACGGGGTGCGGGCTCTTCAGTACGGCACCACCGAGGGCTATCCACCCCTCAAGCAATACCTGGTGGAGAAGATGCAGGAGTACGACGTTCCCGCCGAACAAGAAAACATTCTCATCGTCAACGGCTCCCAGCAGGCCCTCGACCTGATCGGCAAGATGTTCATCACCCCCGGTGACCTCGTCCTCACCGAGGGTCCCACCTACCTGGGAGCAATTCAAGCTTTCAGGGCCTCCCAGGCCCGCTTCGTGACCGTTCCCCTCGACGAAGATGGCATCCGAACGGACAAACTGGAACAGGCGCTGGAGCGTCATCCCGTTAAGTTCATCTACGTCCTGCCCAATTTCCACAACCCGGCCGGGGTGACCATGACCCTGGAGCGGCGGCTGAAGCTGGTGGAACTGGCTGCCAGGTACGGCGTCTTCATCGTGGAAGACGACCCTTACGGCGAGCTGCGATTCGAGGGAGAGGACGTCGTCCCCCTCGTGGTCTTGCACAAGGAGAACGTCCTCTACCTGAGCACCTTCTCCAAGACCCTCTCCCCCGGCATCCGCCTGGGCTGGATCGTTGCCCCCAGCAAGATCATCGCCAAGCTCGTTCAGGCCAAGCAGGGGGCAGACCTGCACACCAGCACCTTTATCCAGATGGTGGCCCACGACATCTGTCAGCGAGGCATTCTCCGCCACCATGCGAAGGATATCCGCAAGGTCTACAAGGAACGCCGCGACGCGATGTTGGCCGCCATGGAGAAGCACTTCCCGTCAGGCGTCACCTGGACTCGCCCCCAGGGCGGTCTCTTCCTCTGGGTGCAATTGCCGGAACACGTTGACGCTGCCGAGTTCCTGAACGTAGCCCTGCAGGAAAAAGTGGCCTTCGTGCCTGGTCGGGCCTTCTATCCCGACGAGGGTGGCAAAAACGCCATGCGGCTGACCTTTGCTACCGCCGGCCCGGAGAAGATCGAGGAGGGAATCAAGCGGCTGGGGCGAGCGTTGATGAGAGAGCTTGGCTAGTGTGAGCATCCAGGTGCCAGGCACTTTCACCGATGATTTCACAGCAGAGGCGCACGCCATGACGGTGTTCGGCGTTAAGGCTTGTGGCTTTTTAGGAAGTGCCTGGCACCTTATCTGCTGACAACGGGAACATCAACATGGACAAAAGCCAGGTGGTCGAAGCGACGCTGCGAGTCCGCTACGCCGAGACCGACGCTATGGGCATCGTTTATCACACCAACTACATCGTTTGGTTCGAGGTAGGGCGCGGCGAATACATGCGCCAGCGAGGCGGCAACTACGCCCACTTTGAGGCCCAGGGCTACTACCTGCCGGTCATCGAAGTGCAGGCCCGCTTCCTGGCCCCCGCCCGCTACGGAGACCTGGTCACGGTCAGAACCAGGGTCGAGGAGGCACGGAGCCGCCAGGTAACCTTCGCCTACGAGGTGGTCATGGCCGAGACGGGCCAACTGCTGACCACAGGGCAAACGAAGCACGTCTGCGTGGACGAACAGGGAACGATCAAAACGATTCCCCAAGGGATAAGGGAGATGCTGAAGAGGAGTTAACGGTTGGTCATGGGGCATTGGTCATTGGTCATGGGAGTACTTCTACTCCCAGGCTACTTGACTTTACATCTTCCCCCCTGGGGAAAGACGAACGATGCCAAAACGACTTTTGGGGAGCGCCTATTCCTCTCCCTGCTGCTAAGCGTTCTCATCGCTGGTTTCCTCGGCCTGGTGCTGGCCCAGGTGGGCGTTTTCTCCCTGGGCAGCCTCTTGCTACCCCTGGCCGCCTACTCGGTTTCTTGCCTGGCTTTCATTGCCGCCAGGAGGATTTCCGATTTGCGATCGCCGATTTTCGATTTTTTGAATCGAAAATCCACCGTTAGCGCAGGAAGTCGTCTTAGCTGGGAAGATGCCATCATCGTCGTCCTGCTTGGCCTGTCACTGCTGCTCTACGCCAGGCCCGCTGAGTACATTCTCGGCTGGCTGGACGCTGGCTGGTACGTGAATACAGGCGTTCATGTCGCCAAGACTGGCTCACTCAGCGGGGAGAACCAGGTATTCTCATCGCTGCCCTCATCAGCCAAACCTTTGTTCTATAACTCCTTTGCCTCGTTAAAGAAGATGTTCCCCTATTTCCCAGACACGGAATCAAGGGGAATCTACCTCTGGTCCTTTGCTGTGGCCGATCCAGACACGGGCGAGTTAACCGCCTATCACCCACCCCTGTTCTCGATCTGGATAGCCATCTTTTATGCCATAGGGGGGCTTAGATTTTGCCTGTACGCCACGCCTTTCTTCGGGGCTTTGAGTGTGCTCAGCCTGTATTTCGCCGCGAAGGCCATGTTCGGCAGGAAAGTCGGTTTGCTGGCGGCTGTCCTCCTGGCCATCAGCTTCACTCAGATATACTTCTCCCGAGTGCCCTACTCGGAGATCTTGAGCCAGTGCCTGCTCTTCAGCGGCATCTACGCCTTAACAACTTACATCCTGGAGCACAAGCCGTTGTACGCTGCCATCGCCGCCCTTTCCTTCGGCCAGGCTATTTTGAGTCGGATCGAAGGTCTCGCTGTTATCTTGCCCCTGGTCATATTCTTCGGATGCTGGACGATTCTAAAGAGGAGCCCGCCGAAAGATTTCCGCTTTTTCGCCATCCCTTTTGGGCTTCTCCTCGTAGATGGAATCGTTTTAGCCTTGACGGCCAGCAGGCCTTATGTAGAGTTAAACTCCTATGGCTTGTGGGTCAAGCTTCGGCCGCTGCTCATCGAGCCATCAGCCTGGCTGGTCATATCGGTTATCCTACTGGGAGGATCGCTTGTTCTGATCAGCGAAGCGGCAAAGCGGCGAATCTACGAAGGGCGTCAGTTGATAGCGACGCTCCTCTCCCTGGCCGTACTTCTCCTGGTCGTATACGCTTACTTTATCCACCCCTCCACCGATGCTGGGGCTGGCATTAGCAAACACGGAACCCTGGCCCAACTGGGAATGTTTATGTCACCATTAGGTCTGTGGTTGGGAATCTTCGGCCTGGTGGAGTTGATCAGGCGGGGTGTCAACGAGAAGACGTCTTTTTTCCTGGCCCTGCTTTTGATTCACGGTCTCGCCAGTATCTCTGTGCTGGCCATATCCACCACGCTTTCCTACGTCTACCCCATCAGAAGGCAGGTGCCTATGGTGATACCTTCCCTCATCGTGTTGGCCAGCTATGCGATATTGATCTGGAATAAGGATGGAAAGCTGCTGAGAGTCGCCCAACTGATCGCCATAGTCATCCTGCTGGTCAGTTTCCTGGCTTTGGATATGCCTTATGTGAACTATAGAGAAATGCAAAGCACCATCGCCTTCAGCGAAAAGCTGGCCAGCCACTTCGGTGAGCAGGACGTGGTAGTCTTCGAAGAGACGTGGTTTCAAGACTCCCGCGTGGGCCACTTTGCTGCCCCTCTCTGGTCCATCTACGATAAGAACGCCTTGTTGATTTCCACGGCCAACGCAGAAGATGCTGTATTTTCGACGGCTGTAGCTCAGTGGCTAGACGATGGGAAGGGAGTCTATTTCGTAAGCCAGTCGGATCCCCCTCCCCTCTCCCTCAAAGGATGCGAGTTGCTGCCCGTAGCCGAGGAAAGGTGGCTTTACTCGACTATCACAGCCAGATTGGTTTTTCCTCCTGAGATCAAGGAGTTTGAGATACCGTTTTACATCTATCAAATAACGGAAGGAGAATTTCTATGACCAGGCTGACTATCAAGCGGATCACCGCTATACTCACCAGGTTGCTGTATCTAATAGTAGCCTCTGTTCTTCTGGTGGCCTTTCTGACCACCCTCGAGCGCGGCCTCCCTGCTGCTCTTAGCAGCGGGCTGGCTTCTTCATCCCAGGCCGCCGATCTCCACCAAACCCAACAAGGCACCTGGACGACCTACACCACTTCCAACTCAGACCTGGCATCTGATTACGTCCTATCCATAGCCATGGACGCAGGGGGGAACAAGTGGTTCGGCACCAATAGGGGGGTCAACAAGTTCGACGGGACTACCTGGACGACCTACGATACCTCAAACTCAGATCTGGTGAACAGACGTGTCAATGCCATCGCCATAGACCAGCAGGGCAACAAGTGGTTCGGCACCGCTAACGGGGTAAGCAAATTCGATGGGACGAACTGGACCACCTATAACACCTCCAACTCCGGACTGGCCTTTAACCATGTCTCGGCTGTCGCTGTAGACCTAGCCGGATGTGTTTGGTTCGGCACCAGGTTGAGCGATGGGTTTGGATACGGGGTGAGCAGGTTCTGCGGAGGAGGCTGGGCGACCTATAACACAACAAACGGAGCTTTAAGGTCTGACTCTGTCAATGCTGTCGCCGCAGACCTCTCAGGCCACGTGTGGGTCGGTACCACTACTGGTGGAGTGAGCAGGTTCGATGGAACGAGTTGGATAACCTATCGGGTAGGCTCCGGGTTAGCCAGTAATCACGTGCGGGCCATCGCTGTAGACAGCGGAAATGTGAAGTGGTTCGGAGGATGCACCGACGGATACAATGAGTGGTGTGACTTCTTAAACTGCATCAATGCGGCAGCGAGCCGATTCGATGGCAGCTCCTGGACAACCTACATTGCTGCGTATAGCGGCCTGGTAGGCACCGATATAAACGCGATAGCCATAGACTGGGGGGGAAACAAGTGGTTCGGCACCAAGTGGCACGGGATTAACAAGTTTGATGGAGCTAATTGGACGCTTTATGATTCCTCGAGCGTGCCGGAGCTGAAGAGTGACCACATCACTTCCATCGCCGTAGACAACGAGGGGGACATCTGGTTCGGCACCTATGGTGGCGGGGTAAGCAGGTACGGCTTTGAGACCCCTCCGTCCACGTCCACTCCAACAGCAACGCCGACAGATACACCTCCATCCACTGCCACACCGACAGCAACACCAACGGATACATCCACCCCTACTATCACACCGACACCCACTGCCACAGGCACACCGGGACCAACTCCCACGCCGACGGAGACTGGCACGCCAACACCGACCGGCACAATAACCTCGACGCCCACAAACACCCCCACAGCTACCCCAAGCGGCACACCCACCGCCACATCTACCGCCACACCTACCGCCACGAATACTCCAAAGCCGGGGGAAGCTTGGATCTTCTTGCCCTACATCATGAAGCATGGATTGCCCGTGCCCACACCTACTTGGACGCCTACAAGTCAGCCCTGCGGCTGGAACGACCCGGATGACGAGGAACCCGGTAACGACTTCTGGAAAGGCCCCAATGTTCCCTACGGATCAGGGCTCTTTCCCAATCGAACCTTCTGGTCCGTCACCCAACCGGCAGATAAAAAGGGCAACGATCCCGACTGGTTCCAGTGGAGAGTAGACCGGACCGGCACCCACTGGCTATGGACACAGGATCTGGACCCCGGTAGCCTCCGCATCTGGCTATTCGTCTACCGGGCCATTGGAGACCCACCCGACTCCCTGGAACCCATAGCTTGGGGCGAGGCCTACGGGCGAGGCGAACTCAGTGCTGAGTTGGTGCAAGGTCAAAAGTATTACGTTGAGGTCAACAACCTCACCTCTCCGGAGATAGGTTGCTATAGCCTCTATCTGGAACCGTGAGGCAGGAGGCAGGGAGCACAGGAGCAATGGAGCAAGGGAACAGGGGAGCCGAAGTCCTGAGCCACCGCTGCGAGCGCAGCGTGGCAGGCTCCGCGAAGGAACAGGAGCAAGGGAGCAGGGGAGCAAGGGCGATAGGAATCTTGCTTCTTGCTGCCTGCTTCCTGTACTCTTTTTTCAACTTCTTCATCAATCTGGAGGCAGAAAGCTTCTACTATGACGAGGTTGTCTATTCCCTGTCTGGTTTGGAGTATCTGCAAGGGGATTTCACCAGGAATTGGGAACATCCCTTCCTGGGGAAGTATCTCATGGGGCTTTCTCTGCACCTGTTTGGCAAATCGGATTTCAGCGCTCGATTGCCTTCTGCACTGTTTGGTTTTCTGACGGGTATCGTCATATACGTTTTCGCCAGGGAGGTCACCAACCGCTGGTGTGGTCTGGTGGCGGTCTGTCTCTGGTCTACCTCTCCCATCGTGCTTTGGGTCTCCAGGAGGGCGATTCTGGACGCGCCCTTTGTCTTCTTTTTTACCCTGAGCTGGTATCTGTTCTGGCGATTCTTCAAAACCAAGAGCACAGGCCACGCCTTGCTGGGCGGCGTCACGCTGGGCCTGGCTGTGGCCACCAAGGTCGTCGGAGTGATCCTCGTTCCCATCCTGTTTTTATACCTGGCGTTCCCCGGCATCAGAGACAGGGGCTTCCTGAGGCCAGCGGTGTTAGGCAAATTGATATTGGCCCTGACCATCGCTGGGCTGCTTTTTCTCTTGATTTACGCACCCGTCCTCGATCGTCTAGGCCCCGTTTTTCGAGTCATGAACGAGCACTGGAAGTGGGAACAGCGTGTCGGACACCGAGAAGTGGTAGACGGTGTCATCTACGATAAACAGCCGTGGTGGACGTATCTTTATTGGTACTGGCGAGGCTACCCGCCTTACTTGCTCAACTCCACCCCAGGCGTGCTCATCCTGCTGGGCTTGGCCGTCGGCTTCGCCCTCCTCCGCGGAGATGACGTGGACGTGTTTCTCCTCCTCTCCTTCCTCCTGCCCTTCTGTTATCTATCCTTTTATCTGAGCTTCAAGATGTTTCGATACGCCGCCATCTTAGAACCCCCTCTGGCGATGCTGGCGGCTTCGTTCGTAGCTGCCCTCGGCTCGTTTCTCGCCAGTAGAACTCCTCCCCCTCGCAGGGGGAGGCAGGGAGGGGGTGAATTCTGCGATCTGGAATCAGCACCGCTGGGCGAAACCCGGTTTGATTCCTCAAGGGAAGGCCCACCCTCCCCTAGCCCCTCCCTTCGAGGGAGGGGAAATGATCTGCTCGCTGAACGATTACGTTATGCCCACTGGCTGGCAATCCTCGCCCTCGCCGCTGTCCTCATCCTGGCCATGATCCACAGCACGTGGAATATCCAGGCTGAGGAGGAGAACAGGTACAAGGCCGCTGCCCATCATCTCTCGCCCAAAATAAGAGAAAAGGAGACCATCTTCGTCTGGGGGTATACTAACGTGATGAGCTGGTATATGGGAGAGGAGACTGAAATCGTGGGAGGCTTCAATTCGAGCGGCTTCAGTGGAAATTACCTCGAGGCGGATTACATCGTGGTGGACCCGCTGATGGTGTCCAAATGGCCAGACGATCCGCTGAAAACATATCTGGAAGACAATCAGGCAATATACACCGAGGATAATGTGGGAGGCTTTAAGTTATACACCAGGAGATCGGCAGAGTCGTGTATTCGTAGATTCGTGGACGAGTTGACGAATGTAGAATTTACGGATTTACGAGTTTACCAGTGTACCGATTTACCAACCAGGGAGCAATGATGGGTGAGCGTTTTGAGCAACCTGTGCCTCCCGAAGTGTACGACGAAGAAACGCTCTTGAGATTCGTCGGCGATGGCCAATACCAGGACTTCATCGCCAGCAAAGGAGACCGGCTGCCGCCCAGGATGGCCAGGTCGCTGCTACTGATGGATCTAAGGCCAGGGATGCGGGTGCTGGACATGGGGTGTGGTCGCGGGGAGATCGTGCTCCACGCTGCCAGGCGAGGAGCGGAGGTGGTGGGGATAGACTACTCGGCGGCCTGCCTGAGGCTGACCCGCCGAACCCTCGAAGTCGCTCCCGACAGAGAGCGAGAGCGGGTGACCCTCGCCCGTGCCGACGCAACGGCCCTCCCTGTTAGGAACGAAGTCTTCGAGAGGGTGCTCATGCTGGACATCGTCGAGCACCTGCACGACTGGCAACTGACTCGTGCTCTTCGAGAAGCCCATCGTGCATTGAGCCCCCAGGGGTATCTGGTACTCCACACCCTTCCCAACCGCTGGGCGCTGCGATATGGCTACCCCTGGTTGCGCCTTCTCTCCCGACGGCTTCCCAACAGGCCGCGTTCAGACGTGGAACGAAGCGTCCACATCAACGAGCAAGACCTCCTCAGCCTGAAACGAGTTTTAGGTGAAGCCGGCTTCGCCTTCGAGATTTGGCTGGAAAACCTGACTTTAGATCAGGCCACCTGGCAGGACGAGAAGAGATTTACCGACGTCCGCAGGGAAGCATATCCCATCCTGCGACGTCCTCTGGTAAGAGCAACTGCTTCCCTGTTGATGCGCACCCCATTGAAACTGATCATCGCCAACGACATCTACGCCATCGCCTGGCGATCTGACGGAGAGAAGCCATCCATTTTGAAGAGCCGTCGGCATTCCTCCTGGCTGGAGAGGGCGATTTGCATGGTTTCGTGAAGCGTGAAAACGTGATGCGTGTTCCTTAGCCAAAGAGAGGCTGGTCATGTGTTGACCAAGCCCCTTTTTTTGCTTATCAGAGAATATTCAGTAATTACCCTGCTGGCAAACAGGTCTCTGGTTTGCTGCACTGTGGCCTAAACGCCACAGCTTGCGATCAACTCGCATTCCAGCACGACGTGGAGCAAGCTACATTGTAAAAATGACAGGGGATGAAGCGTTCAGGCTGTAGTCTCCCAAATAATAACCATCTGGCGTATAGCTGGGTCAACTTTCTCCAATGCCTTGGTTGCACTCAGCGTAAACCAAAAAAGCGCCAACGGCAGGCCAGAGTTATCCCTGCGTTGGCGCTCGTTTCGGGCCACCAATTGCCACTTGCGCTTTAGCTTGAGGATTCGTCATTCTACCACCAAAATCGCCCAGACGCAAACTCGGTCTTGACAATCGGTCTCAATTACGCTATACTACTGGCATCAAGCCTAGCACCGTCAAAGGCAACACACATGATGTATCCGCGATCTTTCTGAAACAGGCTCGAAGCCGAAAGGAGGTGCGCAGAAGCTGACTCAGAACAGACTCTCAATATCTTAATCTCGAAACTCACAAGGAGATGAAGAAACATGGAAAAACCCTGGTTAAATTTTTATGAAGAGGGGGTGCGGGCAACAATTGATTACCCCGACACGGTGATGCCCCAGGTGCTGGCCGATACGGCCAGAAAGCATCCCGATCACGCCGCCACTCTCTTCAAAGGAGCAAAACTGACTTACGGCGAGCTCAACGAACTGGTGGACGGCTTCACCGCCGGGCTCCAGCAATTGGGGGTCAAGAAGGGCGACCGGGTAGCGCTCCACTTGCCCAACTGCCCCCAGTTCCCCATCAGCTTCTACGCTATCCTGAGGGCGGGTGGCATCGTCGTCCCCTGCAACCCGATGTACGTGGCCCGTGAGCTGCAGCACCAACTGAACGACTCCGGTGCAGAGGTCATCGTCACTCTGAGCGCTTTCTATCCCGTCATCAAGCAGATTCGGGATAAGACCCAACTGAAACACGTCATCGTGGCCAAAATCAAGACCTACTTGCCCGGCCTTCTCAGATTCCTCTTCACCCTGGCCAAGGAAAAGAAAGAAGGCCACGCCGTGGACATCTCCGGCGACGCCAATACCCACTGGTTCCAGGACGTGCTGGCCAATGCCCCGGCCAAACCCACGCCCGTTGATCTGGATGGGGACGACGCGGCGGTGCTGATGTACACCGGCGGCACCACCGGCGTCTCCAAGGGCGCGGAACTCACTCACCAGAACATCCTGGTCAACGCCATCCAGTGCAAACATTGGCTGAAGACCACCGAAGCCACCGAGGTCGTCCTGACCACCTTGCCCTTGTTCCACAGCTACGGGATGACCACCTGCATGAACCACGGCGTGTGCACCGCCAGCACCATGCTTCTGGTGCCCAACCCGCGCGACCTCAAGGACGTGTTGGGAACCATCAACAAGTACCATCCCACCGTCTACCCTGGCGTGCCAGCCATGTACGTGGCCATCAACAACGACCCAGGCGTCCTGTCCGGAAAGTACAACGTCCAGTCCATTCGGGTGTGCGTCAGTGGGGCAGCGGGCCTGCCAGTCGAGGTGCAGAAGAGATTCGAGGAGATCACCGGCGGCAAGTTGGTGGAGGGCTATGGGCTGAGCGAGGCCTCGCCCGTGACTCACGCCAACCCCATCTTCGGCGAGAACCGCGTGGGCACCATCGGCGTCCCCTGGCCGGATACCGATGCGGTGATCGTGGACCTGGAAACCGGCGACAAAACCTTGCCTCCCGGCGAAATAGGTGAACTGTGCATCCGCGGGCCACAGGTGATGAAGGGCTACTGGAACATGCCCGAGGAGACGGCCAATACCTTAAGGGAGGGGTGGCTTTACACCGGCGACATCGCCAAGATGGACGAAGACGGCTACTTCCAGATCGTGGACCGCAAGAAGGACATGATCCTGGGCGCTGGCGGATTCAACATCTACCCCCGCGAGATCGAGGACGTATTGTACGAGCATCCCAAAGTCAGAGAGGTTGCGGCAGCGGGCATCCCGGTAGAGGAGAGGGGGGAGCGGGTCAAGGCGTACATCGTCCTCAAAGAGGGTGAGACGGCCACCGAGGAGGAGATTATCGAGTTCTGCCGCGAGAACATGGCTCCCTACAAGGTGCCCAGGTTCGTGGAATTCCGCACCGACCTGCCCAAGACCATGGTGGGCAAGATCCTGCGGCGGGTGCTGCTGGAAGAAGAGGAGAAAAAGAGGCAGTAAAACGCGAAACGTGAAACGTGATGCGTGAGGCGTGATGCGTGTAACGTCAAACGTTTGTTTTCCGGGAACTTGCCTGTCAAAGAACAAGCGGAGCCGCAATACATGGCTCCGCTTTCTTGTGCCAGCCTTCCCCGCAGCATCACCTACTGAGCTCCCTTTGGTCGCTCAGGGTGACAAAGTCTCGTTGTAGTACTAGGCCAGCATGGCTTCCAGCTCAGCTTCTTCGAGGGTTTCTTCCTCGATGAGTCGCTGGGCAAGAGCTTGCAGTTTCTCCCGATAGGTGGTCAGGATCTCCTTGGCCCGCCCGTAGGCTTCATCAATAAAACGCCGCACCTCACGGTCAATCTCGTGGGCCACTACTTCGCTGTAATCGCGCTGTTCGGCAATCTCCCTGCCCAGGAATACCAGCTCTTGCTTCTGGCCAAAAGTCATCGGCCCCAGGTTCTCACTCATCCCGTATTCACAGACCATCTTGCGGGCCAATTTGGTGGCCTGCTCCAGGTCACTGGCAGCTCCCGTGGTCACATCGTCAAACATCAACTCTTCTGCTGCCCGCCCTCCCAACAGACCAGCCAACTCGTCCTTGAACTTGGCGCGGTGCCTGAGGTAGCGGTCTTCTTCAGGCAAGGGCATGGTGTAGCCCAGGGCCATGCCCCGCGAGACGATGGACACCTTGTGCACGGGATCGCAGTGGGGAAGCTTGTTCATTACCACCGCATGTCCAGCCTCGTGGTAAGCAATGATCTTCTTCTCCTCGTCGCTGATGATGCGGCTCTTGCGCTCCGGTCCTGCGATGACCCGCTCTATGGCCTCCTGGAATTCCTCCCTGCCGATGACTTTCTTGTTCGCACGGGCGGCCAATATGGCCGCTTCGTTCACCATGCTCTCTATATCGGCTCCCACGAAGCCAGGGGTCTGCCTGGCGAGCACTTGCAACTCCACGTCGTTAGCCAGGGGCTTGCCCCGCACATGTACGTCCATGATAGCCTTGCGCCCGTTGATGTCGGGTATGTCCAGCACCACCCGCCGGTCGAAGCGGCCCGGCCGCAGGAGGGCGGGGTCGAGAATATCAGGCCTGTTGGTAGCGGCCAATATGATGATATTGGTATCGGTATCAAACCCGTCCATCTCCACCAGAATCTGGTTCAGCGTTTGCTCTCGCTCGTCGTGGCTGCCTCCCAGGCCGGCCCCGCGGTGCCGTCCCACAGCATCTATCTCGTCCACAAAAACGATGCAAGGGCTATGGCGTTTGGCCTGATCGAAGAGATCGCGCACCCGGCTGTTGTGCAACAGGATGGGCTTCTCACCCCCGAAGAAAGCCTCGTTTTCACAACCACACAGGTCGTAGACATACCCATCATAGGGCTTCACCACCGCTTTGCTGACATAGGGCTTTTTACCCATATCAGCCATCCGTTCTTCAGTGAACGGATTGGCAGTCTTGCCGATGATAAGCCTCCAAGCCTCCCCGTCGGGAAGGGGCTTGTTTTTGATCACCCGACCGCCCTCGAGTTCACATCTTCCCACCCCCGCCTTGATCCCATACATGGCGCAAAGCCAGACAAGCTCTGTTATCAGCCTGTGGCTAACCGAACTCATGCTCAACTTGCCTTCTGAGGTTGAGTAGCCATCTCCTAGGAAATAGCCTTTAAGAAAGGCCTCGAAGTAATCGCGTGGAAGATCCCAAAGGATCTCCGGAACGCGCTTGTTTTTGCTCCCATTGCCGCAATGACGGGCAAAGAAGCGCCCCAGAGGAGCAGGATATTTGATGCGCAAGGTGTTAGTGGCTGTATAGTCGAGAGAAGGCTCAACGCCGAAGGTCTGGCGCATAAGTTCAATGCAATCCCGGTGTAGGTCGGCTTCATGAACCCCAAAGACAAACTCCAAACCCCTGCCGTACCGCCCCTCGGCTGTGTAGTAACCAAATAGCTCCATCAGCTCCGGTGTGAGAGGAACTCGCTCTGGCAATTCCTTTTCCACGTAATCCCGTGATAGAGCACGCGGGGCATGGACCTCTGATTGCCAGTGCCCTACGGTGGCCTGTGATACGCCAATGATTTCCGCTATTTCTCTCTGACTCATCACCCCCCGATTTTCCAGGGCGAAAGCATATTTTTCAAGCACCTCTGCGTCGTCATCCCAAACATCGAGCATAACTGTCCCTTCAAGCTCTGGGAACTGATGCCCTCTAGTGTAATGAGGGGTGCCAATCTCGGCAGAATATTCACCCCGCACCTTGAAAGGCAAGTTCACCAACACATCTCCAGGTCTCAAATCCCTGGCCGCTTTAGGCTTGATGCCATCGCGCGTCCTCACAAAGATGCTGTGGTCTCCCGTGGTTCTGATCACCCCGCCGAGATAATGAATCTCGCATATCTCACGGACGCGATGCCTGAAAACCGCCGACACTTCCTTCCAAGCGCTTCTGCCAAAAAACACTTTCGGCGATCCCCTAAATTTGGAATCCAGCTCCTCGAAGCCGAGCGTCTCGACGCCGCTGACCGGGACCACGAACCCCTCCTCATCGCCCTCATAGTACCGATCAACCAGCTCTGATATTGGCATAAGCCTCGTCCTAGCCCCTATTTTCACGAGAATAGGAGTATCCCCCGTGACAGAGGCTCCCACACCCACAAACATCTCCACGAACTCGGAGCCCGAGATCGAGAAGAAGGGCACCCCCGCCTCACCCGATACGGCCTTGGCCATGAGGGTCTTGCCCGTGCCCGGCGCGCCCACCAGGAGCACCCCTTTGGGGATGCGGGCTCCCAGGGATATAAACTTCTCCGGCTCCTTGAGGAACTCCACCACCTCGTACAGTTCCTCCTTGGCCTCCTCCACACCAGCCACGTCTTCGAAGGTAACCGCTGGCTGGTCGCCGGTGAACATGCGCGCCCGGCTCTTGCCGAAGGAGAGGGCTTGACTGTTGGTACCCTGAGCCTGGCGCAGCAAGAAGTAGAAGAGGCCGACGAAAAAGATAGCGGGCAAAAGGCCACCAAGTAAGGTTACCCAACTGGCCCAACCACTGGGCCGCTGATACTCGATGGTAATGGCCGCGATTTGTTCCTCGCTAACGCCCAGGTTGCGCAACACCTGGAGGATATCTGCATCCTCTCCCTTGCGAGATAGAATCGGCTCCCTTCTATCCTTGAACTCCACCTCCAGAGTAGAGTAATCTCCTGAGATAGTGATCCGCTCTATCCTGCCTGCCCTGGCCGCGGCAGCTACGTCGCTAATGGGCATCTCCTCAGCTTTCGGCGACTGCGAAGAAAAGTTAAACACCAGGAACACCGCGGCCACCAAAATGATTAAATAGACAAAGATATTCCTAAACCTTCCCTCAAACACCTTTTCCCCCGTCCAGCAACCAGATATTGGATATCAGATATTAACCTTCGCCAGTTCTGATTTCATGCATAATTATACCAGAGATTGGCTAAATGTGCCAATTGGCCTAAACGTGAATCCACATTAACTCAACACGTTTCACTCATCACTCATCACACCTCCCGTGTTGCACCTGGTCAAGAGGTCAAATCCTGGGTTGATGCTCTCTACTGAGCAGGAAGCACTCGTAATTCCTTCACCAAGACGCTATCCTGCACCACCGTCGCCTGGCCAGGATCAACCACCGGCAAGCGCTGCATGGTGGCCTGAGAGTACATCCCCACTTTGAGCCAGTAGATGTCCGGGGGAGCATCGCCGGGGATGGAGAGCTCATAGGAGTCTCTCACCAGCTCGCCTGTCACCCACGAACCGGTGGGGTGCGTGCCATCGCGCGGCTGAACGTCCCGCTGGGCGAGGATTACCCCATCGGCTCGGGTCACGTGAACAAAGACGGTGTAGTTTTCCTGCATCGGCTGCAAGGCACGCCAATGCAAGGTCAGGCGAAGCAGCTCCCCCGGCTTGAAGCTATCGTTCTCCAGATCGCAGGCTACGAGGAGCACCTTGCTGCCCAGGTTGGCGTTCAGCATCAGCCGGGGGCCGCTGCTGACGACCAGGGTAACGACACTTCCCTCGGAGACAATGGAGCCCGCCGCAGGCTGCTGGGACAAGATGAGACCCTCGGCCTCCCTACTCCAGATGTCCTTCCGAGAGACGTTCAGGCCCATCTCCTTCAAACCGGGCTCGGCCGCCGTGATCGGCAGACCCTCTACCGCTGGCACAGAGACAAAACGCGGGCCCTGACTGATGATAACCCCTATGGTCTCTCCCTGTCGAACCATCTGGCCAGCGGGTATCGTCTGGGCAATGACGTTCAGAGCCGGTATAGATGAATCGTGCCTCTCCCCTACTACAGCTAACTGTAAGCCCGCCGCTTCGACGAGCCGCCGCGCCTCCTCCTGAGCCAGGCCGACCAGGTCGGGCGTCTGTACCTGGCCAGGCAAAGGGGTGACAACAGCAGTAGCCGTAGGCTGCGGCGCAGCCGCAGTATAGCGCTGATAGACCGAGACCAGCAGTGGTATCAGGCACAATACAGCCATAATAGCTACCACCCCCAAGAAAATGGCTAGCCAATCCTGCCTCTTCTCCTCTTCTTCGTATTCCTCAGGCTCGTACCGGCGAGGTTGGGGCCTGGCAACTGCTTCGTATTCCTCAGGCTCTCGGCGGCGGGGTTGGGGCTTAGTAACCGTGGGAGGCCGAACAACGAGAGCCTCCTCGTCCAAGCGACGATAGCTGTCCAGGATGCGCCCCAACTGATCCGCCGTGCGGTAGCGGGCGGCAGGCTCCTTGGCCATCACCTTGCGCACAATCCTTTCCACCTGCAGGGGCACGTCGGGGTTCAGTTGGCGTAGGGGAACCGGCTCCTCCCGCAAGCGCTTGAGAGCTACGCCAATGTCGGTCTCAGCCTCAAAAGGTGGGCGCCCTGTCAGCATCTCGTAGACGACGACGCCGATGGAGTAAACGTCTGAGGCTGGGCTCACGTTTTCGCCGGCCGCCTGTTCCGGCGAGAAGTAGTGAGGCGTGCCCCATACGATCTCCCCCTCGACGACGGGGGCTGGCGAAAGGGCGGAGGCGATGCCGAAATCGGCCACTTTGACCCGGCCATCGGCGGAGACGAAGACGTTCTGAGGCTTGATATCGCCGTGCACTATGCCCAGCCGGTGAGCATATCCTACCGCAGTGCAGATTTGGATGATGACATCAACAGCCTGCCCGATGGAAAAAGGGATACCCACCTGAATCAACTCTTTGAGAGTTGGCTCCTCCACCAGTTCCATCACCAGGTAGTGGCGATCGCCTTCCTGGCCCACCTCGTAGGTAGTGACGATGTTGGGATGCACCAGGCTGACCACTGCCTGAGCCTGGCTGTGGAGGCGGGCTAAGAAAGCCTCGTCCTCAACGCAGGCCTGGCGCAGTACTTTGACCGCCACCGGCACGCCCCGCCACGTATCCTCGCCCCTGAAGACGACGGCCACTCTGCCTGCACCGATCTCGGTCAGCAGCCGGTAACGCTTGTTTAGGATGACTTCTTTGGTCATTCCTCCTGTCCCCTTGCAAAGAGAATCAGCCCTGCTTGTAGCTCATCAAGAAAGTGCTTGAACCCGGCATCTACCTTGCCAACAGTGTACAAGTCGAGGACCTCAGCGATGTCAGGGCCATACTCCAGGCCACCCAAAGGAGCGATGATACCCGTTTCCCGGATGGCATCTCGCAAAGCTTGCTTGTAGCGTCCGCGCTCGCACTTGTAAGAGGGCACCTCGGGAATACTACTGACTTCCAGCACCTGCTGAAGTCCACGAGGGTCAGCCAGATACCAGCGCTCAATGTGGGGATTGGGCACAGCACAGATCACGAGACCAGGATAGCCGCTCTGCTCCACAATAGTCCGGATCTCGTCTCGCCTCTCACGATAGCCATGGCAGTCACCATCAATGGCCACCACCAGCAGAGTAAAAAGGCATTCGCGCTCATGGTTTACGTCTCGCAAAAAGCGCCGCAACTCGTCCAACACCACACCCCGGCCACCCGTGGCGTTGCGTACTTCGTGACGCAGCCTGCGAGAGGGCAATCCCACCTCTCGCGCAACCCGGTTCACCAGAGCCTCGAGGAAGCGTTCCTGCCCGATGTCCTCCAGGAAATACCCGATTCGGATCTCATCCACCGAAGTCCCCTCTCAGAACCCGCTCCATCAACGAAGTTTCTTCCAGAGCCCGCTCGATCTGCTCTGCCTGCTCTGCATGAAACAGAGGGCCAAGATCTCGTAAGGGCACAAAGGTCGTCGCCCCATTCTCCTTGCTACAGACGACCAGGGAACTGGGCTCGAAATATTCGGGCAGCTTGGGAGAATGGGTGTTGACCAGGATCTGCTTGCCCTCTGTGGCTGCGGTCTGCAACAACTCGGCAATGAGCTGGAGCCGTCGCGGATGCACCCCGTTCTCTGGCTCTTCATAGCCGATGACCGTCGTTGGCGCCAGGGGATTGGTGATGGCCAGCAGCCCCAGGATGCGCAGGGTGCCCTCGGAGATAATCCGCGCTGAATAGGGCACTTTCTCCTCCAGAACCAGAAGTCGAAGTAACCCTTCTGGCGTCCGCTCTACACTCAGCTCTTGCACTTCGGGCAGGAGCAGGCAAAGCGCTCTATTAAGGGCTTGAAACTGCTGCGGGCTCCTGGTCCGCAGCGTATAGTAGAAAGCGGCCAGGTCAGCTCCAAAAGGCCCCAGGATTTCAACCGCTTTGAGCGGGTTTTCAATCCGCATGGTCTCGGGATCCAGGTAGTAGAAACGCCAGCGGGAAAGTGCCTCTTTAAGGGCCGTCGCGTGGGGATGGTAAGGTGGATAAAGAGAGGCCGAGACCAGGGTGTGATCCTGATCTACCGCGTATTCAAAGGAACGGTCCTGGCCTTCCACCCGCAGATGCAGGAGGTTTCCCATGGGTTGGATGAACGGCATAGTGGATGCCTTTTCCGTCCCATCCCGATTCAGGGCCACCAGTCGTTCGGCCTTCACCCCTAGGTGGCCTGAGTCCATTGCCATCTCCACAGTTAGGGTATAACGTAGCCGCGTCTCGTTGATCCGATGTTGGGCGGGTTCGGCCTCACCGCTCTGCCTCTCTTGGATACGCCGTTCCACAGTCGCTACTACCTCGGGCGTCAGTTCCACATCCACCTCGACGGTGAAGGTAGCGGCCTTCTGTGTCAGCAGCCAAGTCAGGCCGCCTGAGCCATAGAAAAAAGCCTCCACGGGTGCCCCTCGATGCTCCTTGAAAGCTTCCCCAAGCGTCGGTAAGGTCGCAAGACGACTCAACAGCCCCAGGGCATCGAACAAATTGCTCTTGCCGGCCGCATTTGGCCCGATGATGACCGTCAGCGGCTGGAGCTCGACCTCGATGTCTTTAAGAGATTTATAACCTTGAATCTTTACCCGTCGGATCATATCTGCACCTCCAGAGGTCGCGCTACCCCCTGCCATTGTTCCTGACTCACCACCACAACCGCCCCACCTACACATATTATACCACCTTCTGCACTGGACGCAACTTGATTTCCTCCTGGTTTTGTGCCATAATACCCCCGCTGACACTACAAGTCCTGTTAAGGGAATTTGCATGAGTGTTGATCACCGAAAATTGATGGAAATCCTCGATACTTTTACAGAGGCCCGAGAAGCCGCCTACACCAACTGGCCCGACCGCTACCCCGGCCAGCGGGCCATGGGCTGTTTCTGCACCTACGTCCCTGAGGAGATCATCCACGCCGCCGGCTTTGTCCCAGTACGCATCCGTTCCAGTGGCGAAACTCCCAGCCGCGCCGATGCTCACCTGCAAAGCTACACCTGCGCCCTCTGTCGCAGCGGGTTGGATCAGGCCCTGCGCGGCGATCTGAGCTTCCTGCAGGGGATGGTCCTCCCCCACACCTGCGACACCATCCAGGCCCTTACCGACATCTGGCACATGAGCTTCCCCGACCTCTACGTGGAAACTATCGTCCAGCCGGTGCACCTCTCTTCACCCAGCACCCGGCCCTATCTCATCGCCGAACTGCAACGCTTTCGCCGCTCCCTGGAAAGGTTCATCGGCCAGGAGATCGCCGACCAGGCCATCACTGCCAGCATCGGGTTGTACAACGAAAAGCGCCGCCTGCTGGCCCAACTGTACGATCTCCGCGACCGGCTTACCGCGCCCGAACTCTTCGCCGCTACCAACGCGGGTTTCATCCTGCCCCCGGAGCAGTACAACCCGCTTCTCAGCGAACTGGTCGGACTCCTGGTTGAAGAGGGGGTAAGCATTTACCCCTCCCTCCCAGAGCCTGCCCTGAGCTTGCCGAAGGGGAGGGGGTGGGGGAGGGTGAGTCCTACCCAACCAAGTTTCAAGGGGCCCGGCCTCATCCTCGCCGGCGCCGTGCTGGATGATCCAGCCATCCTGAACATCGTCGAGGAACTGGACACGCGGATTGTGGGGGACGACCTGTGCACGGGCAGCCGCTACTTCGCTCAACCTGCCGTGGCCAGTGGCGACCCCATCACCGCCCTGGCCGATCGTTACCTCCATCGCCTGCCCTGCCCGGCCAAATACAACCCGGAGCACCAGCCAGGCGAACACCTGCTGAAGCTGGTCAGCGACACAAAAGCCGACGGCGTCGTCTTCGTCCTGCAAAAGTTCTGTGACCCCCACGCCTTCGACTACGCCATGATCAAGGAGAAGCTCGATGCGGCAGCCGTGCCCCACCTGCGCCTGGAGATGGAACACACACCTGCCCTCGACCAGTGGCGCACCCGCCTGCAAGCGTTCTTGGAAATCATCTGTCATTGCGAGTTTTCCATGGCGAATCACGCCATCCGTAGGGGGCAGAAACTTGGGCAAGGTTCGTAGTGACGGCTTTAGCCGTCGTTTGGCGGCAGAGCGACTAAAGTCGCCACTACGAACCAAGTTTCTGAGTAGGGGGCAGAAACTTGGGCAAGGTTCGTAGTGACGGCTTTAGCCGTCGTTTGGCGGCAGCGACTAAAGTCGCCACTACGAACCAAGTTTCTGAGTAGGGGGCAGAAACTTGGGCAAGGTTCGTAGTGACGGCTTTAGCCGTCGTTTGGCGGCAGCGACTAAAGTCGCCACTACGAACCAAGTTTCTGAGTAGTGGAGCGAAGCAATCTCCAAGGTGCAATTGCTGTCAACGGTGGAGATTGCTTCGTCGCTCCGCTCCTCGCAATGACACTCAACATTATCGAGGCAGCTATGACCAGAAAATACAAGCAACTGCGCACCGCCAAAGACCTCAACAGGCTGATGACCCGCTACTACGCCAAGAGCAAGATCATCGGCAGGCTCAAGCCTATGGCCTGGGTGACTAGCGGCGCTCCCATCGAGGTTCTGGTGGCGATGGGCATCGCCTCGGTCTATCCGGAGAATTACGGTGCCCTCTGCGGGGCCAGGAGAGTAGCGACCTCCCTGTGCCAGGTGGCCGAGGCCCAGGGCTATTCCCAGGACCTCTGCTCCTACGCGCGCAGCCACATCGGCGCGGTGCTGGACAGGCGAGAGGCGCCCCTGGGCGGTCTTCCCAGGCCCGACCTCCTGGTGGCCTGTAATAACATCTGCGGCACCGCCCTGAAGTGGTACCAGGCCCTGGCCCAACATTACCACGTCCCCCTCTTCATCCTGGACACCCCTTTCATCCACGGTCCCCAGATGGAAGAACACGCCGTCCAGTACGTGGCCGCCCAATTGGAGGAATTCATCGCCTGGGTGGAAAAACACACTGGCCGCAAGCTGAAGCAGAAGAGGTTCATGGAAACCCTGGAGTTGTCCAATCGTGCCGTCGGCTTTTGGCGGGATATTCGAGAGCTATGCCAGGCTCATCCCTCGCCCCTCAATGCCCCAGACCTCTTCGTCAACATGGCCCCCATCGTCGTGCTGCGAGGCACGAAGGACGCAGTGAGCTTTTACGAGAAGCTCAAGGCCGAAGTAGAGGCAAGAGTGGAGCAGGGAATCGGGGCCATCCCTGAGGAGCGCTACCGCCTGCTGTGGGACAACATCGCCATCTGGTATCGCCTTTTCCGCCTCTTTGGCTACTTCGCTGACTTCGGGGCCTGCTTCGTGGTGGATACCTACACCAACGGCTGGTCTACATCGGTTGAGTTGAGCGAACCCATGGAGGGGTTGGCCCGCACCTATACTTCGGTCTACATCAACCAGAGCTTGCAGGCCCGAGCTGAAATCATGGTTGACCTGGCGGAGCGCTTTCGAGTAGACGGCATCGTCTTCCATTCCAACCGCAGTTGCAAGCCCTACTCGCTGGGCCAGTACGACCTGCGGCGCATCGTCTCCGAGCGCACGGGCAAGCCCGGCCTGATCATAGAGGCCGACATGTGCGACACCCGCGCCTACGCCGAGGAGCCATTGAAGACCAGGATCCAGGCGTTTATGGAGACACTGGCTTCTAAAGTTTGAGGTTTGAAGTTGGAAGTTTGAAATGACTTGGTTAACCAGGAAAATCGTTGACCTGTTCAACGCCTTGGCCAACCTATACTATTCGCGGAAGTATGCGGCTATTGCCGAGCGAATGGGCCTGGAAGAAGGCCAGGTCAACGCTCAAGAACGGGGTTTCATCATCCTCCAGATAGATGGTTTAGCCCACGACCATCTACTGGAAGCCATGGCCAAAGGCCACACCCCCTACATGAAGCGTCTGCTGGACAAGAAGGCCCTCAAACTGGCACGCTGGCGCTGCGGCCTGCCCAGCACCACCCCCGCCGCTCAGGCAGGCATCATGTTTGGCAATAACTTCGACATCCCCGCCTTCCGCTGGTACGAGAAGGAAAGCGACACTTCGGTGGTCTGCAAGCTGCCTGGCCTGGTCAAGGCCATGCAAGACCGAGTCTCCGCCGGGCGGCAGGGCATCCTGCGAGGCGGCTCCAGCTACGTGACCATGTTCGACGGCGACGCCCGGCTCTCGCTCTTCACCCTGAGCGCCATCAACAGCCAGCATTTGTTCGAAAACGTGCGGGGTGCTGGGTTCCTGCTCCTGTTCCTGCTCAGCCCCTTGCGGATGCTGCGAGTCATCCTGCTCTCCACCTGGGAGTATGTGGTGGATTTGGGCAAACGGTTTGTCGCCCTTTTCGTGCCTGGTTATCACCAACCCTTCAGCGTTCTGTCCCCCTTCCTGCAGATCATCACCAACGTTGTCTTCCGCGAGATACAAACCTTCGCCTGCCTGATAGACATTTACCGTGGCATGCCGGCCATCTATACCAACTACTACAGCTACGACGAGGTTGCGCACCACTTCGGGCTAGGTAGCGCGGAGGCCCTCAAAGCTCTGCGGGGTATTGATAACCAGATCAAACAGATTGACCGCATGAGGACCCAGTATCGAAAGCGGCACTACGACCTGTACATCCTTGCGGACCACGGCCTGACTCCCTCTATCCCCTTCAAAAAGGCTTATGGTCGTACTTTGGGCCAATACATCACTGAGCAGATAGCTGAAGGCGTCTTCACCGACGAGCGTGGTGGCGAGGAGAGGCCCTCGGCGGCCAAGGCCCTGTTCCTGCTGGAGGAGCTCAGAGGAATAGAGGCGCGGCTCTCCGAACGTGGCGCCAGCCTGGTGCAGGCTGCCTATCGTTTCGTGGACAAGAGACTGGTGGTGGACGACGAAGACGACTCCTGGGACCTCAGTAAGAGGGGTGACATCGTGGTGCGAAACTCCGGCTCCATGTCGCACATCTATTTCAACGTCGCACCCCGCCCAATGAACCTTAGTGAGATTGCCCTCATCTACCCCCGCTTGCTCAACAAGCTGATCGAACACCAAGGCATCGGCCTGGTGGTAGGGCGCGAGGAAGGGGAAGTAGTGATCGTAGGTAAAGACGGGACACTGACCCTCCCCCCCCATCCCCCCCAGATAGGGGGGGCTAGGGGGGGTGAAGAGGTCCGCGGCCAGAATCCTCTCCTCTTCCTTCCAGAACCTGAACTCGCCGCCAGCCAGTTGCGCCAGTTGGCCTCGTTCCCGCACAGTGGCGACATCATCATCTTCGGTGCCTGGTGCGGGGACGGAGAAGTGATTTGCTTCGAGGATCAGGTAGCCAGCCACGGCGGCCTGGGCGGGCCGCAAGACTACCCTTTCATCATGTATCCCGGCGAGCTGGACCTGGATTTGGAGGAGGTCACCAACGCCAAGGATTTATACCCTCACTTCGCCGCTTACCTCTGAAAGGGCAATGAGGAACGAGGCAACGAGGCAATGAGGCAATGAGGAACAAGGCGATGAGGAATTCGAGTTTGACGCCGTTAGCCGTCCATTGTATAATCAGTATCACTGGAGTGCGGACGCAAATCCGCCTTTAAAAACAGGCTTGCGCCTGCACTCCGTAACAGAGTGCTAGGAGGCAAACGATGTACAAGAAGCTTTTTATCCCTGGTCCAACCCACGTGAGAGACGAGGTCCTGCAGGAGATGGCCAGGCCGATGATCGGCCATCGTGCCAAGGAGTACATGGACCTGCAAGCCGAAGTGACCCCCAAAGTGCAAAAGCTGCTCTACACCGAGAACGTGGTTTTTCTCTTTACCTCGGCCTCTTCAGGCCCCATGGAAGGAGCAGTGCGGAATTGCGTCCGAGATGGTAAGAAAGTGCTGAGTACCATCAACGGCGCCTTTGCCGAACGCTGGCACGAGATGGTCCTGGCCAACGGCAAGGAGGCCGATGTCCTGGAAGTGGAATGGGGCCAAGCCATCACCCCGGAGCTGATCGAGGCCAGGCTATCCAGCGGCCAGTACGACGCCATGACTCTGACCCACAACGAAACCTCCACCGGCGTGATGAACAACCTCTACGAGATCGCCGAGGTCATGAGGAAATATCCCGACGTCTGCTGGCTGGTGGACGCGGTCAGCTCCATGGCCGGAGCCAAGATCGAGGTGGACAAGCTGGGCATAGACGTCTGCATCGCCGGGGTGCAGAAAGCCTTCGCCCTGCCGCCTGGCCTGGCCGTGTGCTCCGTCAGCCAGAAGGCCTTCGACCGAGCCCAAGAGGTGAAGCATCGAGGCTGGTACTTCGACTTCCTCGTGATGCTCAAGTACTACCAGAGGAACCAAACCCCGGCCACCCCAAGCATCAGCCATCTCTTCGCCTTGAACAAGCAGATGGACGACATCCTGGCCGAGGGGCTGGAGGCGCGCTTTCAACGGCACATTGACATGGCCGAGTTCACCCGCGACTGGGCCCGCCGGCACTTTGCCCTTTACGCTGACGAGCGCTACCTTTCCAACACCCTCACCACCATCGTCAACACCAGAGGTCTCAGCGTGCCCGAGTTGAACAAGGCCCTGGCCAAACACGGAGCGGTGATCGGCGATGGCTACGGCAAGCTCAAAGGGCAGATCTTCCGCATCGCCCACATGGGTGACCTCACCATGGACGACATGCGCTGGGTTACAGGGCTGATCGAAGAAATATGGAATCTGTAGCTTGGCTCCGACTGGGAGGTATACTAAAATGACTGAGGCGACAGTAGTATTGCCCAAAGAGACCATGCGGGCTCTCACAGAGTTAACGGGAGAGGCACGTACCGACGTGGCACTGACGCTGATGATGCGTGACTACGCGCGCCAAAAGCTGGCTGAGATTGATGCCGCCCTCCGTCAGTACGAAGAGAAGTACCGGATGTCCTTCGAAGCGTACAAACAAATATGGGAAACTGAAGATTGGGAGGAACACTACGCCTATCAAACGGAGTGGGACTACCTGGAGTGGGAGTCGTTGGTAACACGCCGTAATCGGTTGATGGAGAGCTTCGCATGGCTGCCGTGACGACGAGGCAACTGCTGTATGAGTTGCAACAAGCCTGCAATCGCTCCCCTAGCAAATCAATGGTGGAGGTACTCTGCAATGAAGGTCTTAGTTAGCGATCCCATCGCCAACGAAGGTGTCGAAATGATGCGCCAGGCGGGCCTCGAAGTGGATGTCAACACTGACCTGGCCTCTGAGGAGCTGGAGAGAATCATCGGCGACTACGACGTCATCGTCGTCCGCAGCGCTACCCAGGTGCGGAAGCCGCTCATCGAGGCCGCCCGGAATCTTAAGCTGATCGTTCGCGCCGGCGTGGGTCTGGACAACGTGGACGCCGAATACGCCCAGGACAGGGGAATCGAGGTGATGAACACCCCTGCAGCCAGCTCGAACGGGGTAGCTGAGCTGACCATCGGCTACCTGTTGGCGATGGCGCGCCGTCTCCCACAGGCCACAGCCTCCATGAGGGCCGGGAAGTGGGAGAAAAAGAAGTTCAGTGGCAGTGAGATTGCGGGCAAGACACTGGGCCTGGTGGGCTATGGTCGCATCGGCTGGCTGGTGGCAAAGAAGGCCCTGGCCCTGGAGATGGAAGTCATCGCCTACGACCCCTACGTCGCTGATCCCAGGGGGCTGGAGATGGAGTTCGTCTCCCTGGAGGAACTGCTGAGACGGGCCGACTACATCTCCCTGCACCTGCCCCTGACCGATGAGACCCGCAACCTGATCGGCGCCCCCCAGTTCGAGATGATGAAGGATGGCGTGTGCATCGTCAACTGCGCCAGGGGAGGCACCATCAACGAGGATGCCCTCTACCAGGCGATCAGGGCAGGAAAAGTGGCGGGGGCGGCCCTGGATGTCTATGCTGAAGAGCCAGCCAGGGACAACAAGCTCTTCGAGCTGGACGAGGTCATCGGCTCCCCCCACATCGGGGCGGCGACGGTCGAAGCGCAACACCGAGTGAGCACGGAAGTCGCCGAGAGGGTGATTGAGTTCCAAGGTGCCAGGCACTTGTAAATAGCCGACTGATTGAGCGAGCTTGCCTGACCTGAAGGTGCTGTTGTCCTATCAGGAGCCGATGAAAGTGCCTGGCACCTGAATACTTGAGCGAAGCTATCCGTCTGCTTTTTCCAAACTCAATGGGGAGGAGAGAATGAGCAGTAAGAGATGCAAACCAGAGCCAGAATTGAAGATCGTGCCTGTCAAAGACATCGTCATCCACGAGCACTTTGATAAAACCAGATCCCCCAGGCTGGCCAAAAGAATAGAGGAGGACGGGGTGTTGCAGGATCCCCCCATCGTAGCCAGGCTGGGAGAGGGAAAATACGTTCACCTGGATGGGGCCAACAGGATCACCGTATTTCGAGAAGCGGATCTGCTCAACTGCCAGCACATTCTGGTGCAAATAGTGGACTACTTCGATCCAGAGAGCGTCAGACTGAGCACCTGGTGCCACTTGACTCAGCAGGACAAAGGCTCCTTCCTTTCCCGGCTTCAGAGCAAGGGCATCGAGCCTCTGCCCATGGACGGCGAGGCCGCGAGAGTCGTGATATCAGGGGAGGGAGTCCTGTGCTGTCTCTTCTTCCGGGACGGGGATGTCTTCGGAGTTAAGGGTGGAAGTGATCTTGAGTCACGGGTCAAATTGATGAACGAAGTGGTCAGGGTCTACGAGGGAAGGATAGAACGCGATTGTCTTGAGCCCGAAAACGGAGAGTGGAAAAAGAAAATCGCCAGTCTGTTTGAAAAGCACCAAGACTGCAACGCAATCGTCGCTTTTCCTGAGTTTACTCCCCAACAGGTTGTGCAGATAGCCAACAAGCTTGCTACTGGAGAGAATGTCGTCAAAATACCCCCTGGGATAACGAGACACATCGTCCTTGAGGGTAGAGCTTTGCGGATCAACTTCCCGCTGTCGGTGCTGAAGGCGGAGGACATCTCACTGGAGACGAAGAACGAGCTGTTGAAGGAGTTTCTCAAAAAGAAGAAGCCTAGACGTTACGAAGAGCCGACGTTTATGTACGACGAATAGTCCCAAAATCAAGGAGAACAACGATGAAACTCGCTACCAGAATGAGCAGGCTGGGCACGGAAACGGCGTTTGAGGTACTGCTCAAGGCCAGGGCACTGGAGGCCCAGGGGCGGGAGATCATCCACCTGGAGATCGGCGAGCCCGACTTCGACACGCCCTCCAACATCGTCGAGGCGGGCGTCAAAGCCCTGCGCCAGGGCCAGACCCATTACACTCCGCCAGCAGGGATCCCCCAGCTCAGGGAAGCCATCGCCGAGGAGATCTCCGCCACACGAGGCATCGAGGTCCATCCAGATCAGGTGGTGGTCACCCCAGGGGCCAAGCCCATCATGTTCTTCACCATCCTGGCCCTGTGCGAGCAGGGCGACGAGGTCATCTATCCTAACCCTGGCTTCCCCATCTACGAATCCATGATCAACTTCGTCGGCGCCACCCCCGTGCCCGTCCCCCTCCTGATGGAAAAGGACTTCCGCTTCGACATCGAGGAGTTCAAAAGCCTGGTCTCCCCCCAAACCAAAATGATCATCCTCAACTCGCCCCACAACCCCACCGGCGGCGTGCTGACCAGGGAGGATCTGGCAGCCATCGCCGAAGCAGCCATCGAGAACGACGCCATGGTACTGTCCGATGAGATCTACAACCGCATCCTCTACGAGGGAGAGTTCGCCAGCATCGCTCAATTCCCCGGTATGCAGGAGCGAACCATCATCCTCGATGGCTTCTCCAAGACCTACGCCATGACCGGCTGGCGGCTGGGTTACGGGGTGATGCCGGAGTGGCTGGCCGCGCAGGTGGCCACTCTGATGGTCAACTCCAACTCCTGCACCGCCGCCTTCAGCCAATGGGCCGGCGTCGAGGCCCTCCAGGGGCCGCAAGACGAGCCCCATAAGATGGTCGAGGCTTTCCGCCAGCGGCGGGAGGTCATCGTGGACGGCCTCAACCACATCCCCGGCTTCCGCTGCCTGAAGCCCAAGGGCGCTTTCTACGTCTTCCCCAACATCGAGGGCACGGGCAAGAGTTCTCGGCAGATGGAGGATTTCCTGCTCGACGCGGCTGGCGTGGCCTCCCTGGCTGGCACGTCCTTCGGCGAGTACGGCGAGGGCTTCGTGCGCTTCTCTTATGCTAATTCGGTGGATAATATAAAAAAGGCCCTGGAGCGGATCGGGGAGGCGGTATCCTGGCTTGGCTGAAGGAGTGGACGCTGGATAGAACGAAAATGGCCACTGGCTGGATAATGCCAGCGGCCATTTCGTCGAAGATTACAAACTGTTAGCGATTGGCCGTTACAACTTGTTCCATTCGTCAACTGTGATTTTGCGGTCTATGATCTCTTCCACTTCTCGTATCATTATTCGAAGCTGATGCACAGAATACTCAACGTAGGAAGGGATTGCCAAGCGATGCTGCTCATAGACCATAAATTGGTGCCGAGTGCCGGAGAAGGGGCCCTCAAAGCCGATTGCCCGCAATCGCCGGATGAAATCCCGACGCTTACACGGCGCCCACCGGCTCATAGCTCGGCTCCTTGTTCAGATCAATGCCCGCAATCACCGGCAGCGAGTGCTTCAGTTTGAGGCCGACCAGTACCCAGTCTTCCAGCGTGGAACGCAATTCCTCCTCACACTCGCTTAGAGTGGATCCAAACGCCACTACCCCCTTGCATGGCAGAATGCGCCCGGCAAATGTGCCATCTTCCAATTTGTCATACACAGCGTGAGCCATTGCTTGTTCTACGTAGCCACTCAAGATAAATCGTATCACCATCAAACACCTCCAAGCTGGTCGCTTCGCTTCCAACTACTCTTCTTCAGCCTCCTCCTTCTTGCCCTTGGTGATGACCTCCACCTCCGCCGGCGCGACTGGCACCACTTCCTCCTCTACCTCTTCGGGGGCAGCCCAGGCAACCTTGGCCACCAGCTCCTCGGGGTCAGTCAGGATTTCTACCGCAGGCGACACCCGAAGATCTTTGACGTAGATGGCCTGATCCATTTCCTTCAGGGCGCTCAGGTCAACCTCAATGGCCTCGATCAGGTCGCCAGGCAGACACTCTATCTCTATCTCGTCGAGGCCCTGCAACAAGATGACCCCTGCCTGATCTGCCGCAGGCGCTTCCCCGACCAAGGTCAATGGCACTGCGGTAGTGATCTTCTCGGTCATCACCACGGCGTAGAAATCAACGTGAAGGGGCCTGCTGGTGATTACATCCCATTGCACTTCCCTGGCCAAGGCCATCTGAGGGTTTTTAGCCCGGCCGATTTTCAAGGCGATCAACCGATGCCCTCCAGCCTGGGTCAAGACACGATTCAACTCCCGCTCCTCAATCTGAAGAGGCAGCGATTCAATGTCGTGACCATACAACACCGCGGGAATGAGCCCTTCACGACGCAAGTTTTTCACCTTCTTGCCCAACACCTCCCTTTTCTGCGTTTGGAGTTCAATCTGTTCCATGTTTTCTTCCTCTCTTCCTTCGGCTTCCTGGTTGGTGATATTGTAGCGCATTTTTCTTTTCTCGTCAAGTAGCATCGTTTGCAGATAAAGGCAGTTTATGGTAGGATTATGGACGAGGATAGAAGAGATGGCCCGGACTCCGCCGGTCGAGACAGGCAACAACCGAGGTTCGCGTTCCCCAGGTCAGGGCTGGAAATCAGCCCTGGGTTTAGTTCTCTGCACCCTGGGTCTGATCATCGTTGCTTTCCTGGCTTTGGTCGTATGGATCAAGCAAAACGACGCCATTCATAGCCACGGCTACGGCCTTCCCCCAGACGTACCCCAGGCCGCCGTGAACCCCTTCGGGGTAAATGTTGCCTTGGAACAGTACGACGAAACAGAATTGGAGCAGGCTCTCACTCTGATCGAGGCTGGCGGCTTCCAGTGGGTTCGCCAAACCTTCCCCTGGGCCGACATTGAGGCCCAACCCGGCCAATACGATTGGGCGGCCTGGGATAGAATTGTGACCGCCGTCCAGGCGCACCATCTAAACCTCATCGCCGTGCTGGACACCTCCCCTGGTTGGGCACAACGAAATCCCGCAACCGCTTACCGCTATTCGCCACCGCAGGAGGTGGCCGACTTCGGCCGCTTCGCCCAGGCTTTTGCCCAGCGCTTTAGAGACGAGATCGCTTACTACCAGATCTGGGACGAGCCAAATCTGAGTTCCCATTGGGGTAACGCCTACGTCGCCCCAGCCGGCTACGCCCGCCTCCTGCGGGAGGGCTACATCCAGGTCAAGCGTGCTGATCCTTCCGCCTTCGTCTTGATGGCCGGCCTGGCCCCTAACAGCGAAGGCGGCCCCCTCAACCTGAACGAGGTGGCTTTCCTGCGAGGCTTATACGCTGCCGGCGGCCGTGACTACTTCGACATCGCAGCCGTGAAACCCTACGGCTTCGACACCGGGCCCGACGACCGTCGAAGCGACCTGACGATTCTCAACTTCTCGCGAGCCCAGTTGGTGCGGGAGGTCATGGTGGCCAACGGCGACGAGAACAAGGCCCTGTGGGTGGTGGAGTTTGGCTGGAACGCCTTGCCTCCAGGCTGGCAGGGCCAGCCCTCCATCTGGGGACAGGTGAGCGAGGAGGAACAGGCTCACTACACCGTGGCGGCCATCGAGCGCGCCCGCGACGAGTGGCCCTGGTTGGGGGTTCTGGCTGTAGCCCATTTCCAGCCCGATGTGCCCACCGATGACCCCCACTGGGGCTTTGCCCTGGTGGATCAGCAGTGGCAGCCGCGCCCCGTTTACCAACGATTGCGGGACGTAGCCACTGCCCTACCCGTAGCCTACCCAGGCCGCTACTCCGCCGATCACTACACCGCCCGCTACCTGGGCGATTGGCGGCTCTCCCCCCAGGGAGCCGACATCGGCAAGAGCGGCGATAGCCTGGTCATTCCCTTCAAGGGCACCCGCCTCGATCTGACCGTGCGGCGGGGCGACTTCTGGGCAATCCTCTACGTGACCGTTGATGGCAAGCCGGCCAATCGCTTACCGCAGGACAGCCAGGGCCGTTCCTACCTGGTCCTCCACGATCCCCTCTACCGTACGGACACCGTCCCCCTGGCCTCAGGCCTGGCCGACCAGGTGCACCTGGCCGAGCTGGTGGCCGAAGGCGGCTGGGGTCAATGGGCCATCGTCGGCTGGACCGTGGCCCGCGAGCCCAACCTGCGGCCCTATCGGCTGGCGTGGGTGCTGCTGGGAATCTGTGCTGTTGTGCTCCTGGTAGTCGGCGGCAAGAGGTTGGCCGTCAGTGAAGGCCCACCCTCCCCTGGCCCCTCCCTCCCAGGGAGGGGAAATGCACTGCTCCCTGCCGTCCGCTCCCTGCTGAAACAATTCGCCGGCCACTATCACGATCTGCCCGAGGGCCTCCAGTTAGCCATAACCTTCGCCGCTGCCCTGGCCTTCTACCTCTCCCCCTGGCCTTTCCTAAGCCTTCTGGCGTTAGCCCTCCTGGTAATCTCGATCCTCCTGCGCCCGGACATCGGCCTGGCCTTGCTCGCCTTCTCTATCCCCTTCTACCTCTACCCCAAGCGAATTCTCGGCCTGGCTCCCTCGATGGTGGAAATTCTGACCCTCCTTTGCCTTGCTGCCTGGGTGTTACAAGGGACAAGGGATAAGGGACAAGGGATAAGGGATAAGGGACAAGGGATAAGGGGCAAGGGACTAGGGGTAAGTCGTTGGTCTAGTTTGGATTGGGCTGTGGCTTTCTTCGTCGCCATAGCCGCTGCATCTCTGTTATGGGCCGAGAACTTCGGCGTGGCCATGCGGGAGTTCCGGGTGGTCGTCCTCGAATCGGCCCTGTTCTACTTCCTGCTGAGGGCGAGCCCGCGCCCCCCCTTCCTCCCCCCCACCCCCCTCAGTCCCCCCTCCAGGGGGGAAGTTGGGGGGGAAAGAGGGGGGGCACGCCACCTTTGGCGCATCGTCGAGGCGCTGGTCCTGGCTGCGGCCATCGTTTCCCTCCTCGGTCTCTATCAGTACTTCTTCACCGACCATGTCATCACCGCCGAAGGGGTGCACCGTATCCGCGCCGTCTACGGCTCACCAAACAACCTGGGCCTATTCCTGGGGCGGATCGTGCCCATCCTGGCGGCCATCGTCCTGTTTGGCGGCGCGTTGCGGCGGCGAGCTATCTACGGTGCGATCGCCCTGCCAGTCGCCCTCTGCCTTTATCTGACCTATTCCCGCGGCGCATGGCTGCTGGGGCTGCCGGCCGCCTTCCTCTTTCTCGGCCTCATGCGGGGAAAGAGAGCCATGCTGATCGCATTACTGGTCATCCTGGTTATCGCCCTGAGCCTGCTGCCTCTCATCGGCACTGAGCGTCTCGCTTCCCTCTTTAACACCCAAAGCGGCACCACCTTTCTACGTCTAAAGCTCTGGCAGGGAAGCCTCAACATGATCCGTGATCACCCCCTCTTCGGCGTGGGCCTGGACAACTTCCTGTACCAGTACCGCACCCGCTACGTGCTGCCCGAGGCCTGGGAGGAGCTGGACCTCTCCCACCCCCACAACATCGTCCTGGACTACTGGACTCGCCTGGGCATCCTGGGAGTGATCGCCATCGGGTGGCTGCAGTTCGCCTTCTTCAGGCAGGCCCTGCGCCTGTATCGCCAACTGGGAGACCGCGATCTGAGGGCCTTGCTGCTGGGACTCATGGCCAGCATGGTTGCTTTCCTGGCCCACGGCCTGATTGACAATTCGTACTTCCTGGTAGACCTGGCCTTCGTGTTCTGCCTGACCCTGGGGATTGTGGCCAGGGTGGGAGAACTTGGGGACAACGGTTGAATTGCCAACACGCTACGAACCTTAAAATTTTCGCGTTTTGGCCCAGAAAAGGGGGTTTTTTCTTGACAGATCCGTTTTAATCTGCTATAATTACGCAAACATATAAGTAAGTCAATTGTCGCTAAATGCCACACGAGGCTTCGTGGACTCTGTCGAGGTTTTGCGGTAGAGCCCCTGGGTCTATTAACAAACTCTTCATTAGTTAACTTTCGTCGTTGACCCTTTCTTACTCCTCTTCAGGGAGCATTCAAGGGTCTTTTTATAGCGAAAGGCGGGGATGGGACACCCCCAGGGATAAGTCGAGCAATACTTGCCTTGATATTATCCAGCGTTATCAGTTATCACGAAGAAGGAGGTGATTGGAGGGAAATTGCTTTCAGGAAGGCTGTTAGTTTGGTAGTACAATGTAGTAAACTAAAAACAAGGAGGTTCAAAAATGGCTATTTACGAGAAGATGATCAACGAGGCCGTTGGGGCGACCAAGGCGGTCTTTGGCGTGATCAAGGAGAAGAGGGGTGGGACCTTCAAGCTGACCGACTGCAAGCCCTACGTGGATGCCGTCAACAAGATGAAGCCGGGCGAGGGGCAGTCGAAAGAGGTCGTTGACCTCCACGTGCAGTCGGTGAACGCCCACTACGACATCCTGCTGGGCCTGACGGACACCATCCGCCCCGAGGATGACCCCTTCGTGGAGCACTATCAGACCCCGCCCATCCTGGAGATTCTCTACGATGAGGACCCCGAGTTCAAGAAGTCCATGTGGAAGTTCATTGACGCCATTGGCGAGAACAAGGCCCTCATCGGCCGCGAGGCAGTGCGGCGCTACGGCGGGATGTATGGCCTGACCTGCGTGGTGGACTTCGCCTTCTCTTGCGGCTCCGTTCCCAACGTGGTCAACCGCATCCTGAGGGAGCTGGACATCCCCAAGGACCACAAGCGCACCATCCTCTCCTCCAAGTCCTGGGGCATGAACACCTCCTATGGCCTGGGCGGCGCCTTCCGCGCGGCCTTGGAGGCCGGGAAGACGGCGGCCGAGGCGGAGCAGGCCGAGGTGGATATGCTGCAGTTCGTCTACCGCGAGCCATCGGCTGCTCAGGCTCACCTGATGGACACCCACAACCTGGGCGGGCACGGCCCCCACAGCTCCTTCGACGTGCGCAAGTACATGGCCCAGTACAAGGAGAAGATGAAGCCCTTCATCCTGGCCGCACTGAAGGCTGGTGTGCACCAGGCCAACATCGTGACCGTGCCGGCCTACTGCGTGGGTGACGTCGGCCACCACATCGCCCAGTCGGCCTTCAACATGTTCAAGGACGACATGGCCTTCGGCATCTACGAGGCCGTGATGGGCGTCTTCGAGAACACGCTGCGCCGCGGCCTGGAGCAGGATGCCTACAAGAACGAGTACGACGTGCTGGCAGTGGCCACCGGTGCGCCGGCCTGCGCGACGGCCTACATCCTGTGGCTGGACAGCTTCAACGTGCCGATGGTCATTGACCTGTTCACCAAGCGCTTCTACAACTACGCGGCCATGAACCCCAAGCGCGGTGAGGCGGACGAGCTGCACAACGCCGACTTCATTGACATCATGCTCCGTGGCGAGCAGATCCTCGACATCAAGCCCATCGGCGCCGGCGGCAAGATCAAGGGCATCGAGGTGGACCTCACCCCCGTTGACAACCACCCGGTGGTCATGAACCCGCAGCGCTACACGTATCCGGCCTGCGCCATCACCCAGCGCTTCGCGGCCCTGATGAGCCTGTCCGACTTCCCCTGCTACCTGACGCCTGAGTGCACCACGGCCACGTTGATGACCAACTGCATTGCCCTCAGTCCGGACAAGCCGGGCTCGCCGGTCAGAGGCTGCAAGAACTGCGCGGTCACCACCCTGATCAAGAGAAACGTGCCCTACGTGAAGGGCATCGGGAAGGGTGCCAAGGGCTACTGCCAGTGGGACGTGGCGGTGTAAGCTATCGGGAGTAACCAGCGGCTCATCGCTGGCGGAGCATAACCGTTAGTTTCGCTGCCGATTGGCACGCTTTGCGAGAAAAGAGCTCAGGGAGATCAAAATAACGCTTCTTCTCCCTGAGCTCTTTCTATGAGGCCATCTTTTGACAGACGCCCAAGCCTGTGATAGAATAAACCTAGGGAGGACGAATGAAAAAGCTGCTGCTTCAACTGGATAGCGACAAGCATCCCAGCGTCTTCGACACCATCACCGCCTACGATGCCGGCGCCGACCAGGTGTTGGCCCTGGGCAACGTCGCCGTGGAAGACGTGCGCGACCTGGTGTACGGGGCGATGTTCACCCGTGGCGGAGAAGCATTGAAGAACTCCGCCGTTTTCATCGGTGGATCCGACGTGCCCACCGGCGAGGCCATGCTCAAGGCCGCGGTAGGCGCTTTCTTCGGCCCGGTGCGGGTCTCGGTGATGATGGACTCCAACGGGTGCAACACCACCGCGGCCTCGGCGGTGGCCAAGATCGTCGGCGCGGCCGAGGTGGCTGGAAAGAAGGCCGTCGTCCTGGCCGGCACCGGCCCGGTTGGCCTGCGCGCTGCTACCTTCCTGGCCAAAGAGGGCTGCCAGACCTTCCTCACCTCCCGTAGCCTGCAGCGGGCGGAGCAGGCCGCTGAGCAGATCAGGGAACGCTTTGGCGTGGAGGTGACGCCGTTGGCAGTGAGTGATGAGGCGACGACCAGACAGGCCCTGGAGGGCGCAGCCGTGATCCTGACCGCCGGCACAGCCGGCGTGCAATTGGTCTCGGAAGCAATTTGGGCCGACCATCCCGACTTGCAGGTGCTGGGTGACGTCAACGCCGTGCCCCCGACCGGGATCGAAGGGATCAAGCCTCACTGGGATGGGAAGGAGAAGAACGGCAAGATCATCTTCGGCGCGCTGGGCATCGGTGGCCTGAAGATGAAAGTGCACCGGGGCTGCGTGGCCCGGCTGTTCGAGAGCAACGAGCTGGTGCTGGGAGCCGAGGAGATCTACGCCATCGCCAAGGAGCTGAGCGGGTAAGCTTTGGAGATGAGCCGAGGCACCGGAGCGCCAAGCGAGCGGCCAACATTGATCGTCGGCTTCAGCACACGGTCCATCGCCGAATCGGCGGTGCAGGGCGGGTACCACGTCATCACCCTGGACTACTTCGGCGATCGCGATCAGAAAGAGCTGGTGCAAAACTACTCGCTGATGCGCGACTTCGACCCTTCGACAAGCTCAGGGCAGGCTCTGGGATTCAGCGCCGAGGCCCTGTTGACCGCCAGCCGTGGCCTGGACTTCGGGGCCGTCGTCTACATCTCCAGCCTGGAGAACCACCCCGACGTGGTGGAGAAACTGGCCGCCGGTCGCACCCTGCTGGGCAACGATCCCGCCACCCTGTGCCGGGTGCGCGATTGGGAAATCCTGCGGCAGGTTTGCCAGCGCGAGGGCGTTCCCGTCCCTGTTACCCTGCTTCGCGGTGAGGAGCAGCAGGCGGATAGGAGCAAACGCTGGCTGACCAAGCCGGTGCAGAGCGGGGGTGGACACGGGATCAGATGCTGGAGGGGGGGCACGTTGGGCAAGGGACGCATCCTTCAGGAGTGGATCGCAGGGACGGCCTGCTCTGCTGCTTTCGTAGCCGATGGCCGACGGTGTGTGCTTCTGGGCCTGACGGAACAGCTCATCGGGCGGGAGGAACTCGGAGCGCGGGGATTCACCTGGTGTGGCAACATCTTGCCTACCTCCCCTCGTTCCCCCCCAGAGTTGGGGGGGATTGAGGGGGGGCTGGAGGTGACAGTAGCGGTACAGGAGATGCTCCAGAAGCTCACCCGCGCCTTCGGCCTGCGCGGGGTCAACGGCGTGGATTTCGTGCTGGGGCGGGACGAGGGCGGCCGCCCCGTGCCCTATCTGGTGGAGGTCAATCCCCGCTACACCGCTTCGATGGAGCTGATGGAGTGGGCCTATGGCATAAACGTATTCGATCTGCACGTCCGCTCCTTCGATGGAGAGCTGCCCTCCTTCCGCGCCCCCCCTTTTGCTACAGAGGGGCGTCCCCGCCCCGGTTTCTACGGCAAGGGCATCGTCTATGCAAGAGAGGATGTAGTGATGCCCGAGACTACTAGCTGGCGGGAGAAGGAACGGCGGGATATCCCCTTTCCAGGTGAGCGAATTGAGGCCCGGCATCCCATTTGCACGGTGTTGGCGGAGGGGGAGACCCGCGACGAGTGTTGGCGTCGCCTCTCAGCGGCAGCGGAGGCGGTATGGCAAGAGGTGGAGAAACCAGCGCCTAACGAGGGAGGCGATAACGATGCCTAAGTTTATTTTGATTACTGGACGCACCACCGGGCAGGGGGAGGCGCTCCACAAAGGTAAAGAGTCCGACGAATACCGCCAGGCGACAGGACTCGTGGAGATGAATCACCTGGATAGGGAGCGCCTGGCCTCCCTGGCCCCCCAAGGTTGGGGGGAACCGGGGGGCGGCCAGCGCGTCCGCGTGCGCACGGCCTTCGGCGAAGCAGAGTTGGAGCTGCGAGAGAGCGACCTGCCCGAAGGGATGATCTTCGTGCCCCTGGGCCCCGCAGCCAATGCCCTCATCGGAGCGGAAACCAGGGGGACCGGCATGCCCGATTCCAAGGGACTGGAGGCGGAGGTGGAGCCACTTGTAACTTCCCCCCCAAAGTTGGGGGGGATTGAGGGGGGGATTGTATGAAGATAGAGAACGTCGTCTGCCCCTTCTGCGGCTGCCTATGCGACGACATCGTGGTCGAGGTGGAGGATAACCGCATCACGGCGGTGACGAAAACTTGCAGCGTCAGCCGCAGCTTTTTTCTCCATGCTCACACTGGACCCGCGCACCCAACAGTGGACGGCCAAGAGGTGGAGTGGCCTGAAGCCCTTGACGTGACAGCGCGCATCCTGGCCGACTCGGCCAGCCCGCTCATCTACGGCCTCAGCTCCACCGCCTCCGAGGCGCAGCGCAAAGCCATCGCCCTGGCCGACCTGCTGGGCGCTTCCATTGACAGCACCTCCTCTGTGTGCCACGGCCCCACCACCATCGGCATCCAGAACCAGGGCGAGCCCACCTGCACCCTGGGCGAAGTCAAACACCGCGCCGACCTGGTGGTCTTCTGGGGCTGCAATCCGGCCGAGGCCCACGTTCGCCACTTCGCGCGCTACTCGGTGTCGGCGCGGGGTAAGCTCACTCCCCAGGGGCGCAAGGACCGTACCGTGGTGGTGGTGGACGTGCGGCCTACTCGATCCTCCAGAACGGCTGACGTCTTCCTGCAACCACGCCCCGGCTGCGACTACGAGGTGCTGACCGCGATGCGAGCCCTGCTGAAGGGCGAAACGTCAGACGTGGCAGAGGTCGGCGGGGTGAGCGTGGCCCAACTGGTGGACCTGCTGGAGCGGATGAAGAGCTGTCGTTTTGGGGTGATCTTCTTCGGGATGGGGGTGACACAAACGGGGGGTAAGTACCTGAACATCGCTGAGCTGTTGGCTCTGGTAGCTGAGCTAAATGCCTACACCCGCTTTACCACCATGCCCATGCGCGGCCACGGCAACGTGGCCGGAGCCGACTGCACGCTGACCTGGCAGACGGGCTACCCCTTCGCCATCAACTTCGCCCGTGGCTATCCCCAGTACAACCCAGGAGAGTTCACGGCGGTGGACCTGCTGGCCCGTCAGGAGGCCGACGCGGCGCTGATCATCGCTTCCGACCCCGTGGCCCACTTCCCGCGCCGGGCCGCTCAATGGCTGAGCCAGATTCCCACCATCGTCCTCGACCCTGAGGTGAACCTCACGGCGCGGGAGGCACGGGTGGTTTTGCCCACCGCTGTCTACGGGGTCAGTGCGGCGGGCACCGCCTACCGCATGGACAACGTCCCCCTGCCGCTGAAGAAAATCGTGGATTCTCCCCAGCCCACAGATGAGCAGGTACTGGATTGGATAATCGAAAGGGTGAAAACATGATCGGCATCATCAACGGCGAAGTGTACGATCCCCAGAACGGGATCAACGGCGAGGTGCGCGACATCTGGATCGAGGACGGCAAGATCGCTTCCCCCCCAGGGTTGGGGGGAACGGGGGGAGGGGGGACTGAGGGGGGGCAAATCATTGACGCCGCCGGCCTGGTGGTCATGCCGGGCGGCGTGGACATCCACAGCCACATCGTGGGGGCCAAGGTGAACGCGGGCCGCAAGTTCCGCCCGGAGGATCACCGTGACCACGTGCGGAGCCGGACGGCGTATACCCGGTCGGGGTCGGGTTACACTGTGCCCAGCACCTTCATGACCGGTTACGGCTACGCGGAGATGGGCTACACCACGGTGATGGAGGCAGCCACCGCACCTCTGGTAGCGCGCCACACCCACGAGGAGCTGGATGACACCCCGATGGTGGACAAGGGCGCCTTTATCACCATGGGCAACAATCATTTTATTATGAAGTGCATCCGCGATGGGCAGCGGGAGAAAGCGCGCCATTACGTGGCCTGGCTGCTGGGGGCGAGCAAGGGCTACGCCATCAAAATCGTCAACCCGGGCGGGGTGGAGAACTGGAAGTGGGGTCGCAACGTAGGCGAGCTGGACGACGAGGTGATCGGCTTCGGCGTCACCCCACGCCAGATCGTCACCACCCTGGCCTGGATCAACGATGAGCTGGGGTTGCCCCACATGCCCCACATCCACGGCATCAACCTGGGGCAGACTGGCAACGCCCGCACCACGGTGGAAACCATCGAGGCCCTCGAAGGACACCGCGCCCACCTCTGCCACCTTCAGTTTCTCAGCTACGGGGGAGAGCCGGGCAAAAGTATCCGCTCCGGGGCAGAGCAGGTGGCTCGTGCGGTCAACGAGCACCCCAACGTCACCATAGACGTCGGCCAGGTGGTGTTTGGTCAGGCCACCACCATGACCTCCGATGGCCCCTTGCAGTATCGCCTGCATCAACTGAGCGGCAACAAGTGGATCAACGACGACGTGGAGGGGGAGACAGGCGGCGGCATCGTGCCCATGCAGTACAAACGCAACAACCTGATCAACGCCGTCCAGTGGCTAATCGGCCTGGAGCTGTTCCTGCTGATTGATGATCCCTGGCAGGTCTTCCTGACCACCGACCATCCGAATGCAGGCCCGTTCTTCTGCTATCCGCAGGTCATCAAGCTGCTCATGGATCGTGAGTATCGAGCCGAGATGCTGGAGGGCATCCATCGCCGGGCGCGGAAGGGCACCCTGCTCCCCGAGATAGACCGTGAATACTCCCTGTACGAGATCGCCATCGTCACCCGCGCGGGAACCGCTCGCGCCCTGGGCCTCCAGAACAAGGGCCACCTGGGCGTGGGGGCTGATGCCGACGTGACCATTTATCACAAGCTGGACGACAAGGAGGCTATGTTCGCCAGGCCCTACCTGGTGCTCAAGGACGGCCAGGTGGTGGTCCGCGACGGCCAGATCGTGCGCGAGCACCAGGGACGGACGCTCTACGTCGCCCCGCCCTACGATCCAGGAATCGAAACAGACCTCCGTGCACATTTCGAGGAGTGCTACACTGTTTCTTTCGACAACTATCCGGTCGCGCCGGAATACCTGTCTCGAGGTGAGGTGATCCCATGCGCATAAATGGAGTCGAGATCGAGGATACGTTTGCCGAGGCGTTCAAGATGCGGGCCGCGCAGCTGATCATCACCGCCGTCAACGAGCGCTGGGCGCTGACGGCGGCCCAGGTAGCCACGGGCTTCGCTACTTCGGTCATCGCCTGCGGCTGCGAGGCGGGCATCGAAGAAGTGATTCCGGCGGACGAGACCCCCGACGGCCGCCCCGGCGTCAGCGTCCTGGTCTTCACCATGGGCTCCAAGGGGATGGAAGACCAACTGATGCGCCGGGTGGGCCAGTGCGTGATGACCTGTCCCACCACCGCCTGCTTCAACGGCCTGGAGAGCGAGGAAAAGCTGAAAATCGGCGGGACGCTCCGCTACTTCGGCGATGGCTTCCAGATCAGCAAGCTCCTCCCGCCCCCCTTCCCCCCAAAGTTGGGGGGATTGAGGGTGGCAGGGGACCGAGGGGGGGCGGGGAGGAGATTCTGGCGGATACCGGTGATGGAGGGAGAGTTCCTGGTCGAGGAGAGCTTTGGCGTCACGAAAGCCATCGGCGGCGGGAACTTCCTCATCCTGGGCGAGAGCCCCGATGTCACCCTGGAGGCGTCGGAGAGGGCGGTCGAGGCGATGGAGAAAGTCAAGGGGGTGGTGATGCCCTTCCCCGGCGGCATCGTTCGCAGCGGGAGCAAGACCACGTCCCAGTACAAATTCCTGCGCGCCTCGACCAACACCGCCTACTGCCCCACCCTCCGCCGCCAGACCGAGTCCGCGCTGCCGGAGGGGGTCAACTCCGTGCTGGAGATCGTCATTGACGGCCTGGACGAGGCGTCCATAGAGCAGGCCATGCGGGTGGGCATCCAGGCCGCCTGCATCCCTGGCATCGTGCGCATCTCCGCCGGCAACTACGGTGGCACACTGGGTCAGTTTCAGTTTCACTTGCGCCGGATACTTGAATAAGTTTCGAGTTTCGGGTTTCGAGTTCAAAGAAGGCATGACGGATGAGCTCAGGACACTGCCGACCACCCGACCAAGGACCACCCGACCATCAGACCAAAGGAGGTGTCTAGCATTGGGGTGCGTATCGTGTGCTGGATTTGTAATGGCAATGGCAAATGAGGCGAACAGGGTCACCCTGCGGCTGAGGGAACCGACCACCATCCCCATCGAGGCCGATAGCATCTGTCCCGACCATTTCGTCGGCCGCAGCCGGGCGGAGATCGAGGCGCTGCCCGCCTTCTACGGGCGGCGGAAGGTGACGCTGAGTGACCTGTTCACCGTGGAAGGCCAGGACTCGGATCAGATCGTCGTCGAGGCCTGCACTGAGCAGAGCGAACGTGGCGACCCTTCGGGCAGAGCCTCAGGGCGAAGCCTGTGCCACGTCAAGAAGATCGGGCAGCGGATGACGCGGGGGTTCATCACCGTGCGGGGCGACGTGGGCCTGCACCTGGGAGCCTACATGCGCGGCGGGGAGATCGTGGTCGAGGGCAACGCCGGGGACTGGGCTGGGGCACACATGCAGGGCGGCCGTATCTGGATCAAGGGGAACGCAGGCCACCTGCTCGGCGCGGCCTACCGCGGCGAGAAACGGGGGATGAACCACGGGGTGATCGTCGTCGAGGGCGATGCCGGCCGGGAGGTGGGGGCGCAGATGCGCCGCGGGTTGATCGTCGTCCTGGGCAACGTGGGCGACTTCGCCGGAGCGAGGATGATCGCCGGCTCGATCTTCGTCTTCGGCCATCTGGGGGCGCGGGCCGGGGCGGGGATGAAGCGCGGCACCATCGTGGCTTTGGCTGACCACGCAGAATTGCTGCCCACTTTCCGCTACGCCTGCCGCTTTCAACCCACTTTCCTGCGCTACTACCTGCTGCAACTGCAAGCGTGGGGGATGTCTGTCGGCGACGAGTATGTAGAAGGCTTCTATCGCCGCTACCACGGTGACATCACCGCTTTGGGAAAGGGGGAGATATTGATCTATGATCAGCGTCAATGAACGAGCAATCGTCATATTGCGGCAGATGATGGCCCAGGCCGAGGTGCTGGGCGTGGCGGTGCAGAGGTTATCCAACGGCGCCACGGTGATTGACGCCGGGGTCAAAGTGCCAGGGAGCTTCGCGGCGGGCAAGCTATTCGCCGAAGCCTGCCTGGGCGGGCTGGGGGAGGTGGGATTCACCCGCCTGTCCTTCCCCTCCCCCCCACCCCCCTCAGTCCCCCCTCCAGGGGGGAAGTTGGGGGGGATTGAGGGGGGGCTTTGGATGCCAGGGGTGAGCGTGCGGGTCGAGCATCCGGCCATCGCCTGCATGGCCGCCCAGTACGCGGGGTGGGCCGTCAAGCGGGGCAAGTTCTTCGCCATGGGCTCCGGCCCGGCGCGGGCCCTCTACGCCGGCGAGGAGCTGTTCGAGCGGCTGAGCTACCGCGATCAGTCGGAGGTGGCCGTGCTCCTGCTGGAGGGCCGCAAGCTGCCCGACGAGGAGGTGGCCGAATACGTGGCCGGCAAGTGCGGGGTGGACGTGGCCAATCTGATGCTGGCCATCGCTCCCACTGCCAGCCTGGTGGGCTCGGTGCAGGTGGCGGCACGGGTGGTGGAGACGGGCCTGCACAAGCTGACCGAGCTGGGCTTCGATGTGGAGCAGGTTGTGGCCGGCTTCGGCACCTGCCCCCTGGCCCCCGTGGCCGCGGACGACCTGAAGGCCATCGGGCTGACCAACGACGCCGTGCTCTACGGCGGCCAGGCCTGCTACGCCGTCCAGGCCGCTGATGAAGCACTGGAGGCCATCATCGTCCAGATTCCATCCTCGGCCTCCAGGGATTACGGAAGGCCGTTCTACGAGCTTTTCCAGGCGTACGGGGGGGATTTCTATAAGATTGATCCCCTCCTCTTCAGCCCGGCGGAGGTGATCATTAACAACCTGACCAGCGGAAAGACCTACCGAGCCGGGAAGCCCAACCTGGAGTTGCTGCGGAGGCTTCTGGAGTGAGAATCGGGATCCTGGGGTCCAGAAGGAGCTGGCACGTGGAAGCCCTGCGCAGGGCCCTTGAAATGAGGGGCATCCCTGCGGAGTGCTTCCCCATCACTCGCTTCGTGGTCCGGATCTCCCACCAGCCCCGCGTCCGCATCGAAGACCAGATACTGGAGAACTACGATGCCATCATCGTGCGGAGCATCCCTGCCGGCTCGCTGGAGCAGATCATCTTCAGGGTGGACGTGCTGCACCGCCTGGAGGACCTGGGCGTCAGGGTGGTGAACTCCGCCAGGACCATAGAGAGGACGGTTGACAAATATTACACCTCGGCCCTTTTGGAGGATGCCGGCATCTCCACTCCCCGCACAGTGGTGACGGAGTGCTTCGACCAGGCGATGGAAGCCTTCAAAGAGCTGAGAGATGTGGTGGTGAAGCCCCTCTTCGGCTCCGAGGGGCGGGGGATGGTGAGGGTTTGCGACGAGGACGCGGCCTACAGGGTCTTCAGGGCCCTGGAACTGGGCCGCTATGTTTTTTACCTCCAGGAGTTCATCCCCCACGCCAACTGGGACATCAGGGCCTTCGTCGTAGGGAACGAGGTGGTCGCGGCCATGGTGCGCCGGGCGGAGGGCTGGAAGACCAACGTGGCCGGGGGTGCATCCGTGGAGCCTATGGAGCTGAGCGAGGAGTTGAGGGAGCTGAGCCTGAGGGCTTCCCGTGTCCTCGAGGCCGAGTACGCTGGGGTGGACATCCTGAAGGCGGAAGATGGCGGGTACTACGTGACTGAGGTGAACGGCATCCCCGGGTGGAAGGGTTTGCAGAGCACAACCAGTGTGGACATCGCCGGCAAGATCGTCGAGCACGTGGTTGACCTCGCCAATAGCAGGTTAAACCGATGATCGAGGGCTATTACCTGGAATCCACCGACGGTCTCCTCTTCGCCGTCAAGGGGCTGATCCACCCGCCAGGGGCGGTGGTGGCCTACCTGAGATACGCTCCCGACCCGGATGGCGAGAGGAGGAAGGAGGGCCTCCCCTATAGGAGGCTCTATCACTTTGAGGAACAGGAGAAACTGCTGCGGGAAAGATGCCCCGCCTGCCTATTCGACGATCCCATCTTCGGGGAGCGGCTTCAGGGGGTCCCCAGGGGGCACATCAAGCAGGTTTACGATCCCTGCCTGAAGCTGGCGGTTCTCCGTCGTAGAGAGGGCCTGGACGAGTTAGAGAAAAAGGCTGTCGAGTTCGCCGATTTGCTGGTGGGAAGGGCGAAGATGCCGGAGAGGAGCATGGGGGTATCGGGCTCGATCCTGGTAGGCCTGCACACACCTCGCTCCGACGTGGACATCGTCGTCTACGGCTCCGAGCACTGCCGGGCGGTGCACGGGACGCTGCGGGAATTGCTGCATGAATCTCCACTTCCCCCCCAGGATTGGGGGGGACCGAGGGGGGGCGGTGAGGTGAGGAGGCTCAACGAGCAGGAAATGAGGGCACTCTATGCCTTCCGCTCCCAGGACACGCCGATGGGCTTCGAGGATTTCGCCCGGCTGGAGGGACGCAAGGTCATCCAGGGGAAGTTTCGCGGCAGCGAGTACTTCGTTCGCTTCGTCAAAGACCCGACGGAGGTTGGAGAGAGCTACGGCGACCGGAGGTACACCTCGCTTGGTCAGGCGGAAATCGAAGCCACCGTGGCCGATGCGAGCGAGGCCATCTTCACACCTTGCACTTATAGGGTTGAGGATGTGAGATTCAAAGCCCCCCCTCAATCCCCCCCAACTTTGGGGGGGAAGACAGATGGTTCACTGGTGAGTGATTTGCGAGAAATCACCTCTTTCCGAGGCAGGTTTTGCGAACAGGCCAGGGAGTGGGAGAGGGTTGTCGCCAGGGGCAAGTTGGAGAGGGTTGCTGGCAGGGAGGGAGAGGCCTACCACCGACTGCTCCTCGGTGGGCCAGGCGACTTTATGACCGTAGTCGTGTAGGGGTAAGGCTTGCCCTTACCCCAGGGAGAGCAACCGCAAGGCAGGGCAACCGCAAGGGTTGCCCCTACTTGACCGTGAAAGTTGATTGAAGATGGATCAGAGGGCCAGAAAGCCCAAGGACAGGGATTTCATCGAGACCAAAGAGGGGATGTTCTTCTGCGTGACGGACTACCTTCACCCACCGGATAAGTACACCGCCTATCTCAAATATTCCCCCGCTCCGGTGGGGAAATGGGGAAGCGGAGAGATTTGCTATCGCAGGGAACTGGAGTACTACCACGTCAGCCAGGTGGCCGATACTATAGCCTATCTGGAGCGGAATTACCCCCATTACGTCCACTACTGCCCCGTCAGAGATATCAAGTTTTCGCTGATCCCTCAAGAATACGTGAAAAAGTACTACCTGCCTGAGCAGCGGTTGCCGGAGATCCTTGACGCCCCGCGAGATCCTCTCGAAGAGGAAGTGCGCGCCTTCGTCTGCGAGATCATAGCCTGCACCGGAATCGCGGAAAAGGACTTCGGCGTCACCGGCTCCATCCTGTTGGGCATACACAACCCACAGTTCTCGGACATTGACCTGCTGGTCTACGGCCTGGAGGACGCCCAGAAAGTCCGGGCAGCGTTGAAGGGGGGGCGATCGGCCAGGATCCGCCCCGTGACGGGGGAGGCGCTGGAGGAATGGTGTGACTCAATAGCCAAGCACTTCCCCCTCACCCGTGAGGAAGCCCGCTATCTCGCCGGGAGGCGCTGGAACTACGGCTTCTTTGGCGATAGATACTTCTCCATTCACCCCATCAGGAAGGATGAAGAGATAAGAGAGAACTACGGGGACAGGATGTACCGCGAAAGGGGGATGGCCACGATCAGGGCCGTCGTCTCGGACGCCAGCGAATCGCTGTTCATGCCCGCCCTGTACAAGGTAGAAGAAGTCGGGGTAATTGAGGGCCAGGTAGACACGCTCCCGCTCAAGGAAGTTGTTTCATTCGAAGGGCTCTACCGCGATGTCGTGGACGACGGCGAGGAGGTCGAGGCGAAGGGCAAGCTGGAGAGCGTCAACGAGCGATACTACAGGCTGGTGGTAGGCACGACGGCGCTCAAGGGCGAGGATTACATCAAACCCGCTG